>FSWJ01000267.1_pt1 | contig 24100 bp, 24 predicted proteins | sample 1637851 | NCBI WGS metagenome assembly FSWJ01 (sample SAMEA3914789, study PRJEB12502) | metagenome | biome: forest; material: soil | place: Canada | collected 2011-07-03 | depth 0.3 m | reverse complement strand
GCGGCCGCCCAGGCTCCGGTGACGACGATCAGGCGGTCGCAGCCGGCATCCCGCAGCACCGAGCACGCGGTGACGACCCAGGGTGTGCCGTCGGCGGCGGCGCGCAGGCCCTTCGGACCGCCGGCGCGGGTGCCGCCGCCCGCGGCCAGCACGACCCCGGTCACCCCGGTCAGGCCGGGCAGCGGCAGGGTCGGCTGGGCGCTCATGGCTACAGTTGAGCACATGACGATCGTCGCCGACAGCGAGCTGCGCGCCGGCCTTGAGGGCGCCCTCGGCGTTCGGCGCTGGGTGGACGAGGTGGCCGGGATCGCGCCGTTCCCGGGCCTGGACGAGTTGCTCGACGCCGCCCGGACCGCTGCAACGCCGTTGAGCCGGGGCGAGATCGACGAGGCGATGGCGCATCATCCGCGCATCGGTGAGAGGCCGATCGGCACCGGGGCGGCGGCCGCGCACTCCCTCCGCGAGCAGCAGGCGCCCGACCAGGATGACGCCGAGCTCACCGCCGCGCTCGCCGCGGGCAACGCCGCATACGAGGCCCGGTTCGGCCGGGTGTTCCTGATCCGCGCCGCAGGCCGGACGCGCGCCGAGATCCTGCACGAGCTCGAGCGGCGGCTCGCGCTCGACGACGACACCGAGCTCGCGATCGTTGGCGAGCAGCTGCGCGAGATCGCCGTGCTGCGCCTCGCCGCCACTTTCGGAGGGAACGCATGAGCAAGGTCACCACCCACGTGCTCGACACCGCGCACGGGATGCCGGCGGCCGGCGTTCCGGTGACGCTGCTCGACGGCGACGGCGTGATCCTCGCGCAGAAGCAGACCGACGCCGACGGCCGCGTGAAGGAGCTCGGTCCGGAGGAGCTGCCGGCCGGCCGCTACGCACTGGTGTTCGACACCGGGCGCTACTTCGAGCTCATCGACCTCGAGACCTTCTATCCGCGGGTGACGATCGATTTCCACATCGTCGACCCCGACGAGCACTTCCACGTGCCGTTGCTGCTGAGCGCGTTCGGCTACAGCACCTATCGCGGCAGCTAGGCGGGGGTCGCGTCGCTCAGTAGTCGGTGCGCGCCTCGTGCGCCAACCAGGCGTCGAACGGCGCCGCCGACTCCTCGATGCGGCGCGAGTCGATCGGAATGTGCCACGCCTCGCGCGGCTGCTCGAACAGCTCGTAGAACTCCCGGTCGTCGAAGCCGCCACGCGCCGCGTCGTGGCGATCCGCAGCGAACACCACGCGGTCGACGCGGGCCCATAGGCGGCCGCCCGGCAGGCCGCACGGATCGCCACCACCTCGGCGTGCGCGGTCGGGTCGAGGTCGCGGGTGACGCGGTTCTGACCCTCGGCCAGGACCGCGCGATCGGATCCGACGATCAGGGCGCCGAACGGGCCGCCGCCCGCCGCCACGTTCTGCACGGCCAGTTCGACGGCGCGCGCGAGGAAGGCGGAGTCATCCGGAGCCGTGGCCGCGGTCATGCCAGCCCCGCCGAGGCGTGCCAGGCCTCGTGCGCCGGGGGAGCGTCATCCCGCGCTATGGTCGCCTCGATCAGCCCGTACGGCCGGTCGTCCGCGTGGAAGACCTCGCCGTGCTGCTCCACCCCGAAGCGCGCGATGTCGTAGTCGAAGTGATGCTTGTTGGGCGCCTTCAGCTTGATCTCGACGATCTCGGGATGCGCGTCCAGCACCGCGGTTCCCATCTGCCAGAGCGTCTGCTGCAGGGCGAGCGACTGCAGGGTCGCGAACTCCCTGACCATGAGGGATTTCGCCGAGGTGTAGATGCCGTTCCAGTCCCGGGAATCGTCGACCGAGCCGTACCGCCACTTGACGTCGAGGGCGGTCGCCATGACGCGGTCCCGGGTCTCGCCGAGGGTGGTGTACTCGTCCTTGAGGAAGCCGTGGAACTCGGAGCCGGTCGACTTCAGGATGATCAAGTCCTTGAAACCCGAGATCACGTACTCGCCGGTCTCGTCGACCGTGATCGCCGAGGTCCGGATCTCCTGGCCCTTGCGCAGCCAGGTGTGGTCGTGCTCGGCGCCGTCGACCATCGCGCGCTCCCAGAGGTACTCCTCGACCTCGACCCGTGCCCCGGTGACGGGGTCGGTCGCGCTCACGAAGTGCCGGGCGAGTTGCAGGCCGTAGTCCTCGATCGACGAGACGCCCTTCTCCTTCGTGTACGAGAATGCGGTGTTCTTCTGGGTGTCGGTGGGCAGCACCTTCGACTGGTCGCCGGTGAGGTAGGCGTCGGCGAAGTCGCCGCGCAGCGCCGTCGTGACGTTGAGGTCGTGGATCTCGTGGCGGGGCCCGTTCTTCTCGAAGCGGACCACGCGGTTCTCGGCCTTGCCGTACTGGTGGTCGGTGAGCAGGTATGCCATGGTCGTCGATCCTTTCAGGCTCGAGTGAGAAGGGGTCGAGTGAGAAGTTCGCCGCGGGGTTCGCCGCGCGGATCGACCGGCGCGCCGCGCAGCCAGGTGCGCCGCACCAGGCCGCGCAGCTCGATGCCGTCGAAGGCGCTGACCGGATTCTTGTGCAGCAACTCGCCGGCGTGCACGGTGCGGCGCTCGTCCGGGGCGAACACCGCGAGATCGGCCCGCGCCCCCACCCTGATGACGCCGCGGTCGTGCAGCTCGATCAGGCGCGCCGGGGTCTCGGCCATCCACCCCAGAACGAGCTCCAGCGGGATGCCGCGCTCGGCCGCCGCCGTCCAGACCGCGACCAGGCCGAGCTGCAGGCCCGAGATGCCGCCCCAGGCCAGCGCGAAGTCGCCGTGGCCGGCGAACTTGAGCGCCGGGGTGGACGGCGAGTGATCCGTCACGATCTGGTCGATGTCGCCGTCGAGCAGGGCGCGCCAGAGGGCGTCGCGGTTCGCCTCGTCGCGGATCGGCGGCGCGCACTTGTACTGGGTCTGGCCGTCGCCGATCTGCTCGGATGCCAGGGTCAGGTAGTGCGGGCAGGTCTCGACCGTGATCGGCAGCCCCTCGGCGCGGGCGGCTCGCAGCTCGGGCAGGCTCGCCGCGGACGACAGGTGAAGGATGTGCGCCGGCGTTCCGGTTCGGCGCACCCCGTCGATCACGCGCCGGATCGCGATCAGCTCGGCCTCCGGGGGCCGCGACGCCACGAAGGCCGCGTAGCTCGGCCCGCCGGCGTTCTCGTGCGCGTGCAGCACGATCGGATCCTCTGCGTGCACCAGCATGCGGCCGCCGAAGTCCGAGAGCTCCTCGAGCGCCGCCTCGAACTGGGTGCCGTCCAGGTGGCCGAACTCGTCGACGCCCGAGGGGGTGAGAAAGCACTTGAAGCCGAAGACTCCTGCCTCGTGCAGCGCGCGCAGGTGGCCGAGGCTCTCGGGCACCGCGCCGCCCCAGAATCCGACGTCGACGTGCACGGCGCCGCGGCCGGCATCCTGCTTGATCCGCAGGTTCTCGGGCGTCGTGGTCGGCGGAATGCTGTTGAGCGGCATGTCGATCAGGGTCGTCACCCCACCGGCGGCGGCAGCCCGTGTCGCGGTGTCGAAGCCCTCCCATTCGGTTCGGCCCGGCTCGTTGATGTGCACGTGGGTGTCGACGAGGCCCGGAATGAGCACCTCGTCGTCGGCGAGTTCGACCACGTTCTGCGCGGTCAGGCCCGAACCGGGCTCGCCGATCATGCTGATCCGACCATCGAGCACCTGGACCTCGGCCTCACGGAACGCCCCGTCGATCAGAGCTCGGCCGCGGATCACCAGCTCGGGCGTCATGCGGCGCCCCGATGGCCGAGCGACGGCTGCAACTCGCGGCCGATCCGGGCGAGCGCCTCGGCGAACTCGAGCGCGCGACCCGGCCCACCCCCGCCACTCAGGTTGACGCCGACGACGCCGTCGATCGCCAGGAACTCGCGGCCGAGCGCGACCGCGGCGGCGGCGCCCGCCTCGAACACATCGTCGGACGCCAGGATGCCCTCGAGGTACCCGGGGGGCAGCACCAGGGTGGTGAAGCTCAGCAGCAGCTCGGCGCTGCCGCGGTCGATCACGACGGGGATGCAGGGGATGAACCCGAGTCGCGAGCCGAGCGCCCGCGCCGCCCCGATGAAAGTGCGCACCGGCCCGGCGCCGCCCGCGTGGTTGACGAAGCAGAGCTCGGCGCCCGCGCGCTCCTTCTCGAGCAGTCGGGCGGGGCGCCGGTCGACCGGGGGCGAGGCGGGCGCCTCGGCTACGGAGACCAGCAGCCCCGCGCTCGACGCGAGGGCGGCGAGCTCGGTGCTGTCCAGGTCGAAGACGGGAGCGGCATCCGGACGGGACCCGGTGAGCGTGTGGTCGCCGGTGACCGCGTGGATGCCGGCAACGCCGAGGTGGGCGAGCGCTGCGAGTTCCCCCTCGAGCGCGACCCGGTTGCGGTCGCGGCAGTTGAGCCCGGTCCACACGGCGAGGCCGGTGGCTTGGATCAGCGCGGCCCGGTATGCCGGGGGGAACTGCACGCGTGACGCACCCGAGTCGCCCGCGAGCACCGCGTCGACATGGCCGACCAGGACGGCCCCGCAGTCGGCGATGGAGTCGGCGGAGAGGGCGGAGGCGGGGAAATCCGCGACCACGATCGCTCGGGTGCCGAGCAGTTCGCGCATGCGCTCCGAGCCACGTGACGCCACGGGAGCGGGCACCGGGTCGGGTGCGACGGCGTTCGCGACGGCATCCGGCGCTTCGACCGCCTCGGCCAGCCCGTGCCAGGGCACCGTCGGCGCGGCAAGGAACACGCACGCGTGCCCCGCCACCTCGCAGCGGCCGTCGAACTCGACTCCGCCGCACGGGCCATACTCCATGTGCTTGGGGCAGCCGGTCGCGCCGCCGACGGGCAGCAGGGCGAGCTCAGCCGGCAAGTTGGGTCACCACCCAGCCGCTCCCGGCTTCCGTGCTCGTGCCGCCACCGCGTGAGTACTCGACCCGGCGGCTCGCGGTGACGGCGCTTCCCACCCAGAAGGTGAGGCGGCTCGGCCGCACCAGGAACCCCGTCCAGGTCGGCGGCGGCGTGAAGCCCTCGGGGTGGTCGGCCTGGAACGCCTCCCAGGCGCTCACCCTGTCGAGCCGCGGCAGGCTGGCGAACTCGATCGTGTTCTGCCACGCGAGCTGCTGCAGGTAGGGCGAGCGGTGCTCGAAGGCCCACTCGAGCTCCTCGACGGGGGCGGGGGATGCCACGCCCTGCACCGTGATCTGGCGGGCGGCGGCCGGTAGATGCAGCGTGAGCGACACCCGTGGATCGCGTTCGAGCTGGGCGACCTTGCGGGCTCGTGCGTCGGTGTGGAGGTAGAAGCCCTGGTCGTCCCAGGCGCTCAGCAAGGCGGTGCGGCTGTCCGGAGCCCCGCTCTCGTCCACGGTCGCCACAGTCATCGGCGGCCGCGCCGGCTCCTCGTTCGACGGCAGCCACTCGGCGAGCACCTCGTGAGGGCGATCCGGCCAGTCGTCGCGAAAGCCCTTGTCACCGCCGTTGCGCCATTCCGAGGTCATCTCTTGCGTCCGGTGTCGACGGTCGGCTCCTGCAGCTTGCCCGGATTCAGCAACCCGTGCGGGTCGGTGGTCTTCGCCAGCTCCACGCTGCGCTCGGGCTCCCAGTCGACGAACCACTGGTGCGGGTTGTGGTAGCCGACGCCGATCGCGCGCATGCGCTCGAAGCCGGCGAGCAGCTCGGCCTCGCCGGTGTACGGCGCGGCGAGCATCCCCCCGGGGGTGCCCTGCGCCATCGCCTCGAGGTGCAGCATCGCGCCCGGGTAGATCTCGTGCACCTCGTCGATGCGGTCGACCAGGGCGTCGCCGCCGACCTCGATGTGGAAGTACACGCCCGGGTAGGCCTTCTGCAGCCACTCGATCGGGTGGTTGTAGCTGACCATTGAGAGCTTCATGGTGTTCTGCAGTCCCGGTCGCACGGCCTCGACGGTACCCCCCGCCTTCTCGATCAGGGCGGTGGCGGCGTCGACCGTCGACTCATCCAGGATGACGCGCAGACTCGCCTTGCCCGCCGGCAGCGCCTCGTCCGCCGGAAGCGCGTCCGCGAGGGTGGGCACGTCAGCAGACACCAGTCGCGGAGTCGGCTCGAGCGCCGCGACCTCCCGGATGATCGCGAAGGCGTCGTGGAAGTCGGCGAAGCTCGCGTAGAGCGACGACCACTGCTGCTGGGGCTCGAGGGCGACCTCGACCCGCGCGATGATTCCGGTCACGCCGTAGTTGTGGAGGTAGTTGTGCGCCGCCTCCGCGTCCAGGTGGATGAGGTGGGCATCCGGTTCGGCGTGCACCACCTCGAGCGAGCGCACGTAGCCGCCGACGATGGAGGTCAGCATCCCGTGCTTGATCGAGCCGGTGCCGCCCGAGCCGCCCGAGACGAAGCCGCCGACCGTCGACTGCACGGTCGAGGGGAACATCAGCACCTGCTGGCCGGTCTTGTTCGCGGCCTGCTCGATCTGGATCATCGGCGCCCCGGCGTCTGCGATCAGATAGCCGTCGCCGACCTCGACGATGGTGCGCGCCTTCGACATGTCGAGCACGAGCCCGCCGGCCATCGGGATCGCCTGGCCGTAGTTGCCCGTCCCTTTGCCCCGCGGGGTGATCGGCACGCCGTGACGCACCGCGGCGCCGATCGCGAGGGCGATGCTCTCTGCATCGGCCGGATACGCGACCAGCTGGGCTCGGCCGAGCGGCAGCTTCTCCATGATCACCGGGGACAGCGTTGAGCCGTCGACCGAGACGCGTTCGAGCGCCGCGTCCTCATCGCTGACCGCCGCGTCGCCGAGCAGTTCACGCAACTCGCTCGCGAGGGCGGTGATCCGGCCGGTGTCGACGGCGGGGAGGGTGTCGGTGCTCATCATGGTGCCTTTCTCAGTGGGTGACCATGCCGCCGGTCACGTTGATCGCCTGGCCGGTGAGGTAGCCGGATTCGGGCAGGCTCAGGAACAAGGCGACCGCCGCGACGTCGTCGACGGTGCCGAGCCTGCCGAGGGGCGACAGCGCCTCCCAGCTCGCCACGAGTTCGGGGGTGCGCGTGTCTGCACCCATCTCGGTCAGCACATAGCCGGGGCAGATCGAGTTCGCGGTGATCCCGTGCGGACCCCACTCGTGGGCGGCCGAGCGGGTCAGCGCGACGACCGCCGCTTTGGACGCCGCGTATGCCGCCTCGTGCGCTCCACCGTTCTTCGCGGCCATGCTCGCGAGATTGATGATCCGCCCGCCGCGGGCGGGAATCATCGTGCGCGCCGCGACCTGCATGGTCGTCAGCATCGCGCGCGTGTTGACGGCGAACAGCAGGTCCCACTCGGCGATGGAGAGATCGAGCAGCTCGGTGCGCGAGAAGATTCCTGCGCAGTTCACGAGCACATCGACGCCGCCGAGCTCGGCGACGGCAGCGCTCGTCGCGCGTTCCGCGGAGACGGCGTCGGCGAGGTCGACCTCGTGGAAGCAGCCGCCCATGTCACGCGCCGTGTCGCTGCCCTGCTCGGCCAAGCGGTCCAGGATGGCGACGTGCGCGCCCTCGGCGGCGAGGGTGGCGGCGATCCGGCCACCGATGCCGCGCGCTCCACCGGTGACGATCGCGCGGGCGCCCTCGAGTCGGCCGGCGCCCGAGGTGGTCACGAATCCGCCTCGACGCCGGCGCCGACGGGCAGTGCGAGTTCATGCACCATACGGCTCTGCGCGATCAGTCGGCCCTCATGGATGACGAACCGGTCGGGCGACGCGGTCGCGATCGCGTCGCCGATCGACTCGGCACGCACCGCGAGCAGCTCGGCGCGCGCACCGACCGTCGGACCGGCGGGCGGCAACGACATCACCGAACGCGCCCCATCGGTGACGGCGCGCAGCGATTCGTGCAGGTCGAGGTGGCCGGCGCTCACCAGCAGCGACGCCGTTTCGAGTGCATCCCCACGGCCCACCGGGTTGAAGGGGTCGCGCACGTTGTCGGCTCCCGCGGCGACGCGGACCCCGGCTTCCACGAGCGCCCGCAAAGCGGTCAGGCCGCGTGGTGTCGAAACCGGGTGCTTCCAGCCCTGCAGGTAGAGGTTGGTGATCGGCAAGGAGATGATCCCGACGTCGCTGGCGGCGATCTCGGCGACGATCTCGGCGAGCTGCGCCTGGCCCAGCGTGCCGAGTCGCACGCAGTGCCCGGCGGCGACCGGCTGCGCGCGACCGCGCACCAGCTTCGCGTACTCGCCCAGGGTGAGCGGTCCGTCGAGCGACTCGTCGGTGTGCAGGTCGATCGGCACCGCGCGGCGGTCGGCCAGGGCGACGTTGCGCCGCAGTTCCGAGAACGGGTCCTCGGCCAGGTGCGGCACGCCGCCCATGATGTCGACTCCGGCGTCAAGCGCCGCCTCGAAGACCGCGTCGGGCGTCCACTCGCCGCCGAGAGCGACGAGTTGGAGGTCGAGCAGCCCGGCCAGGCGGTCGCGGACGCGCAGCAGCGCCCGCACCCCGCGGAGCGGATCGTCGTCGCCGAGCAGATCCACGTGGCTGCGGATCGCCGTGGTGCCGAGTTGCAGGCTTGCCGTGGCCTGCGCCAGCGCGCGGCGGTAGATGCCGTCCTCGGTCTCGCCCGCCGCGAAGGCGTGCCAGGAATCGACGGCCTTGGCGAGATCACCGAACTCGGGCACCGCGGCATCCCAACTGCGGGCCTTGTCGAGGTGGGCGTGCGGCTCAGCCGGTGCGGTCATGAGGACGAAGCCACGCAGATCGAGCTCGTCGTCGGGAAGCAGGGCGCCGGCGGGGCCGCCGGCATCGTCCAACGGGATGGCGGGGATGACGCCGCTGACCGTTCCGCCATCGAGCCGGACGTCGACCACCGAGCCGTCGACGAGACGGGCGCTGCGCAGCACTCGCAGTGCTCCCATCAGGCCGGGCATGCGACTCCTCATTCAAGGACGATGTCGGGGATGTTGATCACTCCAACATTCGGCAATCTACGGAGCGCGCGTTTCCGCCGTGTGTCGAGGCCGTTTCCGCGCGTTAATTCCCGATCTCGGGGCGGAATCTCCGGGCGGAATGTGTTTCGATACCCATCGGGCACCCGTGAGGAACGAGGAGCGCATGACCCTGAGCGACACCGAGCCGACCGTGCTGACGACAGCCCAGGACCCGGCCGATCCTTCAGCCGGGTCGCAGCAGGCCGAGCGGGTCGGCGGTCGGATCCGCGACATGCGCCGCGCGCGCTCGTTCACCCTCGTGCAGCTCGCCGAGGCGGCCAAACTGTCGCACCCCTTCCTCAGCCAGCTCGAGCGCGGACTCGCGAGCCCGAGCATGGCGTCGTTGGAGCGCATCGCCCGCGCCCTCGGTACCAGCCAGGTCGAGTTGCTCTCGGTCGATGAGCCGCGTCGCGACCAGCGCGCGACCGCGCCGATCTCGGTGGTGCGCGCCGGGACCGGCACCGAGGGGCCGTACAGCGAGGGGACCGCCCGGATGCTGGTCGACGGCGCGCGGGCCTTCCACCCCCTGGAGTACGACGGCGACAACTTCGTGTACGGCGACAGCTTCGAGCACGACGAGGACGAGTGGATCTATCTGCTCGCGGGCGACGTCGAGCTCGACCTGGCCGGGCGCGAGCCGCTGCGGCTGCATCCCGGGGACGCGGTCTACATCACCGGCGGGACGGCGCACCGCATCCGTTCCACGACGGCGTCAGGTGCCGACGGCGCACCCTTCCGCCTGCTGGTTGTGAAAGAGCACCCGGCGCGCCTGTGAACCGGCCGATCGCCTCCGATGTCGACGTCATCGTGACGACGCGCGACACCTCGATCGAGGGTGTCGTCGTCTTCGAGCTGACCTCGCACGACGGCGCACCGCTCCCGGATTGGACACCCGGCTCCCACGTCGACGTGCTGCTGCCCTCGGGGTTGATCCGCCAGTACTCGCTGTGCGGCGAGCCCGGCTCTGCCACCTGGCGACTGGGCGTGCTCCGCGAGGCGGATGCCCGCGGTGGCTCGAAATGGATGTGCGACGCCCTGCAGCCGGGCCAGAAGCTGCGCCTCGCCGGCCCGCGAAGCCACTTCGACTTCGAGCCGGAAGCCGGTGTGCCCGTGATCCTGCTCGCGGCGGGGATCGGAGTGACCCCGATCATCCCGATGGCCGGCGCGGCGGCGGCGTCCGGCATCGACTACCGCCTGCACTACTCGGGCCACGAGGGGCGGATGGCATTCTTGCCCGAGCTCGAGGCCGCTCACGGCGAGCGGCTCATCACGCACGTCAGCGAGGCCGATGACCGTCTCGACCTGGACGCCCTGGTGGCGGCCGCCGAACCGGGGACCCGGGTCTACTGCTGCGGGCCCGCGCGGTTCATCGACGCCGCTGAGGCGGCGTGCGCGAGGGTGGGCCTCGACTTCCACACCGAGCGCTTCGAGGCCGAGGCGCTGACGCCGCCGGTCTGGCCGGAGCCGTTCGAGGTCGAGCTCGCGATGAGCGGGCTCACCGTGACCGTGCCGCCGGAGCGGAGCATCCTGGAGGTCGTTGAGGAGGAAGGGGTCTTCGTGCTCTCCAGCTGCCACGAGGGCACCTGCGGCACCTGCGAGACCCCGGTGCTCGACGGCGAGCTCGATCACCGCGACTCGATCCTGACGCCCCAGGAGCGAGCCCGCGGCGACGTCATGTTCATCTGCGTCTCGCGGGCCGCGTGCCCGCGCATCGTGCTCGACCTCTGACTCCGTCGAATCGAAGGACACCGTGGCCACCCTGCTCGTCATCAACGCCCGCCTCATCACGGTGCCCGCGGGCACCGACGACCCCGGCTACCTCGAGCACGGCTGGATGCTCGTGGTCGACGGCCGGATCGCCGCGTTGGCGGCCGGCGACCCTCCCGCCGACGTACTCGCCCAGGCGGCGCAGGGGAGCACCCTGGATGTCGCGGGCGCATTCGTCGCACCCGGCTTCGTCTCGGCACACAGTCACCTGTTCACCAGCGGCAGCCGCGGGCTCGGCGTCGCCGAGACCCTGTACGGCTGGTGCGACTCGATGCTCGGACTGATCAGGCACGCCACCCCTCAGGACATCTACTGGACCACCCTGCACGGCTCGCTCGACTTCCTGGCGGCCGGGGTGACGACCGCGTACGACTTCACCGACCCGCGGATCCCGTGGGAGCCGATGGTCGAGGGCGAGCGCCAAGTGGCCGGTGAGCTGCGACCGATCGAGTACCAGACGCGGCAGATCGACGCCAAGGCCGACGCCGGCCTGCGCTTCGTGAACTCCACCCCGATGGATGACGCGGTCGGCTCCGACGACGAGGTGCTCGCCCGGCTGGCCAAGGTGCTCGAGCACGCGGCGGCCCTCGATCCCGCGCTCAGTCTCGGCGGTGCGGTCACGGGCAGCGTGCAGTGGAGCAACCGCGGCAACGCCGCCGAGCTCGAGGTCGAGGCCATGCGCCGCTTCGGCCTGATCAACCAGGCGCACTTCCTCGAGACCCGCGAGGCCGCCGAGTTGCAGCGCTCGAAGTTCGCCCTGTACCGGGATGCCGGAGCGCTCGGCCCCGGGATGATCTTCGGCCACTTCATCCAGACGACGCCCGAGATCATCCGCGAGACCGCCGAGAGCGGAGCCGGGATGTCGTGGCAGCCCGGCTCGAACGGGCGCCTCGCCTCGGGGATCGCCGAGATCCCCGAGATGCTCGCCCTCGGGATGACGGTCGGCATGGGCCTCGACGACCAGGCATGCACCGACATCGCCGACCCCTGGCAGAACATGCGGATGGGGATGTACCTGCTGCGCGCCAAGACCGGCGACCCGCTCTCGATGATGCCCGAGACGGTGCTGCGACTGCACACTCTCGGCTCCGCGACCCTGCTCGGGATCGATGACCGGGTCGGCAGCCTCGAGGTCGGCAAGTACGCCGACTTCGTGGTGGTGGACCCGCGCACCCCCGACATCGGGCCGCTGTGGCATCCGGTCCGCAGCTACGTGCTCGCCTGCGGCCTGCGCAACCTGCGGCAGGTCTACGTCGGCGGCGAGCTGGTGGACGAGTCGGGGGTCTCGGCGAATCCACTCGCCGCGGAGGCCTCCGCGAAGGTTCGTGAGGCGCTCGAACCGCTCGCGGCCCGCTTCGGCCACCCGCACTGAGCGCGACGGGGAGGTCGGGCCGGCTCATCCAGCCGCATTTATCACGAGGGTTACGCCCGCGACACACACGCGAAATACAGCGGTCGTACGTTCGTGATGTTAGTTCCATCAACATTGCCCCGGCGCTGCGGCAGCTCACCCGTTTTGGAAAGCGAGCATGCCGTGGCGATGACCGCACCCGCTCCGACCACCGTCAAGGACGGTGATCCGGCTCCGCTCGTCGACTTCCGCAACGTCGCCATGAAGTTCCCGAACGGCACGGTCGCACTGTCGGGCGTCGACATCACGGTCAACCGCGGCGAGTTCGTCACGGTCGTCGGTCCGTCCGGATGCGGCAAGTCCACCCTGCTGCGCATCGCCTCCGGTCTCGAGACCGCGAGCGAGGGCACCGTCACCGTCACCACCGACCGCATCGGCTACGTCTTCCAAGATGCGACCCTCCTGGCGTGGCGCGACGTGCAGCGCAACGTCGAACTGCTGGCGGAGCTCAACAAGCAGCCGAAGAAGCAGCGGCGCGAGAAGGCGCAGGCGGCGATCGACCTGGTCGGGCTCACCGGCTTCGAGAAGAACCTCCCCAAGCAGCTCTCGGGCGGCATGAAGATGCGCGCGTCGTTGGCGCGCTCGCTCACGCTGGATCCCGAGCTCTTCCTCTTCGACGAGCCGTTCGGCGCGCTCGACGAGATCACCCGCGAGCGCCTCAACGACGAGCTGATCCAGCTCTTCGTGCGGGAGGGCTTCGCGGGGATGTTCATCACGCACTCCGTGTCGGAGGCCGTCTACCTGTCGACGAAGGTCGTGGTCATGTCGGGCCGCCCCGGCACGATCGTGCGGACCTTCGATGTGCCGTTCCCGATGCCGCGGGATCCGGACGTGCGCTACACCGCCGAGTTCGCCGAGCTGGTCGGCGAGGTCTCCCATGCGCTGCGAGAAGGGCACAATTGATGACCGCCACCGAAGCGACCGCGTACGTCGAGCAGTCGGCCATCGAGATCGCGCACGAGGCCGCCATCGATATTGCTCAGATGCCGGTCTCCCGGAAGGCGGTCCGCACGCCCGGTCAGAGGATCGCCCGCGGTGTCCGTTCGGCGCTTCCTCCCCTTGCCGTGTTCGCACTGGTGATCGTCGCGTGGTACGCCGCCAATGCGATCCTCGGCACGGGTCGCAACTTTCTCCTCCCGCGACCCGATGAAGTGATCACGATCGGCTTTCTTGGCCCGAGCGGCTGGGACATCCTCCAGGCGATCATCCGCACCACCGGCGTCGCCATCACCGGGTTGGTGATCGCCTCGGTGATCGGGGTCGGCTGGGCGGTGGCGATGTCGCTCGCGCGTTGGATTCAGCGCTCGACCTACCCGTACGCGGTGATCCTGCAGTGCATCCCCATCCTGGCGCTGGTCCCCCTCATCGGCGTCTGGTTCGGTTACGAGTTCAATGCCCGGGTCATCGTCTGCGTCATGATCGCCCTGTTCCCCATGGTCGCGAACACGCTCTTCGGCCTCCAGTCGGTGGAGAAATCCCAGCGAGAGCTCTTCCAACTGCAGCACGCGTCCCGCTTCACCGTGCTGACGAAACTGATGTTCCCCGCGGCGCTGCCGTCGATCTTCCTGGGTCTTCGCACCTCAGCGGGTCTCGCGGTGGTGGGAGCGATCGTCGGCGATTTCTTCTTCCAGCGCGGCAACCCCGGCATCGGATCGCTGATGAACGTCTACACCCGGCTGCTGTCCGCCCCGCAACTGTTCGCCGCGATCATCGGTTCGGCCCTCCTCGGCGTTCTGATGTTCTTCATCTTCGGCCTGCTCGCCAAGCTCGCCGTGGGCAAGTGGTACGACTCGGTCAACTGACGGTCGCGCGACTTCGCTTCTCCCCCCGCATCACCCCTTGCACCTCCTTTGCTGCACCTCACCCCTTTCTGCACCGCCCGTCCGATGAAAGAGAGACACATGCACAAGATCCAACGCGTCGTGGCCGTCGCCACCGCGCTCGCGCTCGCCGGCACACTCGCCGCCTGCAGCGGCACGACCTCCCCCAGCACGACAGCCTCGGCCGCCAGCGCGTCCGTCGACCTGGCCGCCGCCGGCTGTCCGGCGACGATCGTCATCCAGACCGACTGGAATCCCGAGTCCGAGCACGGGCACCTCTACGAGATGCTGGGCAAGGACGCGGTCATCGACTCCAACAAGAAGTCGGTGTCGGGCACGCTGCAACTCGACGGCAAGTCGACCGGAGTCAAGGTCGAGATCCGCGCGGGCGGGCCGGCCATCGGCTACACCGGCGTCGCGGCGCAGATGTACACCGACACCTCGATCACCATGGGTTACATCACGACGGACGACCAGATCGCCAACTCGAAGAAGACGCCGACCAAGGCCTTCTTCGCTCCGCTCGACGAGAGTCCGATCATGGTGATGTGGGACCCGACGACCTACCCCGACGTCAAAACGATCAAGGAGCTCGGCCAGGCGCTGACCAAGACAGGTGGCGTGTGGCGCTACTTCGCCGGGTCGGCCTACATCGACTACCTGACGAATGCCGGCTACATGACCAAGGCCGAGCAGGACTCCAGCTACGACGGAACTCCCGCGAACTTCGTGGCCGCAGGCGGCAAGGACGTGCAGCAGGGCTTCGCCTCCGCTGAGCCGTACATCTACGCGCACGAGGTTCCGGCCTGGAACAAGCCGGTCAAGTACGCGCTGGTGTCGTCGACCGGCTGGGACCCGTACCAGTCCGAGATGGCCGTCCGTACCGCGGACTTCACGAAGCTGACCCCCTGCCTCAAGGCGCTGACCCCGGTGCTGCAGCAGGAGGAGGTCAACTACTTCGCGAACCCGACCGCGGCGAACGCGCTCATCCAGACCCTGGTGAAGGACTACAACACGGGCTGGGTCTACAGCCCTGGTGTCGCCGACTACTCGGTGAAGACGATGATCGACCAGAAACTGGTCAGCAACGGGACGAACAACACCATCGGTGACTTCGACAAGGCCCGCATGGACAAGTTCTTCGCCACAGCGTCGGCGATCTACACCAAGCTGGGCACCGCCATCGACCCGAAGGTCAAGGCCTCGGATCTGTACACCAACGAGTTCATCGACACCTCGATCGGGCTCAAGTAGCAGCATTCCTGGTCGGCGCCCTCGGCTCGGTTCGCACGCGCGGATCGGCCGGGGGCGCCCCCGTGATCCACCCGCATCTCTGTTCGTGAAAGGCAGCACCTTGGTCCACCGTCTCTTCGCCGAGTTGAGCGGCCCCGCCGTCTCGACCACCCTCACCGAGCGTTCGATCCTCATCGTGCCGATCGGCGCGATCGAGCATCACGGCCCGCACCTGCCGCTGATCACGGATGCCCTCATGGCGGAAGCCGCCGCCACCGGTGCGGTCGCAGCGGGCGTCGAGGCAGGGCTCGACCTCTGGCAGCTCCCGACACTCTCGGTCGGCAAGTCGGACGAGCACTACTGGGCGCCCGGCACGCTCTGGCTCAGCGCATCCACCCTGATGTCGGTGCTCGAGGACGTCGGCCGCTCGGTCGCCACTACGCCCGCGAACAAGCTCGTCTTCGTGAACGGCCACGGCGGCAACGTCGCGTTGCTGCAGGTGGCGGTGCGGCAGTTGCGGCGGATGTTCGGTCTTCAGACCTTCGTCATGCCGGCGATGCGGATCGCCGCCGGCTCGGGCAAGGATGGCGAACCGGACGAGTTCGGCCAGGGCATTCACGGCGGCTACGGCGAGACCTCCGCGGTCATGCACCTGCGCCCCGACCTCGTCGACGAGTCGCTCTTCGCCCGCAATGTGCCCGAGTACATGGCCGACTTCGAGCAGATCGGCTTCAACGCGAAGCCGGTCTCGTTCGGCTGGATCAGCAACGACTTCGGGCCGAGCGGCGTGATCGGCGATCCGACCGGTGCCAACGCGGAGGCAGGCAAGCGCGGCTTCGAGGCGAGCGTCGCGCTCGCCGTCGAGGCGCTGCGGGAGATCGACCGCTTCACGCTGCCGCCGCGGCCGTAGCGCTCCTTCGGGGGAAGATCGGGGGAGGAGGTCCGACCGGCCTCAGACCGGAGTTCTCGCCAACCGCTCGTGCAGCCGCGCCACCAGCTCCGACTCCTCGGCGTTGACCAACCCGTAGTCGCGCACCACGAACTCGCCACCGACGAGCACATGCCGCGGCCGTCGGCCGGGCGCGGCCCAGAGCAGCCCGGCGACGGGGTCGGCGACACCGGCGTCGGCCACGCCCGACACGTCCCAGACGCACAGGTCGGCGGCGGCTCCGGGACGCAGATGGCCGAGCTCGGCCCGTCCGAGGCCCGCCGCGGAACCGGCGGTCGCCATCGCCAGCACCTCGCGGGCTGGCAGCTGCGGGCCGACCAGGCCCGAGACCTGCAGCGCGAGCCGGGCATCCGCGAGCAGGTGACCGGAGTCATTCGATCCGCCGCCGCTCGTGCCGAGTCCGAGAGCGATCCCGGATGCCGCGAGCTTCGCGACTGCCGCGATGCCCCACCCCATCGGCACGTCGCAGCCGGGCGCGTGGGTGCCGGAGACCCCGGCCGCCGCAAGCCGGGCGATCTCGTCGTCGGTCACCGCGACCAGGTGCGCGATCGTCACGTCGTCGGCGAGCCAGCCCCAGTCCTCGAGCAGGTCGAGCGGTCGGCGCCCGTACTTCTCGAGGGCGATCACGACGTCGACCTGCTCGTTCGCCTGAGTGCGGCGGCGCAGTCCGTGGCGAGCCGCGACCTCGGCCAGCAGCTCGAAGGTCTCGCGGGCGTCGCTGTGCACGCCGGCCGGGCCTACGGCGAGCTGCAGCATCCCGTCGTCGCTGACGCCGCCACGGGTGCCGGGAAGCAGCGCATCGACGATCGCCTGCGCCGACGCCGCAGCGGCCTGTGGATCGTCGCGGGCCGACCCGCGCACGAAGGCCAGGCGGCCACCCAGGCCGCGCGCGGTGGAGGTGATCGAGCGCGCGATCTCGACGCTGTCGTCGAGCGACGCCCCCGCCCAGTTCAGCATGTGGTCGGCCACGGTCGTGACCCCGCTGAGCAGACCCTCGGCGACACCGATCGCCGTCGAGAGCGCCGTGAGCTCGGGGTCGACACCCACTCGCGCGTAGGCGGAGGCCATGGCGGGCAGCCACTCGGCCATGGGTACGCCGCGGGTTCCCGGCAGCGTGCGGAATGCACTCTGCAGCAGATGATGGTGCGCGTTGACAAGCCCGGGAGTGACGATGCAGCCGCTGGCATCCAGGGTTCGATGTGCGGGCGTGCCAGCGTGCGAAGGGGGGCTGACGACCTTGCCGCCGTCGATCCACACGTCACCCGCGGCCTCCTGAGCCGCATCGACGACGATCGACACCGCCCCGCTCAGTCTCAGCACGAAACGATGCTGACACATTGATGTGTCAGCCTGATGTCGTGCTCGAGCTCGCGGAACGCCTGCTCGCCCGGCTCGACGGCTCCGACCACCGGCCGGGCGGGCCCATCGTGGTCGCCACCGTCGTCGGCATCGACGGCAGCTCCCCCCGAACCCTTGGCACCTCGATGGCGTGGGACGGCGAGGCGGTCATCGGCAGCATCGCCGGCGGTTGTGTGGAGGGCGCCACCGTCGAGGTCGCCGAACGGGTGCTCGACGACGGCCGCGTGCGCACGGTCGAGTTCGGCGTGAGCGACGAGACGGCGCTGGGTGTCGGCCTGAGCTGCGGGGGACTCCTGCGCATCCATCTCGCGCTGCTGCGGCCGGATGACGCACCGGGGCGTGAGGTGATCGCCGAACTGCGGCGGGCGGCATCCGGTCAGAGCGCCCGCCTGAGTCTGACCGCGGAGGGGTACCGCACCGACCTCTGCGATGACAGCCTCCACGTCGACACCCGCATCCCGCCTGCCCGGATGATCATCGTGGGCGCCATGGAGTTCTCCACCGCGCTCAGCAACGCAGCGCAGGTGCTCGGCTACGAGGTTACGGTCTGCGATCCGCGCGAGCTCTTCACGACGGCGGCACGCTTCCCGGGCGCAGGTCTCGCCGTCGAGTGGCCGCCCGAATACCTGGAGCGCACCGTCGTCGACGAGCGCACCGTGATCTGCCTGCTCAGCCACGACGACCGCTTCGATGCCGACGCTCTGGCGATCGCGCTGCGCTCGTCGGCCGGATACGTCGGCGCGATGGGTTCGCGGCGCACGAACGCGCGGCGGCTGGCCGCGTTGCGCGAGCGCGGCCTCGAACCCGAGCTGCTGGCCCGGCTGCACGCGCCGATCGGTCTCGACCTCGGCGGATCGACACCAGAGGAGACGGCGGTGTCGATCCTCGCGGAGGTGCTCGCCGAGCGCTCGGGCTCGTCTCGGCGGCCGCTGCGCACCACCGAGGGCGCGATCCACCGGCGATAGCTGCTCAACCACCGGGATTCGCCAGCCGCCACACGCGGTCGCGCGTCATCGGCAGCGCGTGCGGCCGCACGCCGAGTGCATCCCGGATCGCATTCGCCAGAGCCGGCGCCACCGGGTTGTACGGCGCCTCGCTCATCGACTTGGCGCCGAGCGGCCCGAGCGGATCGTGCGTCTCGGCGAACAGCACCTCGGTGCGCGGGACGTCGCCGAACTTCGGGGTGCGGTAGTTGCGGAACGCCCGCGTCATGACGCCGCCCACGCCGTCCAGGCGCACCTCCTCGTAGAGCGCGCTGCCGATCGCCTGCGCGGTTCCCCCCTCGATCTGGCCGCGCAACTGTTCCGGGTTGAGCACCGTCCCGGCATCTGCCGCCTGCACCGAGCTCAGGATGCGCACCGTTCCGGTCCCCGGATCGACCGCCACCCGCGCCCCGTGCACGTTGAACGCCACCGTCCGCTGCTCGCCGTCGGAGTGCCCGTGCGCCTCGCGCGCGCCGCCCCGCGCCAGTTGGGATGCCAGCGCGGTCGCCGCCCGGAACACCGCCATTCCCGCGACCACCGTGCCGGTCGAGCCGTACGCCCCGGTGTCGTGGCCGGCCACGTCCGTGTCGGACTGCCGGATCCGGATCCGCTCGGGCGTCGTCCCGAGCGCATCGGCCGCGAGCTGGGCGTGGACGGTGGTCGAGCCATTGCCGAACTCGGCGGTGCCGACCTCCAGCTCGTACAGCGCCCCGTCGGGTTGCCCGACCTCCAACGCCCGCACGACGGCGTCCGCGTGGTGACCGCGCGGGGGGACGGTGGCGATCATCGCGAGGGCGACTCCGGTGCCGACGCGCCACCCGGCGGGAGCCGCTGCAGCATCGGCGGCCGCCGTGCGAGCGAGCGCGGCATCCACCAGGTCGAGGCACTGCCCGAGCCCATGTTCGCCGGTGTAGGAGATGGTCGGATCGACCTCCTCGTGGATGGTCAGCAGCGGGTCGCCAGGCACCACGACGTTGCGACGCCGCAGTTCGATCGGATCGATCCCCAACTCGCGGGCCAGCTCGTCCATCGCCGACTCCACGGCGAAGATCACCTGCCCGAGGCCGTAACCGCGGAAGGCCCCGGCAGGCGGGTTGTTCGTGTAGACCGACTGGGCATCCACTCGCACGTTCGCGCAGCGGTAGACCGCGATCGACTCGTGAACCGCGTGATACATGACGCCGATGCCGTGGTTGCCGTAGGCGCCGGTGTCCATCAGCTGGTCGACCGCGAAGGCGGTGAGCACTCCGTCGGCCGAGGCGCCGAGCGTGACCGTCACGATCATCGGATGCCGCAGTGGCGCGATCGCGAACTCGTCCTCCCGGGTGAACTCGAACTGAACCGGACGACCGAGCTTCAGCACGGCGAGGGCGACCAGGTCTTCGGTGATCAGCTCCTGCTTGCCGCCGAAGCCGCCGCCGACGCGCGCCGAGAACACCCGCACCTGCTCGATGGGCAGCTCGAAGATGCGGGCCACCTCGTCGCGCACCAGATAGGGCACCTGGCTCGAGGTGCGAAGCACGAGCCGGCCGTCGGCATCCAGCCAGCCGCGCGTCGCGTGGGTCTCGAGGGCGGCATGGGTGACGCGCGCCGTGGTCCAGGTCCCGGTGACGGATGCCGCGGCTCCTGCCAGCGAGGCCGTCACGTCGCCGCGCTCGCCGTGCTCCTCGGCCACCGTGTTGCGCTGGGGCGCCACGGCCCGGGACTCCGCGCCGAGTTCCGGATGCACGAGTGCCGCGCCGGGCCGCCGGGCGAGTTCGGGGTCGAACACTGCAGGCAGCACCTCGTACTCGACCCGGATCGCGGCAAGCGCCCGCTGCGCCTCCTCCTCGCTCGCCGCCACGACGGCAGCGACCCGCTGCCCGCGGAATCGCATGACGTCGTCGAGCACCTGGGTGTCGTCCGGGTCGTCGAGCCGGTTGTCGTGGCGCCCGGTCGAGAAGGCGGTCGCGGGGGAGTCGCGATGCGTGAGCACCAGCACCACGCCGGGCATGGCCTCGGCCGCGGCGGTGTCGATCGAGATGATGCGCGCGTGTGCGTGCGGGCTGGGGAGCACCGCCAGATGGAAGAGGGGGGTGGGGGTGCCGGTCGCCCCCGCCTCGTCGGAGGCCGCGTACTCCGACGGAGGCCCGTCGAGCGTGTACGGTTCGGTTCCGGTGACAACGCGCCAGGCGGCCGGGGCGCGCACCGAGCGGGTGGCCGCGGATCCGGCCTCGGCGGAGTCGACGTTGCGCACGGCGTGAAGCGCGTCGTCGATCGAGCGGTAGCCGGTGCAGCGGCAGAGGTTGCCCTTCAGCATCCGGGGCAGGTCGTCGAGGTCGGCATCGTCGAAGGTCGAGGCGGTGACGATCATGCCGGCCGTGCAGAAGCCGCACTGGAAGGCGGCGGCCTCGACGAAGGCGCTCTGCACCGGATGCGGCGACTCGACGCTGCCCAAACCCGCAACGGTCGTCACCTCGCGCCCGTCGAGCCGGTGCGCCGGGAACAGGCAGGAATGCACGGCCGCCCCGTCCACGAGCACCGAGCATGCGCCGCAGTCGCCGGCATCGCAGCCCTTCTTGACGGAGGTGACGCCGTTCTCGCGCAGCAGGGTTCTGAGCACCTGCCCCGCACGAGGGGAGGTTTCGCGCGGCTGGCCGTCCACGGTGAATCGGACGACGGTCATGAGCCGCTGTCCTGCGAGCCGCCCAGTTCCACCCGGCACTCCTCGGCGAAGCGCAGCGACATCGCCCGACGCCAATCCGGGGCGCCGTGCGCATCGTCGTACCACTCGGTCACGTCGGCGTCGATCGCGGCGGCGAGCTCGGCGGCCGACGGGATCCCGGCGAACCGCCACTGGCGGGGCCGCGGTGTCGCCGCGGTGACCGTGACGACGAAGGTGGCGTCGGCATCCCGTCGCGCGATCACGAACACGCCGGAGCGCCCGAGCTCGGCCAGCGAGATCCTGCGCACCGCGACCCGCGCCGCCATCGCTGACGCGGGCAGCTCGATCGCGCGCAGCACCTCGCCATGCTCGAGCGCGGTAGTCCGCACCCCGGTCACCAACGAGACGATCGGCACCCGTCGCTCGTCGCCGTCCACCGTCCAGATGACGCCGATGCCGTCGAGCGCCGCGGTCAGCGAGGTCATCGGCCCGGCGGGCAGGGCGAGGCAGATGTTGCCGCCGACGGTCGCGAAGCGATGGATCTTCCACGAGCCGAGCAACGCGTCCACCGCGACCGGGAAGAGTGGATGCGGCTCCTCGCGCAACCGGGCCAGGGTGCAGGTCGCCGCGATCGTGAGCCCGCCATCCGGGTGCGCCACCAGAGGCTCCCAACCCAGCCCGGTGAGGTCGACCAAACCCTCGGTGCCGGGTTGCGGCTCGGAGAACAGCCAACTGCCGCCGGCCAGCGGCACCTCGTGCGCGCCGAAAACCAGATCGGCGCGGCTGCTCGCCATTCGCACCTCGCGCACGTCGATCAGGTCCATCGTGCGAGTCAACCCCACCGATGTGTCGGCTGTGTAACGGGGCTCCGCCGAGCCGCGACATGGTCAATTCGCAGCGCGGGCAGACAGAATGGGCGCATGAACCAGGATCGGCCCGCGAAGACAGCGGTGCACTTCGGCGCGGGCAACATCGGTCGCGGCTTCGTCGCCCAGTTCCTGCACGAGAGCGGCTACGAGGTGGTGTTCGCCGACGTCAATCAGGAGCTGATCGGGGCGCTGCAGGCGCAGCCCAGCTATCAGGTGCACGAGATCGGCGAGGGCGCCCAGGATCACGTGGTCGACGACTACCGCGCGCTGAACAGCGGCACGCAGGAGGCCGAGGTGGTTGCCGCGATCGCCGAAGCCGACATCGTGACGACCGCGGTCGGAGCCCGCATCCTCCAGTACGTTGCACCGGTCATTGCCAAAGGACTGAACGAGCGTTCCGCCAAGCGCAATCACCTTGCGGTGATTGCCTGCGAGAACGCGATCGGGGGCACCGACATCCTGGCCGCCGAGGTGCGCAAGCACGCCCCGGCCCACAACGCGGTGTTCGCCAACTGCGCCATCGACCGGATCGTGCCCGAGCAGGCAGGCGGGCTGGATGTCACGATCGAGTCGTTCTTCGAATGGGTCGTCGATCGCACACCGTTCAAGGGTGAGACGCCCGAGCTGTTCGGTGTCACCTGGGTGGACGACCTGGAGCCGTTCATCGAGCGCAAGCTCTTCACGGTCAATACCGCGCATGCCGCGGCGGCGTACCACGGCCACGATCGGGGCTGGGTGAGCATCCGCGAGGCGCTCGCCACCGCCGAGCTGCAAGCCGAAGTGCGCGCCGTGCTGGCCGAGACGAAGCAACTGCTGACGGAGAAGTTCGGATTCAGCGACGCCGAGCAGCAGGCCTACATCGAGAAGACGCTCACCCGCATCTCGAACCCGGACCTGCCGGACACCTGCGAGCGCGTCGGCCGCAACCCGCTGCGCAAGCTCAGCAGGCACGAGCGGTTCATCGGCCCGGCCGCCGAACTCGCCGAGAACGGCCAGGAGGTCTGGAACCTGCTCAACGCGGTCGGCGCCGCGCTGCGCTTCGACGTTCCCGAGGATGCCGAGAGCGTCGAGTTGCAAGCGCTGCTCGCCAGCGGCGCGCCGGCGCCCGAGATCGCGGCCACCATCTCGGGGCTGACCGACGATCATCCGCTCTTCCCCTCGCTCGTCGAGGTCGTCCGGTTGCGATTGGATCGCTGAGTGGCGCGCAACACCGAGCCCGCCCGACCCGACGACGGCGATGACGACGCGCTCAGCTGGGCCGGCGACGACCTGCGCGGCGGGATCGATCCGCTGACGCGCAACCGGGTTGCCGATGTCACGGCGTCCTCGGTCGACGACGGGCCGGATGCTGCGGCCGCGACGCGCACGAACCTGGCGAGCGCGGCGGCCACCGTGCTGTTCGCGGTGCTCTACCTGGCCATCGTGGTGGGGTGGATCCTCTCGGTCCAGATCACCGGGTCGACCGCTACCGACCTGTTCTCGCAGGTGGCCTGGCAGTTCGGCGAGTTCGTCGCGATCATCGCCGGCGCGCTGTGGTACCTCGCCGTGCTGACCCTGACCCCCGATGCCCGCACCGCCGTGCGGGTCGGCTGGTTCGTGCTCGGCGTCGTGGTGTTGCTGCCCTGGCCGATTCTGCTGGTGCTGATCTCATGAGCAGGATCGTCGTGTGGGTGGTGTTCGCGCTGCTGTACGCCTACCCGCTGTTCGAGGGCATCTCGAACCTGATCGCCGTGCCGCCGTACTACGACGCGAACGGGATCGGCGGCGCGGTTCCGTGGTGGCTGCTGATCATCGGCGTCGCTACGCCCGTGCTGCTGTACCTGGCCGCGCTGCGGATCGGGCGCGGCCGCGAACTGTTCCCGCGGGCGCTCATCCTCGCCGTCGGTCTCGCCGCGACGAACGCGCTCGTGCTCAGCGCGGTCTCGTGGGCCGGCGCGGTGCAGCCCGCTCTGAAATAGTCGGCTGGGCGGCGCCGTCGCGACCAGCAGCAGCTGCTCCACGCCGGGCGAGTCATGGCTCCATCGTCGCACCCACTAAACTCGGACATCCGAGCCCGCCATCGCCGAGGCCGGATCTCCGACCCCGAAGGATCACTCTCGTGGCCAAGCCGATCGTCCTGATCGCCGAAGAACTCTCGCCCGCCACCGTCGAGGCCCTCGGTCCCGACTTCG
>FSWJ01000059.1_pt1 | contig 24586 bp, 24 predicted proteins | sample 1637851 | NCBI WGS metagenome assembly FSWJ01 (sample SAMEA3914789, study PRJEB12502) | metagenome | biome: forest; material: soil | place: Canada | collected 2011-07-03 | depth 0.3 m | reverse complement strand
GGGAGGTCCGCCGGACCTCGGCCCGGGTCGACCGGCTCCTGAGCACGGGGGTCCACCCCCAGCCGTCCGAGGACTGGCCGGCGATCCCCTGGCCGCCGTTCTAGGCGCTGATGCAGCCCGCAGGGCGTCCGACCTTCGCCAGGCCGCGGAGGTCACCGGCCTGCAGGTCGGTCAGGGAACGCTGGAGCACCGGGTACATCAGCTCGGCGGAGCTGCCGGCGTGGTCGAGGCCCATGGCGTGACCGAGCTCGTGCAGCGTCGCGGTCCTCCACGACGCCGGCCCGGTCGCCGGGAGCCGCGCGGCGCGGTTGAGCGCGATGACGGCGCCCTGGATGCTGGCGATCGTGACCGTGCCGGTGCTGAGCCCGAACCACGCCGTACGGGTGACCCCGAGGACGCCGCCGGGCTGACCCCGCAGCAGGTCGCTGTGCGCGCTGTCGGTCCAGCCGATGAGCACCGGCCGGTGGGCGTCGCTGGTCTGGGGGAGCCAGGCGCTGGTGGGCGCGGAGGCGACGACGCCGTCGAAGACCCATCGCGTGCCGGTGGCCTGGGCGATCCGCGCGACCGCCTGCGTCACCACGGCGCGCCCGCCTGCCGGGGCACCGGCGGCACGGAACTGCCAGTGGATCGGGAGGCACGGGTTCCAGCGGATCGGCTTGCCGCTGAGGACGGTCGTGAACCGGTAGAGCGCGCCTGCCGCACTGCGCGGTGCCGCCGCGACGACGGCCGCCGGGCCGGAGACGGAGGCGACCGCGCTGCCCGACCCCGCCCGGGACGCGACGGCCGGAACGAGCGCGCTGAGGAGCGCGAGAGCGCCGGCGGCGACGGCGAGGCGGCGAGACATACCCTTTGTCTCGGTCCCAGCGGGCCGGACCTCCCACCCGATCAGGTGATCAGATCGCCCCGACTACGCTGCCGGGCATGCAGTCCTGGCCCGCGACGGCAGTCCCTCAGCTCCCCCCGCCGACGTCGCCGCTCACCTTGCGGGTGCAGGACACGGCGAGCGGCTCCCGGGTCGACGTCGTCCCGCGCGACGGCGTCGCGCGGCTCTACGTCTGCGGCATCACGCCGTACGACGCGACCCACCTCGGCCATGCGGCGACCTACCTGGCCTTCGACCTCCTGGTCCGGGTCTGGAAGGACCAGGGCCACGAGGTCCTGTACGTCCAGAACGTCACCGACATCGACGACCCGCTCCTCGAGCGCGCCGCCCGCGACGGTGTCCGCTGGGAGGACGTCGCCGAGCGCGAGACGGCCCTGTTCCGCGGCGACATGACGTCCCTGCGGGTCCTCCCCCCGACCTGGTACGTCGGTGCCGTCGAGGCGATGGACGAGATCGCCGCTCTCGTCCAGCGGCTGCAGGAGGCCGGTGCGGCCTACGCCGTCGACGGCGACGTCTACTTCTCGACCTCGGCCGCCGAGCACTTCGGCGCCGTCTCCGGCCTCGACCGGCAGGCGATGCTCGCGCTGTCGGCCGAGCGCGGGGGAGACCCCGATCGCCCCGGCAAGAAGGACCCTCTCGACTGCCTGCTGTGGATGCAGCAGCGCGAAGGCGAGCCCGGCTGGCCCTCGCCCCTCGGCACGGGCCGGCCCGGTTGGCACGTCGAGTGCACCGCGATCGCCCTCAACCGCCTGGGCGACACCCTCGACGTCCAGGGCGGCGGAAGCGACCTGGTCTTCCCCCACCACGAGCTGTCCGCGGCCGAGGCCGAGGCGGTGACCGGCAGCTGGCCGTTCGCGCGGGCCTACGTCCACGCGGGCATGGTCGGGCTGGACGGCGAGAAGATGAGCAAGTCCCTCGGCAACCTGGTGTTCGTCTCCCACCTCCTGGCCGGTGGCACCGACCCGGCAGCACTCCGGCTCGCGCTGCTCGGCTCGCACTACCGCGCGGCCCGGGAGTGGACCGCGGACACGCTGGGCGACGGGGAGCGGCGCCTCGCCCGCTGGCGTACCGGGGTGGCCAGGGACGCCGGTCCGGGCGGGGCCGCCGTGCTGTCCGCCGTACGGCAGGCCCTGTACGACGACCTCGACGGTCCCGCGGCCCTCGCCGCCGTCGACGCGTGGTGCGCCGCCTCGGGCGACGACGTGCAGGCTCCCGGGCTCGTGCGCTCGCTGGTCGACGCGCTGCTCGGTGTGGACCTCTCCTAGGCGCGCCGGAACAGCCGGAGGCGGGGGGCTCTCCACTGCAGGCAACCGCAGCCGGACTGCGAGCAGTCGGTGCCGCGGCGGTGGTGCTCGTGCGCGTCCTTGGGGTGCGAGCAGGTCCGGCAGGTGACCTTGTCAGGACCCTCGGTACGGCGGTCAGAGCTCGTTCCAGCGGTCACCGGGGTCGGGTTCGAGGTCACCCAGGAGGTATCGGCAGCGGCAGGGTCCGGCATGAGGACCTGGCGCCTACGGCGCATCGGGGTCCTGACGGCGCAGGAAGCGCTCGAACTCCTTGGCGATCGCCTCGCCCGACGCCTCCGGGAGGTCCTCCTCGGGCTCGCGCTCCTCGAGCGACGCGACGTACTCGGCCACGTCGGAGTCCTCGGCGGCGAGCTCGTCGACCTGACGTTCCCACGCCCGCGCCTGCTCGGGCAGCTCGGCGAGCGGGATCGGGACGTCGAGGAGGTCCTCGACGCCGCGCAGGAGCGCGATCGTCGCCTTCGGGCAGGGTGGCTGGGCGACGTAGTGGGGCACCGCGGCCCAGAAGGACACCGACGGGAGCCCGATCCGCTCGCAGGCGTCCTGCAGCACGCCGACGATGCCCGTCGGCCCCTCGTACCGGGAGTGCTCGAGGCCCAGCCGCGCCGACAGCTCAGGGTCGGAGGACGTCCCGCTGACCGGCACCGGCCGGGTGTGGGGGCTGTCGGCCAGGAGCGCCCCCAGCGTGACGACCTGGGCGACACCCAGGTCGCCGGCGACGGCCATCAGCTCCTCGCAGAACCCGCGCCAGCGCATGTTGGGCTCGACCCCGCGCACCAGCACGAGGTCCCGCGACGCCGCCGGGAGACGGCAGACCATGAACCGGGTGGTCGGCCAGGTGATCCGCCGGGTGGTGCCGTCCTCGAGCGCGACCGTCGGCCGGTTGACCTGGAAGTCGTAGTAGTCGTCGGGGTCGACGGCGGCGACCTCGACCGCGTCCCACACGTCCGCGAGATGCTCCACCGCGTCCGTCGCGGCGTCGCCGGCGTCGTTCCAGCCCTCGAACGCGGCGACCATGACGGGGTTCCGCAGTGGCTCGACGCCGGCAGGCCGGGTCGGCAGCGTCACGACTTCTTGGCGCCCTTGCCCGTGGTGTGGACGATCAGCACGTCGCAGGACGCCCGGTGGCTGATGTTCGCCGGGACCGAGCCGAGGAGGCGGCCCGCGAGGCTGTTCAGACCGCGGTTTCCGACGACGAGGAGGTCGACGCCGCGCTCGTCGACCGCGCGGACCAGCGCGTCGACCGGGTCGCCCTCGACCGCGAGCTGCTCGAGCTTCACGGCCCCGACCTTCCTGGCCCGCTCCGCGGCGTCCCGCAGGACGTCCTCGGCAGGCGTCGAGCCCGACACCTTGTAGGCCTCGTCGCCGAGGGCCGCGCGCGCGTCCTGGATCTCGCGGGGGTTCATCGGCCGGTACGCCGTGAGCAGGACCAGCGTCGCGCCGGCGTCGCGGGCGACCACGGCGGCCCGGTCGACAGCGCGGAACGAGGAGTCCGAACCGTCCGTGCCCACGAGCACGGTCGTGTAGCTGCTGACGCTCACCAGACCTCCAGAGGTTGCCTCCTCGGCAACCTACCCCGCAGCGCGGGAGGGGGCCCCGGACCGCCGGTAGACTCCCGGTGTGTCCGAACCCGGTGCCTCCGCGGCCCTGCCGCGTCCCGACCTGCTGAGCGCGCTCCGGGCGCGCGTCGTCGTCGCGGACGGCGCCATGGGCACGATGCTGCAGGCCCACGACCTCGGGCTCGAGGACTTCGAGGGCCACGAGGGCTGCAACGAGATCCTCAACCTCACCCGTCCCGATGTCGTGCGCAGCGTCCACGACGCGTACTTCGCGGTCGGCTGCGACGCGGTCGAGACCAACACGTTCGGCTCCAACTGGTCCGCACTCAACGAGTACGACATCCCGGGCCGCATCCGCGAGACCGCGCTGGCGGGCGCGCGGATCGCCCGGGAGGCGGCCGACCACTGGTCGACCCCGGAGCACCCGCGCTGGGTCATCGGCTCCGTCGGCCCCGGCACCAAGCTGCCGTCCCTCGGACACGCCCCCTACGCGGTGCTGCGCGACGGCTACCAGGCGCAGGCCGAGGCGATGCTCGAAGGCGGCGTCGACGCGATCCTCGTGGAGACCTCCCAGGACCTGCTGCAGACCAAGGCGGCGATCGTCGGCGGCAAGCGCGCGATGAAGGCCCTCGGCCGGCAGGCGGTGCTGATCGCGCAGGTCACCGTCGAGCTGACCGGCAGCATGCTCACCGGCTCCGAGATCGGGGCGGCCCTCACGGCCCTCGAGCCGCTCGGCATCGACCTCATCGGCCTCAACTGCGCCACGGGCCCGGCCGAGATGAGCGAGCACCTGCGGTTCCTCAGCAAGCACGCCCGGGTGGGTCTTTCGGTGATGCCCAACGCGGGGCTTCCCGAGCTGGGGACGCACGGCGCGGTCTACCCGCTGCAGCCCACCGAGCTCGCCACGGCCCTCGGCCAGTTCGTCGACGAGTACGGCGTCGGCCTGGTCGGCGGCTGCTGCGGCACGACCCCGGAGCACCTGCGGCACGTCGTCGAGGCCGTCCGTGGTCGTGCGGTGCCGACCCGCACCCCCGTCAGCGAGCCGTCGCTGTCCTCGCTCTACGCCCCCGTCCCGCTGGTTCAGGACGCCGGCGTCACGATGATCGGCGAGCGCACCAACACCAACGGCAGCAAGGCCTTCCGCGAGGCCATGATCGCCGGCGACTGGGACGCCTGCGTCGACTTCGCACGGGAGGCTGTGACCGAGGGCGCCAACGTGATCGACCTGTGCGTCGACTACGTCGGCCGCGCCGGCGCCGTGGACATGCGCGAGCTCGCCGGCCGGTTCGCGACGGCGAGCACGCTGCCGATCATGCTCGACTCGACCGAGCCCGACGTCATCGAGGCCGGGCTCGAGTGCCTCGGCGGCCGGGTGGTCGTCAACTCCGTCAACTTCGAGGACGGCGACGGCCCCGACAGCCGGTTCATGAAGGCGATGCCGATCGTGCAGGAGCACGGCGCCGCCGTCGTCGTGATGTGCATCGACGAGACCGGCCAGGCCCGTACCGCGGCGACCAAGGTCGCGATCGCCGAGCGCACCATCGACGTGCTCGTCCGCGACTGGGGCATGCGCGAGGGCGACATCCTGGTCGACACCCTCGCGTTCACCCTCGCCACCGGCCAGGAGGAGTCGCGCAAGGACGGCCTGGAGTCGATCGAGGCGATCCGCCTGCTCAAGGAACGCCGCCCCGCGGTCGGCACCACGATGGGCCTGTCCAACATCTCCTTCGGCCTCAAGCCGGCCGCGCGCGTCGTCCTCAACAGCGTCTACCTGCACGAGTGCCAGAAGGCCGGCCTGACCTCGGCGATCGTGCACGCGTCGAAGATCCTTCCGATGAACCGGATCCCGGACGAGCAGCGGGAGGTCGCGCTCGACCTGGTCTACGACCGCCGCCGGGAGGGGTACGACCCGCTGACCGCCTTCCTCGACCTGTTCGAGGGCGTCGACAGCGCCGCCAGCGCAGGCTCGCGTCTCGACGCGCTCAACGCGCTGCCTTTGGACGAGCGGCTGTCGCGTCGCATCATCGACGGCGAGAAGAAGGGCCTCGAGGACGACCTCGCTGCGGCGATGGCCGAGGGTCAGAAGCCGCTCGACATCGTCAACGACACCCTGCTGTCCGGCATGAAGGTGGTCGGCGAGCTGTTCGGCTCGGGCGAGATGCAGCTGCCGTTCGTGCTGCAGTCCGCCGAGGTCATGAAGACCGCCGTGGCCTTCCTCGAGCCCCACATGGAGAAGGTCGAGGGCCAGGACGGCAAGGGCAGGATCGTCCTGGCGACCGTCAAGGGCGACGTCCACGACATCGGCAAGAACCTCGTCGACATCATCTTGAGCAACAACGGCTACGACGTCGTCAATCTCGGCATCAAGCAGCCGGTGAACGCCATCCTCGACGCCGCAGAGGAGCACCGCGCCGACGTCGTCGGCATGTCCGGGCTGCTCGTCAAGAGCACCGTCGTCATGAAGGAGAACCTGCTGGAGATGAACTCCCGGGGGGTCGCCCGGCGGTACCCGGTGATCCTGGGTGGCGCGGCCCTCACCCGGGCCTACGTCGAGAACGACCTGGCGGAGGTGTTCGAGGGCGAGGTGCGGTACGCCCGCGACGCCTTCGAGGGCCTGCGCCTGATGGACCAGCTGATGGCCGTCAGGCGCGGGGAGGTCACGCCCGAGCAGGGCGCGGCCGAGGCGGCCAAGGAACGCGAGCGGCGGGACCGGCACGCCCGGTCGAAGGCGATCGCCGCGGCGCGCGCTGCCGCGGCGGAGCCGGCCGAGGACCCCGGTGGCCGCTCCGACGTCGCGAGCGACAACCCCATCCCGACGCCGCCCTTCTGGGGCTCCCGGATCACCAGGGGCATCCCGCTCGCCGACTACGCCAGCTGGGTCGACGAGAGGGCGCTGTTCCTCGGCCAGTGGGGCCTGCGCGGCAGCCGGGGCGGGACCGGACCGTCGTACGACGAGCTCGTCGAGACCGAGGGCCGGCCGCGGCTCCGGGAGCTCCTGAGCCGGGTGCAGTCCGAGGGCATCATGCAGGCGGCCGTGGTCCACGGGTACTTCCCGGCGGTCAGCAAGGACGAGGACCTGATCGTCCTCGACCCCGAGTCGGGCAACGAGCGCTGCCGCTTCACCTTCCCCAGGCAGAGGCGCGACCGACGGCTGTGCCTGTCGGACTTCTGGCGCCCCCAGGAGTCGGGCGACGTCGACGTGGTGGCGTTCCAGGTCGTCACGATGGGCTCGCACGTCTCGGAGGTGACCGCTGAGCTGTTCGCCCGCGACGCCTACCGGGAGTACCTCGAGCTGCACGGCCTGTCCGTCCAGCTCACCGAGGCCCTTGCCGAGTACTGGCACGCCCGGGTCCGCGGCGAGCTGGGCTTCGCCGACGAGGACGCCCCCGAGCTCGCGGGCATCCTGAAGCTGCAGCACCGCGGGGCCCGCTACGCGTGGGGCTACCCCGCGTGCCCGGACGTCGAGGACCAGACCAAGGTCGCGGAGCTCCTGGAGTGGGACCGGGTCGGGGTCGTGCTGTCCGAGGAGTACCAGCTGACGCCCGAGCAGTCGACGTCAGCGATCATCGCGCACCACCCCGAGGCGAAGTACTTCGCCGCCAGGTAGCTAGCGTCCCGCCCGCCGGACGGCCCGCCGGGCGCGGACGTAGAGCAGCGGCCCGTACAGCATGCCGACGAGCTCGCGGCGGAGCAGGGCCTTGTCGATGCCGGCCTCCGCGGAGGCCCGCTGGGCCTTGCCGAGGAGCAGGGCACCGCGCACCAGCCGTCGTGACAGGTCCGCCGACCCGCGCCGCGTGAGGGCGTGCTTCGCCAGGTACGCCGTCAGGCCGGTCCCGTAGCCGTAGAGCTGGTCGCGGAGCGCGTCGAGGTCCCGCCGGTGCCGGTGCCAGACGACCGCGCCGGGCTCGTAGGACAGCGCGAAGCCGGCGTTGAGGGTCCGGACGAACCAGTCGAGGTCCTCCCCGCCGCGGGTCGGGGCGCCGGCGCCGAGGGCCTCGTCGAACCCGCCGAGCGCGTCGAAGGCCTCGCGGCTCACCGCGAAGTTGGCGCCGGTACCGAAGACCCCGGCGCTGTACGGGTAGAGGACGCCGTCGCCGCGGTGCAGGTCGAGGTCGAACACCCGTGGCGTGCACGACGACGACCACTGCACCTTGCGGTCGAAGAAGTGCTGGGCCTCGGTGTCGAGCTCGGCCGAGGGCACGAGGCCGGTGACGCAGCCGACCCGCGCGGCCCGGGTGAAGCCGCGCGTGAGGCCGCCGATCCAGCCGGCGTCGACGACCACGTCGTCGTCGGTGAACGCGAGGAGCGCACCGCGCGCGGCACGCGCCCCGCTGTTGCGCGCCGTCGACAGGCCCGGCCGGGGCTCGAGGTGGTAGCGAACCCGCGGGTCGGCGAGCTCCTGCACGACCTTGGCCGTGGCGTCGGTGCGCGGGGCGTTGTCGACGACCACCACCTCGTCGGCCGGACCCAGGGCGGCGAGGACCGAGGCGAGCGCGGTGCGGAGGAGGTCCTCGCGGTCGCGGGTGCACAGCACCACCGACACCCCCGAAGGAGGCGGGAACGGGCCGCCGGCCTGGCAGGCCCAGCCGCCGACCGGGGCCGGCGCGGTCGGCGAGGCGATGCCGTCGGCGTCCAGGTGGGCACCGACGTCCAGCTCGGCTGCCACCGCCCGCGCGAGCGCCGCCGCGCCGAGCAGGCCCCCGGGCGCCGCAAGCTCGAGGAAGCCCAGAGGCACGCCGTGCAGCCGGACCAGCACCCTCGCGGCCTCGTGGGGGTCGGTGCGGACGTCCCCCAGCGGACCGGCGAGCTCGACCTGGTGGACGAAGGTCGAGTTCACGACCGCGCGCCGGCCTGCCGGCCCGACAGGTAGCCCACGACGGTGGCGCCGAGCCCGAGGAGGATCATCGCGGCCCGGGCGAGCCCCGTCAGGTCGCCACGTACGGCTGCGCCGGCGTGGCGCAGCACCCCGGAGGGCAGCGTGCGCGTGGCGTAGGCACGTTCGGACGCCAGGCCCTGCCGGGTCCCGACGAGGCGCGCGAGGACCGCCTTGGAGCGGCCCTCGTGGTAGCAGCGGGAGACGAAGTACCGCAGGCTCTGCCGCTCGACGGGCACCAGGTGGGCGACCGCACCCGACGTGTCACGCAGGACCCGGACCCCGGGGTCCGCCTGCGCCAGCCGGATGCTGAGCTCGGTCTCCTCACACCCGACAGGGAGCGACCCGACCCGCCCCACGAGCTCCGAGAACCCACCGACGTCGAGGACGGCGCGCCGCCGGAGGGCCATGCTGGCCCCGATCGGGTTGCGGACGGGGCAGCCGTCGCCGGGCAGCCCGGTGAAGTCACAGCCCACGACCCAGCCGAACTCCGGCGGGAACCAGCGCGGGGCCTGTCCGCCCTCCCAGTCCGGCTGGACGGCACCCGCCACGCCGGTCACGGACGGGTCCGCGAAGCGGTGGCGCAGCGAGGCGACCCATCCCGGGCCCGGGAGGGCGTCGTCGTCCAGGAAGGCGACGACCTCGCCCGCCGCCGTCCCGACCCCGGTGTTCCGCGCACCGGACAGGCCCTGGCCGTGGGTGTTGGCCAGGACCCTGCAGCCGCGCAGCTCGGCGGTCGCCCTGGCAAGGACGTCCGGGGCATGGTCGACGACCACGATCAGCTCGTCCTGCGGCTCGAGCTGGGAGGCGACCGCGGCGACGCCGGCGGCCAGGTTGGTCCAGCGCCGTACCGTGTAGGTGCAGATGACCACCGACACCGTGGGGTCCGACGTCGCGCTCACGTTCGTCCCGTCCTGGAGATCGGACGCGGGGCGGTGGGTGCGTCGCCACGCGGTGTTCACCATTGTGGGGCAGCCTCTCGCGGGTGGGTACGTCGCCTCGAGGGCGGAATGTTTAGGGATGACCCGATTGACGCACATGTGTCCTGACGGTGACCGAGAGTGAGAAGGGCTGCCGGTGGTTACGCTCCGTCCCGGTGTCGCTCGACTGGGTGACATCGCACCCCAAGACCCCATGATGACGCGCTGTATTCGCTATGGTCACACCACGTTGCGAAGTGCCCCTCGTCGGGTGTGACGCCACTGGGTTCGCGCAGACGTTTTGACAGCACAAGATCCGGCAGGGTTCAGCACCACGAGGGCAAGACCAGCACGGGCAACGCATTGATCTGCTGGGCGACCTGGTCGCCGCACGGCCCAGCAGGGAGCGAGAGGCGAAACCGGGCCCCCGACAGATGAGGGATCCCGACGTGCCGTTCCGGAACGTGACCATCGACCTCGATCGACGGCTCGTCGTCGTTCACGACCGCGCCACACCGCGGATCAGTGTCGTGGTGCCCGCGCGCAACGAGGCGTCCAACCTGCCGCACGTCCTCGCGGCGATCCCGCCCGAGGTCTACGAGGTCATCCTGGTCGACGGCAACAGCAGCGACGACACGGTGGGCGCGGCCCGGGCCGCCCGGCCCGACATCCGCGTCGTCGAGCAGACCCGCAAGGGCAAGGGCAACGCCCTCGCCTGTGGGTTCGCGGCGGTCCGTGGGGACATCGTCGTGATGCTCGACGCGGACGGCTCGGCCGACCCGCGCGAGATCCCCCGCTACGTGGGTGCGCTCCTGGACGGCGCCGACTTCGCGAAGGGGACCCGTTTCACCGTCGGTGGCGGCAGCTCCGACCTGACCCGCCTCCGCAGCTTCGGCAACCGGGTGCTGAACGCCATCGTGAACATCCTGTTCGGGACCCGCTACACCGACCTGTGCTACGGCTACAACGCCTTCTGGACCCGCTGCCTGCCGGTCCTCGGCCTCGACGCGGGAGTCGAGCGCCGGGACAAGAAGCTCTGGGGCGACGGCTTCGAGATCGAGACGATCATCAACACCCGGATCGCCAAGGGCCGGCTGAAGGTCGTCGAGGTGCCCAGCTTCGAGCTCGAGCGGATGCACGGCGAGAGCAACCTCAACACGTGGCGCGACGGGTTCCGCGTCCTGAGGGCCGCGGTCACGGAGCGCTTCCACCGCAGCCCGGTCATGGCGCACGCCACCCTCCCGGCCGCGCCGCTGGCGCTGCTCGAGCCCGAGCGCACCGCCGCCTCCGCCTGACGTGCCGCTGCGCGCCGTCCTGTGGGACATGGACGGCCTGCTGGTCGACACCGAGCCGGTCTGGACGGTGGCCGAGGAAGAGCTCGCGACGCTGCTCGGCGGTGTCTGGAGCGAGCAGCTCAAGGCCACCATCGTCGGCACCCGGCTCGAGGTCGCCGTCGCCGCGATCCTCGAGCACTACGGCAGCCCCGCGGGTCCCGAGGACGTGTTCTGGGCGTCGCAGTGGCTCCTCGGCCGGATGGTGGAGCTGTTCGCCGCGGGTCCGGTGGCGATGCCCGGTGTGGTGGCCCTCCTCGACGCCCTGCGTGCGGCGGGGGTTCCCGTGGGTCTGGTCTCGTCGTCGTACCGCGTGCTCGTCGACGCGGTCCTCAGGGCGGGCCTCGGCCCCTTCGACGTCACCGTGGCCGGCGACGAGGTCACCGACGGCAAGCCGAACCCGGAGCCGTACCTGGTCGCGGCGGCCCGGCTCGGGGTCGACCCAGGGGACTGCGTGGTGCTCGAGGACTCTGTCGCCGGCGTCCTCGCCGGCGAAGCGGCCGGCTGCACCGTGGTGGCCGTCCCGAGCGTCGTCGGGGTGAGCATCGTCCCGGGGCCCCGGATCGTGCTCCGTGCCTCGCTCGAGGGGCTCGACGTCGCGGCCCTGCGAGCGCTCGTCTAGGTGCGCGCGACCACGGCCTCCAGCGCCGCGCGGGCGGCCTCGTCGAGGACCTCCACGGCCTGCGCGCGGAGGACGGAGGGGGACAGCGTGTGGGCACCGATCGGGCCGTCCAGGTAGTGGATGCGGGTACGCACGTCGGGCGGCAGCCGGCGGAGGTCGGGCAGGCTCGGCTCGCCGGGTGACACGGCGACCGTGACCTGGACGCCGGCCCGCTCGAGCGCGCGCAGCACCTGCGCCGTGTCGGCAGGGGAGCGCAGGGCGCTGCCGGCCTTCGGCGGGCCGACGACCCTGTCGGTGAGCAGGCGCAGCGACCGGCCCGTCCGCCGGACCGCGTCCACCCGGGCGGCGGGGGAGCGCAGGAGACCGCGCCAGGTGCTCCCGCGGGTGAGGTGCTCGAGCCTCTCGGACGGGCTGAGGGGAGCCAGCGGCGGGGGCCAGACGAGGCTGTTCGTGTTGAGGACCACCACGCCGACGACCCGGTCGTCGACGAGCGCGGTCTGCGCCGACCAGAGGCCGCCCGAGCACAGCCCCACCAGCAGGAAGCGGGCGGGGAGGCCCTCGCGGACGGCGAGGTCGAGCACCGAGCGCACCTGCGAGCGGTACGACTCGTCGTAGAAGCCCTCGGGGCCGTTCGCCCAGGCGTCGGGACCGTCTGCCTCGCCCAGCCCGTAGAGGTCGAGGCGCAGGGACGCGACTCCCCAGCCCGCCCAGCGCCTCGCGGCCTCGGCCCAGAGCCGGTTCGGCCCCGGTCGGGGCGTGGCGCCCGCCCCGACGAACACCACCGTGAGCACGGGGTCCTCGGGCCGGTTGACGACCACGGACAGCGGCCCGTGCACCACCTGGCTCTCCGCGACCGCAGCCACCGGCCAGGACCCCGGTTCGGTCAGCGGCGCCTCGGGCGGCAGCCACTCCAGCACCCGCGCGACGACCTCCGTGGGCAGCTGGGAGAGCCGCGGCTCGACCGTGAGCTCGTCGTACCCGGGCCCTGGCCCGGTGGTGACGTCGGCGCCGGCGGCGGCGAGCGCGCCGACCAGCTTGCCGTCGGAGGGAAGGGTGCCGCGGCCGAGGACGAGCGCACGCTGCACACCGCCCAGGTCGAGCGTCTCGGCGTCGAACCGCGCGAGCTGGTCCTGGAGGCAGGTGCCGACGGGGTAGCCGTGGACCCACAGGACGCCGTCGGCGTCCAGGGGGCTGCTCGGCGCGGCCGGTTCCGCGGACGGGGCATCGCCCGGCTCGGTCGTCATCGCGGCGAAGGCGCGGAGCTCGCGGAGGAGCAGCCGGCCCTTGGCGGGAACGGCCCACAGGACCAGGTCCTCGACCGCGCAGCCGTCGTGGACGGCCCGGAGGGCGGCGAGCCCCCCGAGCCCGAGGCCGACGACCGCGACCCGGCCGCAGCCGGTCGCGTCGCGGGTGTGTGTGACGAGGTCGGTGAGGGCGGCCGACCAGGTGTCGAGGTCCTGTTCGGTGCTCTCGCCCGCGCTGTCACCCGAGCCCGGAGCATGGAAGCGGACTGCCGGGTACCCGGCCTCGGCCAGCCGCCTGGCCCACGCGCGCAGGCTGCGCGCGCTCGACATCGCCTCCCAGCCGAACGGCGGCACGAGGACGACCGCCGTCCCGCGTGGCCCGGCGGGGGGCAGGTGCAGCGCCGCGAAGACCGCTCCGGAGCGCGTCGGGACCCACCCCACCTGCTCACTCACCGGCACGCCTTCCCGAGCACCCACGGACTGGTCCGCGGGTCGTGCCCGCAGATCCGACGGACTCAGTCCCAGATGTCAGGGTTGTCCTTGCTGATCCGCTGCCAGATCGGCTGGAACTGGAACCATCCGGCGAGCTCGAAGCCGATCTGCCCACGGGTCTGGATCGCCTCGTCATGACCGATCTTCGTCGGCGTGCCCGCTGCGTAGGCCATCAACTGCGACTGGGCGGTGCGCTCCAGCGTCAGGAACCACCAGGCGGCACTCTCGACGGTCTCACCGACGGTGAGCATCCCGTGGTTGCGGAGGATCACCGCCTTGTGCGGGCCGAGCGCCTCGCCGATCTTGCGGCCCTCCTCGGCGTCGAGGACCACCCCGGAGTAGTTCGCGAACACCCCGAAGTCGTCGTAGAAGGCGCAGGCGTCCTGGGTCAGCGGCTCGATCCCCATGGTGAGGCTCGACAGCGTCTTGCCGTAGGGACCGTGGGCGTGCGCGGCCGCGATGACGTCGGGACGCGCCGCATGGACGGCGCAGTGGATGGCGACCGCGGCTCCGTTGACCGCACGGTCGCCCTCGACGACCTCGCCGTCGTGGCTGACCCGGACGAGGTCGGACTGCTTGATCAGGCTGAAGTGCATCCCGAACGGGTTGACCCAGTAGGAGTCGGGGAACTCGGGGTCGCGGGCGGTGACGTGACCCGCCACCCCCTCGTCGAGCCCGGCCTTGCTGAACATCCGGAACGCTGCGGCGAGCTGCACCTTGCGGTGCATCCGCTCGTCCTCCACCGTGGCGAACACCTCGGGCAGGGGCATCTGCAGCTGCTTGCCCGCCGCGGCCGCGGCGACCGCCTCGGCCTGGCCGCCGGTGTCGACGACGGGGTTGGTGTCAAGCGTGGTCACGGGAGCTCCTCAGGTGGTCGCGGGGCTGTCCTCACGGGCACGCCACAAGTGTTGCACCGCACGCCCGGCCGGTCATGCGGTACCCGCGGGTCGGTCCCCGCATCAGTCCCGGGCGGCTACGACACGGGGACCTCGTCCTTCAGGTTCTGGCGCAGCCAGGCACGGACCTCGTCGGTGTCCTCGTGCCCGTGAGCGGCGACCGCGTGCTGGGTGGCTGCGGTCACCACCTCCTCGAGCTCACCGGAGATGGTGAGGGTGCAGCCCTTGTCGCTCGGGAAGTCCCGGCAGTCGGCGACTTTTCGTCCCATGTCTTGCGTCTCCTCACTCGGCTTCCGGCATCACTCAGATCTGTTCCACGCTCCGCGCATCGAGCTGGCGGACGGGCCTGGCCCGTCGCACGGTCGAGGCAGGTCCTCCGTGCCTCGCCGGGCGGTTCGGCGCCGCTGCGGTCTTCTCCCGCCACCGGGTCACCAGGGCCTCGGCCCCGGACCGCCCGGTCGTCACCCACTCGATGCGCTCGATGAAGGCCATGACCACCGCTCTCGGCTTGCCGCCCTGCCCGGAAGGTAGCGCCGCGCAGATGCCGTATCAATCGCTGCTGACCGGCAGCCGCGGCCCCCTCTACCTGGCAGGGGTGACGGGCGGCGGCGCTGCCTGCTCGCTCTGGCGCTGCTGCGCCGTGATGTGCCGGGCCTCAGGCTCGTCCGGAGCGGGCGTGACCTCGGGCCAGGGCAGGATCGTCCCGCCCCATTCGGGACAGCCTCCGCCCGTCTTGTGGTCGCACCAGTCGCAGAGCTTGCTGACGCGGGGGCGGAAGTCACGGGCGACGGTGGCCCGCTCGATCGCCTCCCAGAGAGCGAGGAGCTTGCGCTCGGTCGCGAGCAGGTCGTCCTCGTCGGGGGAGTAGGCCAGCACCTCCCTGTCCCCGAGGTACATCAGCTGCAACCGCGTCGGGACCACGCCGCGGGTCCGCCACAGGACCAGCGCGTAGAACTTCATCTGGAACAGCGCCTTGCCCTCGAACGCCTCGCCCGGGGAGCGGCCGGTCTTGTAGTCGACGACCCGCACGGCGCCGCTGGGCGCCACGTCGAGCCGGTCGACGATCCCGCGGAGCCGCAGCCCCCCAGGGAGGACCACCTCGACGAAGGCCTCCCGCTCCGCGGGATCCAGCCGGCGGGGGTCCTCCAGCGTGAAGTACCCGTCGAGCAGGGCCTTGGCGGACGTCAGCCACTGGGCGAGCTCCGCCTCGTCGGTGAACAGGGCCGTCACCTCCGGCTCCGTCTCGGCGAGCCTGGCCCACTCCGGCGCCAGCATCGCGGCCGCGGACTCCGGCGTGCGCTCCGCGGCGGGGAGGTCGAACAGCCGCTCGAGGACGGCATGGACCAGGGTGCCCCGGACGGCGGCGGAGGACGGGGCCTGGGGCAGCCGGTCGATCGTGCGGTAGCGGAAGAGCAGGGGGCACGTCATGAAGTCGCCGGCGCGGGACGGCGACAGGGACCCCACGACGGGCAGCGGCAGGTCGACGGTGGGGCAGCCCGGCGCGTCGATCTCCAGGGGGGCGATGCTCATAGCTGCCGACGGTACGTCCCGGCACCGACAGGACGGGCGACCCACGCCGGGGCTGTGGACCTGCGGGAGGGCGAGCACCTCCTGTTCACAACCCGGTCACCGGGCCGCAACAGCGCCCAGGGCACAATGCCGGACATGTCCGACGAGCAGGAGAACGAGGTCACCACGGCCCCCGTGGCCAACCCCCGGCGTACCAGGCTGTAGGACGGCCGCGGCCGTCCCGGGGCCCCTGTCAGCCCTGTCCCGGGCCCGTGCCACCCTCCGGTCGGCCGATAATGGCCGACCGGCCCGGAGGTGGTTGCGCGGTGGAGGAGCCTTCCCCTGTCCTGACCGCGGTCGTCGCCGCCCTGGCCGGCGTCCGTGACGGGCAGCAGGTCGTCCTCCTCGGGCGGGCGGCGGTCCTGCGCCGGGCGCTGGAGGCCGGGACCGGTAGGTCGCTCGTCGCGGAAGGGCCGGCCGACGTGGTGGTGGCGCTGTCCGCCCCGGACGTGCCCGGGGCGGTCGCGATGCTGAGGCCCGGAGGCCGGCTGGTCGCCCTCGCCGCCGACGGCGGTGCCGTCGAGCGGACCGCCGCCCTGCACGGGCTGCAGCTGCTCCACACCGAGGCGGTCGGCGGCCGCGTCGCCTGGTCGGGCAGCCTTCCCACGTAGTCTTCGGGAGTGGCTGACCCACGTCCGCGCCGCGGGCTCCTGATCGCCCGGGTCGCGGGCGTCCCGATCGTGCTGATGCCCTCCTGGTTCGTGTTCGCCGCGTACGTCGTGCTGTCGGCGCAGTCCCTGCTCCGGGACGACGTGGGCAGCAACCGCGCGTACGGCGTCGCAGTGGCCTTCGTCCTGCTCCTGCTGGTCAGCGTCGTCCTGCACGAGATCGGGCACTGCCTGGTGGCCCGGGCGTTCGGCCTGCCGGTCCGGAGCATCACCGTGACGCTCCTCGCCGGGTTGACGGAGATCACCGAGCCGCCGCAGACGCCCGCGCGGGAGTACGCCGTGGCCGTCAGCGGGCCCATGGTGTCCCTGCTGCTCGCCGCCACCGGCGTCGCCGCGGCGGACCTGTTCCTGCCGGGGTCGGTGCCGAGGCTGCTGTGCCAGGGCGTCGCGGTCACCAACGGCGCGATTGCGGCCCTCAACCTGCTGCCGGGTCTCCCGCTCGACGGGGGACGGGTGCTGCGCAGCGTCCTGTGGCAGCTCGGCAAGGACTCCGACCGGGCCACCCGGGCCAGCGCCCGCGCCGGCATGGGGATCGCGCTGGTCGTCGTGCCCGTCATCCTGGTCGGGGTGCTCCCCGCGGCGGGCATCGGCAGCCGCAACACGAGCACCATCATGCTGTCGACGCTCGTCGGGGCGTTCATCTACCTCGGAGCCGCGTCGAGCCTCCGGCGGTCCAAGGTGGTCAGCAAGCTGCCGCAGGTGTCCGTCGAGGCCCTCGCCCGGCCCGCACTCGCGGTCGCCGCGACGCTGCCGCTCGCCGAGGCCGTCCGGCTGGCCCACGAGAAGGGCCTGCGCGCCCTCGTCGTCGTGGACGGCAACGGCCGGCTGGAGGGCATCGTCAGCGAGGCCTGGGTGCGCCAGGTGCCACCCGATCGGCGGCCGTGGGTCGTGGTGGCCGACGGCGCCCGGCGCGTCGAGCCCGGCCTCCTGCTCGACCCCGGCCTGCGGGGCGAGGACCTGCTCGCGGTGATGAGGACCACCCCGGCGTCCGAGTACGTCGTACCCGGTCCCGTGCCCCGGGTCCTGGCCAGCGCGGACGTCGCCGCGATCATGCAGGTCTGATGCCCGGGCGGCGGGAGCCCTAGCCTTGCTGCGGTGACGTACGAGGCAGCACGGCGACGCGGACCGCTCGGACCCGGGGACCAGGTGCAGCTCACCGACCCCAAGGGCCGGATGCACACGATCACCCTGGAGGTGGGCAAGCAGTTCCACACCCACAAGGGAATTCTCGACCACGACTGCCTGATCGGCGGTCCGGACGGGGTGACCGTCACCATCGGCACCACGACCTACCTCGCGCTGCGGCCGCTGCTGCCGGACTACGTCCTGTCGATGCCCCGTGGGGCGCAGGTCGTCTACCCCAAGGACAGCGCCAACATCGTGGGGATGGCCGACATCTTCCCCGGCGCCCACGTCGTCGAGGCCGGGGTGGGCTCCGGCGCGCTGTCGATGTCGCTGCTGCGGGCCGTGGGGGAGGGGGGCCGGCTGTCGTCGTACGAGCGCCGTCAGGACTTCGCCGACATCGCCCGCGCCAACGTGGAGCGCTTCTTCGGAGGCCCTCACCCGGCCTGGACCATCACGGTCGACTCGCTCCAGGACGCCCTCGCCGAGACCGACGTGGACCGGGTGGTGCTCGACATGCTGGCGCCGTGGGAGTGCCTCGACGCCGTGTCGAAGGCCCTGCGCCCCGGCGGGGTGCTCTGCTGCTACGTCGCCACGACCACGCAGCTGTCGACGACGGTGGAGGCGCTCCGCGCCCACGGCACCTACACGGAGCCGGAGGCCTGGGAGACCTTGGCCCGCGGGTGGCACGTCGAGGGGCTCGCGGTACGCCCGCAGCACCGGATGGTCGGCCACACCGGGTTCCTGTGCACCGCCCGCCGGCTCGCCGACGGCGTGGAGCCGCCGGTCCGCCGTCGGCGTCCCTCCAAGGGCACGTACGGCGAGCCCCTCACCGAGGCCGCCCCCGACCCGGCCGGCGCCGCCGCACCCAAGCAGCCCAAGCCGCCCTTCCGTCCCCAGCTCCCCTGACGGGCGGTGCGGGGCACGTGGGGCCGGGTCGCCGGCCGGCGCCGGGTCAGGCGGTCAGGCGCGAGGGGACCTGCGGCATCCCGAGGAAGCCGGGACCGGCCACGGCCTTGCCGGAACGGTCGGTGACGTGGATGCAGTCGCCGGGACACTCGGTCGCGGAGTCGATCACCCGCGCGGCCACGCCGGCGGGGACGGCGACGGTCGCGCCCTCGGCCAGCAGGAGCTCGCCGTCCTCGCCCTTGACGTAGGCGAGCCCGTCGATGTCGAACTCGAACACCTCCGGGGCGTACTGCACGCACAGGCCGTCGCCGGTGCACAGGTCCTGGTCGACCCTCACCAGCAGCTCGTCGTCGGGCACCGGTCTAGGTTACGACTACGGAAAACGGGCCGCGTGCCGAAGGAATGTCAGACAGGAACGCGCCCGTCGTACATAGGATGCGGACCTGAGCAGGACCCGACGGAAGACGGGGAGGTGGGCCACATGGCAGGCGCGCGCGGATCGGGTGCTGAGGACCGGGCGGAGCAGGTCGCGGAGCTGACCGCCCAGGTGGGCTTCCTCGAGGAGGAGGTCGCCGTCCTGCGGCGCAAGCTCGCCGACTCGCCCCGGCAGGTCCGGGCCCTCGAGGAGCGCCTCGCCGAGGCCCAGCAGTCGCTGGCCGGCGCCTCCGGCCAGAACGACCGCCTGGTCAACACCCTCAAGGAGGCGCGCGACCAGATCGTGGCCCTCAAGGAGGAGGTCGACCGTCTCGCCCAGCCGCCGAGCGGGTACGGCGTCTTCCTCGACGTCCACGACGACGGGTCCGTCGACGTCTTCACGGGCGGCCGCAAGCTGCGCGTCACGGTCAGCCCGGCCGTCGAGCTCAAGGAGCTCCGCAAGGGCCAGGAGGTCATGCTCAACGAGGCCCTCAACGTGGTCGCCGCCCTCGCCTTCGAGAAGCAGGGCGACGTCGTGATGCTGAAGGAGATCCTCGAGGACGGCAACCGCGCTCTCGTGATCGGGCACACCGACGAGGAGCGGGTGGTGATGCTGGCCGACTCGCTCGTCGGCGAGCCCCTGAAGGCGGGCGACTCCCTGCTGCTGGAGACCCGGAGCGGCTACGTCTACGAACGCATCCCGAAGAGCGAGGTCGAGGAGCTCGTCCTCGAAGAGGTGCCCGACATCGACTACGCCGACATCGGTGGCCTGTCGAGCCAGATCGAGGCGATCCGCGACGCCGTCGAGCTGCCGTTCCTCCACAAGGAGCTGTTCAAGGAGCACCAGCTGCGGCCGCCGAAGGGCGTGCTCCTCTACGGCCCGCCCGGCTGTGGGAAGACCCTCATCGCCAAGGCGGTCGCGAACAGCCTGGCCAAGAAGGTCGCGGAGGTCACCGGCAAGCCGGACGGACGCGCCTACTTCCTGAACATCAAGGGCCCGGAGCTGCTCAACAAGTTCGTCGGCGAGACGGAGCGGCACATCCGGCTCATCTTCCAGCGGGCCCGCGAGAAGGCTTCCGAGGGCACCCCGGTCATCGTGTTCTTCGACGAGATGGACTCCATCTTCCGCACCCGCGGCTCCGGGGTCTCGAGTGACGTCGAGACCACGATCGTGCCGCAGCTGCTGAGCGAGATCGACGGTGTGGAGACGCTCGAGAACGTCGTCGTGATCGGCGCCTCCAACCGCGAGGACATGATCGACCCGGCGATCCTGCGGCCCGGGCGGCTCGACGTGAAGATCAAGATCGAGCGGCCGGACGCGGAGGCCGCCAAGGACATCTTCGGCAAGTACCTGAAGGTCGAGCTGCCGCTGCATGCCGACGACCTGGCCGAGCACGGCGGTTCCCGCGAGGCGACCGTGGCCGCGATGGTCCAGGGCGTCGTCGAGCGGATCTACACCGAGGCCGAGGAGAACCGGTTCCTCGAGGTCACCTACGCCGGGGGCGACAAGGAGGTCCTGTACTTCAAGGACTTCAACTCCGGCGCCATGATCGAGAACATCGTGGCCCGCGCCAAGAAGATGGCGATCAAGGACTTCCTGGAGACCCAGCAGAAGGGGCTCCGGATGCAGCACCTCATGACCGCCTGCATCGACGAGTTCAAGGAGAACGAGGACCTGCCCAACACCACCAACCCGGACGACTGGGCCCGGATCTCGGGCAAGAAGGGCGAGCGGATCGTCTACATCCGCACGCTCGTCACCAGTGCGAAGGGCACGGAGACCGGCAAGTCGATCGACACCATCTCCAACACCGGCCAGTACCTGTAGCCGCCTCGCCGGGACCCGATCAGCCGGTACGGCGGCGAGGCGGGGAATAGGCTCCCGGTATGAGCGCGCGGCGGGTGATGGGCACGGAGACCGAGTTCGGCGTGTCCACGCCCGGCAGCGCCGGCGTCAACCACATGGTCGCCTCGAGCCAGGTCGTCAACGGCTACGCCGGCGGCACCCCCGAGGGCCAGGCACGGGACCGCCGTACCCGCTGGGACTTCGAGGAGGAGAACCCGCTGCGCGACGCCCGCGGGTTCGAGGTCGGCATCGGGACGTCGGACCACCTGCCCGGCGAGCCGGACGAGGACCTGGGGCTGGCGAACGTCATCCTCACCAACGGCGCCCGGCTGTACGTCGACCATGCCCACCCGGAGTACTCCACGCCGGAGGTGACCAACCCGCGCGACCTGGTCCTGTGGGACAAGGCGGGGGAGCGGGTCATGGAGCTCGCCGCGGAGCGGGCCCGCAGGGTGTCCGGCAGCGCGCCGATCCAGCTCTACAAGAACAACACCGACAACAAGGGCGCGTCGTACGGGACGCACGAGAACTACCTGATGGCGCGCCAGACCCCGTTCGCGGAGATCGTGCGGCACCTGACGCCGTTCTTCGTGACCCGGCAGGTCGTCGTGGGTGCCGGGCGGGTGGGCATCGGCCAGGACGGCCGCGACCACGGCTTCCAGGTCAGCCAGCGAGCAGACTTCTTCGAGGTCGAGGTGGGGCTCGAGACCACCCTCAAGCGGCCCATCATCAACACCCGCGACGAGCCCCACGCCGACCCGGAGAAGTACCGCAGGCTCCATGTCATCATCGGCGACGCGAACCTCTCTGAAGTGTCGACGTACCTCAAGGTCGGCACCACGTGCCTGGTCCTGGCCATGATCGAGGACGGCTGGCTGCGTCAGAACGGCATCGACCTGACCATCGAGGCACCGGTGGGCGCCCTGCGGGCCGTCTCGCACGACCCGACGCTCAAGCACCAGGTGACCCTGCGGGACGGCCGCACGATGACCGCCCTGCAGGTGCAGATGGAGTACTGCGAGCAGGCCCGCAAGCACGTGGAGGATCGGCTCGGGCAGGACGTCGACCCGCAGACCGCCGACGTGCTGCTCCGGTGGGAGTCGACGCTGGACCGGCTGTCGTCCGACGTCATGTCGCTGGCGGGCGAGCTCGACTGGGTCGCCAAGCTGACCCTGCTCGAGGGTTACCGGCAGCGCGAGAACCTCGACTGGGACGCGCCGAAGCTGCACCTCGTCGACCTGCAGTACTCCGACGTCCGGCAGGGCAAGGGGCTCTACAACCTGCTGGTGGCGCGCGGGTCCATCGAGACCCTCGTGACCGAGGCCGAGGTCCAGCGGGCCGTCACGTCGCCGCCCGAGGACACGCGGGCGTACTTCCGCGGCCGCTGCCTCGCCAAGTACCCGACGCAGGTGGCCGCGGCGTCGTGGGACTCCGTCATCTTCGATGTCGGTCGGGAGTCGCTGCAGCGCGTCCCGACGCTCGAGCCGCTGCGCGGGACGAAGGCGCACGTGGGCGACCTGCTGGACCGCTGCGACACCGCACTGGACCTCGTCGACACCCTCGCGGGACGTCGCTAGAGCGACGTCCCGCGCCGCAGGCGGTCGAGGGCTGTACGGGCGGCGTCCGCTGCATCCTGGGCTGCGGCGACGGCCTTGGCTGTGCCTTTTGCCTTGCGTACCTGCACTTCTCGGTCTCTTTCCACGCCGGTACGGCGGCGCCGGGTCTCGATCACGTGTTTCTCGGCTGTCGCGAGTGCCTCCTGCGCCTCACGGAGCCGGTCGGCTGCGGCGGACTCCTCATCCTTGGCGGAGGCGAGCTCGGCGTCGTGGCCGGCCAGTGCCCGAGCCGCGGTGTCGGCCCGGCGCACGGCATCGTCGAGCGCCCCAGCCGCCTCGAGCGACGTCGCCTCCGCAGCGGCGATGTTCTCCGCGGTTCTGTCCTTCGCTGATCCCGGTATCGAGCTCTTGCCTGCCACCGGGCGCGGTGACGACTCAGCAGCACTCCGACGGGGAACGGGGGCGACGGCTCCTTCGAGGTCGACGCCGCCGAAGCCGGCGAACGACAGCGGCCGCACCAGCTGCCCGGTGCGGACGGCCTCGGCACTGGCGGGGTCGGCGAGAGCCGCCTCCAGGGTGGCCTCGACCTCGGTGCGGACGGCCGGGCTGACGTCGCGCCCCACGAGCGCGAGAGCCTGCCGCGTAACCGCGGCGACCAGCTGCCGGCGCTGTTCGCCGAGCTCGCGGATCGCGGTGGCCTGCCCGTTCTGCTGTGCCTCCGCCAGGGACGACCCGAGGGCGGCGAGCTCGTCGAGAAGGCGAGGGTCCCGACGTACCAGGGTGTTGACGACCCAGGCGGACACGGTGGGCTTGCGGAGCGCCTTCAGCGCCGGCTCGGCCTTGGCGGCCTCGTCACGGGCAGCGGTGAAGTCCTCGGGAGGCAGGCCGTAGAGATCCACCCGGCCATCATCGAGCACGCGAGCCGTCCACCGCCTCGCGTCCCGGTCCGGCCTGCCGGGGGGAGGATGACCGATCCGCGGGATAGGTTCGAAGGCAGTGCACCGAGGCAGGGAGACAGCGATGGCGGGCAAGGACAGCGGTGGCGGCCAGGAGCGCGCCCAGAAGAGCACCGAAGAGGTCGAGGAGGTGGCCACCGAGGCAACAACCGACGTCCACGAGCGCGTCGAGAAGTTGACGGACGATGTCGACGCCCTGTTGGACGAGATCGACGACGTGCTCGAGGAGAACGCCGAGGAGTTCGTGCGCTCGTATGTTCAGAAGGGAGGCGAATAGTCAAAGGGGCTTGGGTCTCGAAATGAAGAAGATGTGTCCCCGGTGTCGAGAAACCAAGGGGAGCAACGAGTTCGGGCGCAACGCCGCGTCGAAGGACGGTCTGTCCTGCTACCGCCTCGCTTGCAACCGCGAGAACAGCCGAGCCTTCTACCGCGCCAAGCGACGCGCCGACCTCAAGGACGTTCGACAGCCGGACACCAGCCCTGACGGGTTCAAGCGATGCGCTGAGTGCCAGCGAGTGAAGCCCGCCACTGAGTTCCACAAGAGTGCTAGGTGCAAGGACGGTCTCGCGATCTACTGCAAGCCATGCCGCAAGGAGCGTGGGCGGCGGGACCACTTGATGCGGACCTACGGCCTCGGCGAGGCTGAGCTGGCCGCGATGATCAAGGCACAGGGTGGACTCTGCGCCATCTGCCAGCGGCGACCCGCCGTGCACGTGGACCACGATCACGCCTTCGAGGTGGTCCGTGGTGTGCTGTGCTTCCCCTGCAATGCCGCCCTCGGGCAGCTGCAGGACGACCCTCAGCTCTTCCGCAACGCGATCGACTACCTCGAGAGGACGTACGAGACACAGTGGCAGAGGACCTTGGTCTCCACGGGCGTCTACCGGCTCACTTCACCGCGCCCGGCAGCAGCAGCTTCAGCGACTTCCTCGGAGCTGCGGCGCCTGGTCTCCTCCCGTCGCGCGTGACGCTGCCCGCAGGATCGACGTTGGACGCACCTCACGGGACCACGATCGTCGCGGTCACCCACGCGACGGGTGTCATCATGGCCGGCGACCGCCGGGCGACGATGGGCAACATCATCGCCCAGCGCGACATCGAGAAGGTCTTCCCGGCCGACGAGTACTCCTGCGTGGGGATCGCCGGGACGGCGGGCCTCGCGATCGAGATGGTCCGCCTGTTCCAGGTCGAGCTCGAGCACTACGAGAAGCTCGAGGGCAGCACCCTGAGCCTCGAGGGCAAGGCCAACCGGCTCTCGGCGATGATCCGCGGCAACCTCCAGATGGCGATGCAGGGGCTGGCCGTCGTACCCCTGTTCGCGGGGTACGACCTCGAGCGCAGCGAGGGCCGGATCTTCAGCTACGACGTGACGGGCGGCCGGTACGAGGAGCACAGCTTCCACAGCGTCGGCTCGGGAAGCACCTT
>FSWJ01000304.1_pt1 | contig 25060 bp, 30 predicted proteins | sample 1637851 | NCBI WGS metagenome assembly FSWJ01 (sample SAMEA3914789, study PRJEB12502) | metagenome | biome: forest; material: soil | place: Canada | collected 2011-07-03 | depth 0.3 m | reverse complement strand
GCGAGCTGTGGGTCGGCCCGCGGCCGTCCCTCGACGCCGTCACGGCCGAGCTCGCGATCACCACCCGTCCGCTGGAGGAGCTCGAGAAGCTGCAGGGCACCGCGGCGCGTGTCCTGCGCGGGTACGACGCCAAGGTCGAGGGCCTGTTCGACAGCGACGAGGAGGCCGACAAGGAGCTCGCGACGTGGCTGTCGGAGGCGCGCCTCGTGAAGGACGCCTGGGAGGTCGGGCAGCTGCAGGAGGCCGTCGCAGCGACCGTCAGGGGCTTCGAGGACGTGGCCAGGGCGCTGCCGCAGGCGCAGGCCACCTCCGAGCGGTGGGCGGAGGGCGTGTTCGGGCTGAGGGCCCGGGTGGAGGGCAACGACGTGGGCTACGGCTCCATCTGTGCCGCGGGCCCGCACGCCTGCACGCTGCACTGGACCGACAACGACGGCGAGGTCCGGGACGGCGAGCTGATCCTGCTCGACATGGGCGTCGAAGGACATGAGCTCTACACCGCCGACGTCACCCGCACGCTCCCGGTCAACGGCACGTGGACGCCGCGCCAGCGGGAGGTCTACGACCTCGTCTACCGCTCGCAGGAGGCCGCGCTCGCCGCGTGCAGGCCCGGGGCCGCCTTCACCGACCCCCACAAGGCCGCGATGAGGGTCCTCGCGGAGGGGCTCGAGGCCTTCGGCGTCGTGGAGTCCGCCGAGGAGGTGCTCGGCGACGACGACAAGCGCTACAGCCGCTGGACGCTCCACGGCGTCAGCCACATGCTCGGCCTCGACGTGCACGACTGCGCGCATGCGCGCGACGAGGCCTACCGCGACGGCACGCTGCAGCCGGGTCATGTGCTGACCGTGGAGCCCGGCCTGTACTTCCAGCCCGACGACCTGCTCGTTCCCGAGGACCTGCGGGGCATCGGGGTGCGCATCGAGGACGACGTCCTGATCACCGAGGACGGCCACGTGAACCTGTCGGCCGCGCTACCTCGCGACCCGGACGCGGTGGAAGCCTGGATGGCGTCGCTCAGGTAGCCCGTGCACGGCAGTCAAGAAGCGGACGGATCCCGCCGAAGCATCCAGGGTGACGACGTCGATCGAGCCCTTCCTCCGTGCCCTGGTCGAGTGTGGCGGTTCCGACCTGCACTGCAAGGTCGGGTCGCCGCCGAGGGTCCGCATCGACGGCCGCCTGCGCAAGCTGCAGACCCGTGACCTGACGAGCGCCGACACCGAGCAGATGGTCACCGAGGTGCTCCGGGAGGACCTCGTCGAGGAGTTCCACCGCTCCAACGAGGCCGACTTCGCCTACTCGCTGTCCGGGATCGGGCGCTTCCGCGTCAACGCGTTCCGCAGCCGCGGGTCCGCCGGCCTGGTCTTCCGCCGCGTCAGCGTCGGCGCCATCCCCCTGAGCGAGCTCGGCCTGCCCGTCGTCCTCGCCTCGCTGGCGATGGAGCCGCGCGGCCTGGTCCTGGTCACGGGACCCACCGGCTCCGGCAAGACCACCACGCTCGCCGGCATGATCGACCACATCAACAGCAACAAGGAGGTGCACGTCGTCACGATCGAGGACCCGATCGAGGTGCTGCACTTCGACAAGCTGGCGATGGTTAACCAGCGCGAGGTCCGGGTCGACACCGAGGACTTCGTCACGGCGATGCGCGCCGCGATGCGCCAGGACCCCGACGTCATCCTCGTCGGCGAGATGCGCGACCACGAGACGGTGAAGGCAGGTCTCGCGGCCGCCGAGACCGGCCACTTCGTGATGTCGACGCTCCACACGACCGACGCGGCGGAGACGATCAACCGCATCATCGACTTCTTCCCGCCGCACGAGCAGAAGCAGGTCCGCCTCGCCCTCGCCGGCGCGCTGCGCGGCATCATCTGCCAGCGCCTGGTGCCGCGGGCCGACGGCGAGGGCCGGTGCGTGGTGATGGAGATCGCCGTCAACACCGGCCGGATCTCGGACGCCATCGCCGACCCGGACAAGACGTCCACGATCCCGCAGCTGATCGCCGAGGGCACCTACTACGGCATGCAGACCTTCGACCAGCACCTCGTCTCGTTCATCCGCGACGGCGTCATCACGATGGAGGCCGCGATGGCCGCCTCGACCTCGCCGCACGACCTCACCGTCGAGCTCCGCCGCCTCGGCCTGGTCGCCTAGCCCGTCTGGACCCCGTGCTCCACGCACCGGGCCGACCAGCCCGCCGGGACCACCTGCACGACCATCCGCCTCCGGCACCGCGTGCAGTACCGCGGCGGCTCGAGAGCCAGTGCCCTCTCGCACGCATCGTGGCGTCCGGGCTCCCCGCACAGCCCGCAGGACGCCAGCGGCAGGGCGTAGGTCAGCAGCATCAGGTCCGGCTCGGGCCACCAGTCGAGCTCTGGCGTGCGGGTGAAGCCGAGCCGCTCGTAGATCCGGTGGGCCGACGCCATGCCCGGCTCGGTCGACAGCCGTACGACGGAGCAGCCGGCCTCCCGGGCGGCGTCGAGGCACGCCAGCACCAGCGCCGTACCCGCTCCGTGGCCGCGCGCCTCCGGAGCGGTCACGAGCATCCGGATGACGGCCTCGCCGGGTCCGGCCTGCTCGGCGAACGCGCCCCCGGCCGTCGCGACCGCCACGGCGCCGACGAGCCGGCCGTCGAGCGTCGCGACGAGGACGGTGGCCTGGCCGGCCCGGGTCGCGACGTCCCGGAGGGTGGGTGCGTAGTCGTCGCTCCCGTAGCCCTCGGCACGGTAGGTCGTGGCGGTGAGCTCGCCGACGGCGGCGTACTCGGACGGAAGGGCGGCGCGGACCTCGAGCACGCTCCGGTGTCTAGCGCACCGGGGCCGCACCGGGCCCCACCGGGGTCCGGCGGCTACGGCGTCCGGCGGCGCTGCCAGTCGCGGCCGTCACGGGTGTCGGCACCCCAGCGGGGTGCGCACAGGGCCAGCAGCACCAGGGCGGTCACGACAGCGGTCATACCGACAGGGTGCGCGGGCGTCGGGGACGGCGCCAGTGGCAGAAAGGCACCGGTGCGTGGGAAACCTGCCATACTCCTGGCATGGTCCTGAAGAACGTGGTAGCGGTCGTCTCGGACGGCTTCGCGGCCTTCGAGCTGGGGGTCGTGTGCGAGGTCTTCGGCCTCGACCGGACCGACCAGGGGCTGCCGGGCTACGACTTCGCGGTCGTGGCCGCCGAGCCACCGCCGCTCACGTCGGGGCAGGGCTTCCGCCTCGACACCGACCACCGCCTCGACCGGGTGGCCGCCGCCGACCTGGTCTGCGTCCCCTCCTGGCGCTCGCTCGACGAACGGCCGCCGGAGCAGCTGCTCGAGGCTGTCCGCGCGGCCGTCGACCGCGGGGCGCGGGTGCTGTCGGTCTGCAGCGGCGCCTTCGTGCTCGCGGCCGCCGGGGTCCTCGACGGCCGCAGGGCCACGACGCACTGGCGGTACGCCCACCTGCTCGCCGCGCGCTACCCGCTGGTCGACGTCGACCCCGACGTCCTCTACGTCGACGACGGGCCGGTCATCACGAGCGCCGGTACGGCGGCAGGCATCGACGCGTGCCTGCACGTCGTGCGCCAGGAGCACGGCGTCGCGGTCGCCAACGCGGTCGCCCGCCGGATGGTGGTCCCGCCCTTCCGGGACGGTGGGCAGGCGCAGTACGTCGAGGCCCCCGTGCCCCTGCAGCGGCGGGCCGGCACCGACGAGCTCGCGCAGCTGCTCGACTGGGTCACCGCCAACCTGCACGAGGACCTGGGGGTCGAGGACCTGGCGCACCGCGCCCACATGTCGCCGCGCACCTTCGCCCGCCGCTTCCGCGAGGCCACCGGCACGACGCCGCACAAGTGGGTGCTGGGCCAGCGGGTCGGGCACGCGCAGGGGCTGCTCGAGCAGGGCCTCGCCGTCGAGGAGGTCGCGCGCCGCTGTGGCTTCGGCTCGGCGGCCACCTTGCGGTCGGCCTTCGGCCGCCAGCGCGGCACGTCGCCGTCCGCCTACGCCCGCTGCTTCGCGGGCACCGCCTGACGCAGGGCTTCGACGTCGGCGCGGACGGGACAGCGGGCCAGGTGGTCGTTCACGATGCCGCAGGCCTGCATCAGCGAGTAGACGGTGGTGGGCCCGACGAACACGAAGCCCGCCTTCTTCAGCTGCTTGGCGAGGGCGGCGGACCCGGGCGTCAAGGGCGGGACGTCAGCCCACGAGGACGGTGCCGGGGTGTCGTCGCGGTAGGACCAGACCAGGTCGGGCAGGCCGCCGCCGAGCGCGAGGGTCGCCTCGGCGTTGCGGACGCACGCCGTCAGCTTGGCCGCGGACCGGATCAGCCGGGCGTCGTCGAGCAGCGGCGTCACGTCCATCGCCGCGACCCGCACCGGGTCGAAGCCCTGGAAGACCTCCCGCAGCGCGACCCGCTTGCGCAGCACGGTGATCCACGCCAGCCCGGCCTGGAACCCCTCGAGGCAGATCTTCTCGAACAGCTCCCGCTCGGTCCGCTGCGGCCGGCCCCACTCGGTGTCGTGGTACGGCTCGTAGAGCTCGTCCCCCTCTCCGAAGCACCTCATGACAGCGACCTCACGATCGCGCTCGTGACCGTCCCGACATCCTGCGACGACGACGTGTACGGCGGCATCGTGTAGACGAGGCGGCCGAACGGGCGGACCCAGGCGCCCTCCTCGACCAGCCGTGGCTGCAGCACCGCCAGGTCGCAGGGCTGCTCGAGCTCGACCACCCCGATGGCCCCGAGGACCCGGACGTCGGCGACCCCCGGCCGCCCGCGCAGGGGGGCGAGCCCCGCGGCCAGCTCGGAGCTGATCCGGCCCACGGCAGCCTGCCAGTCCTGCTCGACGAGCAGCCGCACGGAGGCCTGCGACACCGCGCAGGCGAGGGGGTTGGCCATGAACGTCGGCCCGTGCATGAAGGCCCCGCCGTTGGCGCCGACCCGTGCCGCGACCTCGTCGGTGCAGAGCACCGCGCCCAGCGTCATCGTGCCGCCGGTCAGCGCCTTGCCGAGGCAGACGATGTCCGGCACGACGCCGGCGTGGTCCGCGCCCCACAGCTCCCCGGTCCGCCCGAAGCCGGTCGCGATCTCGTCGAAGACGACGAGCAGCCCGTGCTCGCGGCACAGCGCGACCAGCCTGCGCAGGTAGTCGGGGGAGTACCAGCGCATCCCGCCGGCGCCCTGGACGACGGGCTCGACGATGACCGCCGCCAGCTCGTGACCGCGGCGCTCCAGCACCTCGGCGACCTCGGCCAGGTCCTCGGAGCGTGCCGGTTCGCCGTACAGGGGTCGTGGCCGGGAGACGAAGACCTGCTCGACGACGTGGCCCGCGAAGATCCCGTGCATGCCGTCGGGGTCGGTGACGCTCATCGCGCCGGAGGTGTCGCCGTGGTAGCCGCCACGGACGGTGAGGACCCGGTGCCGACCGGGGCTGGCCTGGACAGCCAGCTTGAGGGCGACCTCGACGGCCACCGAGCCCGAGTCGGCGAAGAAGACCCGGGTCAGCTCCTCCGCCGTGAGCGACACGAGCAGCTCGCCCAGCTCCACGGCCGGCGCGTGGGTCAGCCCCCCGAACATCACGTGGGCGAACCGGTCGACCTGGGCGTGCAGCGCGGCGTCGAGGACCGGGTGGCGGTAGCCGTGGATCGCGGCCCACCACGACGACATGCCGTCGACCACGGTGCGCCCGTCCTCGAGGGTGAGGCGGGTGCCGTCCGCCGCGACGACTCCGAACAGCGGTGACGCCGTCGCTGCGGAGTACGGGTGCCAGAGAACCTTCCGGTCCCGGCCGACGAGGCCTGTCACAGCGTCTGCGACAGGCCCTTCAGCGGCATCTTGAGGTCGGCGAGCATGTCGAGGTCCTCGGTCGCCGGCCGGCCCAGCGTGGTCAGGTAGTTGCCGACGATGACGGCGTTGATGCCGCCGAGCATGCCGTCCTTCGCGAGGTCGCCGAGGGTGATCTCGCGGCCGCCGGCGAACCGCAGGATGGTGCGCGGCAGCGTGAGCCGGAACACCGCCACGGCGCGCAGGGCCTCGGACGCCTCCATCACCGGGAGGTCGCCGAAAGGCGTGCCGGGGCGGGGGTTGAGGAAGTTGAGGGGCACCTCGTCCGGCTCCAGGGCCGCGAGCTGGGCGGCGAACTCGGCGCGCTGCTCGAGGGTCTCGCCCATCCCGAGGATGCCGCCGCAGCAGACCTCCATGCCGGCCTCGCGGACCATCCGGAGCGTCTCGAAGCGCTCCTCCCAGGTGTGCGTGGTGACGACGTTCGGGAAGTGCGAGCGCGCGGTCTCGAGGTTGTGGTTGTAGCGGTGCACGCCCATCGCGGTCAGTGCGTCGACCTGGTCCTGGGTGAGCATCCCGAGGCTGCAGGCGATCTGGATGTCCACAGCCTCCCGGATGGCCTTGATGCCGGCCTCGATCTGCGTCATCAGCCTCTCGTCCGGCCCGCGGACGGCGGCGACGATGCAGAACTCCGTCGCCCCCGTGGCGCGGGTCTCGACCGCGGCCTTGACCAGCGACGGGATGTCGAGCCAGGCAGCGCGCACCGGGGACGGGAAGAGCCCGGACTGGCTGCAGAAGTGGCAGTCCTCGACGCAGCCGCCCGTCTTGAGGCTGACGATCCCCTCCACCTCGACCTCAGGGCCGCAGTGCCGCATCCGGACCTCGTGGGCGAGCTGCAGCAGCTCGGGCAGCCGGTCATCGGGCAGCCGCAGGCACTGCAGCGCCTGCTCCTCGGTCAGCCCCACGCCCCGTTCGAGCACCTGCTCGCGGGCGGTCTCCAGCACATCCGTCAGCAGCTCCGTCACGGGCTGAAGTGTCTCAGGCCGGTACGGCGCCCCGGTCATCCCCCCCGAACCGGATCACAGGCAGGGGTGGCGGGGGTGGGCACCCGGGTCGCCGGTCGGTCAGGGGTCCCAGGTGCGGCGGAACGCGCGGGCGTCGAAGGTGCCTCCCAGCTGGGGCCCCAGACCGGCACGGGCGACCTCGAGGAACGCGCCGGGTGCCAGCGCGCCGGCGCCCGCCGGGAGCGCGCCGAGCAGCGGCCGGGCCGCGAGCATCTCCAGGTCGCGCAGGTTGGACCGCTCCGCCAGCCCAGGGTCGGCGGGCCAGGACCCGAGCACGAGCCCGCTGAGCTCCACGCCCCGGTGGGCGAGCGCCTCCAGCGTCAGCGCGGTGTGGTTGAGGGTGCCCAGGGAGGGGTCGACGACGACGAGCACCGGGGCCCGCAGCCCGCGCGCCAGGTCGGCCAGGGTGACACCGTCCTCGTCGAACCGGACCAGCAGTCCTCCGGCGCCCTCCACGATCACCAGGTCGTGGCCGAGCCGCAGCACCAGGTCGTAGAACACGACGGGGTCCAGCGGCGCCCGTCCGGACCGCCTGGCCGCGGCGGCGGGTGACAACGGGTCGGGGTAGCGGACCAGCTCGTGCGTCTCGGTGACGCCCGACAGCCGGGTCACGGAGCCCAGGTCGCCGGGCTCGCCGTCCCGCACGCCGGTCTGCCCCGGCTTGACGACGGCGCACGTGGCCCCGCGGCCGCGTGCGAGGGCGGCCACGGCGGCGGTGACGACGGTCTTGCCGACGTCGGTGCCCGTCCCGCTGACGAACAGGACCGCCACCCGCACTCCTCACCTGATGTTCAGACCGCGTCCGCCCGGGGCAGGCAACGGCCGCCCAGACTCTCAGCGTCTCATCGGCGCGGCCCGGCGACCCAGACAGCCGCGCACCACGTGGGCAAGCACCCGACGCCAGGAGGTCCCCCATGACCGTCTTCTACGCCGACGAAGTTACCTTCCAGCGCGCCGACCCGCGGCGTCGCACGTCCGACGAGGTCGACCTCGGCGCCACCTGGCGCGCCGCCGGGTCGGAGGATGCGTGGCGCCTCACCTGGCTGCGTGACACCGGGGAGCTCTACCTGTGCCTCACCGGCGGTTTTCCGGGCCCCAGCAGCCAGGTGCGGGTCCTGACGGTCGTGCGCAGCGAGGACGCTCTCGACCGGCTGCTCGACGGCTGGCGGGCGCACCGCACCGACGAGGACGGGCTGGCCTGGCTCAAGGACCGGCTCGACCGCGTGGCGGCATAGCCGCCCGGACGACGGACGCCGCCCGGGCGACCTGAGAGGGCGTGAGGTCGGCGCGCGCGGCGAGCCGGAGGCACGACCCGCCCTCGGGGACCGACGGCGGGCGGAAGCACCCGACGCGCACCCCGGCGTCCCGGCACGCCTGCTGGGCCGCCACCGCCGCGCGTGCGTCTCCGACGGGGACGTGCACGACGGCCCCCGGTGTCGCTGCCACCCCCAGCGCCGAGGCGAGTGCTGCCGACACCCCGGCGAGCGCGGCCACCCGCTCGTCGGTGGTGAGCGACAGCGCGGCGAGCGCGGCGCCCGCCGACGCCGGGGCCAGGCCGGTGTCGAAGACGAAGGCGCGGGCCGTGTCGACCAGGTGGTCCCGCAGCGCGGCCGGGCCGAGGACCGCCCCGCCCTGGCTGCCGAGGGCCTTGGAGAGGGTGACGGTCCGCACCACGTCGGGCTCCCGGTCCAGGCCGAGGAGCGCGCAGGCCCCGGCGCCCCCCGGGCCGAGGACCCCGAGCCCGTGTGCCTCGTCGACCAGCAGCAGCGCCCCGTGCCGCCGTACGGCGTCGTGGAGGGCGACGAGGGGGGCCAGCGTGCCGTCGACGCTGAAGACGGCGTCGGTGACGACCAGCGCCCGGCCGCTCCAGCTGCGCAGCGCGGCGTCGACCGCGGCCGGTGAGGCGTGGGGCACCACCTGGACGGTCGCGCGGGAGAGCCGGCAGGCGTCGATGAGGGACGCGTGGTTGGCCGCGTCGGAGAGCACCAGCACCCCCGGACCGGCCAGTGTCGTCACCGCGCCCAGGTTGGCGAGGTAGCCCGAGGAGAAGACCAGCGCCGTCTCCGCTCCCGTGCGCCGGGCCAGCTCCAGCTCCAGCTCCAGGTGCAGCGCGGACGTCCCGGTGACGAGCCGCGACCCGGTCGAGCCCGCCCCGAACCGCCGGGCGGCCGCCACCGCCGCCGCGACGACGGCGGGATGGCGGGCCAGGCCCAGGTAGTCGTTGGAGGCGAGGTCCAGCAGCCCGTCGCCGCCGGGATCCAGCCGGCGTACCAGGCCGCGGGTGCGGACGTCGTCGCGCGCGCTCTCGAGCCAGTGCCAGGGGTCGCCCACGGGCTGCAGCCTAGGCTCGCGAGCGTGTCCACCCTCGTCGACCTGGTCCGCGCGCGGACGGACCTGACGCGGCTGGACCTGGAGCACCTGCAGCGCCTCGTGGCGGAGTGGCAGCTCGTCGCCGACCTGTCGTTCGCCGACCTGGTCCTGTGGGTGCGCAGCCACGAGAGCCACTGGGTGGCCGTCGCCCACATGCGGCCGACCACCGGGCCGACCTCCTACCCCGACGACGTGGTGGGCGAGGAGCTTCTCGAGAGCCCCCGGGCGGAGCGGGCCTGGCGGGAGGGCCGGATCGTCCGGGACGGTGAGCCGGAGTGGCGCCTGACGATCCCGGTCCGGGCCGAAGCGGTGCCGGTACGGCGGGGCGACCGGGTGATCGCGGTCCTCTCCCGGGACACCAACCTGGCGACGGCGAGGGTGCCCAGCCAGCTCGAGCTGGCGTACCTCACGAGCGCCGGCGAGCTCGTGCAGATGGTCTCCGAGGGCACGTTCCCCTTTCCCGGGTCCGACCCCGACCCCGAGCACGCGCCGCGCGTCGGCGACGGCCTGCTCCGGCTGGACCGGACCGGGCACGTCGTCTACGCCTCGCCCAACGCGCTGTCGGCCTACCGCAGGCTCGGCGTGACCGGGGACCTGCTCGGGGCGCACCTCGGCCACACCATCGCCCGGCTCTCCGCCGGCCCGGGCAGGCTCGACGAGCCTCGGGGGTCGGCGGCGCTGGCCGCCGCGCTGCGGTTCCGGGAGCCGCGCGAGAGCGAGGTCGAGGCCAAGGGGGCGGTGGTCGCGCTGCGGGCGCTGCCGCTCGTCCCGGCCGGCGAGCCCCGGGGCGCGCTCGTCCTGGTCCGGGACGTCACCGAGGTGCGCCGGCGGGACCGGCAGATCATGGGCAAGGACGCCACCATCCGCGAGATCCACCACCGCGTGAAGAACAACCTCCAGACGGTGGCGGCGCTGCTGCGCATGCAGGCCCGGCGGATGACGGACCCGTCGGCACAGGCCGCGCTGGAGGAGTCGGTGCGGCGGGTCGCCGCGATCGCCGTCGTGCACGAGACGCTTTCCCTGGCCCTCGACGAGAACGTCGAGTTCGACGGCATCGCCGACAAGGTCCTGGCGATGTGCGCGGAGGTCGCGACCACCGGCGCGCCCGTGCAGGTCGTGCGGTCGGGCAGCTTCGGCGTGCTCCCCGCCGACGTCGCGACGCAGCTGTCGATGGTGCTCACCGAGCTGGTGCAGAACGCGGTCGAGCACGCCTACCCGGACGGCCGGGAAGGCCGGATCGAGGTCGGGGTCGACCGCGGGAGGGACGTGCTCGTCGTCGAGGTCGTGGACGACGGAGGCGGACTGCCCGAGGGCTTCGACCTCGAGACGAGCACGCGGCTCGGGCTGCAGATCGTGCGGACCCTCGTGGCCGGCGAGCTCGGCGGGCAGCTCCTGCTGGAGCCCGGTCCCGTCACCGGCACGCGGGCACTGCTCACCGTGCCGCTGAGCCTGCCCCCGGAACGGCCCGGCTGAGCGCGCCGCCCAGGCCGGGGTCCTCGGCGGCGACGCCGCTGAAGTGCAGGAAGAGCCAGATCACGGCCAGGGTCAGCAGCGCCAGCAGGAGCAGCGCACCGGCGCGGAACCGCCAGGCGGCGAACGCCGGTGACCGCTGCTCGCGCGGGACGAGCGGCGGCCGGACGTAGTCCTCGGCGGACCGGCGGGGCACGGGTCGGAACGCGGGCTAGGCGGTGCGGACGCGGGTGCGGCTGCCACGCCGCTTGAGAGCGCGGCGCTCGTCCTCGCTCGTGCCACCCCACACGCCGGCGTCCTGGCCGGTCTCGAGGGCCCACACCAGGCACGGCTCGACGGCCGGGCAGCGTTGGCAGACGGCCTTGGCCTCGTCCACCTGCACGGCCGCGGGGCCGGTGGTGCCGATCGGGAAGAAGAGCTCGGGATCCTGCTCGCGGCAGAGCGCGCGGTGGCGCCAGTCCATGCGGTCCAACTCCTCGGCCTGGCGGGCCGCCGGGGAGCGGCCGCAGGGGACCGGCGCAGCTCCGCGCCGGCGTTGAACGTGTGAAGCGGGTGGCACGGTCATGCGCTCGTCGCTTCGCCGAGCGCGAGGCGGGCTGGTGAGCCTGCCCCGAACGCGGTTCTACATAATCACCGGCGATGGGCGGTGGCAAGGCTTCGGGCGTGATCTCAGGACTCTTGCGGTGTCGCCTTCGTCACGTCTCGTCAGCGTTGCGGCACCGCCGTCCTGCCCGGTGTGAGGGAGGTCACTCCTGCCGGGGTGGTGAAGCTCAGACGACGACCTGGAGAGCGTGCGGCACCGAGCGGAGGACCACCGACTCGCGGTCACCCAGGTCCTCGCCGTCGAGCTGGAACGGGAGCGGCAGGTCGGCCGACAGGGTGAGGGCCGGGAGGTCGTGCAGCGCCACCACCCGCTTGCCGTGCGGCCGCGGGTCGGCGGCGAGGATCTGGGGCAGGTGGCGCAGGATCGCGGCGAGCGGGGTGGTGGTCAGCCCGAACACGTCGAGGCCGGTGTCGAAGGAGGCGTCCGGGCACGGGCGCACCGCGCGGTCGCCGAGATAGGTCCAGGGGTCGGCCTGGCAGACGAGGGCGAGAGCCAGGCGGACCGGGTCGGCACCGTCACGCTCCAGGGTCAGGACCGGCCGGTGGTGGGCCCGGCCGAGGAAGAACTCCCGCACCGCGGAGCGGACGTACAGCGGCTGGGTCGCGGGGCGGCCCTTCGTGCGGGCCCTCTCGACCCGGCGGACCGCCCCCGCGTCCAGCCCCAGGCCGGCGTTGAACGTGAACCAGCGGTCGTCCGCCGTCGCCAGCCCGATGCCGCGGCGGCGGTCGTCCAGCAGTGCCTCGAGCAGCTGGCTGGTCGCCTCGACGGCGGAGTTGGGCATGCCGAGGGCCCGCGCGAAGACGTTCGTGCTCCCGGCGGGGACGACCGCGAGCGCGGGCAGGTCCGGCCGTGGTCCGGCGTGCAGGAGGCCGTTCACGACCTCGTTGACGGTCCCGTCGCCACCGAGCGCGACGACCACGTCGAGCCCGTCGACGGCGGCCTGCTGCGCCAGCTCGGTGGCGTGGTTGCGGTGCGTGGTCTCGGCGACGTCGAGCTTGACCTCGCTGGCGAGCGCGTGGGCGAGCACGTCGCGGACCCGGGCGCTCGTCGTGGTGGCCTTCGGGTTCACGACCAGCAGCGCGCGCATGGCTCCAGGGTAGGGGGCGCGGCCGGCCGCTAGCGTCGTGCCGTGTCCCCGGTCCGCCGCCTCGCCCTGCTGCTCGGGCTCGAAGGCGCGGTCCTCGTGCTCGCCGGCCTCGGGTACGGCGCGACGGGGCTGGCGGACGCGGCGGACACCGCCCCCATCGAGCTCGCGGCCGCTGCCGCGGCGGTCACCGGCCTCGTGCTCCTGTTGCTCGCCCGGGCAACCGTCAGGGTCAGGCCGTGGTCGCGGTCGCCCGCCGTGGTGCTGAACGTCTTCCCGTTCCCGCTCGGGCTCAGCCTCCTGCAGGCCGGCGCCTGGTGGGTCGCCGTACCCCTGGTCGCGGTCGCGGGGACGGTGCTGTACCTGTACGCGACGCCCGAGCTGCGCGAGGCCTTCCGCGAGCGCGGCTAGTCCTCCGCGGCGAGCAGGGCTAGTCCTCGGCGAGCAGCCCCACGCGGAGCTGGGCCAGGGTGCGGGCCAGCAGGCGGGAGACGTGCATCTGGCTGATACCGAGCTCGCCGGCGATCTGCGACTGGGTCATGCCGCCGAAGAAGCGCAGCATGAGGATCTTCTTCTCGCGGGCCGGGAGCTTCTCCAGCAAGGGCTTGAGGGACTCGCGGTACTCGACCCCTTCGAGCGCCTCGTCGACCATGCCGAGGGAGTCGGCGACCGCCGGCGAGTCGTCGTCGCCGCCGTCGGGCGCGTCGAGGGAGACGGCGGAGTACGCGTTGGCGGACTCCAGCCCCTCCAGGATCTCCTCCTCGCTCAGCCCGAGGTACTGGGCGAGCTCGGCCACGGTGGGAGCCCTGCCGTTCTTCTGGGACAGGTCGCTGGTCGCCTTCGTCAGGCTGAGCTTGAGCTCCTGGAGGCGCCGGGGGACGCGGATGGCCCAGCCCTTGTCGCGGAAGTGCCGCTTGATCTCCCCGACGATCGTCGGGGTGGCGTAGGTCGAGAACTCGACCCCGCGCTCGAGGTCGAAGCGGTCGACCGACTTGATGAGGCCGATGGTGGCGACCTGCACGAGGTCGTCGAGCGGCTCGCCGCGGTTGCGGAAGCGGCGGGCGAGGTACTCGACGAGCGGCAGGTGCACCTCGACCAGCTGGTCGCGGAGCCGGGCCCGCCGGGGGTCGTCCTCGGGCAGCTCGTGCAGCTCGACGAACATGGCGCGGGCGCGGGCCCGGTCGGCGGCGATCCGCTCGCTGCGGCCGGAGGCGACCTCGGCGGTCGCCGCGACCACGTCGGGGTCCAGCGCGAGGTCGTGGTCGTCGAGCTCAGGCGTTGGCGCGGCCTCCGCGGGCGGCGGGCTGGGAGACGGCGTGCGGGAGGGAGGCGTGCTCACAGCGCGGGGGCCTCGGCTCCGACGGCTTCCTGGAGGTCGGCCCGGCGCTTCAGGAGGGAGATCGTCACGTTCTTCTCGATGTCGGCGGTCGCGTCCACCTCGCCCGCGAGGGCGGTGAGGACGGTCCACGCGAAGGTGTCGCGGGTCGGCGGCTCGCCGTCGACCGTCGGGACCGTGACCGAGACGGCGATCGCGTCGGCCGACAGCTCGAAGCTGCACTCGATGTCGGCGCCCGCGACCGCCTGGGTCAGCAGCATGGCGCACGCCTCGTCGACCGCGATCCGGAGGTCCTCGATGTCGTCGAGCGTGAAGTCCAGCCGGGAGGCCAGGCTCGCCGTCGCGGTGCGGAGCACGGACAGGTACGCGCTGACCGCGGGCAGCCGGAGGACCACCCGGTCCCGGGCGGTCCCTCTCGGTGTGCCGCCAGGCTGCTGCCGGCTCAGGCTGTCCCCCACAGATTCCCCCTCGTGCGTTCGATGCGGGGTCCAGTGATCACACACCCCGGTGCCGACCTGCCCTCGGCACCAGCCTCCTACACCTGTGACCTCGGTCAAGCGGCCTGGCAGGGTAGGCGCGTGCCCGACGCCGACCCCGACCTGCCCGTCGCGCCGGCCCCGCTCCCTGTCCTGTTCGTCCTCGTCGCCGTCGGGGGTGCGCTGGGGTCGCTCGCGCGTTACGGCCTGGCGGTCGCCGGGCCCGGCCTGGTCACCACCCTGGCGACCAACGTGCTGGGATCCTTCGCCCTCGGGGTCCTCGTCGCCAGGAGGCCTGAGGGAAGGTGGTCGCGGCCGTTCCTCGGGACAGGGGTGCTGGGCGGGTTCACGACGTTCTCGACCTTCGCCGTCCAGACGGTGGATGCGTCGGTTCCGGCCGGGATCGCTTATGTGGCAGGCACTCTCGCGCTCGGGATCGGTGCGGCGTCCCTCGGGATGGCGGCCGGACGCACGAGGGGTTCCGGGTGACGGCCCTGCTGGTCGCCCTCGGCGGGGCCGTGGGTGCGGTCGCCCGGTTCGGGGTCGCGCTGCGGCTGCCCGGCCGGCGGGCGACCCTGCTGGTCAACGTGCTGGGGAGCGCGGTGCTCGGCCTGCTGGTCCACCGCTCGTCGTCGGCCGTCGCCTTGGTGGGGACGGGCTTCTGCGGGGCGTTCACGACCTACTCCGCCTTCGCGGTCGAGGTCGTGGAGACCCGCTCGTGGAGGTACGTGGTGGTGTCGGTGGTGCTGTGCGTCGGCGCGGCGGCGCTCAGCCGGACCCTGGCGGCTGGGTAGCCGGCTCGTGACCGTCGCCCAGCCGGTCGAGGGCGTCGCCGTCGACGCGCCACACGGTCCACTCGTCCTCGGGGCGGGCGCCGACCGAGCGGTAGAAGCCGTGAGCGGGCTCGTTCCAGTCGAGCACCCACCACTCGAACCGGGTCCACCCGCGGGCCACCGCGGTCCGGGCCAGCTCGACCAGGAGCGCCCTGCCGAGCCCGGTGCCGCGCGCGTGCGGCCGCACGAACAGGTCCTCGAGCCACAGCCCGGGCCTGCCCTGCCAGGTGCTGAACGTCCGGTACCAGAGCGCGAACCCGACGACCTCGTCGTCCACCAGGGCCACGTGGCAGCCCGCGACGGCGTCGGCGCCGAACAGGGCCTCGTGCAGGTCGTCCTCGGTGGCGAGGACCGCGTCCGGCTCGCGCTCGTAGGCCGCCAGCTCCTTGACCAGCTCCAGCACGACCGGGACGTCGGCGGGTGTCGCGTTCCGGATCACAGGTTCCATCCCAGCAGGGCCGGACAGGCGTGCTCGTGGCCGAGGACGGCGAGGTGGCCCGGCTCCAGCACCAGGTGCCGGCCGTCCACCGGGCGCAGCCCGAGGTAGACGGCGGCAAGCACGCGCAGGAAGTGGCCGTGCCCCACGAGGCAGGCGTCGCCATCCGCGGGGAGCCTGGCGAGGACCCGGCGCGCCCGCCCGGCGACCTGCTCGAGGGTCTCGCCCAGCGGTACGTCGTCCCAGACGCTCCACGTCCCGTCCGTGCTCAGCTGCGCCGTCGTGCGGCCCTCCGCCGGGCCGTAGTCCCACTCCACCAGGTCGGGGTCGAGCGTCGGGGTCAGGCCGGCGAGCTCGGCGGTCCGCAGCGCCCGCTGCATCGGCGAGCACAGCACGACCGACCAGGGGCGGTCGAGCCTCGGCGCGAGGGCGAGGGCCATCTGCTCGCCCTCGGGGAGCAGCGGCAGGTCCGTGCGGCCGGTGTGCTGCCCTGTCTTCGACCACGCGGTCGCGCCGTGCCGCACGAGCCAGATGTCTCCCACGGGCAACAGCAAAGCAGCCCGCCCCCTGGACCGGGGAACAGGCTGCTTCGTCGTACCGGGGGGACTACTTCTTGGTGTCCCAGAAGATCGCGGCGATCTCGTCGACCTGGGTGAGGAGCAGGTCGGCGTGGGCCGGGTCGAAGTCCTGCTTGGCCTTCGAGGCGGTGTTGCAGGCGGCCTTGATCTTCTCGCCCAGGCCGGGGTGGGCCTCCTCGTGGTTGGGCTTGAAGTAGTCGGTCCACAAGATGAGCAGCTCGTCCTTGACCTTCTGCGCGTGCTCCTCCTTGACGAGGACCATGCGGGTCTTGGAGTTGAGCGCCTTGTCGTCGTCGCCCGTCACCGCGGCGTACTTGTCGTACATCGCCTTGACGGTCTTCGCCGCGATCTGCGCGGTGCTCGGGTCATAGATCCCGCAGGGGACGTCGCAGTGGGCGGAGACGACCGTGCGGGGCGTGAGGAAGCGCATTTCGGATCCCTTCGTGAGGTTGTACCGACCCTAGTGCTGGACTGTCGGGCGTGCGCACCCGGACCGTCCTCGTGCAGGGGCCGTCCATGCTGCCGACCCTCCGGGAGGGCGACTGCCTGGTGGTGCGCGGAGGCGTCGAGGTCCGGGCCGGCGACCTCGTCGTGGCCCGGCTGCGCGCGCGTCCGTCGCTGCTCGTCGTCAAGCGGGCGGTCCGTCCACAGGACGGCGGCTGGCTGCTTGCGTCGGACAACCCGGCTGTGCTGGGCCATGGGCTGACGGGCGGGGTCGGGGACGTCGAGGCCCGGGTCGTGCTCCGCTACTGGCCGTTGCCCGTACGCAGGCTCGCGTAGAACGCCTGGCACCGCTCGTACGACGGAAGCAGCCCGGCCGCGAGCGCCTCCGCGAGCGTCGGTGCCGCGGCGTCCTTGTCCGAGAGCAGGTGCTCGACGTCGTCCGGGAAGGGCAGGTCGAGCTCGGTGTCGAGCGGATGGACGCCGTGCTCGCCGGTCGGGTTGTAGGGCTCGCTGCACAGGTAGGTGACGTTGGCGTCGTCGGTCAGGGCCAGGAAGGCGTGCCCGAGGCCCTCGCTGAGGTAGACGGCCCTGCGGTCGACGGAGTCGAGCCGCACCGCGTCGCTGACCCCGAAGGTCGGTGAGCCGATCCGGATGTCGATGACGATGTCGAGCACCGCGCCCCTGGTGCAGTAGACGTACTTCGCCTGGCCCGGCGGGACGTCGGCGAAGTGGACGCCGCGCAGCGTCCCCTTCGCGCTGACCGAGTGGTTGGCCTGCCGGACGGCCAGGTCGTGCCCGACCGCGTCCCGGAACACCGGTGCCTTGAACCACTCCAGGAACACCCCGCGGGGGTCGGGCCACTGCTTGGGGGTGAAGACCCAGGAGTCCGGGACCTTCAGCTCGTCGACCTGCATGGGGTCAGAGGACCTTTCCGAGGAACGCGCGGGTGCGCTCCTGCTGAGGGTGGTCGATCACGTCGTGCGGGGCACCAGTCTCCACGACGACGCCGGCGTCCATGAACACCACCGTGTCCCCGACGTCGCGGGCGAACCCCATCTCGTGGGTCACCACCACCATCGTCATGCCGTCCGCGGCGAGCCCCCGCATGACGTCGAGCACCTCGCCCACCAGCTCGGGGTCGAGGGCGCTCGTCGGCTCGTCGAACAGCATCAGCTTGGGCTGCATGGCCAGGGCGCGCGCGATCGCGACGCGCTGCTGCTGCCCGCCGGACAGCTGCGCCGGGTAGGCGTCGACCTTGTCGGTGAGCCCCACGCGCTCGAGCAGGGCGTGTGCGCGGTCGGCCGCGTCGGCCTTGCTCAGCCCCTTCACCCGGATCGGCGCCTCGACGACGTTGCCGAGCACCGTCATGTGGGGGAACAGGTTGAAGCGCTGGAAGACCATGCCGATCTCGGCGCGCTTGGTGGAGGTCTCGCTGTCCTTCAGCTCGTGGAGCCTGTCGCCCTTCTGGCGGTAGCCCACCAGCTCGCCGTCGACGGACAGGCGGCCGCCGTCGACCTTCTCGAGGTGGTTGATGCACCGCAGGAAGGTGGACTTGCCCGACCCTGACGGTCCGAGCAGGCAGCACACCTCGCCGGGCTGCACCGCCAGGTCGATGCCCTTGAGCACCTCGAGCTTGCCGAAGTGCTTGTGCACCTTCTCCGCGAGGACCATCGGGACGGTCACAGCCGGGGCCTCCGCCCGAGGTTCTTCCGGATCCGCTGGAGCGGGGTGTCGGGCAGGTTGCGGGTCGCGCCGCGCGAGAAGCGGCGCTCGAGGTAGAACTGGAAGACGCTGAAGGCGCTCGTCAGGATCAGGTACCAGAGCGCCGCGGTGAAGTAGAGCTCGACGATCTGCAGGTTGCTGGTGAAGATGGCGGTCGCGGCGAGCAGCAGCTCGGGGTACTGCACGACCGACGCCAGCGAGCTGGTCTTGAGCATGTTGATGAACTCGTTGCCGGTCGGCGGCACGATGACGCGCATGGCCTGGGGGAGCACGATCCGGCGCATGAGCAGGCCGGCGGGCATGCCCAGCGCCTGGGCGGCCTCGGTCTGGCCCTCGTCGACGGAACCGATGCCGGCCCGCACGATCTCCGCCATGTAGGCGCCCTCGTTGATGCCCAGCCCCAGCAGCGCGGCGAGGAAGGGGGTCATGACGTCGCTGGTCCTGGCCGAGCCCAGGCCGGGAAACGACAGCGTTGGGAAGACCAGCGCGAGGTTGTACCAGATCAGCAGCTGCAGCAGGACGGGCGTGCCCCGGAAGAACCACACGTAGAGCCAGCCCACGGCTCCCGTGACGGGGTTGCCCGAGCGCCGCATGACCGCGACCACGATCCCGATGGCGACACCGAGGGCCTGTGCCAGCACGCTGATCAGCAGCGTGCGGCCGGCACCTCTCACGATCGTGTCGAAGGTGAAGAAGTGCCGCGTGACGCTGTAGTGGATGTCGGCCTGGGCGAAGGCCTGCACGAGCAGGTACAGGCCGGCGAGGACCGCGACGGCGCTGACCCACCGGCCCCAGTGCCGGACCGGGACCGCGACCAGGCGTTCCGGCTCGATCACGGTCTCGCTGCCGGTCATGTGCCGGCGTTCACCGTCGCGGTCTTCAGCGCACCCTGGGACACCTTCCACTTCGCGAGGATCTTGGCGTAGTCACCGTTGTCGATGAGGGCCTGGACCGCCTTTTGCACGGCGTCGCGCAGCTGGGTGTCGCTCTTGCGCACGCCGATGCCGTAGGGGCCGGCCTGGATCTGGTCGCCGACCACCTCGAAGTCGGGGGACTGCGTGGTCGTGTACGCGGCGACCGGGTAGTCGTTCATGTCCGCCACCGCCCGGCCCTGCTTGACCTGCAGGAGCGCCTCCGGGTCGTGGTCGAACTTCAGGACCGTGAGCGACTTGCCGGTGGCCTTGCACTTCGCCTGCTGGGCGGTCGCGACGTCGTCCTGGGTGGTCGTGCGCTGCACCGCGACGGTCTTGCCGCAGAAGTCGTCGAGGGTCGTGATGTGGCTCGGGTTGCCCTTCTTCACCAGGATCGACGTGCCGACGGTGAAGTAGTCGACGAAGTCGATGGTCGCCTGGCGCTTCTTGTTGTCGCTCATCGCGCTCATGATCAGGTCGATCCGCTTGCTCTTGGTGAGCGACGTGATGAGCCCGTCGAAGCTGCCGTTCTGGAACTCGAGCTTGACGCCGAGCTGGTCGCCGATCGCCTTGCCCAGGTCGGGGTCGATCCCGATGATCGTCTTGCCGTCGGGGCCGAAGAACTCCACCGGCGCGTAGGCCACCTCGGACCCGACGACGAGCGTGCCCTTGTCGCGGATGGCCTGCGGCAGGAGGGTGGCCAGCGGTGCGGCGGCCTTGGTCGAGGTCACCGTGGGCGAGTCGCTGCTGCTGCAGCTCGTCGCAGCAAGGAGGGCGGCCGCGGCGATCGGAAGCAGGCGGTACGGGGCACGAGCGCGCACGGGTCCTCCAGCAGGGATGGGGTGTCGGGCGGCATCGTGCCACCAACGGTCGCGCGGAAGCCATCAGCAACGCGCCTGCAGCGCTCCGGACGTGTCGGCGTGACGCCCCGGGAGGATCGCGGGGGGAGGGCTGTGACACGATGGATGCTCCGGGCAATCCCCGACCGACGCCGCGTGGCACACCACCGCCACGCTTCCCCACCGTCCGTGTGACGGCGGCGTCACGGCACCCGGAAGGGTGGCTGCCGTCGCCCTGAGGAGCCCGCAGTGACCGCCTTCCTGGAGGACCTGACCGCCGTGGACGCCGAGCCCGGATCCGCGGGACGGGATGCTGACCCCGTCTTCGCACTGCACCGCGGCGGCAAGATCGGCGTCGGTCTGACCGTCCCGCTCGAGACCCGCGACGACCTGTCGATGGCCTACACGCCGGGCGTCGCCCGCGTCTGCTCCGCGATCGAGCAGGAGCCCTCGCTGGTCTACGACTACACCTGGAAGTCCCGCACCGTCGCGGTCGTCACCGACGGCACGGCTGTCCTCGGGCTGGGGGACATCGGCCCCGCGGCGGCCCTGCCGGTGATGGAGGGCAAGGCCATGCTCTTCAAGCACTTCGGGGGGATCGACGCCGTTCCGATCTGCCTCGACGTCACCGACACCGACGAGCTCATCGAGACGATCGTGCGCCTGGCACCGGCCTTTGGCGGGATCAACCTCGAGGACATCAGCGCACCTCGCTGCTTCGAGGTCGAGCGCCGCGTGCAGGAGCGCCTCGACATCCCCGTCTTCCACGACGACCAGCACGGCACGGCCATCGTCGTCCTCGCTGCCCTGCGCAACGCGGCGAAGGTGACCGGCCGGACGCTGGGCGACCTGCGCGTCGTCGTCAGCGGGGCCGGCGCAGCGGGCATCGCCGTGTCCAGGATGATCCTCGAGGCAGGAGTCGGCGACCTCGCCGTGGCCGACAGCAAGGGCATCGTCCACGTCGACCGCACCGACCTCAACGACGAGAAGCGGATGTTCGCGACGCTCAGCAACCGGGGTGCCTTCACCGGCTCGCTGGCCGACGCGCTGTCGGGGGCCGACGTGTTGCTCGGGCTGTCGAGCGGAAAGGTCCCGCTCGACGCCGTGGCCTCGATGGCCAGGGACTCGGTCGTGTTCGCGATGGCCAACCCCGATCCCGAGGTCCACCCCGACGACGCACGGCGGGCGGGCGCCCGGGTCATCGCGACGGGGCGCTCGGACTTCCCCAACCAGATCAACAACGTGCTGGCCTTCCCCGGCGTGTTCCAGGGCGCCATGAAGGTGCGGGCGTCCAGGGTCACCGAGGGCATGAAGCAGGCCGCCGCGCTGGCCCTCGCCGCGGTCGTCGGCGACGACCTCACCGAGGAGTGCGTGATCCCGTCGGTCTTCGACCCGCGTGTGGCCCCGGCCGTCAGTGCCGCGGTCGCCGATGCCGCCCGGGCCGAGGGCGTCGCCCGCAGGTAACGGCTCCCGCCGTACTGCCGGCCGGTCCCCTAGGGTCACCCCATGCTCGCCGTCACGTGCACCGCGCAGTCCGCCGACGACCCGCTGAGCGGGCTGACCGTCGGCGAGCGGCCGGTTCCCGCGGTGCCCGACGGCTGGGTCCGGGTGACGCTGCGGGCGGTGGCCCTCAACCACCACGACCTGTGGTCGCTCAAGGGGGTCGGCCTCGCGGCGGACCGGCTCCCGATGGTGCTGGGCTGCGACGGCGCCGGAGTCCTCGACGACGGCACCGAGGTCGTCGTGCACGCCGTGGTCACCAGCCCCGGCTGGGTGGGCGACGACACGCTCGACCCGAGACGGACCCTGCTGTCCGAGTCGTACGACGGGACGCTCGCCGAGCAGGTCGTCGTCCCGGCCCGCAACGTCCTCCCCAAGCCCCCGGAGCTGAGCTGGGAGGAGGCGGCCTGCCTGCCGACGGCCTGGCTCACCGCCTACCGAATGCTGTTCACCCAGAGCGGCGCGAAGCCGGGGCAGACCGTGCTCGTGCAGGGCGCCGGCGGCGGCGTCTCCACCGCGGCGATCGCCCTCGCGCGGCAGGCGGGCCTGACCGTGTGGGCCACCAGCCGTGACGAGGACAAGCGCAGCCGGGCGCTGGAGATCGGTGCCCACGAGGTGTTCGAGACCGGAGCCCGCCTCCCCGGCAAGGTCGACGCGGTGCTCGAGACCGTCGGCAAGGCGACCTGGTCGCACTCGATGCGGGCCCTCCGGCCGGGCGGCACGCTCGTCGTCTCGGGTGCGACGACGGGGCCCGACCCGTCGGCCGACCTCAACCGGCTCTTCTTCCTGCAGCTGCGGGTCATCGGCTCCACCATGGGCACCCGGGACGAGCTCGGCGACCTGCTCCGGTTCTGCGTGTCCACGGGGCTGCGGCCGCTGGTCGACGACGTCCGGCCGCTCGCGGACGCGCGGTCGAGCTTCGCTCGACTGGCAGAGGGCAGGCTGGTCGGCAAGCTCGTCCTGACGACCTGATCGGAGCTGGTGTGCCGTGGTGCTGCCCGTCCACGACATCAACCCGACGCGGCGTACCCCGGTCGCCACCTACCTGCTCATCGCGGCCAACGTCGTGGTGTTCCTGCTGAGCCCGGTTGCCGGCCACATCGTGGGTACGACGCCGCTCCAGCAGGAGTGCCGCCAGGTCGCCTTCTTCGACCGGTACGCCGCAAAGCCCGACGAGCTGGTCCACAACCGGCAGGACCCGATCGCCGCGACGGGCGCGGTCGGGCGGTCCGGAGGGCAGGTCGGCTGCGTGGCGCAGCACCCACCGCCGTACGGGAAGGTGCCGTTCCTCTCGGTGTTCTACGCGATGTTCCTGCACGGCGGATGGCTGCACCTGCTGGGCAACATGCTGTTCCTCTACGTGTTCGGCAACAACGTCGAGGACCGGCTCGGGCGGCTCAGGTACCTGCTGTTCTACGTGTTCTGCGGCTACGCGGCGACCTACGGCTTCGCGCTCTTCCAGCCGGCCTCCGACCAGCCGCTCGTGGGCGCGTCCGGGGCCATCGCCGGGGTGCTCGGCGCCTACCTGGTGCTCTACCCGAGGGCCAGGGTGTGGTCGCTGCTGACGTTCTTGTTCTTCCTGCCCGTCCGGCTGCCGGCCTGGCTCGTGCTCGGCAGCTGGTTCCTGCTGCAGTACGTCTACTTCCGCGGCGCGGGGGTCGCGCACTCCTCCGGGGTGGCGTACGGCGCGCACGTGATCGGCTTCGTGGTCGGCGCGCTGCTCGTCTGGCCGCTGAGGGGTACGGCGACGCCGACGACGGGGTCGGCTGCCCGGTGGGGGCCGTACGCCCCCCGCTGAGCGGCTACTCCTCGTCGTCGTCGAGCCGGGCGAGCCAGGTCGCCACCCGCTCCACGGGCACCTCGAACTCGGGGTGCTGGTCGACGAACTCCTTGAGCCGGTCCGCCAGCCAGGCCAGGGTGACCTGCTCCTCGCCGCGCCGCTCGGTGAGCTCCTCGATACCTCTGTCCGTGAAGTACATCAGCGCGCGAAGACGGCCTCGGTGAGCGCCGCCTGCTCCGCCTCGTGCACCTTGCTCGAGCCGGCGGCCGGTGAGGCCGACGCCCGGCGCGAGATGCGCCGCAGCCGGACCTCGGCCGGGAGCTGCTCCGGCAGGGACAGGGCGATGTGCGGCCACGCTCCCTGGTTGGCCGGCTCCTCCTGGGCCCACACGACGTCGGTCGCGTTCGGGTACGAGGCGAGCACGTCGTGCACCTGGGTGCCCGGCACGGGGTAGAGCTGCTCGACGCGGACGAGCGCGACGGTCCGGTCCTCGGCCTTGCGGCGGGCGGCGGCGAGGTCGTAGAAGACCTTGCCGGAGCACAGCACGACGCGGGTGACGGCGGCCGGGTCGAGCTGCTCCGGGTCGGGCAGGACCGGCTGCCAGCGGCCGCTGGTGAAGTCGGCCGGTGCCGACGCGGCTGCCTTCAGGCGCAGCATCGACTTCGGGGTGACGACGACGAGCGGGCGGTTGACCGACGACATGGCCTGTGCGCGCAGCAGGTGGAAGTGCTGCGCGGGCGTGGTCGGGTAGGCGACCGTCATGTTGTCCTCGGCGCACAGCTGCAGGAAGCGCTCGATCCGGGTCGAGGAGTGGTCGGGTCCCTGTCCCTCGTAGCCGTGGGGGAGCAGGAGGGTGACGCCGGAGCGCTGGCCCCACTTGGCCTCGCCGGAGGAGATGAACTCGTCGATCACCGTCATCGCACCGTTGACGAAGTCGCCGAACTGCGCCTCCCACAGGACGAGGGCCTCGGGGCGGGCCACCGAGTAGCCGTACTCGAAGCCGACGCAGGCGTACTCGCTGAGGAGCGAGTCGTAGATGTAGAACGGCGCCTGGTCCTCCGACAGGTAGCGCAGCGGGGTGTGCTCCGCTCCCGACACCCGGTCGATGAGGGTCGAGTGCCGCTGCACGAACGTGCCGCGGCGGGTGTCCTGCCCGGCCAGGCGGACCGGCGTGCCGTCGAGGAGCAGCGACCCGAACGCGAGCACCTCGCCGAACCCCCAGTCGATGCCGCCGTCGGTGACCATGGCGGCGCGGCGCTCCATGAGGGGGGCCAGCTTGGGGTGGGGGGTGAACCCCTCGGGCAGCTCGACGTGCGCCCGCCCGATGATGTCGAGGACCGACTGCTCGACCGCCGTGTCGATGGCGGACAGGTTGAGCACGTCCGTCATCGGCGGCTCCGACGGCGTCAGGGTGGACGCGTCGCGGGTCTCGGCGAAGACCCGCTCGAGCTGTGCCTGGTAGTCCTTGAGGGCCTCCTCGGCCTCCTCGATCGTGATGTCACCGCGGCCGACGAGCTGCTCGGTGTAGGTCTTGCGGACCGAGCGCTTGCGGTCGATCACGTCGTACATCAGCGGCTGGGTCATCGACGGGTCGTCGCCCTCGTTGTGGCCGCGTCGGCGGTAGCAGACGAGGTCGATGACGACGTCCTTCTTGAACGCCTGCCGGAAATCGAAGGCCAGCTGCGCGACCCGCACGCACGCCTCCGGGTCGTCGCCGTTGACGTGGAAGATGGGCGCCTGGACGGTACGGGCGACGTCGGTGCAGTAGGTCGACGAACGGCTGCTCTCCGGCGCGGTGGTGAACCCGACCTGGTTGTTGATGACGATGTGCACGGTGCCGCCGGTGCGGTAGCCGCGGAGCTGGCCCATCTG
>FSWJ01000960.1_pt1 | contig 25110 bp, 25 predicted proteins | sample 1637851 | NCBI WGS metagenome assembly FSWJ01 (sample SAMEA3914789, study PRJEB12502) | metagenome | biome: forest; material: soil | place: Canada | collected 2011-07-03 | depth 0.3 m | reverse complement strand
GTCGGCGGCAACATGGACTTCAAGAACATGCTCGAGCGGGACCGCCTCGAGTCGAAGAAGATCTCCAAGACGCAGGCCGTCACCTCCAACATGGAGCACGACATGGGCGCCCGCAACGTGCACATCGGCCCGTCCGACTACGTGCAGTGGCTCGACGACCGCAAGTGGGCCTACGTCCGCCTCGAGGGCCGTGCGTTCGGCGACGTCCCGCTCAACCTGGAGTACAAGCTCGAGGTCTGGGACAGCCCCAACAGCGCGGGCGTCATCATCGACGCGCTGCGCTGCGCGAAGATCGCGATGGACCGCGGCCAGGGCGGCCCCGTCCACCCGGCCAGCACCTACTTCATGAAGTCCCCGCCGCGCCAGGTGCGCGACGACATCGCCGGCCCGGCCCTGGAGGCCTGGATCAACGGCGAGGAGACCGGCGCCCACGCCGCTGCCGAGGCAGAGCTCGCCACCGGCGCGTAGCCCCACCCCGCACGAGCCTCCCGAACGGCCCCGTCCCCAGGTGGACGGGGCCGTTCGCGTGTGCGACCTAGGGTGGCCGTATGGGACGCCCGGGTGTGCATGCCGTGCGGGCGATGCTCGGCGACCCTGACTTCCGGCGGCTCTTCCGGGTGCGGCTTGCCGGGCAGGCAGGAGACGGGCTGTTCCAGGGCGCCCTGTTCGGTGCCACCTTCTTCAACCCGCAGAAGGCGACCAGCGCCGCCGAGGCCGCGGCGGCCTTCGCGACGTTGTTGCTGCCCTACTCGTTCGTCGGCCCGTTCGCCGGCGTGCTGCTCGACCGCTGGAGCCGGCAGCGGGTGCTCGCGGTCGCCAACGCCGCCCGCGCCGCCCTCATGCTCCTGCTGGCGGTCAGCCTGGCGGGGCGCGGACCGGTCGACCCGGTCACCGTCGCCCTCGCGCTGTTCGTCGTGAGCCTCAACCGGTTCGTGCTGAGCGGTCTGTCGGCCGCGCTCCCCCAGGTGGTGGAGGCGCGCTACCTGGTCACCGCCAACTCGCTGACCACCACGCTCGGGACCGGGGCGGCGGCGGCGGGCGGCTTCGCGAGCGTCGGGCTGCGGGACCTGTGGGGAAAGGGTGACACCGGCGCGGCCGAGATCGCTGCGGTCGCGGCGGTCGCCTACGCGGTCGCCGCAGGACTCGCCGGTCGCATCGCCCGCCGGCGGCTCGGGCCCACCGACACCGTCGTACCGCAGCCGCTCTCCCACGCGCTCGGCACCGTCACCCGCGGCCTGGTTGCCGGCGCGCAGCACGTGCACGTCCGGCGGCAGGCCTCACGCGCCCTCCTGGCGATCACCGCCCACCGGTTCTTCTCCGGGCTGCTGTTCGTCAGCATCCTGCTGCTCTACACCGCCCAGGGCTACGTGCACCGCGGGTTCGCCGGGCTCGGGCAGGTCCTCACCGCCACCGTCGCCGGTGGGCTCGCGGCGGCCGCCGTCACCCCCCGGATCACCCGGCAGCTCGGCACCCAGCGCTGGATCGTCGGGGTGTTCGGCGCCGCAGCGGTCGTCACGGCCACCCTCGTCACGCCGTACACGCACCCGTCCCTGCTGCTCGCCGGGCTCGGGCTGGGCTTCGCGGCGCAGGCGGCGAAGATCTGCGTCGACACCCTGGTGCAGGAGAGCGTCGAGGACGCGTTCCGCGGCCGGGTGTTCTCATTCTACGACACGCTGTTCAACGTCAGCTTCGTCGCGGCCGCGGCACTCGCCTCGGTGATCGTCCCGGACAACGGCAGGAGCAACGCCGTCCTCGTCCTCATCGTCGTCGGCTACGCCGCGACCTCACTGCTGTACGGCGTCTTCGTGCGGCTCCGCGCCCCGAGCGAGCCTCCGGAACCCGTCATCGCCCGCGGCTAGCGACCGCCGAGGCCGAGATGGAGGGTCCCGAGGTTGAGGTTGACGCTCAGCAGCGGCGAGGGCATCGCGGCAGGCGGCCGGACCGGAGCCGCACTCGGGTGCGGGATCAGCCCGAGCACGGTCGAGACGACCCCTCCGACCACCGTCGTCGGCGTGGCCGTCGGCTTCGGGGTCGGCGAGCCCGCGGGCTTCGGGCCCCTGGACGCCACGCCGGTCGGCTGGGCGACCGGTGTGGACGGGCTCGGTGCGGCGGACGGCCCGAACAGACCCGGCAGGTTGGGGACCGGGCCGCCGGCGACCGTGCCGGGTGACGCGGCCGGAGTGAGCGCGGCGTCGAGCAAGGCGCTGACCGCGGTGACGCGAGCCCGGACGAGGGCCGCGACGACCCCCCACGAGCCGCCGTCCGCGCGGGCGCCACGGACCGTCGCGAGGCGGGTAGGGACCGGGTCGGCGACCGCGGCGACCTGCGCGACGGCGACGCTGAGGGCCTGCTCGCCGCGGCTCTCGCCCGGCGCGGCAGGGGAGGTGCGCAAGGAGACCGGCGCCGCGGAGAGCAGGACGGCGCCGTCGTTGCCGTCAAGGCTGGTGGCGAGATGGGTGAGGTCCTGGTCGGCGCCGACCAGACCGCCCGCCAGCAGGCTCTCCCAGCTGTCGTCCCGGAGCGCGAGCGGCGTGAGGCGCCCCGGCAGGGCGCCGTACGGGGTCTGGACCTGGTGCAGGGCGTCGACGGTCGTGCTCGCCTGGTACCCGGTCGAGCTGATGGAGGCGCTGCCCTCGAAGACCGCCAGCCGCAGGAAGGCCGGCAGCGTCTCGACCCGGCTCAGCGCGCCGACCCGGTTCGTGACGGCACCGGCCACGGTCCTCAGCTGCAGGCGGGGGCCCTTGCGGCTGTCGACCATCACCTGGCCCCGGGCGAGCGACTGGTGCACGCCGTCCCCGACGTCGACCGTCGACAGCGCGCCGACGTAGACGTCCCGCCCCGCGGTGCTGAGGGTGGCCCCGCCCTCCTGGCCCGTGCGGAGCTGGGCACCCCGGGGGACGCGCGCGCCGACGACCGCGGTGCGCTCGGTGCCGTCCGCCAGCCGGAGGACGGCGTTGCGGACGGACGTGACGTAGGTGTCGGCAGCGGCCGCGTCGCGGGAGTGGGCGACCAGCGCCACCGCGGCCGCGGTGAGGACCGCGACGCCCGCCGCCAGCACCACCTGCCAGGCCTCGGGCCGGCGTGGCCGGGTCAGCCCTGACCGCCAACCGGCGCCCGAGTTGTCCGTCACGTCCCCATCATCGGCACTCCCGCCCACGCTTGCCATGGCCCGAAAGGACTAGTCCGTCACGCGCTGTGTCCGGCCTGCCACTGCGCCCACCACAGCAGCAGGGCCTCGCGGGCCTCGTCGTACGCCAGCGGGCCCTGCTCCATCCGCAGCTGCAGCAGGTGCTTGTACGCCTCGCCCACGATCCGGCCCGCCGGCACGCCGAGGATCTCCATGATCTGGTTCCCGTCGAGGTCCGGCCGGATCGCCCGCAGCTCCTCCTGCTCCGCGAGCGCGGCGATCCGCTGCTCGAGGTCGTCGTAGGCGGCCGAGAGTGCCGCCGCGCGCCGCTTGTTGCGGGTGGTGCAGTCCGAGCGCGTGAGCTTGTGGAGACGATCGAGCTCGCCGCCGGCGTCGTGGACGTAGCGCCGGACGGCGGCGTCGGTCCAGGGCGAGGTGCCCGGCTGCCCGTAGCCGTGGAACCGCAGGTGCAGCTCGGTGAGCAGGACGACCGACTCCACGACGTCCTTGCCGAACGTCAGCGCCCGCAGGCGCTTGCGGGCCAGGTGCGCCCCCTTCACCTCGTGGTGGTGGAACGACACCTTGCCTCCGGACTCGAACCGCCTGGTCGCCGGCTTGCCGATGTCGTGCAGCAGGGCGGCCAGCCGCAGCACCAGGTCCGGACCGTCGTCCTCGAGCGCGATCGCCCGCTCGAGCACCTGCAGGCTGTGCTCGTAGACGTCCTTGTGCTGGCTGTGCTCGTCGATCTCGAGGCGGAGCGCGGGGAGCTCGGGGAGCACGTACGACGCCAGGCCGGTGTCGACCAGCAGGGTCAGGCCCTTGCGCGGGTGGGCGCCGAGCAGCAGCTTCTCCAGCTCGCCGCGGACCCGCTCGGCGCTCACGATCTCGATGCGCGCGGCCCGGTCCGTCATCGCCGCCACCACCTCCGGGGCGACCTCGAACCCCAGCTGGGAGGCGAAGCGCGCAGCGCGCAGCATCCTCAGGGGGTCGTCGTCGAAGGAGTCCTCCGGCTTGCCGGGGGTGCGGATCACCCCGGCGGCGAGGTCGTCCATGCCCCCGAACAGGTCGACGAAGGCGTCCGGGGCCGTCCAGTCGGGGAGCGCGAGGGCCATCGCGTTCAGCGCGAAGTCCCGCCGCACGAGGTCGGCGGTGAGGGAGTCGCCGTACGAGACCTCGGGCTTGCGCGAGGTCCGGTCGTAGGCCTCCGCCCGGTACGTCGTGATCTCGATGCGCACGCCCTTCCGGGCGAGCCCGACGGTGCCGAACGCGATGCCGGCGTCCCAGGTGGTGTCGGCCCAGCCCTCGACGAGCCGCAGCACCTCCGGCGGGTGCGCGTCGGTCGTCAGGTCGAGGTCGTCGCCGAGGCGGCCGAGGAGCGCGTCGCGCACCGAGCCGCCGACCAGGTGGAGGTCGTGACCGGCCCGCGCAAAGCGCTCACCGAGCTCCGTCAGCACCGGCGAGCGCTGCACGAGCTCGCGCACGGCGTTGCTCTGGAGAGAGCTCAGACGGCGGGTGGCAGACACGGGGGGCAAGCGTACGGCGCGGCGCGCTGCGGGGCTCGGGTGCGGTCGGCCGCCGTACGCTGGGCCCATGTCCCCCGTCCCGGCACCTCCGCGCCGCCCGCTGCGGAGAGTGGACGAGACCAGCGCCGGCGGACTGGTCCTGGACCGGCGCGGGACCGGCGCCAGCGGGGCGCTGATCGGGCGCCTGGACCGGCGCGGGCGCCTGCTCTGGTCGCTCCCCAAAGGCCATGTCGAACCGGGCGAGACCGAACGCGAGACGGCGGTCCGCGAGGTCCACGAGGAGACCGGGATCCTCGGCGAGGTCGTCGGGAAGCTGGGGACCATCGACTTCTGGTTCGTGGCCGACGGGCGCCGTGTCCACAAGACCGTGCACCACTTCCTGCTGCTGGCCGCCGACCAGGAGCACGGGCTCGTGCTCTCCGACAACGACGTCGAGGTCAGCGAGGTCGCGTGGGTCCCGGTCGGGGAGCTGGCCGCCAAGCTCGCCTACGCCGACGAGCGGCGGCTGCTCGAGAAGGTGCCGGACCTGCTCGCCGAGACCGCATGAGGCGCCTCGCGGCGACGTTTCTCCTCGGCGCGCTGGCCTGCCTCTCGGTGCCCGCCGCGGCGGACTCCACGCCGACACCCACGGCCCCGAGCCCCGAGGCGCCGCTGCAGGTCGTCGTCACGGAGCTGCTGCCCCGGGCGCCCCAGGCGCACGACGCCGTCGAGGTGACCGGGTACGTCAAGAACGTCGGCAGCACACCGGTGACGGGAGTCCTCGTCCGCCTGAAGGTCGGCGACCGGATCACGACCCGCGGCGGCCTGCACGACGCCGACCGGGACCGGCCCTTCACGAGCAGCCGCGAGTCCGCGGAGGTGTCCCCGGCGCAGACCACGCTGGCTCCCGGCGCCCTCGCCCGCTTCGACCTGCGCACCACGCTCGACCACCTCCAGATCAACCGGCTCGGCGTCTATCCCGTCGACGTGGAGGCCCGCGGCAACGCCGGAAAGGGCATCGAGGAGAGCCTCGGGCTGGCACCGACCTGGATCCCGTTCTTCGCCGAGAACCCCCAGCCGACCAGGATCGCCGTGCTCTGGCCGCTCGTCGACCAGCCGCACCAGGGCACAGACTCCACCCTGCTCGACGACACGCTGGCGACCCGCCTCCTGCCCTCCGGACGGCTCGGGGGGCTGCTGGACGCGGCGCGGGGTGCGGAGGTCCGCGACTGCGGGCGGGGTGCCCGGGGGCCGAAGGGGACGCAGAGCGCCGCGCCTTCGAGGTGCGAACCGGTCCCCGTCACCTACGCCGTCGACCCCGACCTGCTCACCACCGCCAGCACGATGGCCCGGCCGTACAAGGTGCGGGCCGGTGACAAGACCGTCGACGGCACCGGCACCGGGGCGGCGGCGGCGTGGCTCGCCAGGCTCCGCGAGGGCGTCGGGGGGACCCAGGTCCTGGCGCTGCCGTACGCCGACCCCGACCTCACCGCCCTGACGCGGACCAGCGGCGGGCGCGACGACGTCGCCCTGGCCTCCCTCCTCGGACGTACGACGGTCAGCAACGTCCTGCACACCGCCCCGCTCGAGGGCATCGCCTGGCCACCCGCGGGCCCGGTCACCCAGGCCGCGTCCGACGCGCTCGCGCGCAGCGGCGCACGGTCGTTCGTCCTCGACGCATCCGCCTACGTCCAGCCCGACAGCGAGCCGTACCCGACCCCGAGCGCCCGGACGGTCCTCACCACCTCGACGACCGGCTCCGAGCTCGACGGGCTGGTCGCCGACACCTACCTGTCCGCCCTGGTCACCGGGCCCAGCGCCGCCCAGGTGGGGCCGCGGCTGGCCGAGCAGCGGTTCCTCGCCGAGACGGCGATCATCTCCGCGGAGGGCCCCAACCTCTCCGGCACCCTCGTGATCGCCCCGGACCGTCGTACCGAGGTCTCGTCGGCCGCGGCCACCGCGGCACTGCGTGACCTGGGTCGGGTGCCGTGGCTGTGCCCGGTGTCGCTGGGATCCGCGGCCGGCAACACCGAGCGCTGCGCCGGCCAGGCCAACGGCCCGGTCGCCAGGCCCGTGCCGCACGGCGACCTGCGGACCGACCGCTCGGGGGAGCTGGCGCCGTCGTACCTGTCGGGCATCGCCGCCGACCGCGACGAGATCGCGCAGCTCACCGACGCGATCCTCAGCGACCGGCAGGACCCCGCGATCCGTGACGCCGTGGCGCGGACGAAGGAGCGGCTGCGGCAGGCCGTCGCCCGCGCCGAGTCCAGTGCCTGGCGGGGCAACGACGCTGCGGCCGGGACGTACGCGGGACTGGTGCACGCGGAGGTGGCCCGGCTCCGCGGCAAGATCGTGGTCCGGGGCGGCAGGGTGCTCCTGACCAGCAGCAAGGGCACGCTGCAGGTCAGCATCGAGAACACCCTCGACGTGCCCGTCGACGTGCGGGTCCGCTTCTCCTCCAAGACCGCGACCCTCCCCGTCGGCGAGACCGGGCTCGTGGACGTCACCCCCGGGCACGCGGTCCAGGCCGGGGTCAAGGCGGAGGCCCAGCGGTCGGGCCAGTTCGTGGTCTTCGCCCAGATCGTCGACCGCAACGGCAAGCCGTTCGGGCCCGAGGCCGAGATCATCGTCCGCTCGACCCGCTTCGGCCGCCTCGCCCTCGCCGTCACCGCCGCCGGCGCGGGCGTCCTGCTCGTCGCGGCCGGGGTGCGGATCGTCCGGCGCGCGCTCCGCAGCCGATAGTGGGGCTGCTCCGCTCGACCCAGACGATGGCGATCGGCACGGTCGCCTCGCGGGTGACGGGCTTCCTGCGCACCGCCGTCCTCGCGGCCGTGCTGGGCGTGCAGGGCGTCGCGCTGGCGTTCAACGTCGCCAACACCGCCCCCAACATCGTCTACGACCTGCTGCTCGGCGGGATCCTCACGAGCGTCGTCGTCCCGCTGCTCGTCCGCGCCGACCGGGAGGGGCACGGGGAGGCCTACGCGCAACGACTCCTCACCCTCGCCCTGCTGACCCTGGGCGCGGCCTCGGTCGTCCTGGTCGTGCTCGCTCCGCAGATCGTCGACCTCTACGCCAACAAGGACGTCACGCCCGACACCCGTCACCTCGCGGTCACGTTCGCCCGGTTCTTCCTGCCGCAGGTGCTGTTCTACGGCCTCGGCGCGATCCTCGGCGCCTACCTCAACACCCGCGGCCGCTTCGGCCCACCGATGTGGGCGCCGGTCCTCAACAACCTCGTGGTCATCGTCACCGGGCTGGTGTTCCTGCTGCTGCCCGGGCCGTCCCACCTGACGAGCGGCTCGGTCACCGAGACCCAGGTGGTGGTGCTCGGCGTCGGCGTGACGCTCGGCATCGTCGCCCAGACCGTCGCCCTGCTCCCGGCCCTGCGGGCGACCGGCCTGCACCTGCGGCTGCGCTTCGACCTGCGCGGCACCGGCCTCGGCCACGCGGCACGGCTGGCACGCTGGACGTTCGTCTACGTCGCCTGCAACCAGCTGGTGTTCGTGGTCGTCGTGCAGCTCGCCACGGGGACCCATCACGAGCGGGACTACTCGTCCTTCACCTACGCCTACCTGCTCTGGCAGCTCCCCCACGCCGTCGTGGCGGTCAGCGTCATCACCGCGCTGCTCCCCGCCATGAGCCGGGCCGCCGCAGCCGACCAGCCCGGCGAGCTCCGGCGGCTGCTCGACCGGGGCCTGCGGCTCACGGTCACCGCCCTCGTACCCGCCGCGGTCGCCTACCTCGTCCTCGGCCGCTCGGTGGCCACGCTGGTGTTCGGGCACGGCCGCACGTCGGTAGGGGAGGCCCGGTTCATCGGGACCCTGCTCGCGGTCTTCGCCTGCGGGCTCGTGGCCTTCAGCGTCTACCAGCTGCAGCTGCGGGCCTTCTACGCGCTCCAGGACACCCGGACGGCGGCGTTCGTCAACTTCGCGGTCAACGGCACGACCGTCGTCGCGGACGTCCTGCTCTACGTCCTGCTCCCCGACCACCTCAAGGTCCTGGGACTCGCCGCAGGACAGTCCCTGGCCTACGTCGTCGGCGCGGCCGTCTGCACCAGGGTGCTGTCCGGCCGGCTGCCCCCCGACCCCGACGGCTTCGTCCTGCGTACGGCGGTGCGCTGCCTGTTCGCCGCGGTGCTCCCGGCCCTAGGTGCGCTCGGGGGCGTGGCCGTCGCGGAGCGGATCGTGGGCACAGGCACGCCCGGCGCGCTCCTCGCGACAGCCGGCGGCGGGGCTGTGCTGCTCGCCGGCTACCTGGCCGCCGCCCGCCGGGTACGGGTCCCGGAGGTCGAGCAGCTCGCCGGACCGGTGCTCGCACGCCTGGGGCGCTGACCCGAACGGCTCAAGCGCACGACGCAACGCGCCGAACTCCCAGAGGTGAGCCGTGACCGCGTCGTGCCTGACAGCGGCTCCATCGTGCTCGGCTGGCTGACCAAGCTCGTGATCGCCCTGGCGGTCATCGGGGTCATCGGCTACGACGGCGCCTCGCTCGTCACCGCCAACGTCAGCACCTCGGACCACGCCAACCAGTACGCCAGCACCGGCGCCGACGCCTTCAAGAGCACCAAGGACGTCAACAAGGCGTACGCCATGGTCGCCGCGGACGCCGAGGCCAAGGGCGACACGATCGACATCACGAGCTTCACCATCGCGGCGAACGGCTACTGCCGCCTGACCGTCCACCACACCGCCACCACGCTGTGGATGCACCGGGTCAGCTTCCTGAAGAAGTACACCGTCGTCACCGCACAGGGCGAGGGGGCTCCGTTCTCGTGAGCCGTCCTGCCTCCCGCCTGGCGGTCATGCTGCTGCTCGGCGGCCTCCTGACCTCCGGGCTCACCGCCGTACCCGCCGCCCATGCCACGCCGGCCGACGACGCCAAGCGGCGCGCGGCGGCCCTCCGCGTCAAGGTCGACGCCCTGCGGACGCAGGCCGAGGTCGCCACCGAGCAATACAACGCCGCCTACGCCGACCTCGGCAAGGCCGTCACGGCCCACCTCCTCGCCGAACGGGACCTCCAGGCCGCGCAGCAGTCCTCCGGGGCCTTCGACGACGCGGCCGGCCGGCGGGTGCGCGCCCTCTACATGTCCGGTGGCACCTCGGCCCTCTACGCCAAGGTGCTCGACAGCTCGAGCATCGCCGAGGTCGCCCAGCGCATCGACCAGGTCAGGGTCGTGCTCAACGGCGACCAGCGTGCCAGCGCGTCGGCGAGCAGGGCCCTGGCCGGTCGTCAGCAGGCGGCGCAGCGTCTTGCCGCGAGCGCCGAGACCTCCACCCGCCTGCAGACCGCCGTGGGCAACCGCGCCGACCAGGTGCGCGGGCTCCTCGCCGAGGCCGACTCCCTGCTCGCGGCCGCCGACCAGCAGGTGCGTGACCTCGCCGATCAGCAGCGCCGTGCCGACGAGGCCGCCGCCGCCGCCCGGGCCGCGGCCGCGCTCTCCCAGGCCCAGCTGGCCAGCGGCACGCTGCCGGCCGTCGCCACCAGCGCCGTCGCGGGCGCGGCCCTCGCCTTCGCCCAGGCCCAGCTCGGCAAGCCCTACGTCTGGGGCGCCACCGGTCCGGCCTCCTACGACTGCTCGGGCCTGACGGGCGCCGCCTACGCCACGGCCGGGATCCACCTGCCGCGCGTCGCCGCCGACCAGTGGTACGCCGGCCCGCACGTCGCGCTCGCCGACCTGCAGCCCGGGGACCTGCTGTTCTGGGCCAACGACCTCGGCAACCCGTCGACCATCCACCATGTCGCGCTCTACGCGGGCAACGGGCTCATGGTGGCCGCGCCCCACACCGGTGACGTGGTCAAGATCCAGCCGCTGTACCTCGACGGCTACATCGGGGCGACCCGTCCCGGCACCACGCTCGCCCAGAGGTGACCTGCGTCACGTCGGCCGCAGGGCATCCGCCGAGCCGGCCACTCTGGGAGGAACCCCGGGTTACCCTCGTCACGCGACCGCCGCTGTCACCCTCAGCGACGGTTGGTCCGCACCACCTCAACTGTCCGGTCGGAACGCCGAGTCCTGTCCCCCGACCATCCACGGACAACCCATGCACCAGGGACAGGAGCGGGGGACCCAGGTCCTTCGGTGGCTCCCCGGACAACGGGGGTCGTCACCTCGGGGTGAAGTCAGCGTGCGTGCGCTGACCGGACACCTTCCCGTCCGAACCCGACAGCTCACCTCGCAGGCGTCAGGAAGGAACGTCTGTGCCCAGCTCGTCCCGCGCGCGTTCGCGCGTGTCCGCCCTGCTCGTCCTGCTCGCCACCTCCCTGGGACTCGTCGGCACCGCCGCCCCGGCCGAGGCGGCCACCTACCAGTCACGGGTCGTCGCCGAGGCCTCCCATCACCGGGGGGCCCCGTACGTCTACGGCGCCTCCGGCCCGAGCCGCTTCGACTGCAGCGGGTTCACCCGCTACGTCTTCGGCCGCTTCGGCAAGAACCTGCCCCACACCGCCGCCGGCCAGTACAACCATGTCCGGCACATCGCCAGGAACAAGCTCCTCAAGGGGGACCTGCTCTTCTTCCCGGACAGCTCGGGGGCGATCAACCACGTGGGGATCTACGCCGGCGGGGGGCGGATGTGGCACGCCCCGCACAGCGGCACGGTCGTCAAGCTGGTCGACATCTACACCAGCAACTACCTCGTCGGGCGTCCCTGAGACACGCCCCCGAGACAGGCTCACGGCCCGTACGGCGGTCCGGTCCGCGCCCCTAGAGTGGACCCAGGCCGGTCGGCGGCGTTCCCGGCCCCCTGTGAAGGAGCGACGTGCAGCCCGAACCCCGCCGTGCCACCGGGGTGCCGGGGCCCCCGGACGCCGCCGGACCGCTGAAGGTCGGCGACGTGCTCGCCGGCCGGTACGTGCTGCAGGCCGCGGTCGCCACCGAGGGGCCCGCGGTCCTCTGGCGCGCCAGCGACGAGGTGCTCGCCCGGCAGGTCGCCGTCAAGGTGGTCGGCACGCCGAACAAGGCGGCGCGCGAACGGGCCCAGCTGTTCCTGGAGGCCGCGGTCCGCACCGGTGCGGTCAACCACCCAGGGCTGGTGAGGGTCTACGACGCGGCGCTCGAGGCGCGGCCCGGGCGCGGCGCCGACGTGGCGTACGTCATCAGCGAGTGGGTCGACGGCGAACCGCTCGACGCCCACCTCGCGACCGTCGGCGCGCTCGCGGTGCCGGACGCCTCCGACGTCCTCCGCCAGGTCGCGGACGCCCTGGCGGGCGCCCATGCGGGCGGGCTGGTGCACGGCCGGCTGCACCCGCGCAACGTGCTCATCACCCCTTCGGGACGGGTCCGCCTGACGGACGCGGCCGTCGCGTCGGCGGTGCACGGCGAGCCGGTGCCGGCAGGCGCCGGGCCCGGTGAGGTCGCTGCCGACACCCGCGACCTGGCGGCCGTGCTCTACGCCCTCGTGACCGCCCGCTGGCCCCGGGGCGCGACCACGCAGCCGGCCGGGAGCCTGCCGCCCGCACCGCTCGCCGACGGGCACCCGCTCAGCCCGCGGCAGCTGCGGGCCGGCGTGCCCCGCGCCCTCGACAACGTCGTCCTGCGCGGTCTCGACCCGGCCCGGCTGCCCGCGCTCCCGCCGCTGGCGACGCCGGCTGACCTCGCCGATGCCGCGGACGCGGCCGTCGCCGAGGTCCGCGAGGCCCGGGCGGAGGCGGCCGCCCCGAAACCGCCGTCCCGGATCCGCAGGGCGGCGCCGTGGGTGGCTGCGGCGGCCTGCGTCACCGCCGTGGGCATCACGGGCTGGCTTCTCGGGCTCGCGGTCGGCGACCTCCCCCGCCGCGCCAACGGCGTCGACGCGATCGTGAGCACCACCGACGCACCGTCCGTCGGCGCGACCGCCGCCGCCCTCGACCTGTCGAAGGTGTCCGTCCGCGACTTCGACCCGGAGGGCGACAAGCAGGAGAACCCCGACCAGGTCCGGAACGCCGTCGACGGCGTCCCCACCACCGCGTGGGCCACCAGCCTGTACCGGTCGGCGACGTTCGGCGGGCTCAAGCAGGGCGTCGGCCTGCTCCTCGACCTGGGCAAGGTCACCGACCTCCACACCGTCCAGGTCGGGTTCAGCGCGCCCGGCGCGAACGTCGAGCTCCGGGTCGGCACCGAGACACCGGCCGACGCGGCCGGGCTGCGCACCGTGGCGGCCGCCGACGCGGGGGCGCAGGTCGCGGCGCTCACTCCCGCCCCCGGGACCAAGGCGCGCTATGTCCTGATCTGGATCACCAGGCTCCCGAAGGACGGCTCGGGCTACCGCGTCGGCATCTCCGAGCTCCGTCTCACCTGACCCCGGCCCCGTCGCGGGTCCCGTGCCTGCGTGCGCGACACGCCGGGACGCGCGTGCAGCCGTGCACCCGGCCACTAGCGTGCCCCCCGTGACAGCACCGGACGAGCACGACGCGGAGGACCGCGCGCTGCTGGCGGCTCACCTCACGGGCGACCCGGACGCCTTCGACAACCTGGTACGGCGACACCGCCAGCGGATGTGGGCCGTCGCCCTCCGCACCCTCGGCGAGCCGGAGGAGGCCGCCGACGCGGTGCAGGACGCCTGCCTCTCGGCGTTCCGCGCCGCCGGGTCCTACCGTGGCGACGCCCGGGTCACCACCTGGCTGCACCGCATCGTCGTCAACGCCTGCCTCGACCGGGTCCGCCGGAAGGCGGTGCGGCCCACCGTCCCGATGCCGCCGGAGCCTCCCGCCGACCCGCGGGACCGGCTGGCCGAGCGCGAGACCAGCCTGGAGGTGGAGCGGGCCCTCGCCGACCTCCCCGACGACCAGCGGCTCGCGATCGTGCTCGTCGACCTGCACGGCCTCTCCGTCGAGGAGGCCGCGACGATGCTCGGCGTCCCCGGCGGGACGGTCAAGAGCCGCTGTTTCCGGGGCAGGGCCCGGCTGGCGGTCTCGCTGTCGTTCCTCCGGGGCGACGTGGCGTCGCGGGGCGACCAGCCTCACCCGCGGAACCCCACGGGCGGCGGGACCGTCCCACCTGTAACCCCGCACGCGCGGCCGGAAGGAGGACCGACATGAGCGAGCACCTCGACCTCGACGCCCTCGCCGATGTCCTCGCCGGCCAAGCCGAAGGCCCGCACCTCGAGGGGTGCGACGCCTGCCGAGCCTCCCTCGCCGAGCTCGAGCTCGCCCTGGCACAGGTCACGGACCTCCTGCACGCCCTGCCCGATCCGGAGCTGCCCGAAGGTCTCGCGGAAAGGCTGGACGCAGCGGTGGCCCTCGAGCGGCGCACGGCGCGAGCCGGCGCCGGCGCGACGGTCACCCCTCTGGCCGCCCGCCGTGGCCTCCGCTGGATGCCTGTCGCCGGCGGGATCGCCGCGGCAGCGGTCCTCGTCACCGGCGGGATCGTCCTCACCCACGGCTCGGGCAGGAGCCCCAAGGCCACCACCGCGGCGGGAGCCGGCACGATCGCCCGCAGCAGCACCGGCACCGCGTACGCCAGGGACGGCAAGGCCCTGGCCGCCGAGCTCCCTGCGCTCCTCAAGGGCAACGCGCCGGCCAACGACAGCCGCGCGGGCATGTCGAGCACCGCCGGGGTCAACCCGCAGTCCGCTCCGCTCTCCGCACCGCAGCCCAGCGCCGGCGTCAACAAGGGCGCGCCCGTCCAGGACCCGCTGGCGGCGCTGCGCGGCACCACCGGCCTCGCCGCGTGCCTGTCTGCCCTGACCGACCCCCACGACCCCGGCGTCCCGCTCGCCCTCGACTACGCGACCTTCGACGGCCAGCCGGCGCTCGTCGCCGTCCTGCCGTCGGCCAAGTCCGACAAGGTGGACGTCTTCGTGGTGGGCGCCGGGTGCAGCGCTGCCGACGCCAACCTGCTGTTCTTCGCGCGCCTCGCGAAGCCCTAGCTTGGCTAGCCGCCCGGCCGCCCAGCCGGGGCGGCGCGGGGAGGCGCGGTCCACAACCACGCCGCGGCACCGGCGATCGCGTACGGGACCAGCACGTCGAGGCTGCCCGCGAGCACCCGGTACGTGCCCTCGAGGACGAACCCGAGCGCGGCACCGAGCACCGCGTAGACGACGGCGAGCTGCCGGACCCGCGTCGTCAGGACCCCGGTACGCGGGGTGCCCGCGGCGGCCGTCGCCGCCCCGCCGCACAAGATCCCGAGCACGGCCGGCGAGAGGTACCTGAACACGCCCGCACCGACGTACTCCGCAGTGACGTAGCCCCACGAGACGGCGGCGGCCTGGGCGGCGAGCGTCGCCCGCACGAGGATCTCGGGCCCGGTCGCGGGCGGGTACCGGCGCCGCCGCGCCCCCGCCTCGCCGAGGCACACGGCGCAGCCGCCGCCCGGTGCCGAGACCCGGTCCGCGCCGCAGCGCGGCCGGGAGCAGACGGGGCACACGTCCACCGCCGGACGGCCTGGATGCGCGGCGCAGCGAGCGGGAGCCATGACCAGATCCTTGCAGGGCCAGGACACCTGCCCGGGCCCGCGGCACGCGGGAAGCAGCGTCCCTACGATGATGTTGAGCAGACGTACCCGACGAGAGGCGTGCAGTGAGCTCCAGCCCGAGCACCAGCCCGGCCGGCACGGTCCACCAGTCCATCGTCATCGGCTCCGGACCGTCGGGGTACACCGCCGCGATCTACCTGGCCCGCGCCGGCCTGGCCCCGCTGGCGTTCGAGGGCGCCGTGACCGCGGGCGGTGCGCTCATGAACACGACCGATGTCGAGAACTTCCCCGGCTTCCCGGACGGTGTGATGGGACCGGACCTCATGGACAAGCTCCGCGGCCAGGCGGAGCGGTTCGGCACGACGTTCGTCACCGACGACGTCACCTCCGTCGACCTGACCGTCCACCCGAAGGCCATCACGGTCGGCAACGACACCTACCTCGCCGAGACCGTCGTCCTGGCGATGGGCTCGGGCTACCGCGAGCTCGGGATCCCCGGCGAGAAGGAGCTCTCCGGTCACGGGGTCTCGTGGTGCGCGACCTGCGACGGGTTCTTCTTCCGCGAGCAGGACATCGTCGTCGTCGGCGGTGGAGACAGTGCTCTCGAGGAGGCCACCTTCCTCACCCGGTTCGCCCGGTCGGTCACCCTGGTGCACCGCCGCGACTCGCTGCGCGCCAGCAAGATCATGCAGGAGCGGGCGTTCGCCAACGACAAGATCCGCTTCCTCTGGGACACCGAGGTCCTGTCCGCCAACGGCGAGGGAAGGCTCAGCTCCGTCAGCCTGCGCAGCCTCACGACGGGCGAGACCACCGAGCTGCCGGCCACCGGGCTGTTCGTCGCCATCGGGCACGACCCGCGCTCCGAGCTCGTGAAGGGCCAGGTCGAGCTCGACGACGAGGGGTACGTCGTCACGGACGGCCGGTCGACCCGTACGAACCTCGACGGCGTCTTCGCCGCCGGCGACCTGGTCGACCACACCTACCGGCAGGCGATCACCGCCGCGGGCACCGGCTGCCAGGCCGCCCTCGACGCCGAACGCTGGCTCGCCGCGCACGAGTAGAACCGGGTCGACCGGCGTCCGGCCGGCCCGGAATGGCACCCCGTCCGGCTACGTTGTCGCAGGTACACCCACTGACCCGAGGAGCCATCACCATGGGCGCCAACACCAAGATCGTCACTGACGCCACGTTCGCGACGGACGTGCTGCAGAGCACCAAGCCGGTGCTCGTCGACTTCTGGGCCGAGTGGTGCGGGCCGTGCAAGATGGTGGCCCCGGTGCTGGAGGAGATCGCCGGCGAGAACGCCGACAAGATCAGCATCGTCAAGCTCAACATCGACGAGAACCCTGGCGCTGCCCGCGACTACCAGATCATGTCCATCCCCACGATGGCCGTGTTCCAGGACGGCAAGATCGTCAAGTCGATCGTCGGTGCCAAGCCGAAGGCCGCGATCCTCAAGGACCTCGAGCCCTTCCTGTAAGCCCCTCGCGAAGGGCCGGGACCCCTCAGGGCCCGGCCCTTCGTGCTGTCCGCGGAGTCCGTCCGCAGCGCGTCGCCAGAAGTCGAGAACACCGACCCGGTCGCCGTTACCCTGGAGCACCGACCCGTTGGAGGACACCTCGTGCCGCTGTTCCGGCGTGGCGACGGCGGGCCCGCCGTCGCCGAGATCCAGAGCACGCTCGTCACGCTGGGGCTGCTGCGGTGCGCTCCGGACGTGCCGGTCTTCGACCAGCCCACCGACTGGGCCGTGCGCGAGTTCCAGCAGAACCGCGGCCTGGTGGCCGACGGGATCGTCGGGCCGGAGACGTACGCCGCCCTGCAGGCCGCGCGCCTGAAGCTCGGTGACCGGCTGCTGTCGCTCGCCGGCAAGCGGTTCACCGGCGACGACGTGGCCGCCCTGCAGGAACGGCTGTCCGAGCTGGGCTTCGACACCGGACGCGCCGACGGCGTCTTCGGCCCGCAGACGGAGAAGGCTCTCAAGGGCTTCCAGCGCGAATACGGTCTCGTCAGCGACGGCGTCTGCGGACCGTCCACGCTGCGGGCCCTGCGGCAACTCGGGCGGCTGGTCGTCGGCGGGCATCCACACGCCCTCCGCGAGACCGAGGTGCTGCACCGCTCCGGTGCCGCGCTCGCGGGCAAGGTCGTCGTCATCGACCCCGGCCACGGGGCCGACGACCGCGGCGCCGTGGGCCACGGTCTCGAGGAGGCCGCTATCGCCGAGGACCTGGCCGCCCGCCTCGAAGGGCGCTTCACGGCCGTCGGCGTCCGGGCGCTGCTCACCCGCGGACCCGACACCTGCCCGAGCGACGCCGAGCGCGCCGAGCTCGCCAACGAGGCCCATGCGGACCTGCTCGTCTCGCTGCACGTCGACCGGTCCGACTCCCCGCGCTGCCACGGCGTCGCGAGCTACCACTTCGGCACCGGGTCAGGCCCGACGTCCACCGTCGGCGAGCGGCTCGCGTCGCTGGTCCAGCGGGAGGTGGTGGCCCGCACCGGCCTGCTCGACTGCCAGGTGCACCACAAGACCTGGCAGCTGCTGCGCCTGACCAGGATGCCGGCGGTCCGCCTGGAGCTCGGGCACCTCAGCCACCCGGAGGACGCGGCCCTCCTCGCCGACCCGGCCTTCCGCGACACGGTCGCCGAGGCCCTGCTCGTGGCGGTCCAGCGCCTCTACCTGCCGGCCGGCCTCGACCCCCCGACCGGCATCCTCCGGCTTCCGGACCTCGCCTCCCTCTAGGTCCCCGCCGTACCGGGCTCAGACGGGACGCAGGGCGGGGTCAGGGGACATCGACCCGAGCAGGCGCTCGAGGGCCACCTCGACGTCCTCCCGCCAGGAGACCGCGGTCTTGAGCTCGAGCCGCAGCCGCGGAAACCGGTGGTGCGGACGGACCGTCTTGAAGCCGACGGCCGTGAGGTACTCCGCGGGCAGCACGCACGCCGGTGCCTCGTGGTTGAGGTCGCCGAACGCCTCGATGGCCTTGACGCCGCGGCGCACGAGGTCCTTGGCGACGCCCTGGAGCAGCATCCGCCCGAGCCCGCCGCCCGCGAACTCCGGCAGCACGGTCCCCGTCATCAGGAGCACCGCGTCGCCCGACACCGGGCTCGTGGGGAACGCCACCGAACGCGGCACGTACATCGGCGGGGCGTACATGACGTAGCCGGCCGGCACCGAGTCGACGTAGACGACCTTGCCGCAGGAGCCCCACTCGAGCAGCGTGGCCGACACCCACGACTCCTTCTCGAACGCCGTGTCGCCGGCCGCGACCGCGCGGTCGTGGCCGACCGGGTCGAGCTCCCAGAAGACGCACTTCCGGCAGCGTCCCGGCAGGTCGTCGAGGTTGTCGAGCGTGATGTTGACGGCCCGCCTGCTCATCGGGCCGCCCTGCCCCGCGGCGCCCGGAGCAACCCGGCGACCCAGCCGCCGACGGCGCCCAGGAGCAGGCCGAGACCGGCCAGCCCGTAGACCGAGCGGCGGGGGGAGAGCACCACGCGCCAGAGGGTAGTTGGCCCCCGCGTAAAGGTGAAGGCTCCGCGGCGATCCCCCCGGTACCGTGGACCCATGGCAGGGGTGTCTCCGACTCGGACGTTCGACGCGTTCACCGGCCGCTATGCGCAGCGCACAGCGGGGATGACGGCGTCGGAGATCCGAGCCCTGTTCGCGGTCGCGAGCCGCCCCGAGGTCGTCAGCCTGGCCGGCGGCATGCCCTACACGACCGCGCTGCCCCTCGACGCCGTCGGCAAGCTGATGTCGGACCTGCTCGCGACCCGCGGCGCCTCAGCCCTGCAGTACGGCTCGGGCCAGGGCGACCCCGCCCTGCGCGAGCAGATCTGCGAGATCATGGCGCTCGAGGGCGTGGTCGGGTCGCCGGACGACGTCGTCGTGACCGTCGGCTCGCAGCACGCGCTCGACCTCGTGACGCGGATCTTCGTCGACCCCGGCGACGTGGTCCTGGCGGAGGCACCGTCGTACGTCGGGGCGCTGGGCACGTTCGCCGCCTACCAGGCCGAGGTGGTGCACGTCGCCATGGACGCCGACGGCCTGGTGCCGGAGGCGCTGCGCGAGGCGATCGCCGCCGTGGCCGCGTCCGGGCGTCGCGCGAAGTTCCTCTACACGATCCCCAACTTCCACAACCCGGCCGGCACGTCGCTGTCGGACGCCCGCCGCGGCGAGGTCCTCGAGATCTGCAGGCAGGCGGGCCTGCTCGTGCTGGAGGACAACCCGTACGGCCTGCTCGGTTTCGACGGTCCGCCGACGCCGGCGATCCGCGCCCGCGGCAACGGTGCCGACACCGCCGAGCACGTGCTTTACCTCGGGTCGTTCAGCAAGACGTTCGCGCCCGGGTTGCGGGTCGGGTGGGTGCTGGCGCCGCACGCGGTCCGCGAGAAGCTCGTCCTCGCCGCCGAGGCCTCGGTGCTCTGCCCGCCGGCGCTCAACCAGATGGTCGTCGTCGACTACCTGTCCACCCAGGACTGGCAGGGGCAGATCGAGGTCTTCAAGGACCTGTACCGGGACCGGCGTGACGCCATGCTCGACGCGCTGGCGACGCTGATGCCCGCCGGCACCACGTGGACCCGTCCGACCGGCGGCTTCTACGTGTGGACCACCCTGCCCGACGGGCTGGACGCGAAGATCATGCAGCCCCGGGCCATCACCGCGCGGGTCGCCTACGTCCCCGGCATCGGCTTCTACTCCGACGGGCAGGGCAAGCGGGACCTGCGGCTGTCGTACTGCTTCCCCGAGCCCGAGCGCATCCGCGAAGGAGTACGCCGGCTGGCCGGCGTGGTCGAGGCCGAGCTCGAGCTGCTCGCCACCTTCGGCCCGACGCTCGCCCAGCGTTCCGTCGGGTCGACCACCCCGTCGCCGGACCTCGCCTGAGCCAGGACCGCTCCGGGTCAGGCGGTGGCAGGTCAGGCCGTGGCAGGTCAGGCGGTCGCGGGACCCTGGACGATCTCGGCGATGCGCTGCAGGTCCTCGAGGGTCGCGAACTCGATCGTGATCCTCCCCTTGCTGCGTCCGACGTCGACCTTCACGCGGGTGTCGAGCCGGTCGCTGAGCCGGTCCGCGACCTCCCGAGCCGCCTCGGGGACGAGCCGCTTCGGGGACGAGCCGCGCTTCGGCGGGGCGCCGGCGGCGTTGGCCGCGAGCGACACGGCTTCCTCGGTCGTACGGACGGACATGCCCTCGGCGACGACCCGGTGCGCCATCGCGTCCATCGCCTCGGCGGTCGGAAGACCGAGGATGGCCCGGGCATGACCTGCCGAGAGCACACCCGCCGCGACCCGCGACTGGACCGCCGGCGGCAGGCCGAGGAGGCGGATGGTGTTGGAGATCTGGGGCCGGGACCGCCCGATCCGGTGCGCCAGCTCCTCGTGCGTGGTGCCGAAGTCGGCGAGCAGCTGCTGGTAGGCGGCCGCCTCCTCCAGCGGGTTGAGCTGCGAGCGGTGCAGGTTCTCCAGCAGGGCGTCGCGGAGCATCGCGTCGTCCTGGGTGTCGCGCACGATCGCGGCGATGGTCGTGAGCCCGACGTTCTGGCAGGCCCGCCAGCGCCGTTCGCCCATGATGAGCTCGTAGCGGTCGTGGCCGAGCGGCCGGACCACGATCGGCTGGAGCAGGCCGACCTCGCGGATCGAGTGCTCCAGCTCGGCGAGGGCCTCCTCGTCGAAGATCGTGCGGGGCTGGACGTGGTTGGGCACGATCGCCGTGATCGGCAGCTCCGCGAAGCGCGCGCCGACCACGTCGCCGAGGTCGGCCGTCACGTCCGCCGGACCCTGCGGGATGAGCGCGCCGAGACCGCGGCCGAGACCGCCCTTGCGTCCTGGAACCGTCACGGCTGTCCCCCTCGACCGGGCACCGGCGCCGCCCCGCGGACGGCGATCTCACGGGCAGCATCCACGTAGGCCATCGCACCGCGCGAACCCGGGTCGTAGGTCACGACCGACTGCCCATAGCCGGGGGCCTCGGAGACGCGCACCGACCGGGGGATCGTGGTGGCGAGCACGACGTCGCCGAAGTGGCTGCGGACCTCGTCCGCGACCTGGTCGGCGAGGCGGGTCCGGGCGTCGTACATCGTCAGGACGATCGTGGAGACGGCGAGCGCCGGGTTGAGGTGGGCCTTCACCATGTCGATGGTGCGGAGCAGCTGGCCGAGGCCCTCGAGGGCGTAGTACTCGCACTGGATCGGGATGAGCACCTCGCTGGTCGCGACCATCGCGTTGACGGTCAGCAGGCCGAGCGAAGGCGGGCAGTCGACGAGGACGTAGTCGAGGTCCGAGCCCTCCGCGGCGCAGTAGGCCTCGATGGCCCGCTGGAGCCGGGATTCCCTGGCCACCAAGGAGACCAGGTCGATCTCGGCGCCGGCGAGGTCGATGGTGGCCGGCACGACGCGCAGCCGCGGCACCCCGTCGGCGAGCTGCACGACGTCGGCGATCGGCACCGACTCGACGAGCACCCGGTAGATGTCGGGGACCCCTGCGTGGTGCGGCACGCCGAGCGCGGTGGAGGCGTTCCCCTGCGGGTCGAGGTCGATGACCAGGACCGAGCAGCCGTGCAGTGCGAGGGACACCGCGAGGTTGACGGTCGAGGTCGTCTTGCCGACACCGCCCTTCTGGTTGGCGACCGTGATGACCCGCCGCCCGGCCGGCTTCGGGAAGACCTCGGAACCGGAGCGGACCCGGACCGCGGCCGCGGCCTGCTCGCCGATCGGGGTGCTGGCGTCGCTCTCCCGCAGCGCCTCCCGCAGCCGGTCGGCCGGGTCGACCGACGGCTCGTGGGGGTGCGTCATCGCTTGTTCTTCCGCTTGCTGGGGCCGTTGATCCGGCCGGGACGGGGTGTCGGGCGCGACGTCGGGCGCGGCGCGGCGGACTGCGTCAGGCCGCGTTCGACGACCACGACCCGCGCGTGCGTCCCCAGCTCGACCGAGCCGACCTCGACCACCGAGCTCGCCGCCGCGCCGAGGCGGTGCAGGACCGGACCGGCCGCGGCCAGCTCGGCCGCGGCCTGGTCACCCTTCAGCGCCAGCAACCGCCCACCTGGGCGCAGCAGCGGCAGGGCCCACCCGGCGAGACGGTCGACCGGTGCGACCGCGCGGGCGGTGACGACGTCGACCTCGAGCTTCCCGGCCAGCTCCTCGGCGCGGACCCGCCGTACCAGCGTGTTGCGCAGGCCGAGCAGCTCGACGGCCTCGGACAGGAAGGTCGCACGTCGCTGCAGCGACTCCACCAGCACGACCTGCACACCCGGTCGCTGCAGGGCGAGGACGATGCCGGGGAGGCCGGCTCCGGAGCCGAGGTCGAGCACGACCTGGCCGTCCTCGACGAGCTCGGACAGCCCCGCGCAGTTGAGCAGGTGGCGCTCCCACAGCCGGGGCGTCTCGCGGGGCCCGAGCAGCCCGCGCTCGGTGCCGGGCCCGGCGAGCAGCGCGGCGTAGGCCTCGAGCGCGGGGAGGCCGGCGCCGAAGACCGCGGCCGGCGCGGGCAGGGCGGGCGCGGTCACGCGCCCGGCAGGACCACGACGCGACGCTCGGGCTCGGTGCCCTCGGACTCGCTGTGGACACCGTCGACCGGGGCGATGGCGTCGTGGATGACCTTGCGCTCGAACGGCGTCATGGGGGCGAGCCGCACCGGTTCGCCGTCCTCCAGGACCCGCTCGGCCGCGCGGGTGCCGATCTCGGTCAGTTCGACCTTCCGGCGGGCGCGGTACCCGCCGATGTCGAGCATCAGGCGGCTGCGCACGCCGGTCTGCTGCACGACGGCGAGCCGGGTGAGCTCCTGCAGGGCCTCCAGGGTCTGCCCGTGCGGCCCGACGAGCGCGTCGAGCCCCTGCCCGACGATCGCCACGACGGCCCTGGTGCCCTCGACGTCCATGTCGATGTCACCGTCCACGTCGGCGATGTCCAGCAGGCGCTCGAGGTAGTCGCCGGCGATGTCGCCCTCCTGGACCAGCAGCTCCTGGCTCGTGGGGGACTCGGCCGGGGTCCGGGCCGGGCTCGCGGTGTCGACGGTGTCCGTGCTGTCCATGGTGTCCACGGTCTCGTTGTCGGTCACGTCTCTTCTCTCGTCGTACGGCGGGGTCGAGGGTCGGGCAGCCGCTGGCGGCTAGCGCCGGCCGCCCTTGCGGGACTTGTTCTTGCGTCTTCCGGCAGCCCCACGGCTGGCAGGTCGCGGCGAGGCGGGAGTGTCCCCCGCTGAGGCGGTCGCCACTGCGGTGGTCGCCGTGCCCGGGCTCGACGTGCCGGGCTCGTCGGTGCCCTCGGGGAGCTCCGGACCCTTGTCCTTCGGGCCCTTCGGAGCCGAAGGTCCCCTGCCGCCACCCGAGCCGCCGCCCGAGCCGCCAGCCTTGCCGCCCGCCTGCCCGCCGCTGCCGGGCACGACCGGCGGCATCCGCCTGATGACGTAGTGCTGCTGGCCCATCGACCAGACGTTGGTGGTGAGCCAGTAGAGCAGCACGCCGATGGGGAAGCTGAAGCCGAAGATCGCAAAGGAGAACGGCAGGACGTACAACATGATCTTCTGGACCTGGGCCTGCTGCGGGTCGGTCGCGGCGCCGTTGCGGGCGATCATCTGACGCTGCGTGAAGAACGTCGTGGCGCCCATCGTCACGATCATGATGACGGCGACGACCTTGACGGTGGTGGCGTCGCCGCCGAGCTGCCGGAGGAACGTCGGCGTGCTGTTGAACGCCGCGGAGATCGGCGCCCCGAAGACCTTGGCGTGCGCACCCTGGGTGATGAGGTCGGGGGTCAGGCCGTACTTGGCCTTCGCGCCCGGCTTGAACTCGTTCATGACCGTGAAGAGGGCGAAGAAGACCGGCAGCTGCAGGATGAGAGGGAGGCATCCCGAGATCGGGTTGGTGCCGTGGTCCTTGTAGAGCTTCATCAGCTCGGTGTTGAGGGTCTCCCGGTCGCCCTTGTGCTTGGCCTGCAGCTCCTTGATCTTCGGGGCCAGCTCCTGCATGCGACGCTGGCTCTTGATCTGCTTGACGAACAGCGGGAAGAGCAGGATCCGCACCGTGATGGTGAGGAGCACGATCGACAGGCCCCACGCCCAGCCGCTCCCGGCGGGCAGGAACGTGGACAGGCCGGCATGGATCGCCTTGAGGACGAAGGCGACCGGTTGGGCGATGGGGTCGAACAAGCTCACGGATGGGCTCCTGCGCGGCTGCGCGTGTCGGTCGTGCTCGTCGGGGCTGGGAGGTCGCTGGTCGGGCGGTGGCGCACCGCCGCCCTCTCCATGGTCGCGGATGCCGGACGCGGCGGGGGTACCGGGTCGTGCCCTCCGGGGTTCCAGGGGTGGCAGCGCAGGACCCGCCGCGCCGCGAGCCAGCTGCCGCGGGCCGGGCCGTGGGCGAGGAGGGCCTCGGCGGCGTAGTGGCTGCAGCTCGGCGCGAACCGGCACCTCGGCCCGAGACCGGGACTGATCCAGCGCTGGTAGAAGCGCAGCGGGACGAGCATCAGCCGTACGGCGAGGCTCATCGGCGGGCCTGCTTGCGGACGGCGGCGCCCAGCGCGCTGTCGAGGTCCGCGCCCAGCGCGGCACTGGAGGCGTCGGCGGCCGGCGCGGAGGCCCGGACCACGAGCCGGGAACCGGGGGGCAGGAGCAGGACCCGCTCGCGGAGCAGGTGCCGCAGGCGGCGGGACACCCGGTGCCGGACGACCGAGCCGCCCACGGCCTTGCTCACGACCAGCCCGGCCCGCGCGGGGCCCTCGGTGCCGGGCAGCAGGTGGACGGTGAGCGACGGACGGCCCGCGCGGTGCCCGCGGTGGACCACGTCCGAGAAGTCGGTCGAACTGCGCAGACGGTGGGCGGCGGGCAGCACCGGCGCCTCCGAGGGGCCTCGATCACCACGGGCGGCCGGAGGGCCGCCGAGGGTGGGGTTCCGACGGGTGCGGGAGACCGGAGCGGTCACCCGTGCGGGTCGGCCTGGCAGGACGAGCAGGGCCGCGATGCGGACGGCCGGTCAGGCCGAGAGCTCGTCGCGACCCTTGCGGCGGCGCGCCGACAGGATGGCGCGGCCCGCGCGGGTCTGCATCCGCAGCCGGAAGCCGTGCGTCTTGGCACGACGGCGGTTGTTCGGCTGGAAGGTGCGCTTGCTC
>FSWJ01000467.1_pt1 | contig 25186 bp, 20 predicted proteins | sample 1637851 | NCBI WGS metagenome assembly FSWJ01 (sample SAMEA3914789, study PRJEB12502) | metagenome | biome: forest; material: soil | place: Canada | collected 2011-07-03 | depth 0.3 m | reverse complement strand
GCGCTGTCGTGCAGGACCTCGTGGATCGAGATCACGAGGAGGTCGGCCGTCTTCGCCTGGGCGACCTTCCAGATCTCGGTGACGCCGGCATCCCGCTGCTCCGGGTCGGGGTCGATGGTGGCGAAGATCGCGGGCGGGCTCATCCAGTTGAGCGGCTTGTAGCTGAGCGAGTCGGAGTGCACGAGCACGCTGCCGTCGGCCTTGAGCACGAGCAGTCGGGTCGCGAGCGGAAGCTGTGCGCTCAGTCGTCCGGCGTAGTCGACGGAGCAGCGGGCAATGACGAGACGCACGGGGAGAGCCTAGCTCCCAGGGCCGTCAGCGCTTCTTGCCCCCGACACCGGGCACGGAGGTGACCTGCTTCATCCACTCCGCAACCTGGGCTTCGTCGAGATCGCCCACGGTCGCGATCTCCACGCCCCGTGTCGCCTTTCCCATCCCGATCGGCGTCACCGGTGGCATGGGTTCCAGCGCGTCACCGTTGATGAACATGAGCTTCACGTGTCCGGCGAAGGCTCCGGAACTGAAGCACCACCCGTCGCCGACGCCGTAGTAGGCCATTCCCCACTTGACGGAGCGCTCAAGGTGGGGCAAAGTACGCGCCGCCAGCGCATCGACCGCTTCGGCGATGCCACGCTGCGGCTGCGGCAGGCTGGCGATGTAGGCGAAGACCGGCTTGTCGCCGATCGCGGCTTTCGCGGGGCTCGCCTTGCCGGTCATGGCTTCGGGCGGCGTCCAGGCGGCGTCGGCAGGCCCCGGTTTCTCGATCTCGCTGCTGGCCATGGCAGACATTATGCCCGCCGGTCACGTTCGCGCGCAGCCCCCGACGCGAACCCCGCCACCGCGACCAGCACGAGCACGACGAGCAGCGCGTGCAGCAGTCCGAACTGCTGGCCGAGGAAGCCGATCACCGGCGGGCCGACCAGGAACGCGAAGTACCCGATCGTGGCGACGGCACTCACGCGCGCCGCCGCCGTGGCGGGGTCGTCGGCCGCCGCGGACATCCCGACCGGGAAGCCGAGCGACGCACCGAGCCCCCAGAGCACCACGCCGATGATGGCCACCCAGAGCACGGGCACGAAGATGACGATGACGAGCCCGACGCCGGCCAGGACCGCGGATGCCCGCAGCACGCGAACGCGCCCGAACCGGTCCAGCAGCCTGACGCCGCCCAGTCGCCCGACCGTCATGGCTCCCACGAACACGGCCAGCACGAGCGCGCCGCCGGCCTTCGTGGTCCCGTGACCGTCCACGAACGAGAGGGCGAGCCAGTCGTTGGCCGAGCCTTCGGCGAAGGCCATGCCGAGCACGATGAGCCCGATGACGATGATGCGCGGGTCCCGCCAGATGCCGAGCCTGCTGCGCCAGGTCGTCTCCGCGGCCGGCGCCGAGTCCTCGTGCACGCTGTTCTCCGACTGCAGGTAATGCACGGCGATCATCGCGCCGACGCCGAACAGCACCGCGGAGATGCCGAGGTGGATGGCGATGGGCAGGTGCACGGACTCGGCGAGGGCGCCGAGGCCGGCGCCGGCGATGGTGCCGATGCTGAAGAAGGCGTGGAACACCGGCATCACCGAGCGGCCGAGGGCGCGCTCGTTGGTGGCGCCGAGCAGGTTCATGGACACGTCGCAGAGGGAGAAGGTGATGCCGAAGGCGACGAGTCCGATCACGACGAGCAGCGGCGTCGGGCCGACCGTCGCGCCGACGCCGGCGAGAGCGAAGCCGATGGCGCCGATCGCCACCGCCCAGCGGACCGAGCGCCGGGCGCCCAGCCGGGCGATGACGTGGCTGGATGCCAGCAGGCCGAGGATCGAGCCGGCGGCGATGCCGAACAGCAGGAGGCCCATCTGCGAGGTCGAGGCGTGCAGCGCGAGCTTGACCGCGGGGATCCGTGACGCCCAGCTGGCCATGACGACGCCGCACAGGGCGAAGATGACGAACAGCGCGTTGCGCCAGGCGATCACCTGCCGATGCGTGAGCGAGGACGATGTTGTCATGAAATACTCCGGGTCGAATCGATTCGATCGAATCGATTCGACTAAGCTATCAAGGCATGACGGGCGAAGCAAGCCATGACGGTTGAGCCACGACCGACCCTGGCCGCGGTCGCGGCGCGGGCGGGTGTATCGCCGTCCACGGCATCCCTGGCCTTCAGCGGCACCGGGCCGGTGTCCGCGCAGACCAAGCAGCGTGTGCTCGATGCCGCGGCAGCCCTCGACTACGCCGGGCCGGATCCGCGGGCAAGGTCCCTGCGCCGCGGGCGTTCCGGCATCATCGGCGTCGTCATCGAGGACCGGCTGCGCGACGCCTTCCGCGACCCGATCATCATCGCCATGCTGGACGGGCTCGCCGACGAGGTGGGCGCGATCGGGGCGAGCCTGCTGCTGATCACCCAGGGCGGCGAGACGGCCGGTGCCGTCGAGTCCGCCCCGGTCGACGCGGTCGTGCTGTTCGGCTGCAGCACGCGCGTCACCGCCTCGGTCGACCTGCTGCGCCGCCGCGGCATCCCCGTCGTCGCGATCGAGGCGGAGCACCTGGATGGCGTGGTCGCGATCGACCTGGACAATCGCCCGGCCTCGAGGCTGCTGGCCTCGAAGCTCGAGGCGCTCGGGCACCGTGAGGTCGCCGTCGTCACCCTGCCCCTCGAGGCGTCGCACCGGCGCGGGCTCGTCACTCCGGAGCACGAGCCGGCCGCCACCGGCTATGTCGCGATCGAGCGCCTGGCCGGGGTGCGCGAGGTGTTCCCCGAGGTCACCGTGTGGGCGAGCGCGGGGAGCTTCATCGAGGAGGGCGTGCTGGCCGGCGCCGCGCTGCTCGACTCGGCGCATCCACCGACCGCGATCGTCGCCCAGAGCGACCTGCTCGCGGCAGGAATCGTTCGGGCGGCCGTCGAGCGCGGGCTACGCGTGCCCGCGGACCTGAGCGTCGTGGGGTTCGACGGAGTGGAGGTCGACGGCATCGAGCTGACGACCATCAGGCAACCCGCGGTCGATCGCGGCCGGTCGGCGGGTCGTGCCGTGCTCGAGCTGCTCGACGGCGGGTCGCCCGCCGACGAGGCCTTCCAGGGTGAATTCGTCGCCGGCGCGACGATAGGAGAGGTCCACCCGTGAAGTTGACAGCCCTCGGCACCTCGACCCCATATCCGCGGCCCGACGATGCCTGCTCCGGCTACCTGCTGCAGCACGAGACGACGAACATCTGGGTGGATGCCGGAACCGGCACGCTCGCGGAGCTGCAGCGACACATCGCCCTCGACGCTCTCGACGCCATCTGGATCTCGCACGCGCACGCCGACCACACGGCGGACCTGCTCACCGCCTATTACGCGCTGCGGTTCGCGGAGGTCGAGTCGGCGCATCCTGTTCCTCTCTTCTGCCCGCCGGGGCTCCGCGAGCGGCTGGCTGGATTCCTCGGGCCGCAGTCCGTGAAGGGACTGCCGACGGCGTTCCAGTTCCATGAGCATCGCGACTGGGCGGAAGGCACGGTCGGCGGCATCGACCTGGCCTGGGGGCCGGTCGACCACGGGATGCCGGCCTACGCCCTGCGCGCCACGGCGGGCGGGCGCACCGTCTCCTATTCGGGCGACTCCGCCTACTGCGAGAGCCTGGTCGAGATCGCCCAGGGCGCGGACCTGCTGCTCTGCGAGGTCGGCTACTCGTCGAAGCCGGCGCTCGGCGAGAGCGTGCATTGCACGCCCGAGGACGCCGGCCGCACCGCGCGGGAGGCGGGCGTCGCGCGGCTCGCCCTCACGCACATCGACGGTTCGCTCGATCCCGCGACGGCGGTGGCACGGGCGAGCGCCGTCTACGAGGGCGAGGTGCTCATTGCACAGCCCGGGCACGAACTGCTGGAGGCCGTTCCCGGCGTTTAGGCTTGGTGACCATGAGCGCCGACGCCACCCCCTCCTCCGGAATCCTCACGTCCGGAATTCGCACCGACGAGCTCGACCCCGCGATCCGTCCGCAGGACGACCTGTTCCGCCACGTCAACGGTAAATGGATCGAGCGCACCGAGATTCCCGCGGACAAGGCCCGCTACGGCTCCTTCTACCTGCTTGCCGAGGAGGCCGAGAAGGCGGTGCGCGAGATCATCGAAGAGGCGCGCACCGCGACACCGGGCACCGAGGAGCGCACCTTCGGCGACCTCTACACCAGCTTCATGGATGAGGCGCACATCAACGAGCTGGGCGCGACGCCGCTCGAGGCCGACCTCGCCTCCGTCGACGCCGTCAGCGACATCCCCTCGTTGCTCTCCACCCTCGGCGCCCTCGAACGCAAGGGCGTCAGCGGCTTCTTCCAGCTCTACATCGACAACGACCCCGGCAACCCCGAGCGCTACATCGCGCTGTTCGAGCAGGGCGGACTGGGCCTTCCCGACGAGAGCTACTACCGCGAGGAGAAGTTCGCCGAGATCCGCACCGCGTACGTCGCCTACCTCGAGACGATGTTCGGCCTGGCCGGACTGCTGGATGCCGCGGCCCGGGCCGCGCGCGTGCTCGACCTGGAGACGACGCTGGCGGCCTCGCACTGGGACAACGTCGAATCGCGTGACAGCGAGAAGACCTACAATCTCAGCACCTGGAACGACCTCGTTTCGACAGGCTCAACGACCGGGGACGACGGGCCGGACCTCAACCGCTGGCTCGACGCGATGAACGCGCCCGCTGCTGTGTTCGACGAGCTGGTGCTGCGGCAGCCGTCCTTCCTGGCCGGCCTCGCGGCGGCACTCAACGCCGGCAACCTCGAGAAGTGGGCGGACTGGCTGCGGTGGCAGGTCATCCGGTCGTCGGCGGCGTATCTCTCCGATGATTTCGTCGAGGCGAACTTCGGCTTCTACGGCCGCACGCTCACCGGCACTCCGGAGCTGCGCGCCCGCTGGAAGCGTGGCGTCTCCCTGGTCGAGGGCTCGATGGGCGAGGCGGTCGGCCGCAGCTACGTGGAGCGGCATTTCCCGGAGGCGGCGAAGGCGAGCATGGACGTGCTCGTCGGCCACCTCATCGAGGCCTACCGGGAGAGCATCGGCTCGCTCGGCTGGATGACGGCGGCGACGCGCGAGCGCGCCCTCGAGAAGCTGGCCAAGTTCACTCCCAAGATCGGCTACCCGGTGAAATGGCGCGACTACTCGACGCTGCACAGCAGTGCGGACGACCTGATCGGCAACGTGCGCGCCACGAGCGAGTTCGAGTTCCAGCGCGAGCTCGGCAAGATCGGCAAGCCGATCGACCGGGACGAGTGGTTCATGACGCCGCAGACGATCAATGCCTACTACAACCCGGGGTTCAACGAGATCGTGTTCCCGGCCGCGATCCTGCAGTTCCCCTTCTTCGACGAGAACCGGGATGCGGCAGCCAACTACGGCGCGATCGGCGCGGTGATCGGTCACGAGATCGGTCACGGCTTCGACGACCAGGGGTCGAAGTACGACGGCGACGGCCGGCTCACCGACTGGTGGACCGCGGACGACCGTGCGGCGTTCGAGAAGCTCACCGGCTCCCTGATCGCCCAGTACGACGCGCTCGCACCGGCCGCCATACCGGACCATCACGTGAACGGCGCGCTCACGATCGGCGAGAACATCGGCGACCTCGGCGGCCTGTCGATCGCCTGGAAGGCCTACCTCATCTCCCTGGCGGGGGCCACGCCGCCGGTCATCGACGGGATGAGCGCGGCGGAGCGATTCTTCCTCTCCTGGGCGCAGGCCTGGCAGATCACGATTCGAAACGAGGAAGCGATCAGGCTGATATCGATCGACCCGCATTCGCCGAACGAGTTCCGCTGCAACCAGATCGTTCGCAATATCGACGAGTTCTATGAGACCTTTGCTGTGAAGGAATCCGATCGACTCTGGCTCAGCCCCGAAGACCGAGTGACTATTTGGTAGCAGCGACCCGAGCAAGCGAACGCCGCGAGCGGCTCACCTCCCCACCGGAGGGCCGCCACCGCGGGACTGCGGAAGGCGATGGCTTCAGCAGTTCCTTCGCCGCGCTCGGCACCCTGGCGTACGAGGGCGCGAGGGTCTCGGCCAACGTCGTCGACCTGCGCAGCGGTCTCACCCTGCTGTCGATCGACGACCGGGTGGTGCTGCCGACGGCGAGCGTCGGCAAGATCCTGCTGCTCATCGAGGTGTCGGCACGCATCACCGCGCGGGATGTCGCCGGCTACGGGATCCTCGACAAGACACCGGGCGACGCGATCGGCCGCGCCGGACTGTGGCAGCAGCTGCAGGCGCCCGCCCTCCCCGTGGCGGACCTGGCCACGCTGGTCGGCGCGACCAGCGACAACCTCGCCACGAACGTGCTGCTGCGCCAGATCGGACTGGATGCGGTGCGCGCCCGGACGGAATCGCTCGGCCTCTCCCGCACGGCGCTGCTCGACCTGGTGCGCGACCAGCGCGGGCCGGACGACGCCCCGCAGCTCTCGGTCGGGTCGACGGCGGAACTCAGCTGGCTGTTCTCGGCGCTCTCCCGCGGCCAGGTCGTCGACCATGTCACCAGCCACCGCGTGCTCGGCTGGCTCGCGCAGAACGCCGACCTCTCCCTGGTGGCGAGCGCGTTCGGGCTTGACCCGTTGTCTCACCGCTCGACCGACCACGGCATCCAGCTGATCAACAAGACGGGCACGGATGCCGGGGTGCGGTCGGAGGTCGGCCTCCTGAGCGGTCCGCGCACCGGCACCGCCTACGCGGTGACCGTGCAGTTCGCGGACGAGGGGCTGCCCGCGCGCCTCGCCGTGCTCGATGCTCTGCGCGTCGTCGGCTACGACCTGCTGGAGCACGTTCATTAGCGCTCCGGAGCACTGGCCCCCCTTTGTGGGGGGTGTCCCCCAAATGGAGGACTGATAGGTTATACGTATTGCCCTGTGGCCGGACCCGAAACCCCGAGCAGGACATCAACCCGAATTCCAGGCACCCAGCCACATTGACGTCTCTCGGCGTGCGCACGATGGCGGGCGCGCTCTCCAGCGTGCCCGGCCGTACTGTCGTGCGCTCTCGAGAGGCCCGATCCGCCTGCCCACCCAGGAGCAGTTCACATGAAGAGAACCATCGCCGCGATCACCACGATGATCCTGTCCATCGGCCTCGCCGTGGTCGGTGTCACCAGTGCCGCGGTGGCGGGTGGTTCCGGCGACCCGGTGCCATACACGGTGACCGCGACGAGCCTCACCCTTCCGAGTGGCGACGTGTTCTCGGCGGCCGACCACAACGACGGGAACGTCAAGTACATCCCGAGCTCGCAGTATGTGGCGGGCCAGACCTATACCAATCCGGGTTCGAACTGGACGATCACCAACGTCAACTTCCACCTGGAGAACAAGCCGGGCTTCGGGGCCGGTGTCGAGGGCGCGTCGACCCTTCCGTTCAGCGTCACGGGCAGCGACGGCGCCTTCAAGGCCAACCTCCCGACCACCGGCTACTGCATCATCTGGGTGCAGGTGGGCGGCTACAACGAGCACTTCGGCGAGGGCGGGCAGGCGCCGATCTGTTCGGCGACGACCGCCAGCTACGCCTCCGCAGCGACCACGACCATCGCCGCCACCTGCCAGGTCGGCCAGACCCTCGACCTGTCGGCCGTCGACCATGCCACCTTCGGCTCCATCACCTACGGTGCGACGCAGCCCGGCGGCTCGCGCAGCTACAGCGTCACCGCCACCGCGGACAGCGGCTACACCTTCACCTCGACCGGCACGAACACGCTGACCATCACCGGCAGCCTCGCCGGCCCGTCGACCGCCGGCTGCTCCACGACGCCGACCTGTGTGTCATCCCCGACCTGGGCGTACACCTTCACCAGCGCCACGGCGAGCGGTGTCATCACCGTCACGAAGGCGGGCGCCCACGACGGCGACGTGCTCTGCCAGCCGCTCTACGTGCGATCCACCACCTGGACCTACGACCTGCCCACCAACGGCACACCGTCGTGGCCGCAGACCTTCGACGCCAAGCAGGACCTCACGATCTCGACGATCAGCTCCACCGGGTTCTCCTACGCCGCACCGGACGTGACCAACACGTGCCAGCAGCACGACATCTACGCGACCTTCAGCGCCAACGGCTTCGGTGCGCTCACCATTCCGACCCACCTCCTCGGCCCGAACAACCCCTACGAGCCCGCCTTCCTGCACGCCACCCTGAGCGGCAAGGGCCCTACTCCGACCTACACGAACGACACCGACGCCGGCTGCACCCGGATCACGCCCGTCGCGACCCTCGCCGGCGGAACCTGCTATTGGGATGCCGGCCGGCTGGCCTCGTTCAAGACGGCGACGCTCACCTACGACAACTCGGCATCGAACGTGCCCGTCGAGTTCGACGTGACCGGCTTCCCGGCAGACACCCGCACCGTGCCGGCGAAGTCGGTCGTGACCGTCTCGCTTCCCGCGGCCGACTCGGGCGGCGCGAACTATACGGTGACCGCGGGCGGCAAGAGCTTCCAGGTGGGGATCGGCGCGTACGCCGAGTGCCCGCCGACCGTGCAGGCCTGCACCACGACCACCGGTCCGGTGCTCTCGACCAACCTGGCTCCGAACGGCTGGTCGTTCACCGGTACCCGGGCCAACGGCCACAACGTCTACGTGACCGGTGCGCTGAACATCTACACCGACGGCTCGACGGATGTCGACTCGAGCAACGTGAACACCGACCTGGCGGTGGGACAGTACACACCGTCCGGTTCCATCCCGCTGGCGGCCTTCGGCTTCCCGAGCATGACCTACAACTCGACCTCCGGTGCGCTCCCGGTCATCCGGATCGCCATCGACAAAGACGGCGACGGGGGTGCGGACGGCTACCTGGTCTACCAGGCCGGCGCGGGATCCAACCCGTCCAGCCTGACGACGACCTCGACGAGCAAGTGGTGGGCCACCAAGGACCTGGGCGTGAATGACTCCAGCGCCCCGGACCCGAGCTACCAGAAGTCGTGGGGAACGCTCACCGAGTTCCTGAAGAAGTACCCGAATGCCCGCATCACGGCGGTCGGCTACGCGCTCGGTGCGAATGTGAAGGGCAACGGCCTCATCTCCGGCCTCACCGCCGGCTGCCAGGCCTTCACCTTCACCCAGCGGGATGCCGCGACCGCCGCCCCCGCGCCGGTCACCTTCCAGGACGTCTGCGGCAAGACCAGCGACGCCGTCTTCATCCCGACCCCGGGCGTGAACGACCACTACAGCTACACGACCGTCGACAACCGCGATGCGTCGGGCGTGGGAACGGTGACGGTCACGGCGGTTCCGGATGCCGGCTTCGCCTTCCCGGCGGGCAGCGTGGTCACGTGGTCGCACAGCTTCCAGTCCGACAGCGACCTGCACTGCACGGACATCGCCGGTGACCCGACCGCCCACAATCCGGTCTGCAACAGCGTCGACGGCACCATCACGTCGGGCTACATCACCGTGGTCGCCTCCGCCGGAATCACCTACACGATCCACAACCTCGCCGACGGTGCGTCGACCACGAACGACATCTCGGTGACGGCCGGCAAGACCACCCTCCCGGGTGGCAGCTACACGGTGACGGCCGCGGCGATATCGCCGTACGTGCTGAGCCATGCCATCGCGCCGTTCACACCGCTGGTCATCGGAACGAACCCGACCGGCTGCCTCACTACCCTCGCCCTCATCACCCCGAACGTCACGGCGGTCAGCCCCTCCTGCTCCAACGGGACGGCGACCGACGGTTACCTGATGATCGACCCGACCGACGGCCTGAACTACTTCATCGGCGCAACGCAGCTCACCGCGGCGAAGACTCCGATGGCACCGGGCACCTACTCGGTGCTGGCGGTGCCGGTCGACCCGAAGGACTCGGTGGACACGAACGTGGTGCCGAACCCCATGTCGGTCGTCATCGCGGCCCTCGCCACCAGCTGTGCGCAGCTCACGACGCTCGCCTTCACCGGCGGTGCGGGACCGAGCGGGTTCCTCATCGCGTCGGCCGTGCTGCTGCTGCTCGGCGGCGCGCTCATCTTCACCAGGAAGTCGCGCAACCCGCGCCATATCGCGTAGCCGGCATCCGCAGTGGGGCACGACGCCCCTTCCGCGGTTCGGCGCGGGAGGGGCAGTCCCCCCTTTGCGGGACAAAAGGGTTGTCGCAACGAATGTGCCGTGGTACTTTCAGGGTTGACACCTGAGGTGGGCCACCCCGAAATGCCCTCCTGACCCGACAGTGTGCTTTTCTAGAAGGTGATAACCCGATCACGTTTTCCTGACCGACGCGGCCAGCCCAGCCGCCGCCTGTCCCTCGCTCTCCAGCAGCGAGTCGCCGTACCCAGCGGCATGAACCCTTACCCCTGTACGAATGCACCACCCCTGTACCCGAACCAGGAGATCTACCCGAATGAAGAAGTTGCTCGCCATTCTCGCGACGGCGTTCCTCGGCATCGGCCTCGCCACTCTGGCCGTGGCCGGCCCCGCCTCCGCGCACCAGAACACGATCACCGCGACTGCGGCCTGCAACACGACGACCTACACGTGGACCGTCACCTGGAAGGTGGTGAACAGCGAGTCGGCCTACACCGAGCAGATCACCTCGTCGAACCTGCCGGCCGTGGTACCGCCGACCACCACGACTCTCGGCACCAGTGAGACGAAGACGTTCGCCCAGACCGGCGTCACCACCCCGCAGGACATCACCCTCACGCTGGGTGGAAAGTGGAGTGACGGGTTCACCACGACCAACAGCGGCAGCATCACGTCGGCGCAATTCGTCGGCGGCTGCACCCGGCCGAAGACGACCGTCGTCGTGCCCGATTTCAACTTCGTCGAGCCGAGCTGCACGACACCGACCGGCTTGTACACGGTTCCCGTCACGACGGGGATCGCCTACTCGCAAACCGCGGGTGACCACGTCGTGGCCGCGGGCAGCTCGATCACCGTCACCGCGACCGTGACCGACGCCACCAAGTACACGCTGGGCACGCCGGATCACTGGTCTCATACCTTCAATCCGGCGCCGACGGGCTGCACGACCCTCGTCACGCCGGTGCAACCGACCGTGAACGTCATCACGGCCTGCGGTACCGACGGGTCCGTCACCTGGACCGACACGGCGGCCATCCACTACTCGCTGACCAAGGGAGACGGTAAGTCCGGCCTCTACGAGGTCACCGCGTTCGCACAGGGCACCAACGTCTTCGCCGGTGGAGTCACCAGCGTCGTCGTGAAGTCGGGCGACCTCGGCACCAAGACGACCTGTGTCACGGTGCCGCACGACCCCTTCGCGACGGACATCGTCTGCGTGCAGGACACGATCAATGACACCGCGACCAAGGTCGGCGGTTCCATCACCGTCACGCCCGTGACCGGAGTGAAGTACACGATCACCGGCGGCAGCATCGTCGTCCCGGTCGTGGTCACCGGCACCACCGGCGCGGCGCTCATCGAGACGAAGCTGCCGGCCGGGTCGTACACCGTGACGCCCTCGGCGCTCCCCGGCTTCACGCTGACGAACACCACGCCGCTCCCCCTGACGATCGTGGACAAGGCGGGTCTGTGCATCCCGACCCTCCCGTTCACCTCGGGCACGGTCGGCGCCGTCGACCAGACCTGCTCGGCCGGCAAGCTGGTCAGCGGCTACATCACGGTGGCGCTCGACCCGGCGACGCTCAGCTACACGCTGAACGGAACGCAGCTCGGCGCGAAGACGAACGTCGCACCCGGTACCTACACGGTCGCCATGGTGCCGGTGCCCGGCTTCACGATCGGTGCTCCCAGCGCGACGGTGACCGTGCACCCGGCGACCACCGCGGACTGTGGACAGCTGACGACGCTGGCATTCACCGGTGGCAACCTCATCGGCGGCGGATTCCTCTCCGCGTCCGCGCTGCTGTTCATGGCCAGCGGAGTGTTCATCGCCCGCTCGCGCAAGCAGAAGACCGCGTAGCAGGGAAGGGCTCGTAGCGCGGCACAGTCAAAAGCGGTAGACCCGAAACCGCTGCGACGGTTCAGGCGAGCAGGTCGTCCTCACGGACGGCCTGCTCGCCTGCCGTCACGTCGATGGCAGGCACGTCCACCCCGAACAGGGCGCTGACTCCCGAGCTGAAGGCGTCGCCGTCACCCGAGCGGGCCAGCTCTCGGGCGCGCACGGACGGCGTGTGCAGCAGCACGCCGGCCAGGTGACGCAGGGCCGCCTCGGTGCTGCCGTCGGCATCCCCGCGCTTGCGGGCACGCTCGATCTCCGCATCCAGGATGCCGAAGACGTGGGCGCGCAGCGCCACGATCGCCGGGGTGAGCCGCTGCTCGGCGGCGGTCGCGGCGAACTCGCTGGCGGCCTCGCTCACCAGGGCTCGCGCGTCATCCGCCGCGGTCAGCTCGTCGAGCGGCGCGTGCACGCTGATGGTCTCGAGGTCGAGCAGCTCGACGCCCTCCACGGCGGAGACCGCGGGGTCGATGTTTCTCGGCAGGCCGAGATCGACGAGGATGCGCCGCCGGCCCCCCGCCAGCTGGTCGGCGGTGATCACGGGTAGCTCGCTGCTCGTACAGGTGATGACCACGTCGGCCGACGCGAGCGCGTCGATGAGCGATGTCGCGATGCCCACGCCGTGACGGAGCGCGAACGCATTCCCACGGCCGGAAACGGAGTGGACCGTGATGTCGGTGACGCCGCGATCGCGCAGCGCCGCGAGGGTGGTGCCGGCGTACTGGCCGGTGCCGACGACGAGCACCCGGGCGGCGGACCAGTCGGGAAGGCGACTGGCGACCAGTTCGAGGGCGAGCCGCACCAGGGAGCGCCCCGCCCCGCCGATCGCGGTCTGGTTCTTGACGCCGCGGGCGGTGTGCGATGCCTGCTGGAACAGCCGCTCGAGGCCGGACGAGGTCGTGCCGGCCATCCTGGCATCCTGGAGCGCCCGCCGCACCTGGCCGGAGATCTCGTCCTCACCCAGGATGACCGACTCGAGCCCGGAGGAGACGGCGAACAGGTGCTCGGCGACCTCGTTGCCGCTGATAACCCGCACGGACGACCTCAGCTCCTCGACCTCCACGCCGCTCGTCGTGCTCACGACCTCCATCGCGTTCTCCACGGCGACCGCGCACGCCGCGGTGAGCGGCTCGTCGATGTCCAGGTAGGCCTCGAAGCGGTTGCAGGTGGCGAGCACCACGACACCGTTGACGAATGCGCTCGTCTCGACCAGGCGTCCCGCGGCGGTCGGCGCGCCGATCGAGAGCTTCTCGAGGAGGTCGAAGCTCGCGTTGTGGTGGCTTGAGGTGAGGCACAGGAGCACAGCTTTAGCCTACGTCGGCTCACTGGGAGGTGCCTCATCCATACTGGGAGAGTGACTCTCCCGGCCGACCATCCGCTCGTCGACGGCCGCACTGCCGGCTCCCCCCTGGTGCGCGCGTACCGCGGCGATCGCCCGGAGCGGCCGCCGGTCTGGTTCATGCGCCAGGCGGGGCGGTCGCTGCCCGAGTACCGGGAGCTGCGCGTCGGCACTGCCATGCTGGACGCCTGCCTCGACCCGGCGCTCTCCAGCGAGATCACCCTGCAGCCGGTCCGACGCCACGGAGTCGACGCCGGCATCTTCTTCAGCGACATCGTGGTGCCGCTCAAACTCGCCGGTGTGGACGTCGCGATCGTGCCCGGACGCGGCCCGGTGCTCGGGGCGCCGATCGCCACCGCCGCGGACGTTGCCGCGCTTCGTCCCCTCGACCCTGACACGCTCGCGCCGATCGCGGAGGGCGTCGCCCGCACGGTGGCCGAACTGGGTTCGATCCCGCTGATCGGGTTCGCGGGAGCCCCGTTCACGCTCGCCGCCTACCTCGTCGAAGGCGGGCCATCCAAGGACCATCTCGCGGCTCGCACACTCATGCACGCCGACCCGGCCACCTGGGATGCCCTGCTCGGCTGGACCGCGGACGTCACCGGCGCATTCCTGCGCGCCCAGGTGCTGGCCGGCGCCAGCGCGGTGCAGCTGTTCGACTCCTGGGTGGGGTCGCTCTCCGTCGCCGACTACGAGGCGCGCGTCGCCCCGTTCTCGGCGCGCGCGATCTCGCACGTGCACGACCTCGACGTGCCGGTGGTGCACTTCGGGGTGGGCACCGCGCACCTGCTCCGTTCCATGCACGCGGTCGGCGCGGACGTGATGGGCGTCGACGACCGCATCCCGCTCGACGAAGCGTCCACCCTGCTCGGCGCGGACGTGCCACTGCAGGGCAACATCAATCCCGCGCTGCTCGCGGCCCCCTGGCCGGTGCTCGAGGCGCACGTTCGCGACGTGATCGAGCGTGGGCGCGCGGCCCGCTCGCACGTGCTCAACCTGGGCCACGGTGTTCCGCCGGACACCGACCCCGACGTGCTCACCCGCATCGTCGCCCTCGCCCACGCGGTGTGAACAGCATGCCTAGCCTCATCGTGGTCGGCGGTGGTGTCGCCGGGCTCACGATCGCTCGCGATCTTGCGATCGGCGGGATGTCCGTGACCCTCCTCGAGGCCGGCGACCACCTGGGCGGGAAGGTGGCCAGGCACAGCGTCGCCGGTGTCGACCTGGATGCCGGCGCCGAGAGCTTCGCCACCCGCAACAGCACGGTCGCCGCCCTCGCCGCGGAACTCGGGCTCGAGGTCGTCGCTCCGCGTGCCGAACCCGCGTGGCTGAAACCGGTGACCGGCGAGCCGATCCCGCTGCCCGTGACCAGCCTGCTCGGCATCCCGGGCCGGCCTTTGTCGGCGGACGTGGTGAGCGTGGTGGGCCTTCCGGCGGCCCTTCGCGCCCGGCTGGACGCCGTGCTGCCCGCCCGCGCCGGTGCCGCGGAGCGCACCCTCGGTGCGCTCGTGCGCAGGCGGATGGGCGACGCCGTGCTCGAGAGGCTGGTCGCTCCGATCGTCACCGGCATCCACTCCCGCCATCCCGACGACCTCGACGTCGACGTCGTCGCACCCGGCCTGCGGGCGGCCCTCCTGCGCGAAGGATCCCTGGCGGCGGCGGTGCGCACGCTGCGTGCTGGCGCGCCGGCCGGGTCCGCCGTGGCGGGCATCCGCGGCGGAATCTACGAACTGGTGCTCGGTCTCGCCCGGGACGCCGAGGTTCGTGGGGTCCGCATCCGGCTCGGCGCGCGGGTGTCCAGCGTCGAGGAGCATGCCGTCACCGTCGCGGGCGAGCGGATCGAGGCCGATCGGGTGGTACTCGCCACGCCGCTCGACGCGCCGGCCGACACGACGATCACACTGGCGACGCTGGTGGTCGACCAGCAGGCGCTGGACATCGCGCCGCGGGGCACCGGCCTGCTGGTGGCCGCCGGGGCCGACGGGGTGTCTGCGAAGGCGCTCACGCATTCGACGGCGAAGTGGTCATGGCTGGCGGCGGGCATTCCCGCCCATCGGCACGTCATCCGTCTCTCCTACGGCACGCCGCCGGATGATCTGCGGTCCTCCGCGCTGTCGGATGCGGAGGCGCTGCTCGGCGTGGGGCTACCGGAGGTGCTCGGGTTCGACGTGGTGGAGTGGCCGGCAGTGCCTCCGCGGCCCGCGGCGGTGCCCGGCGTGACCATGATCGGCGAGAGCGTCTCCGGAACCGGGCTGGTCGCCGTCATTACGGGCGCGAGAAATGAAGCTGAACGTTTGTTGGGAGGGGTGGAGACTTAGGGCGCGAAGGCTACTCTTGGCGTTGACCCGATCCTTTCGCGCGATTTGGGCACGACGAAATCAGGAGTCACCATGCGAGGCAAAGTACTTCTCGTTGTCGGACTGGCAGTGGGATATGTGTTGGGAACCCGTGCCGGCCGGGAGAAGTACGACCAGATGGTCGCCCAGGCGCGCCGGCTGTGGAACGACCCGCGGGTGCAGAAACAGGTCAAGAACGCGGAGCAGTTCGCTAAAGACAAGGCTCCGGATGTCGTCGACTTCGTGACCGACAACGCCAAGAAGGTCGCGTCCCAGGTCGGTTCCCGTTCCACCGCCTCCGCGGCCAAGGCGGCACCGAAGTCGCGCACCGCTGCACCCAAGACCAGCACCGCGAAGTAGGCCGGTCGTGAGCGACGACACGACGGGCGGGAGGCGTTCCGTGTTCGGTCTGATCGCCGACCTGCCCCACCTGTTCGCGAACCTCGTCAAGGCGGAGCTCGAGCAGCTCAAGAACGAGATGATCGGCAAGCTGAAGCATGCCGGAATCGGCATCGGCCTGTTCGCCGGCGCCGGGGTATTCGCCTTCTTCATGATCGGTGTGCTGCTCGCCGCCGCGGTGCTGGGCTTCGCCACCTTCCTTCCGGGCTGGCTGGCCGCACTCATCGTGGCCGGCATCCTGCTGGTCATCACCGCCGTGCTGGTGCTCGTCGGCGTCTCGCAAGTGAAGCGCGGGGCGCCGCCGGCACCGACGGAGACGATCGAGAGCGTGCGCAAAGACGTGAACGCCATCAAGGGAATCGGAAAGCGAAGCGCATCATGACAGACTCCATCGACGCGACGCGGGCCCAGCTCGAGTCCACGCTCGACGCCATCGAAGACCGGCTGAACGTGCCGAAGCAGGTGGGGCGGCTGCGCTCCCGGGCGATGAGTTCGTACCACTCGAACCCGATCCCGTGGATCGTGGGCGCAACGGCCGCGGTCATCGCCATCGGGGGCCTGGTGGCCTGGGCGATCCTCAGCGGGGACGACGACTAGACGGGGTCGTCCGGTTTGGCGAGCCTCCCTCGCTTTGGATTCTCACAGCGGGTCGGGGGAGGATAGACGGCATGAGTACCGTGCCGGACCCGAGCGGCTACACCCTCTGGGCAGTTTTCCGACGAGACCCGCACGACGATCTGCCGGACGCGCTCGGATTCGATGAGTCCATCTCGGCAATCGAGGCCAGGGGCGTGACCATACGCGGCTTCTACGACGTCTCCGCGATGCGGGCCGATGCCGATCTCATGGTCTGGCTGCACGGCGGCGCCCCGGAAACGTTGCAGTGGGCATACCGGCAATTGCGCAGAAGCTGGCTGATCCCCACCTGGAATGCGATGGGCGTGCACCGCGACGCCGAGTTCTCGGCCAACCACCTGCCGTCCTTCATGCGCGGCAGGGAGCCCGCGGCGTGGGTGACGGTCTACCCGTTCGTGCGCTCCTACGACTGGTACATCCTGCCGGAGGAGGAGCGCAGGGCGATGCTCGCCGACCACGGGCGCAAGGGCGGCGAATACCCCCAGGTCCTGGCCAACACCGTGGCAGCGTTCGCGCTCGGAGACTACGAGTGGATCCTCGCGCTGGAGGCGCCCGAGCTGGTTGACCTGGTCGACCTGATGCGGCACCTGCGTCAGACGGAGGCGCGCCGGCACGTGCGCGAGGAGGTCCCGTTCTTCACCGGCCGGCGCATCACCGTCGAGGAGATCCCCGAGGTGCTGTCGTGAGCGAACGGGACGGCTTCGTCGAGGTGCCGACACACTACGACGCCATCCTGCTCGCCAGTTTCGGCGGACCCGAGGGGCAGGACGACGTCATCCCGTTCCTGCGCAACGTGACCCGCGGCCGCGGCATCCCCGAGGAGCGGCTCGAAGAGGTCGCCCACCACTACCGGGAGTTCGGCGGAGTCAGCCCGATCAACGACCAGAACCGCGCGCTGAAGGCGGCCCTCGAGGCTGAACTGCAGCGTCGCGGCATCGACCTGCCCGTGCTGTGGGGCAACCGCAACTGGGCGCCGTACCTGAAGGATGCCCTGGCCGAGGCGGGCGAGCGCGGCTACACCCGGCTGCTCGCCATCGGCACCAGCGCATACAGTTCATACTCCAGCTGCCGCCAGTATCGCGAGGACTACGCGCTCGCCCTGGTCGAGTCGGGGCTCGACGGCACCGTCCAGATCGACAAGGTGCGTCAGTTCTTCGACCACCCCGGGTTCGTGGAGCCGTTCATCGAGGGACTCAGCGCCGCGCTTGACGACGTGACGGCACGGGGCATCGCGCTCGCCGACACCCACGTGCTGTTCACCACCCACTCGATCCCGTCGGCGGATGCCGCGAAGAGCGGCCCGGCCGAGCGCGGCTTCGCCGAGGGCGGCGCGTACCGGGCGCAGCACCTCGCCGTCGCGGAGGTCGTGATGTCCACGGCGCCACCCGTGGAGTGGGACCTCGTCTTCCAGTCGCGAAGCGGGCCGCCCGCCCAGCCGTGGCTGGAGCCGGACGTCAACGACGCCATCCGCAGCCTCGCCGTGAAGGGTGTGAAGGCCGTCATCATGGTGCCGCTCGGCTTCGTGAGCGACCACATGGAGGTCAAGTGGGACCTCGACACCGAGGCGATGGAGACGGCCGCCGAGGCCGGCATCCTCGCACTCCGTGTTCCCACCCCGGGCGTCCACGCGGCCTTCGTCTCCGGCCTGGTCGACCTCGTGATCGAGCGCCGGGACGGCGTGCCCGTCTCCGAGCGCCCGTCGGTGACCGCGCTCGGCCCCTGGTACGACGTCTGCCGCGCCGGATGCTGCGAGAACGTGCGGCTCGGCTTCAGGCCCGCGCTCGCCGGGGTCGCCCCGTGAGGCTCGGCACCCGCGGCAGCGCCCTCGCCCTCGCCCAGTCCGGCCAGGTCGCCTCGGCCATCACCCGGGCCACCGGCGAACCGGTCGACCTCGTTCCCATCTCGACGGAGGGCGACCACTCGACCGCCTCGCTCGCGAGTCTCGGTGGCACCGGAGTCTTCGCGAGCGCGCTGCGCGAAGCGCTGCTCGCCGGAGAATGCGACCTCGTCGTGCACTCACTGAAGGACCTCCCCACGGACGGCTATCCGGGGTTGCGGCTGGGCGCCATCCCGAAACGCGCGGATGCGCGCGACGCGATCGTCGGATCCACCCTCGACGACCTGGCAACGGCTGCCCGGGTCGGCACCGGCTCGCCCCGCCGCGCGGCACAGCTCCGGGCGGCGCGACCGGATGTCGAGGTCGTCGACCTGCGCGGGAATGTCGACACGCGTATCGCGAAGGTCGGGCCAGACCTGGATGCTGTGATTCTCGCCATGGCCGGGCTGTCCCGCCTGGGGCGCGTCGACGAGGTCGGCGAAATCCTCGACCTCAGCCATTGGCCGACCGCGCCCGGCCAGGGGGCGCTCGCTCTCGAGATTCGTGACGAGGGCGCGTCGATGAGTTCAGCGACCGACGCTGCCATGAGGGCGGTCGATCACCAGTCAAGCCGGCTTGCCGCGTTCGCGGAGCGCGCGGTGCTCGCCCAGCTCGAGGCCGGCTGCGCCGCGCCGGTCGGGGCGACGGCGGTGGTCGACGGCGAACTGCTGTTCCTCACGGCCACGGTGTACGCGCTCGACGGCTCGTCCTCGATCTCCAGCTCGCACGCGCTCGTGATCGAGGGGTCGCCGGCCGAGCGGGTGCTCCTGCCGACCGAGCTCGGCGAGCGGGTCGCGGCGGAACTCCTGAAACTCGGCGCGGCCGACCTCGCGCCCCTCGGCGTCGGATCCCTTGGTGCCGGATCCCTTGGTGCCGGATCGTGACGGCGCCTGTAACCGCGCCCAAGCCGCTGGCCGGCTGGCGGGTGCTGGTGCCGCGGGGTGGCAAGTGGGGCGACGGGGTCGCGGCCAGCCTGCGCGGCTACGGCGCCATCCCGGTGATCGCGCCGATGATCAACTTCGCCAGCGCCGAGAACCCGGTCGAGCTGTCCGACGCGCTGAAGCGGCTCGAGGGCGGCCAGTTCGACTGGCTGGTGATCACCAGCGCGACGACGGTCGATGTGCTGGTGAGCCAGCAGGTGATCCTGCCGCCGACCACCCGCATCGCTGCCGTCGGCGAGACCACGGGCGCGGCTCTCACGCTCGCCGGCTACCGGGTGGACTTCGTGCCGGAGGGCGACAACTCCGCCCGCGGCCTGGTGAAGGAGTGGCCGGTGTCGGAGATCACCGGGCGCGTACTCATCCCGCAGTCCGACATCGCGGAACCGACCCTCGTGGCCGGCCTCGAAACCCTCGGCCTGGACGCCGAATTCGTGACTGCCTATCGCACGGTGGGTGTGCGGGTCGCCGAGCACGTCGCCGCCGATGTGACCTCCGGCCGCATCCGCGCCGTGCTGGTGACCTCGGGCAGCGTCGCCCGGCAGGTGCAGTCCCAGCTCGCGCCCCTGCCGGAGGAGACCGTCGTGGCCGCGATCGGCCCGCGCACCGCTTTCGACGCGAGGGCGGCCGGACTCACCGTGCACGTGATCGCGGAGTCCCGCTCGGCGGCGAGCCTCGTCGAGGGTCTCGCTGAGTACGCCGCCGGACTGGAGAGCGATGACTGACGGCCCGCGCATCCGCCCCCGCCGCCTGCGCACCACCCCGGCGATGCGGCGGCTCGTCGCCGAGACGCGGCTGCACCCGGCGGAACTGGTCCTGCCGATGTTCGTGCGCGAGGGGGTCAGCGAACCGGTCCCGATCAGATCGATGCCCGGCGTGGTCAACCACTCGCTCGACAGCCTGCGCCGTGCCGCCGCCGAAGCGGCCGAGGCCGGCGTCGGCGGACTCATGCTGTTCGGCATCCCGGAGCACAAAGACGCGATCGGGTCCGGCGCGACCGATGAGAACGGCATCCTGAACCTCGCCACCCGCGCTGTCGTCGCAGAGGTGGGCGACGCCGTCGTCGTGCAGACCGACCTGTGCCTCGACGAGTTCACCGACCACGGGCACTGCGGGGTGCTGGATGCCCAGGGCCGTGTGGACAACGACGCGTCGCTCCTGCGCTACCGCGACATGGGCCTCGCGCAGGCGGCGGCCGGCTCGCAGCTGCTCGGACTCAGCGGGATGATGGACGGCCAGGTGGCCGCCGTGCGCGACGCGCTCGACACGAATGGTTTCACCGACACCGCCATCCTCGGCTACGCGGCCAAGTACGCGTCGGCGTTCTTCGGCCCGTTCCGGGAGGCGGTGCAGTCGTCACTCGAGGGCGACCGCCGCAGCTACCAGGTGGACCCGGCGAACCGCCGGCAGGGTGCGCGCGAGGTGCTGCTCGACGTCGAGGAGGGGGCCGACATCGTCATGGTGAAGCCGGCGATGAGCTATCTCGACGTGCTGGCGGATGCCGCGGCATCCAGCCCCGTTCCGGTGTGGGCGTACCAGGTGTCGGGCGAGTACTCGATGGTGGAGGCGGCCGCGGCGAACGGCTGGATCGACCGGCGCCGGGCGATCGAGGAGACGCTGGTGAGCATCCGCCGGGCCGGAGCCGACGCCGTTCTCACCTACTGGGCGGTCGAAGTCGCGGGCTGGCTTCGTTCGTGAGCGGCAACGAGCAGGAATTCGCTCGCGCCAGGCGCTCCATTCCGGGGGGTGTGAACTCGCCGGTGCGCGCATTCGGCTCGGTCGGCGGCACGCCGCGGTTCATGGTGTCTGCGCGCGGGCCGTACATCACGGATGCCGACGGTCGCGAATACGTCGACCTGGTGAGCTCGTGGGGTCCGGCGATTCTGGGGCACGCGCATCCGCCGGTCGTGAAGGCCGTGCAGGACGCGGCGGCGCGAGGACTCTCCTTCGGGGCGTCCACCCCCGGCGAGACGGAACTGGCCGAGCTGGTGCGCGAGCGGGTGAGCGTGGGCGAGCAGCGTCCGCTCGAACGCCTTCGGCTGGTCTCCACCGGCACCGAGGCGACCATGACCGCCATCCGTCTGGCCCGCGGGTTCACCGGCCGCGACCTGCTGGTGAAGTTCGCCGGGCACTACCACGGCCACTCCGACGGCCTGCTCGCCGAGGCCGGGTCGGGCGTCGCAACGCTCGCGATGCCGGGGTCCGCCGGTGTGACCGCGGCGACGGCCGCCCAGACCCTGGTGCTGCCGTACAACGACCTCGACGCGGTGCGTGAGGTGTTCGCCCAGCGGGGCGGCGACATCGCGGCGGTCATCGTCGAGGCTGCGGCCGCGAACATGGGTGTCGTGCCCCCGGACCGCGGGTTCAACCGCGCGCTGGCGGGCATCGCCCGCGAACACGGTGCGCTGGTGATCCTCGACGAGGTGCTCACCGGATTCCGGGTGGGCCCGGCCGGATGGTGGGGCCTCGAGGCCTCCCGCATCGTGCCCGACGGTGCCGGCTGGTCACCCGACCTGTTCACCTTCGGCAAAGTGATCGGCGGCGGCATGCCGCTCGCCGCGCTCGGAGGTCGCGCGGAGGTCATGGACAAGCTCGCCCCTCTAGGCCCGGTGTACCAGGCGGGCACGCTCAGCGGGAACCCGGTCGCCGTCGCCGCGGGCATCGCCACGCTGCGGGCCGCGGATGCCGCGGTCTACTCCCGCCTGGACGCGACAGCCGACAGGATCGCAACCGCCACCTCTGCTGCGCTGGCCGCGGAGGGCGTCGAGCACGTCATCCAGCGGGCCGGCAACCTGTTCTCCGTCGCGTTCACGTCGACCCCGCCGCGCGACTACGCGTCCGTCAAGGCGCAGGACGCGTTCCGCTACCCACCGTTTTTCCACGCGATGCTCGACGCCGGCGTCTCGCTGCCGCCCTCGGTGTTCGAGGCCTGGTTCGTCTCGGCCGCGCACGAGGATGCGGCCGTCGGCCGCATCCTGGATGCGTTGCCGGCCGCGGCGAAGGCCGCTGCTGCCGTTGCTCCTCCTATTCCATGAGATGCCCAAAGAGCGGATGACCCCAGAATTGGGTAACGTCCGGAGAATCTGGTCATTGGCCGGCAATGAGGCAAACGTTTCTTGTACGACCGATTGCTGAAGTCGGTGGATTTCCCGAGCGTCGATCAGCGTGGGCCACGCTGTGCTGTGCTGGGCACGGAGGTCCTCGATGGGTCGCGCCCGGCCTCTCGGAATCGTTCGCCCGATCACCTGCCCGGCTCCCCGTTCTCCAGTCAGGCACAAACGCAGCCGACCATGACGTCCCCGACACCCAACCCGGCGATACGCGAGCGACAAGACTGACGGTAGGGCTCGACTTCAAGTTTGCGAAGGATTTCCAGAAGACTTAGCGGCGTCCGCAACTTCAATGGGAACTACAACTAGCCCGGACTGACCGTCTTACACCCGAGCAACTGGGAGCTCCCGTACACGCACACCTTGTGTGAGCCTGCTGGGATCGGCACGGTGACGTCGAACCCGTGTGCGGTTCCGGCACCTGGGAACAGTCCCTCGAACCAGCTCAGCGTGCCAGCGGCGAGGTACGGTCCACCGGTGCCGTCGACGTTGACCCAGATGTAGGACGAGGCGGGGGCGACGGAGAGGGCGACCGACCAGCCCTGCAAGCGGACGCTGCCGGGTGAGGTCGTGGCCGTGTCGAACGAGCCGTAGCTCGTCGGCGGGACGGTCACCTGCCTGCACCCAAGCAGCGAGTCCGTGCCGTACACGCACACCTGGTGTGCGCCGGGGCTGGCCTTGATGGACATGTTGAAACCGTGATTTGCGCCGATGCCGGCGAAGTATGAGTTCAGCCAGGGCAGCGAGGCGGCGGCGAGGTACGCGCCACCCGAACCGTCGACGTTCACCCAGACATACCCGGATGCCGTCGTGCTGAGATCAAGAGACCATCCGCTCACCTGCACCGCGCCCGGAGTGGTGAAGGCCGTGTCGAAGTTGCCCTGCCCGCGGTCGTAGTAGACGGACTTGCAGCCGAGGAGCGCCTTGGTTCCGTACACGCAGATCTGATGGGTTCCGGTGGTCAGGTTGAGCGTCACGTCGAAGCCGTGGTTCTGTCCGTATTGGGGGTAGAGACCGGGAAACCAACTAAGCGGAGTGTTAACCGGGTATGCGGCGCCGTTTCCGTCCACATTGACCCACACATACGACTCACCCGGTTGGGCCGGATCGATGGACCAGCCGGTGAGACGTAGGCCGCCCGCCACCAGCGTCGTTGCGTCGAAGCTGCCGAGCGGGCCGGTCGGCGGAGTAAAAGCGGGTGGCGGCACGAGGTGATCGTGGTAGGTGGTGCCCGAGGGCGCCTTCGGAGTGAAGCTGGAACCGCTGTACAGGGCGTAGTAGCTGCTGGAGACCGACTCCGAGGACGACACATCCCACCACGCCCAAGGGGCGTAGCCGATGCCATGACTATCTGCCCAGGTCATGACCGAGCTGAAGTACGAGCTTCCTCCGTCATCCTCACCGAATTCGGTGATCATGACCGGGACGGTCGCCGCCACCGGCACGATCTGCGTGTTCCAGCAGGTGGTCGTGTCGCAGCCCTGCCCGGCGTAGTCGTGCCACGACGCGACCAACTGGGTGTCCGTCGGCCGGTTCGCCAGCCAGCCGGTGAGGTCGTTGCTGTAGTTGAGTCCACCGAGCAGGATGGGCTGCGCGGCGCCTGCGGCGCGCACGGTGGAGACCAGCTGGTTCATTCCGACGACAGTGAAGGTGGCACCGCTGAGCGGGGACGTATCGTTCTCGATCGGAGCTTGGCATCCGCCATTCGCCCAGCAACTCCAGCTGAGCTGGAACGAGCCGCGGGAGTACGGCTCGTTGAACAGGTCGAACGTGACGGAGGGGTCGGACGAGTAAGACGTCGCTACGGAATTCCAGAAGGTGACCGACTGCGAGTCGGCCATGGCTCGCTGGCCGTCTGCGGGGTAGCCGTTCGGCGCTGTCCAATGGAGGTCGAGGATGACGGCGAGGCCCGCGTTGTGCAGGTTCGTTACCCAGGCCTGTACGGCGGCACGGTATCCGCTCGCGGTCCCGTACCCGGGCGACCCATTGGTACCGAGCCAGCAGTCCTCATTGAGGGGAAGGCGCACGATGTTGACCTTCCACGACGCGATCGCCTGGGCTTCGGCGGCCGAGTTCGTGCCCGAGTAGCCCCAGCCCTGCTCGCAGGCATACTCGAAGCTCGGCCAGTTCACACCGTGCGGGATGAAGGTGGTGTTGGTGCGGCTGTCGACCAGCTTGTTGCCGCTCACCACGAGGGCCGGTGCGGGAAGCGCGGACTTCGTCGTCAGCGATCCGGCCGCGGCGGTCGAATGAGACCGGGTTTCCCAGGATGCCACCGCTGAATAGTTGTGGGTCCCGAGGGCGAGCACGGGCAAAGTCGCCGTCCAGCTGCCACTCGATGCCGAGACGGTCACCGCGGCGGTTGTGGATCCGTCGAGGTAGAGGGAAACCTTGCTCGTCGGATCGGGGTTCGCCAGCGTTCCGGACATCGTCCCCGCGGTCACCGTGTCGCCGCCGCTGCTCGCCGTGACGACGGGGACGCTCACCGACACCATCGGCTCCCACTGGCTCCCCAGCTGCGAGGTCACGCTGGCGCCAGCCGAGGCTGAGATCATCGGGAAGAAGGCCGAGAAGTAGTTCGCCTGTCCACAGGCGGGGCTGCTCACACTGCTCGAGGTGATGCCGACTGCGAGCTGTCCAGTGAG
>FSWJ01000207.1_pt1 | contig 25269 bp, 25 predicted proteins | sample 1637851 | NCBI WGS metagenome assembly FSWJ01 (sample SAMEA3914789, study PRJEB12502) | metagenome | biome: forest; material: soil | place: Canada | collected 2011-07-03 | depth 0.3 m | reverse complement strand
TTCGAGGTCCGCGGCGGCCTGTTCATGCGGCAGATCCACCACTGGGCGGCGCTGCTGTTCATGGCGTCGATCGTCGTCCACCTGATGCGCGTGTTCTTCACCGGCGCCTTCCGCAAGCCGCGCGAGCTGAACTGGCTGCTCGGCGTGGGCCTGCTCATCCTGGGCATCGTGGAGGGCTTCGCCGGCTACTCGCTCCCCGACGACCTGCTGTCCGGCACCGGGCTGCGCATCGCGTACTCGATCGCACTCTCCGTCCCGGTCCTCGGCACCTGGGCAGCGTTCCTCGTCTTCGGCGGCGAGTACCCCGGTGGCGCGATCATCGAGCGCCTCTACCCCATCCACATCCTGCTCGTGCCGGGCATCATCCTGGCGCTGATCACCTTCCACCTGGGCCTGGTCTGGTACCAGAAGCACACGCAGTTCGCCGGCCCCGGACGGACCGAGCACAACGTGGTCGGGAGCCGCGTCTACCCCGCGTACAGCGCCAAGGCCGGTGGGTTCTTCTTCCTGGTCTTCGGCATGATGGCGGCTCTCGGCGGCCTCGCGCAGATCAACCCGATCTGGCTCTACGGCCCCTACGACCCGTCGCAGGTCTCGGCCGGCTCGCAGCCCGACTGGTACGTCGGCTTCCTCGACGGCTCCACCCGCCTGATGCCCAACTGGGAGATCCGGACCCTCGGCCACACCTTCTCCCCGAACGTGCTGCTGCCGACCCAGGTCCTGCCGGGCGTGCTGTTCGGCCTGCTGATGCTCTACCCGTTCATCGAGGCCAAGCTCAGCGGCGACAAGGCGTACCACAACCTGCTCGACCGTCCGCGTGACAAGCCCGTGCGGACCGGTCTCGGGGCGATGTCGATCAGCTTCTACCTGATCCTGCTGTTCGCCGGCGGCAACGACATCATCGCGTCGATCTTCCACCTGTCGATCAACGAGATCACCTACACCCTGCGGGCCGCGCTGTTCATCGTCCCCCCACTCGTCTACCTCGCGACCAAGCGCTTCTGCATCTCCCTCCAGGACGCGGACCTCCACCTTCTCCACCACGGCATCGAGTCCGGCACCATCCGCCGGCTGCCGTCGGGTGAGTTCATCGAGGAGACCGTGCCGCTGCCTCCGCAGTACTCCGTCCTGCTGGCGACGACCCCGGAGCGCAAGGAGCTCGCCAGCCACAGCGGCCACCCCGAGCACGGCACCGCCGTAGCCACCCGGGCACGTGGCTTCTTCCGTCCCCGGGGTGGAGTCGTGCCGTCCGACGCCGAGCACGGTGACACCGACACCAAGCAGCTCGAGGGCCCGACCGGCTAGAGCCCGGCGCGTCGCGGACGAGCGGTTGCTCCTCGCGGCTGTCGCCGCCCTGCCTGGGAGGTGCAGTTGGTGCCGTCTCCGTCCAGGGGCGTCGCCGGGTCGCGGCCGCTGGCCTCGTCCTTGCGCCCGCCCGCTGTGGCCACCGGGCCGCGATTCCGGGGGGGACGCCCGTCCGCTGGCGGCGGGGGCTGTCAGCTAGTGCTGCTCGCGGCTAGTGCTGCTCGCCGAGGAACTTGCCGGTGGACGTCGGGGACTCGCCCATCGCCTCCACGGCGGACAGCGTGAACGACTGGGTGCGGTTGACGCCCACGTAGTACTCGAACAGGAAGCCCGACACACAGATCAGGATCGCGAAGAAGCCGATCAGGATGAGGAACGGGCCGAAGACCAGGCCCGCGGTGGTGAGCGTGAAGGCGCCGGCCGTCAGGATGGGCCACCACGAGTGCGGTGCGAAGAAGCCGACCTCCCCGACCCCCTCACTGATCTCGGCGTCCTCACGGTCCTCCGGACGCGCTTCCATCCTCCTGGCCGTGAACAGCACGTAGTAGCCCACGATCAGCGCGAACGCGCCGGAGAGCAACAGGCAGGTGAAGCCCGTCGGGTCGCGCGACAGCAGCCAGTAGATCCCCGCGGTGACGAGGAAGAACGCGGACAACAGCGCGAAGAGCAGACCTTCGACCTTCACTGGACTACCTCAGCTCCGGAGTGGCGTGCATGTCGACGCGGCCTGCGGCCGCCGGGTAGTGCAGGTCGAACGCGGGACGCTCGGAGCGGATCCGCGGCATCGTGACGAAGTTGTGGCGAGGCGGCGGGCACGACGTCGCCCACTCGAGCGAGTTGCCGAACCCCCACGGGTCGTCGCCGATCGCCCGCTCGCCGCGGGTGTAGCTGACGAACACGTTGTAGATGAACGGCAGCGTGGACAGCCCGAGGATGACCGCGCCGATCGAGGACACCATGTTGAGGGTGGTGAAGCCGTCGCTCGCCTTGTAGTCGGCGACGCGGCGCGGCATGCCGATGTCACCGAGCCAGTGCTGCACGAGGAACGTCGTGTGGAACCCGACGAACAGCAGCCAGAAGTGCACCTTGCCGAGCCGGTCGTTCAGCATCCGCCCCGTCATCTTGGGGAACCAGTAGTAGACCCCGGCGAAGAACCCGAAGATCGCGGTCCCGAAGACGACGTAGTGGAAGTGCGCGACCACGAAGTAGGTGTCGCTGACATGGAAGTCGATGGGCGGGCTCGCGAGGAGCACACCCGTCAGCCCGCCGAGCAGGAAGGTGATCAGGAAGCCGATGCAGAACAGCATCGGCGTCTCGAAGGTCAGCTGGCCCCGCCACATCGTGCCGATCCAGTTGAAGAACTTCACCCCGGTCGGTACGGCGATCAGGAACGACAGGAAGCTGAAGAACGGCAGCAGCACGGCGCCGGTCGCGAACATGTGGTGCGCCCACACGGTCATCGACAGGGCGCCGATCCCGATCGTCGCGAAGATCAGGCCCTTGTAGCCGAACATCGGCTTGCGGCTGAAGACCGGGATGACCTCCGACACCACGCCGAAGAACGGCAGGGCGACGATGTAGACCTCGGGGTGGCCGAAGAACCAGAACAGGTGCTGCCACAGGATCGGGCCGCCGGTGGCCTGGTCGTAGACATGTGCCCCGAGGTGCCGGTCGGCCTCGAGGGCGAAGAACGCGGCGGTCAGGACCGGGAAGGCCATCAGCACCAGGATGGAGGTGACCAGCATGTTCCAGGTGAAGATCGGCATCCGGAACATCGTCATGCCGGGCGCGCGCAGCGTGATGATCGTGGTGATGAAGTTGACGGCACCGAGGATCGTGCCGAGGCCCGCGGTGATCAGCCCGATGATCCAGAGGTCGGATCCGATGTTGGGCGAGTGGATGATGTCGTTCAGCGGCGCGTAGGCGAACCAGCCGAACGACGCGGCGCCGTCGGGGGTGAGGAAGCCCGAGATGACGGTGAGCCCGCCGAACAGGTAGAGCCAGTAGGAGAAGGCGTTCAGGCGCGGGAAGCTCATGTCCGGCGCGCCGATCTGCAGCGGCATGATGTAGTTCGTGAACCCGTAGGCGAGCGGTGGGGCGACGAGGAACATCATCATCGCGCCGTGCATCGTGAACAGCGAGTTGTACTGCTCCTGCGAGACGAACTGCAGGCCCGGCTGCGCCAGCTCGATCCGCATGATCTCGGCGAGCAGGCCCGAGAACAGGAAGAAGCCGAAGCCCGTGCACAGGTAGAGCAGCCCGATGACCTTGTGGTCCGTGGTGGTCAGGACCTTCACGATCTTGGCGCCCGGGCCCGGACGTGGCCGCCGGTTCGCGATCGGGGGCGCGGCGTCGGAGATCAGGGTCACGTCAGTTGCTCCCGGTGGGGATCGCCGCGCTCATGGCGTTCGCGGCGGCGTTCGGGTCGGCCTTCAGGGCGGTGATGTAGTCGCGGTACACCTGGTCGGTGACCACCCTCACCGTGAAGTTCATGCGGTCGTGCTTCTCGCCGCAGAGCTCGGCGCAGCGGCCGGTGTAGGTGCCGAGGACGGTCGGCTTGATCTCGAACGCGTTGAGGCGGCCCGGGATGACGTCGCGCTTGAACAGGAAGTCGGGCACCCAGAAGGAGTGGATGACGTCCGGAGAGGTCTCGATGAAGCGGATCCGCTGGTTCACCGGGATCACGAGCTCGGCCTCGCGGCCGGCCGCGGGCTCGCCGGTCACCTGGACCTTGTCGTTGACGTAGTTGAACTGCCAGTTCCACTGGAAGCCCACGACGCCGATCGTCACGTCCGGGTTCGCGGTGAGCTTGTTGACCTTGTTCTCACCGACCGCGGTGTAGAAGAACAGCACCGCGATGATGACGAACGGGACGACCGTGTAGAGCACCTCGATCGGCAGGTTGTACCGCACCTGCCGCGGCAGGTCGTCGGACTTCTTGCGGTCCCTGATGACGGTCCACGCGATCAGCACGTAGACCGCGAAACCGACGGCCGCGGCCGCGGCGACCGAGCCCAGCCAGACGTCGTACATGGTCGACGCCTGCTCGGTCTTGGGCTTGGGCCAGCCGATCCCGAACGCGTTCTCGTAGGCCTGGCGCCCCGAGCAGCCGCTGGTCATCAGCGCCGTCGCGCAGGCGGCGAGCGTGAGCCGCCGCGCCCGCGAGGAGGTGGTTCGCAACCTCTGGGACCCTTCCTAGAGCCGACAAGGACAAGCGTGGGATCGGTCGTGCAACGAGCGTGGGCGAGGCTATCGCAGAGGCTTCCGGGCCTCCTGCTGAGGGTCAGCGTGTCCTAGCGTGGTCCGTGTGACCCGGCGCACGCACCTCGACAGCGCCTCGGGACTCCCGCTGCACCCGGTCGCGCGCGACGCGCTCGCCGCCGCGCTGGAGGACGGCTGGGCCGACCCCGCCCGCCTCTACGCGAGCGGGCGGCGTGCCCGGCAGCTGCTCGACGGCGCGCGGGAGGCGGTGGCGGCGGTGCTCGGCGCCCGTCCCGACGAGGTGACGTTCACCCCCAACGGCACCACCGCCCTGTACGGCGGGGTGCGCGGCACCGCGGCCGGTCGGGCCCGCGTCGGGCGGCACATCGTGCACAGCGCCGTCGAGCACTCCGCGGTCCTGCATGCCGCCGGGGAGCTCGACCCCACCTCCGTGCCCGTCGACCGGGACGGACGGGTCTCGCCCGACGCCTTCGCGGCCGCCCTGCGCCCCGATACGGCCCTCGCCTGCCTGATCGCGGCGTCCCACGAGGTGGGGACCGTGCAGCCGGTCGCCGCCGTCGCCGCCGTCTGCGCCGGCGACGGCGTGCCGCTGCTCGTCGACGCCGCGCAGGTCGTGGGCAGGGCCCCGGTGCCCGAGGGCTGGTCGGTGCTGACCGCCTCGGCCCGCAAGTGGGGCGGGCCGGGCGGCGTCGGGGTCCTCGTCGTGCGCACCGGCGTCCGGTTCCGGTCGGCGTGGCCGGAGGACGAGCACGAGCTCGGCCGGTCCCCCGGCTCGGTCGCCCTGCCCCTCGTCGTCGCCGCGGCCGCCGGTCTGCGGGCCGCTGTCAGCGAGTCCGCGTCCGAGGACGCGCGGCTCCGGCCGCTGGTCGACCGCATCCGCACCGCGGTCGCCCACGTCCCGGACGTCGAGGTGGTGGGCGACGCGACGGACCGGCTGCCGCACCTGGTGACGTTCTCGTGCCTGTACGTCGACGGGGAGCAGCTGGTGCGGGCCCTCGACGCGGAAGGGTTCGAGGTGACGAGCGGCTCGTCGTGCACATCCTCCACCCTCGTGCCCTCCCACGTGCTCGTGGCGATGGGCGTGCTGACCCACGGCAACGTGCGGGTGTCGCTGTCGCGGACGACCACCGAGGAGGACGTCGAGCGGTTCCTCGCCGTCCTGCCCGGCGTGGTGGCCCGGCTGCGCGACGAGGCAGGGGCGGAGGGCCTGTGACGACCCTCGACTGCCTGGGCAAGCCGTGCCCGGTGCCCGTCATCGAGCTCGCGAAGGCGCTCCCGACGGTCGCGGTCGGCGAGGTGCTCGAGGTGCTCTCCGACGACCCGGCGGCCGCCGTCGACATCCCCGCGTGGTGCCGGATGCGCGGTCAGGCCTACGAGGGTGCCGTCGGACCGTCGTACCGGGTCCGCCGGGTCACCTGACCGGCACGCCCCGGATGCCGCCTACGCGAGGTGCGGCGAGACCTGGCCGGCAGCGTCGGGCCCGTAGGCGGCCTCGAACCGGGCGAGGAAGGCGGCACCGGTGAACGAGTACTCCTGGGTGCCGACGGTCTCGACGACATAGGTCGCGAGCAGCGACCCGACCTGCGCCGAGCACTCGAGGCCCAGGCCCCACCCGGTCGCCGCGAGGAAGCCGGCGCGGAAGGCGTCACCGACCCCGGTCGGGTCGGCGACCGTCCCGGCCGCCACGACGCCGACGTGGAGGTCGGGCTCGCCCTTGCGCGCGATCACGGAGCCCTCGGCGCCGTGCGTGGTGACCCGGGTTCCGACGAGCTCGAGGATGTCGGCGTCCGACCAGCCGGTCTTGGCGGCGACGAGCCCGGCTTCGTACTCGTTGGTGAACAGGTAGGTCGCGCCGGTGACGAGCTGCCGGATCGCCTCGCCGTCGAGGAACGTCAGGGTCTGCGACGGGTCGGCGGCGAACGGCACCCCCCGCTCACGGCACTCGGCGGTGTGGCGGAGCATCGCGCCCGGGTCGTTGGGGCTCACCAGGACGAGGTCGGCGGCCACGCCGTCGAGGGAGATGTCCGCGGCCTCGGCCATCGCGCCCGGGTAGAAGGTGCCGATCTGGTTCTGGGCCTGGTCGGTGGTCACCGTGAACCGTGGACTGTTGAGGGTCTCGCTCGTACGCACCCCGGAGACGTCGACGCCGTGGCCGGCCAGCCACGCGACATAGCCGGCGGCGTCCTTCCCGACGGTGCCGATCAGCAGCGGCTCGAGGCCGAGCGTCGCCATGCCGAAAGCGATGTTGGCGCCGGTCCCGCCACGGCGGACCTCCAGGCCGTCGGCCAGGAACACCACGCTCAGCTTGTCGAGCTGGTCCGGCAGCAGCTGCTCGCCGAACAGCCCGGGGAAGGTCATGAGGTGGTCGGTGGCGATGGACCCGGTGACGGCGATGCGCATCCGGCCACCCTAGTGATCGGCCCGCGACGCACCGCCGAAACCGGCGGTGTGCGTCAGGTCACGACGCGCGCGAAGACTACTGGCGGGTAGGCGTTGGGTACTGGGCGGTAACTGCCTACGGTCACGGCATGGCCCTCCACTCCCCCGTTCCCTCCGAGAACGAGCCGACCTCGATCGTGGACCTGGTGAACGACTGCCACGAGGTCGCGAGCGTCCTCGGCCAGTCCGCCGTGGACCTCACCGTCGGGATCACGGCGCGCGTCGCGCGCGTGCCGCTCGGCCGCGTGCCCATGGCGCGGCTGCCGCTCGACCGCCTGCCCTTCTCGTTCGGGGCGATGCCTGCCGAGATCACCGAGGACCTGCTGCTCACCGTGAACGGCCTCGACGACTACTGACCTGCTGGGCCGGTGACCGGGCGGAACGCACGCCGCCAGGGTTGCGTCAGAGGTCCATGACCGGACGAAGCAAGATCCTCGCCCCTGTGGTGACGGCGCTCGCCGTCGGCGCCGTAGCCGTGACGGCCACCGTCGTCGCCGGGGGCGGCCACCGGGCCCACACCCCCCGCACACTGCGGTTGGCAGGCTCAGCGGCCTCAGGGGCCTCGGCGGCCGGCTCGGCGGCCGGCCCAGCGGCCGCCCGGCCGGCCTCGAGCGGCGGCGCCTACCGCCTCACCGGTGACCTTCCGGCGGGCAAGCCCGCGGACGCGGCCGCCTGGACGCTGCCGTCGGGCGCCGGGCCCGCTTCGCCCGTCGCCCGCCTGGCCGAGGCGCTGCACGCCGGCACGCCGGTGCGCGACGGCGACGGGTGGCGCGCCGGCGCGCTCACCGTGACCGGCGAGGCCGGCCGGCCCTGGTACTTCTCCAGCTGCGTCCCCGGGACCCCGGTGGCCGCCGACCCCGCCATCACGTCCGGCGTGGGCTGCGTCATGAGCAGCGGCCAGGGTCAGGCCGGAACGGCCACCGTCAGCCCAGGCGCCGTGGAGACGTCGCCCAGCCCAGGCGCCCAGCCCGCACCGCCCCCGGCCCAGAGGACGCCCACCGGCGACGAGGTCCGGGCCGCGGCGGCGCCCCTGCTCGACGCTGTCGGCCTCGCCGGCGCAGCGGTCCGGGTGACCGTCTTCGCCGGTGGCGGCTCGGCGGTGGTCGACCCCGCCCTCGACTCGTTGCAGACCTCCGCCTGGACGACGCGCATCGACGTCGACGAGCACGGCAAGGTCACCGGCGGCAACGGCTGGCTCGCCGCCCCCGAGACGTCCGACACCTACCCGCTCGTGACCGCTCGCGAGGCCTTCGACGGCCTCCCCATGCCGCCACGCATCATGAGCTGCGAGGTGACGCCCGGCGGCGGCTGCAAGGAAGCCGCCCCCGCGGAGGTCACCGGTGCGCACCTCGGCCTCACCGTCGCGCACCTGGCAGGGGGCGGACAGGTGCTCGTCCCGGCCTGGCTGTTCGACGTCATGGGCTCGCCCGACCCCGTCGCCGGGGTGGCTGTGGAGGCGACCTACCTCGCGCCGCCGGAGCAGCCGACCGGTCCGGCCGTCGGCAAGCCCACCCAGGCCGAGCCGGCCACGGCTCCCCCGGCCGCGGGCTCGCGCGGCCCGCTGTCCTTCGACTCCGCCTCGCGGGACACGACGGCGGACGCCGTCGTCGTCCAGTACGGCGAGTCGGGCTCCTGCCCGCGCCTGCACGTCACGCATGCCGTCAAGGAGGACGCGTCGCGAGTGGTCGTGCTGCTCGAGGCCGACACCCTGGACCCGAAGCGCATGTGCACCGACGACTACCGCGCGAGGAACGTCACCGTCGCGCTCCAGGCGCCGCTGGGCACGCGCACGGTCGTCGACGGCACGAGCGGCCGCGAGGTCGCCGTCTCCTGACCCGTCTGGACTAGTGGAAGGACTCGCCGCAGGCGCACGAGCCGCCGGCGTTCGGGTTGTCGATCGTGAAGCCCTGCTTCTCGATCGTGTCGACGAAGTCGATCGTCGCGCCCGCGAGGTACGGGACGCTCATCCGGTCGACGACGACCCGGACCCCGGTGCCGTACTCCTGGACGGCGTCGCCGTCCAGGGAGCGCTCGTCGAAGAACAGCTGGTACCGCAGCCCGCTGCAGCCCCCGGGCTGGACGGCGACCCGGAGTGCGAGGTCGTCACGGCCCTCCTGCGCGAGCAGCGAGGACACCTTCTCGGCCGCGGGCTCGGTCAGCACGACACCCACGGCGTTGCCGGTCTCGGTCGCTGGGTCGGTGGTCGTCTCGGTCATGGGTGCCTCTCCAGACAGGTACGGGGTCGATCAGCCCAACGCGCCTCGACGCCGGGCTCTTCCCCATTGTCACACGCTCCACTGCCGGGCGACACCTTCGGCGAGCGTGGCGAGCGACTCAGCGGCATGGGCCAGCGCGCGTTCCGGCCCCACCTCGGCCTCCAGGCTGTACGACGCCTCGATCCCGGCCGCCGCGGCCTGGCGCCGCCCGACGGACACCCGACCGGCCAGGACCAGGCAGGGCCGGGCGTGCTCCGCCGCCCACGCCGCGACGCCGGAGACGACCTTGCCCCGCAGGGACGAGAAGTCGAACGCCCCCTCGCCGGTCACCACGAGGTCGGCCCCGCGGACCGCGTCGGCGAGTCCCACGGCCTCGGCGACGAGCTCGACCCCCGGCACGCGGGTGCCGCCCAGGGCGAGGACCGCAGCCCCGAGACCGCCGGCGGACCCGGCACCGGCGAGGTCGCGGACCCGCACCCCGACGCGCGCCTCGAGCAGGTCGGCCCAGTGCTCCAGGGCCGCCTCCAGCGCGAGGACCTCCTCCGGCGAGGCGCCCTTCTGCGGGCCGAACGCCCTCGAGGCCCCGTGCGGCCCGAGCAGCGGCGCGTCGACATCGGTGGCGGCCACCAGGACGACCGGGTAGGGGGCTCCGACGAGGCGCGCGGCCCGTGCCAGGGCCAGGCCACCCGGTGCCAGCCGCTCCCCCGCGGCGTCCTCGCGGCGGACGCCGAGGGCAGCGAGCATCCCCGCGCCGCCGTCGTTGGTGGCGCTGCCGCCGAGGCCGAGGACGACACGGGCGGCACCGGCCCCCGCGGCCGCGCGCACCAGCTGGCCCACGCCGTACGTGGTGGTGGTCGTCGGGTCCCGCTCCTGCGCGGCCAGCAGGTGGAGCCCGCAGGCCTGCGCGGACTCGACGTACGCGGTGGTCCCGTCGAGCCGGAACGCCGCGGGGACCGGCCGGGCGAGCGGGTCCTCGACGGTCAGCTCGTGCAGCACGCCCGGCATCACGTCGAGAAACCCGGGGCCGCCGTCCGAGAGCGGCCGCAGGACCAGGTCGTCGCCCGGCCTCGCCGCCCGCCAGCCCGCCGCCATCGCCTCGGCGGCCTCGACCGCGGTCAGCGTCCCGCCGAAGCAGTCGGGGGCCAGCAGCACGCGCACGCGCGCATTCTCGCCGACCTCCCTCCCTCGGCCCCGCCCGGAGCCCTCCCGGAGGCGCCCCAGCACGGGGCCGAGGGAGGGAAGTCGGACTGAGGCCGGGGAGGGCAAGCGGGAGGGAAGTCGGACTGAGGCGGGAGGCAAGCGGGAGGGAAGCCGGAGTGACCCGGGGGAAGCAGCGGCGGCGCACGGGGGTTATCGTCCTTACGACGACAAGAGGAGTTCTCCGTGACCGAGCTGATGGCGGGCGTCGAGCACACCCCGCTGGCCCTGCTCATGCTCGGCCGGCAGCGCGACCCTGCCTCCGAGCGGGGAGTCGACTGCCCCGGCGACCTGCCCCCCGCCTCCGACCCCGGTCTCGTCGAACGGGCCCGGGCGGCCAAGGCGGCCCTCGGCTCGGACCTGTTCGTCCTGGGGCACCACTACCAGCGCGACGAGGTGATCGCGTTCGCCGACGTGACGGGCGACAGCTTCCGGCTCGCCCAGCAGGCGGCGGCGCGTCCGGAGGCGCCGTACGTCGTGTTCTGCGGGGTGCACTTCATGGCGGAGTCGGCCGACATCCTGACCGGCCCGGACCAGGCCGTGGTCCTGCCCGACCTGGCCGCGGGCTGCTCGATGGCCGACATGGCCAGCTTCGAGCAGATCGAGGACTGCTGGGACGTCCTCACCGACGCCGGCGTCGCGGACCGCACCGTGCCCGTGAGCTACATGAACTCCACCGCCGCCATCAAGGGCTTCACCGGCCGGCACGGTGGCACGATCTGCACCTCGTCCAACGCCGGAGGGGCCCTCGAGTGGGCCTTCGCGAAGGGCAGCAAGGTGCTCTTCACCCCCGACCAGCACCTGGGGCGCAACACCGCGATCCGCGAGCTGGGGCTGTCGCGGGAGGACTGCGTCGTCTTCGACCCGCGCAAGGAGGGCGGCGGCCTGACCGGCCAGCAGCTGCGTGACGCCACGATGCTGCTGTGGAAGGGCCACTGCTCGGTGCACGGCCGCTTCAGCAAGCAGAGCGTCGACGACGTCCGCGCCCGCGTCCCCGGGGTCACGGTCCTCGTCCACCCCGAGTGCACCAACGAGGTCGTCGAGGCGGCCGACCTCGTCGGCTCGACCGAGCACATCATCAAGACCCTCGAGGCAGCTCCTTCCGGGTCGGCCTGGGCCATCGGGACCGAGCTCAACCTCGTACGGCGGCTGGCGGGCGCGCATCCCGACAAGACCGTGGTCTTCCTCGACAAGACGGTGTGCTTCTGCTCGACCATGAACCGCATCGACCTCCCGCACCTGGTCTGGTCGATGGAGGAGCTCGTCGCCGGCAGGGTGCCGAACCGGATCACGGTCGACCCCGACACCGCCCACCACGCCCGGATCGCCCTCGACCAGATGCTCGCCCTGCCGTGACACGTAGCCTGGTCCCGTGACCGAGAGCACCCAGGGCAAGGGCCGACCCACCCCCAAGCGCAGCGACACGAGCAAGCGCCGCGGCGGGCCGGTGACCCCGCCGCCGACCAACCGGCGCGAGGCCGCCAAGCAGCTGCGTGCCAAGCAGGCCGACAACAGGCAGCGCGTCAAGCAGGGCACGGCCAGCGGCGACGACAGCGCGATGCTCCCCCGCGACCGGGGTCCGGTCCGCCGGCTCGTCCGCAACACCGTCGACGGCCGCCGCAGCCTCGGCTTCCTGCTGCTCCCCGTGGCCGCCCTGCTGGTCGTCGCGCAGGTCGTGCGCGACCCGGTCGTCCTCGCGATCGCGGTCGGCGTCTGGCTCGCCACGCTGATCGGGGTCGCCGCCGACCTCCTGCTGACGGCCCTCCAGCTGCGCGCCACGATCAGGCGCAGCCACCCCGACGAGGCAAAACTCGGCGGGCACATCGCGTACGGCCTGCTCCGCAGCACGGTCATCCGGCGCTTCCGGATGCCGCGCCCCCAGGTCAAGCGCGGCCTGAAGACCTAGCGGGCGGGCTTCGCGTCCGCGCTGTAGGCGGCGCCCTGGTAGGTCGCGGTCGCCGACCACATCAGCCAGCCCTGGATGCCGTTGGCCCGGGTCCCCGCGATCTGCTCCTTGACCTTCGGCACGTCGTACACGCCCCGGAAGTTCTCGTCCTGGAGCCAGGGCACCACGACGCACCCGGTCCCGACGACCTGCTTCTTCCAGTCGACCAGGGACCGCTTCACGATCTCGTAGGCACCGACGTACGGGTCGGGCACGCCGTACTCGCCCTTGTTCCAGTGCGACGGGTAGTCCATCGGGATGACGACGTCGAGGTGCCGGGCCATCTTGCGGATGTTCTGCGCGGTCGGGCCCGGCCGGGTCGCGGCCTGGGCGAAGGCCGCGGCCCCGAGCGAGCCGCCGAGCGGCCGGACCTTGGCCTGCGCCTCGGCGAGGAAGCCGGCGATCGCGTCCTCCGGTGCACCCTTGAGGCCGGGGAACCGCATGCTGGCCACAGGGCCGTCGGGGCGCCGCACGTAGTCGTAGACGACGTCGTCGAAGCCGGCCTTCACCGCCTCCGCGGCGAGGTCGGTGTTGTAGTCGCGGACCTCCTGCTTCGCGAAGTTGCCGAACCCCGACTTGTTGTAGCCGTAGAGGTACCTCGTGCCGTCCGGGTTCTGGATGACCCAGTCCTTGTGGCCGTGCCCGAAGGCCCAGGTGGACAGCTTCGGGTCGTTGAAGGCCACGATCCGGCCGATGACCCGGATGCCCATCCTGTGGAGCTGGTCGGTGACCTTCCTCGGGTCGTAGAAGCTCGCCGTGGCACCGATGACCCCGGCGAGATGCACGGACGTCGGGAAGTTGACGACGCCGTCCTCGTCCTTGATGTCGAGCTGGACGGCGTTGATGCGGTGCTGCCGCGCGAGCGTCAGCACCGGGTCGCGGAGCTTGAGGTAGGCCCACGCCCGGCCGGTCAGGTGCACCGCGCGGATGTTGCCGGGGTAGGACGTCCTGACCGTGACGTCGCGGACCGTCTGGTTGCCCGCGGCGTCGACGGCGACGACCGTGGCGCCGGCCGGCGGGACGGCGTAGTGCACCGTGAACGCGGTGCCGGTCTGCGTGACCCTGCCTCCCTCGGCCGTGACCGTCGCACCCGGCTCGACCGTCCCCGTGACGTCGACCGCGTCCCGGATCCTCACCGGGGCCGACGGCGTCCTGACGGTCAGGTCCGGCGGCGACGCGTCGACGACCAAGTGGTGGGTGGCGGTCGCGGTGCCGTTCGGGAAGCCGCGGTCGACCCTCGCGACGAGCAGGTGGGCCCCGTCGGCGAGGTGGGCGAGCGACAGGGTCAGCGTCCCCGTGCTCGCGGTGGCCACCTCCCGGCCGTCGAGCAGGAACGCCGCCGCGTGGCCGCCGGTCCGCATCGAGACCTCCGCGGTCCGCAGGCTCACGGCGCCGAAGGAGGTGGTCGCCAGGCCGTCGACCCGCACGGGGCCCGCATCCGGGATCGCCAGAGCCGTGCCTGCGACGAGGACGGCCACGGCGGCGACCGGCACGAGGACGGCAGGACGGCGGAGACGGGGCACGCGGGATCCCTTCACGGCGATGGGTGAGACTGCATCTCTCACAGGACGTCGTCACCAGGACGCCGCGGGAGGCGTGGAGGTTGCAGGGTGCGGTCAGGCTACCGGCGGACGGTGGGGTCGGCCGCGCTCGCCCTGGTGACGGTTGCCTGCAGCGGGGCGCCTCCACCCTCGGCGCAGCGCACCGTCCCGCCGACGCCCGGCCCGCGGGTGACGGCGTCGGCAGCTGCCGCCCCCGGCGTCGACCCGGCCACGGTGCACGCCGACGAGCTCGGGTCGGTGCCGGTGCTGATGTACCACCAGCTGCTGGCCCATCCGAGGAGCGACTACGACCAGACCCCGGCCCAGTTCCGCGCCGAGGTCGAGCTGCTCTACCGCTCCGGCTACCGGACCGTCACGGCCGCCGACCTGGTCGCCGGCAGGATCGGCGTCCCCGCCGGCCGGAGCCCGATGGTCCTGACCTTCGACGACTCGACCGCCAGCCAGTACCGCGAGCGGGCAGACGGCTCCGTCGACCCCGCGAGCGCGGTCGGCATCCTGCTCGCCGTCGGACACAGGTACGGCGAGGACCGGCCGGTGGCGAGCTTCTACGTCAACGCCGCACCCTTCGCGGGCAAGGACGCCTACCTCACGAGGCTCAGCGCGCTCGGCATGGAGGTCGGCGACCACACGGCCACGCACGCCAACCTGCGACAGCTCGACGACAATGGGGTCCAGCGCGAGCTCGTCCAGGGGCTCACGGTCATCAGGGGCCCGCTGCCCACCGTGCCGGTGACCACGATGGCCCTGCCGTACGGCGCCCTGCCCCACCACACCGCCCTCGACCACCGCGGCTCCTGGAAGGGACTCCGGTACGACTTCCACGGCGTCCTTCTCGTCGGGAGCAACCCCGCGCTGTCGCCCTTCCGCAGGGGGTTCGACCCACTTGCGGTGCCGAGGATCCGGAGCGGCAACCACGCGGGCGACCAGACGTTCACCGCGACGTACTGGCTCCCGCGGCTCCGCACGTCCCGGTACGTCAGCGACGGCAACCCCGACACCGTCAGCTTCCCGCGCGGCGAGCTGGGTCGCCTCGACCCCCTGTACGCCTCCAGGGCGCGCCCTTACTAAGGTCCAGGCATGGAGTTCCGGCGCCTCGGGCGCAGCGGTCTGAAGGTGTCCGAGATCAGCTACGGCAACTGGCTGACGCACGGCTCGCAGGTCGAGGCCGACCAGGCCAAGGCGTGCGTCAAGGAGGCTCTCGAGGTCGGCATCACGACCTTCGACACCGCCGACGTGTACGCCGGTACCAGGGCGGAGACGGTCCTCGGCGACGCTCTCAAGGGAGTCAAGCGCGAGTCGTACGAGCTGTTCACGAAGGTCTACTGGCCGACCGGCGCCGGCGTCAACGAGCGCGGGCTGTCGCGCAAGCACATCCTCGAGAGCTGCAACGCCTCGCTGAGGCGGCTGCAGACCGACCACGTCGACCTCTACCAGGCGCACCGGTTCGACTACGAGACGCCGCTCGAGGAGACCCTGCGGGCCTTCGACGACCTGGTGCGCTCGGGCAAGGTGATGTACGTCGGCGTGAGCGAGTGGCGGGCCTCGGAGATCGCGGCAGCCCTGGAGATCGCCGACCAGCTGGGCCTCGACCGGATCGTGTCGAACCAGCCGCAGTACTCCGCCCTGTGGCGCGTCATCGAGGCCGAGGTGGTCCCGCTGTCGGAGAAGGAGGGCGTCTCGCAGATCGTCTGGTCGCCGATCGCGCAGGGCGTGCTCACCGGCAAGTACCTGCCCGGCGCGCCGCCGCCCCAGGGCTCGCGGGCCACCGACGACGCCGGCGGCGCGAACATGATCAAGGGGTTCCTGCGGGACGAGGTGCTGACCACCGTGCAGCGGCTCAGGCCGCTCGCCGAGCAGGCCGGCCTGTCGATGGCCCAGCTGGCCGTCGGCTGGGTGCTGTCCAACCCCAACGTCGCCTCCGCGATCGTCGGTGCGTCCCGGCCGGAGCAGGTGCGCGACAACGCCGCGGCCAAGGCGCTGCCCCCGGACCTCAAGCAGGCGGTCGACGACGTACTGGCCGCGATCGCCGAGACCGACCCGTCCAAGGGCGGGTCGCCGGCGTCCCGGTCCTGAACCGGAAGGCTCAGGCGGGGTCGAGCCCCATTGGCCCGTAGGCCTTCCGGTCGTCCTCGAAGAGGGTCACGGCCTGCACGCCGGCCTCGCGCAGCTCACGCCACACCTCCCCCACCCACGACTCCGCGTCGGCCTGCGTGGGGAAGTCGGGCTGCTCCGGAGCGACCCCTACGGGCTCCACGGCCTGCCCGTCCGGTCCTTCGTACTGCCACGTCCAACCCATGCGCTGCGCCCTCCACCGTCGGTGCTGGCAGGCTAGACGGGTGCGGATCAGGTTGCTCGGCAGCGGGGCCTCGGACGGGTGGCCCAACCCGTGGTGCTCGTGCGGCTCCTGTGCGGCCGCACTCGCCCAGGGCGTGGTGCGCGGCAACACCTCGGTGCTCGTGGACGACCGGCTGCTCATCGACGTCGGACCCGACGGCCCCCGCGCCGCCGCGCGGCACGGCGTCTCGCTCCGCGGCGTCGAGGCCGTCCTCGTCACCCACCGGCACCTCGACCACCACTTCCCGCGGGCCTGGGTCTGGCGCGGGTGGGCCGACGCCACCGGACCGCTGACGGTGGCGGCTCCTCCCCTGGTGCTCCAGGACGCGGGCCGGACCTTCGACCACGGTGTGACCGCCGTACCCGTCGTGCCGGGCGACCGGCTGGCCCTCGCGGGCTACGACGTCACTGTCCTGGAGGCCGAGCACCCCGACGGGGCGGTCCTGTACGACGTCACCGGCCCGGACGGAGCGCGGCTGCTCTACGCCACCGACACCGGGGTCCTCCCCGAGGCCATGGTCGGCAGGACCCGCGGCCGCGACTACGACGTGGTGCTGCTCGAGCTGGGCGGCAGCCCGATCCCGTCGCACCTCGACCTGTCGAACTGGCCCGCACAGGTCGACCGGCTGAGGGAGGTCGGCGCCGTCACGGAGCGGACCCGGGTCGTCGCGGTGCACCTCGGCCACCACAACCCGCCGCCCGACGAGCTCGACCGGCGGCTGGCCGCCCTCGGGGCCACCGCCGGGAGGGACGGCGACCTGATCGACACCGCCACCCGCGGCCGCCGCGTGCTCGTCCTCGGCGGCCAGAGCTCGGGCAAGTCCGCCTACGCGGAGGGCCTGCTGAAGGGGCCGGTCACCTATGTCGCGACCGCCCCGGCGCGCCCGGGCGACGACGACTGGGACCGGCGGACGGCCGCCCACGCGGCCCGCCGTCCGCGGGACTGGACGACCGTCGAGACCGGCGACGTCGCCGCGCTCCTGCGCGCCGCCACGTCCCCGGTGCTCGTCGACGACCTCGGCCTCTGGCTGACGAGGGTGCTGGACGACCACTGGGACTCCCCCTCCGCGAGGGAGGTGTTCGACCTCGCGCTCGCCGACCTGCTCGACGCCTGGACGGGGGTGCAGGCGACCGCGGTCGTCGTCGCCCCGGAGGTCGGCGCCGGCATCGTCCCGGCCACCGCCTCGGCGCGCTTGTTCGCCGACCTGCTGGGCCGGGCGACCACCGCGCTGGCGCACGCCTCCGACGAGGTCGTGCAGGTCGTCGCAGGACAGCCGAGACGGCTCCGGTGAGCCGCCTCGACCGCGAGCTGCGCCGCGTCTTCGGCGACCCCCCGGAGCCACCCCGCGCCGTCGTACGGGTGCAGGTCGCCGCCGGGCAGGGGCTCGAGGCCGGGCGCGAGGAGGGCGACCGGCTCGTCGACGCGGGTGCCGACCTGGTCGTCCTCGACGCGGACCTGCCCGGCCCGGCGGCGCTGGCGGCGGTCGCCGTCCTGCTCGACCTCGAGCCCGTCGCCGTCGTGGGCACCGCGCCCGCGGAGGGCTGGAGGCAGCAGGTGGTCGCGGTCCGGGACCTGCGGCGCACCGCCAGGCCCCACGCCGGCGACCCGGTCCTGCTGGTGCAGGTGCTCGGCGACCCCGCGTTCGGCCGGGTCGTGGGGCTGCTCGACCGGCTGGCCGACCGCCGCACGCCCGTGCTGCTCGGCGGCGGCACCGCCACCGCCGCCGCGGCCCTCGTAGCGGCCAGGCTGCAGCCCGGCGCCGAGTGCCGCTGGCTCGCGGGGTCGGCTCCGGCGGACGCGGCGGGCATGGGCGCCCTGGCCGCGGTCGGCCTGACCCCGCTGCTCGATCTCGGGCTCGGCCCCGGAAGCGCCGACGTCGCCGTCGCCGTGGTCCGTGCCGGCCTGGAGCTGCTCGGTGCCTGACGGGCTGCGGCTGGCGCTCACCACGCTCACGGTGGCCCGCCTCCGCCGACCCGTGCCGCCCGACCGGCGGACGGCCGGCCGGGCCATGGAGCTCGCACCGTTCGTCGGGCTCCTGCTCGGCCTCGCCGCCGCGGCCGTGCTGTACGGCACCCGGCTCCTGCAGGATGCCGGGGGCACGGCGCTGCTGCCCTGCGTCCTCGCCGTCGGGACCCTCGCGGTCCTGACCCGTGGCCTGCACCTCGACGGCCTCGCCGACCTGACTGACGGGCTCGCGTCGTACCAGGATCCCGAAGGCGCGCGGGCGGTGATGAAGGCGCCGGACGTCGGGCCGCTCGGGGTCGTGTCGCTCGTCCTCGTCCTGCTGGTGCAGGCGAGCGCGCTCCTCGCCTGCGTCCAGGAGGGCAGGGGGGTCGCGTCACTGCTGCTCTCGGTCGCCACCGGACGGCTGGCCATGACCGCCGCCTGCCGCGGCACGCCTGCCGCGACGGCCGTGGGGATGGGCGCCCTCGTGGCCGGCACCGTGCGGCGCGGCGTCACGGCCGCCTGGTTCGTGGTGCTGGCGGCCGCCTTCGCGCTCGTCGGCCCCGACGCGACCGCCGAGCAGGTGACACGCGTCCTGCTGGCGCTGTCCCTGGCCCTCGTCATGGCCCGGCTGCTGCGGGCTCACGCCGTACGGCGGCTGGGCGGCCTGACCGGGGACGTGCTCGGGGCCCTCTGCGAGGGCGCCACGGCTGTCTCCCTCGTCGTCCTCAGCGCCGGCTGGAGCTAGGCGAGACCCGCCTGCTGCTCCAGCTCGGCGACCACGAGCTTGGCGATCGCGCCGACCGGGAGCGCGTCGACGTCGACGACCTGGTCGGCGACCTCCTCGTAGTAGCCGCTGCGCTCGGTCGCCAGTCGGCGGAGCGTGGCCGCCGGGTCGTCACCGAGCCAGGGCCGGACGGGACCGGCACCGACGCGACGGACGAGCACCTGGGGGGTGGCCCGGAGCCACACGACGTGGCAGGGCGACGCCACCAGGCGGGCGCGGTCGGCCTCGTCGAGGACGACCCCTCCCGGGAGCCCGCACACCATCGGGCCCGGCATCCCCAGCATCAGGGTGAGAACACGCGACTCGGCCTCGCGCAGCGCCCGCTCGCCCAGCTCCGCGAGCAGGTCGAGCGCGGTCGAGCCGGCGGTCCGCTCGAGCAGCGTGTCGTTGTCGAGGTAGGGCCATCCCAGCCGCACGGACAGGGCGGCACCCACCGAGCTCTTGCCGGCGCCCATCATCCCGACGAGCAGGACCTTCTCGGTCACCGCACGTGGCTCGGCACGAAGGGAGGTCTGACGACCCTCATCACGCTGGTGCGTCCCCTCACGTCCACGGTCACCTCGTCGCCCTCCGCGGTGCCCCGCTCGAGGAGCGCCAGCCCGATACCCACGCGGCGGGTCGGCGAGAACGTCCCGCTCGTGACCTCGCCGATCTCACGGCCGTCCTTGAGGACCGCCATGTGGCCGCGAGGGATGCCGCGGTCCTGCGCCTCCAGGCCCCAGAGCGAGCGGGCAGGCCCGTCGGCCCGCTCCCTGACCAGCGCGTCGCGACCCCAGAACTCCGGCTTGTCCCAGCCGACGGCCCATCCCGACTTCGCCTGCACCGGCGTGATGTCGAGCGAGAGGTCCTGACCGTGCAGCGGGTAGCCCATCTCGGTGCGCAGCGTGTCGCGGGCACCGAGCCCGCACGGCAGCACGCCGAGCGCGGCACCCTTGCTGAGCAGCTCGTCCCAGACCGCCCCGGCATCGTCCCAGGGCGGAAGCAGCTCGTAGCCGAGCTCCCCGGTGTAGCCGGTACGGCAGACCGTCAGGTCGCCGATGCGGGTGAAGCTCATGTAGTCGTGGTCGGTCGGCAGGCCCAGAGCCGCGACGAGCTCGGGCGAGCGGGGCCCCTGCACGGCGATCACCGCGAAGCGGGTGTGGAGGTCCTCGACCTCGATGCCCGCCGGGGCATCGGCCTGCAGCAGGCCGACGACCGCTGACGTGTTGGCGGCGTTGGGGATCAGGAAGATCTCGTCCTCGCTGCGCACGTAGGCGATGAGGTCGTCGACCACGCCCCCGGTCTCCCGGTCGCAGCACAGCGTGTACTGCGCCTGCCCCGGTCCGATCCGGCGCAGGTCGTTGGTGAGCCGCGCGTTGACGAAGTCGAGGGCACCGGCGCCGCGGACGACGCCCTTGCCGAGGTGGCTGACGTCGAACACCCCCACGGCCTCCCGGACCGCGGCGTGCTCCTTGAGGACCCCGCCCCCGGGGTACTCGATCGGCATCTCCCAGCCCCCGAAGTCGGCGAGCTTCGCGCCCAGCCCGACGTGCCGGTCGTGCAACGGGCCTTGCTTCAACTCTCGCTCCTCATGATCGCCCACGAGCGAGCAACCTACGCTGTGGCCCGCGCGAGGGCTTCGGCGAAGGCCTCGAGGTCGCCCGGTGTCGCCCAGGCGGCCGTCGACACGCGCAGCACCGGTACGGCGACATCGGCCGCGCGCGTGGTCGGCACCGCGCTCACGACGAAGCCTTCCGCGACCAGCGCGGCCCTGGTCGCGAAGGGGTCCGCGGCGGGGTGCGTCAGGGTCGTGATGCCGGTCGGCTCCTCGACGGGCTCGACCACCCGCCAGCCCCCGGCCCCGGCCAGCAGCACCCGCGCCGCGGCGGCCGCGGCCTGGAGGACCGGCAGCACGGCGGGGGACCAGGTGCGCGCGGCCTGCGCCAGCGCGACCCGGCCGGCGACGTGCGCCTCGCGGCTGTCGAAGCGGCGGAGACCGGAGAGCCCGAGTCGGCCGACCGCCGGCGGGTCGGCAAGCCGGTCGTGCCACGCCGGGGCGACGACGCCGAACCCGATCCCGCGGGGGCCGCACAGCCACTTGCGCGACGTACCGGCGTAGGCGGCCGCGCCCCGCGGCACCTCGACCTGGCCGAGGGACTGCGCCACGTCGAGCAGCAGCGGCACGCCGCTGGACAGCACGTCGGCGACCGGCTGGCCGATCCCGCGCTGGCTCGGCACCTGGGGGAAGGTGACCAGGTCGAGACCGGCGGGCACGCCCGTGATGCGGCCGAGCGGGTCCACCGGCAGCCCGACCAGCTCCCATCCCCTCGCGGCGGCCCGTGACCGCAGCACCCGGGCGTTGCCGCCGTACTCGCTGGGGACCGTGCCGATGCGCGCCCCCGGAGGGAGCGGCCACGCGTCGAGGAGCGCGGCGAACACGGAGGCGCCGCCGTCCATCAGGAACACGTCGCGGCCGGAGAGCCCGACCATCGCGCCGATCGCGCCGCGTCCGGCGTCGACGGTGGCGTCCGCGGCCTGCTCGGCGAGGTAGCCGCCGACCTCGGCCTCCAGCCGGAGGTGCCGGATCTCGGCCTCGAGCGCGGCCTGCGAGATGCGGCCGCAGGCGGCCACGTCGAGGTGGACCCTGTCGGTCGGCACGCGGTCGGCTACCCAGGCGGCGACGCTCATGGGTCCATCCAACAGGGTGTCGCGCCGGGGAGGCCGTCGGCGACCAGGTGAGTCCGCGAGCCTGGCGCGGGTAAGGTCCTCGCTCGTGACCAGCCTCTCCGTCTCCAGCAGCCCCGCCGCGTCGGTCAGGACCGACGCTGTCGTCATCGGTGTCGCCAAAGGACCGAAGGGGCTCGTGCTCGCACCGGGTTCCGAGTCGGTCGCCGCGGCGTTCGGCAAGGGCCTTCTCCCCGCCCTGACCGGGCTCGGGGGCACCGGCAAGGCCGAGGAGATCACCCGGCTGGCCAGCCTCGGTGCCACCAAGGCGGCCGTCGTCGTCGCGGTGGGGCTGGGCGACGTCGCCAAGGAGTACGACCCGGAGCTGCTGAGGCGCGCGACCGGCGCCGCCGTCCGCGCCCTCGCCGGCACCGCCTCGGTCACGCTCGCGCTCCCGGCAGCCGACGCCCGCTCGCTGCGGGCCGTCGCCGAGGGCGGGCTTCTCGGTGCCTACGCCTTCACGGCCTACCGGACCACCTCCCTCGCCGACCACAAACCCCCGGTCGCCTCCCTGACGGTCGCCACCGGGCTCGGCAAGGAGGCCAAGACCGTCGTACGGCGAGCCGACGTGGTGACCCGGGCCGTCAAGCTGGCGCGCGACCTCGTGAACACCCCGCCGTCCCACCTCCACCCCGTCGAGCTCGCCGCGGCCGCGACGGAGGCGGCCGCGAAGGTCGGCCTCTCCGTCGAGGTGCTGGACGAGAAGGCGCTCAGGAAGGGGGCGTTCGGCGGCATCCTCGGCGTCGGGCAGGGCTCGACGAACCCGCCGCGCCTGGTCCACCTGTCCTACAAGGGCAAGGGCGGCGGGAAGACCAAGGTCGCCCTCGTCGGGAAGGGCATCACCTTCGACTCGGGCGGCATCTCCATCAAGCCGGCCGCCGGCATGGAGGACATGAAGTCCGACATGGGCGGCGCCGCCGCCGTGATCGCCACCATGGCGGCCGTGGCCGAGCTCGGGCTCGTGATCGACGTCGAGGCCTGGGTGCCGATGGCCGAGAACATGCCCTCGGGCACCGCGATCCGCCCCTCCGACGTGCTCACCATGCGCGGCGGCAAGAAGGTCGAGGTCAACAACACCGACGCCGAGGGTCGCCTGATCATGGGCGACGCGATCGCCCGCGCGTGCGAGGACTCCCCGGACTACGTCTTCGACGTCGCCACCCTGACGGGCGCGCAGCTCGTCGCACTGGGCGCACGGACCGCCGGCGTGATGTCCAACGACGACGGCCTGCGCGAGCAGATGGTCGCCTCTGCAGGCGTGGCCGGTGAGGCGATGTGGGGCATGCCGCTGCCCGCGGACCTCCGCAAGGGACTCGACTCCGACATCGCCGACATGGTGAACACCGGCCCCCGGGAGGGCGGGATGCTCACGGCCGGCCTGTTCCTCCAGGAGTTCGTGGCCGACGGCGTGAAGTGGTCGCACCTCGACATCGCCGGCCCGGCCTACAACACCGGCGCGCCGTACGGCTACACGCACACGGGCGGCACCGGTGCCGCGGTGCGCACCTTCGTGCAGGTCCTGGAGGACCTGGCGCGCTGACGGAGCGGTCCGCTCCTGGGAGCAGGCCCCGCGCGTCCGGGCCAGTGCGTCCGGGCCAGTGCGAACGGGCCAGTGCGAGCGGGCTAGTGCGAGCGGGGCTCGCCCGCCGCCTTCCGGGCCGCGGTCCACTCCCTCATCCGCTGCGGGTAGCCGGTGGCGGCGACGTCGTAGACAGGCAGGCCCAGCTTCCTGCCGAGGTCGAAGGCGGCCCGCGGCGACGCCACCCGGCGGCGCGTCCACTCGCCGTCGCCCGCCACCAGGACCAGCGTCGTCGACGTGGTCATCGTCTGCGGCTCCACGAAGCCCTCCACGCCGGCCCGGCTGCCGGCGAACGCCTCGAGGTGTGCGACGTCGGCGTCCTGGGCGGAGCGCACGGTGCCGGGACGCTGCTTGCGTCCGAGCCTGTCGAGCAGTCCCACGGTGAGCTCCTCGCTGGGAATGGGACGGGTCGGTCGCGACCTGTAACCGGTGAGTGAAAGGATGCCATGTCATGGCCCGGAACAAGGAGCAGCAGCAGTGACCCAGCCCGCAACCGTCGACCTCGTCGTCCTGGGGGGTGGCAGTGGCGGGTACGCCGCGGCCCTGCGCGCCGCGGAGCTCGGCATGACGGTGGTGATGGTCGAGAAGGACAAGGTCGGCGGCACGTGCCTGCACCGCGGCTGCATCCCGACCAAGGCGCTGCTGCACTCCGCCGAGACCGTCGACGTGATCAAGGAAGCGGCGCAGTTCGGCGTCAACGGCACCTTCGAGTCCGTCGACATCACCGCTGTCAACGCCTACAAGGGCAAGGTCGTCGAGGGCTTGTTCAAGGGACTCACGGGCCTGGTCAAGTCACGCGGCATCGAGGTCGTCCAGGGCACCGGCACGCTCGTGTCCCCCACCGCGGTGGAGGTGGACGGCCGGCGGATCGAGGCACGGCACGTCCTGCTCGCCACCGGCTCGGTGCCGCGGTCCCTGCCCGGACTCGACCTCGACGGTGTGCGGGTCGTCACCTCCGACGACGCCCTCGGGTTCGAGACGATCCCGTCCTCGGTCGTGATCCTCGGTGCCGGAGCCATCGGCTGCGAGTTCGCCTCCGTCTGGTCGTCGTTCGGTGCCGACGTGACCATCGTCGAGGCCCTTCCCCACCTCGTGCCGCTGGAGGAGGAGTCCTCCTCCAAGCTGCTGGAGCGCGCCTTCCGCAAGCGCGGCATCAAGCAGGAGCTCGGCGCCCGCTTCTCGAAGGTCGAGCACACCGCGACCGGCGTCACGGTCCACCTCGAGAGCGGCAAGACCCTCGACGCGGAGCTGCTGCTCGTCGCGATCGGCCGCGGGCCGGTGTCCGAGGGCCTGGGCTACGAGCAGATCGGCGTCGAGATGGAGCGCGGCTTCGTCAAGGTCGACGCCTACTGCCAGACCTCCGTGCCCACGATCAGCGCCGTCGGCGACCTCATCCCGACGCTCCAGCTGGCGCACGTCGGGTTCGCCGAGGGCATCCTCGTCGCCGAGCGGCTCGCGGGACTCCCCGTCACGCCCGTCGACTACGACGGCGTGCCACGCGTCACCTACTCCCACCCCGAGGTGGCCTCGGTCGGGATCACCACGAAGCAGGCCGTGGAGCGCGGCTACGACGTCGTCGAGGCGACCTACGACCTCGCCGGCAACGGCAAGGCCCGGATCCTGGGCACCGCTGGAGCGGTGAAGGTCGTCGCACAGAAGGACGGCCCCGTCCTCGGGGTCCACATGGTCGGCGAGCGGGTCGGCGAGCTCATCGCCGAGGCACAGCTGATCACCAACTGGGAGGCGCTCCCGGCCGAGGTCGCACAGCTCATCCACCCGCACCCGACGATGTCGGAGGCGGTCGGCGAGGCGCACCTCGCGCTGGCCGGCAAGCCCCTCCACAGCCACTCCTAGCCAGCCCTCCTAGACAAAGGACCACGCGCACTCTCATGGCCGTCTCCGTCACCATGCCCCGCCTCGGCGAGAGCGTCTCCGAGGGCACCGTCACCCGATGGCTGAAGAAGGAGGGCGAGCGCGTCGAGGTCGACGAGCCGCTGCTGGAGGTCTCGACCGACAAGGTCGACACCGAGATCCC
>FSWJ01000727.1_pt1 | contig 25572 bp, 17 predicted proteins | sample 1637851 | NCBI WGS metagenome assembly FSWJ01 (sample SAMEA3914789, study PRJEB12502) | metagenome | biome: forest; material: soil | place: Canada | collected 2011-07-03 | depth 0.3 m | reverse complement strand
GGCCCGGACCTCCGCCTCGAGCTGCTCGACCGTCCCGTCGTTGTGCAGGACCCGGGTCGCGGCGGCCAGGCGCTCCTCCCGCGTGGCCTGGGCGGCGATCCGCTGCTCCGCGTCGGCGCGGGCCATGCCGCGCAGGCGGACCAGCCGGTCGAGCTGCACCTCGGGGGCGACGTCGACGACGACGACCTCGTCGTACGAGTCCTGGAGACCGCTCTCGACGAGCAGCGGGACGTCGTGGACGAGGACCGTCGCGCCGCCCTGCTCGGCGGCCGCCCACAGCTCCGCGCTCCGGGCCCCGATGAGGGGGTGCAGGATCGCCGACAGCCGGGCCCGGGCGTCGTCGTCGCCGAAGACCACCCGGCCGAGGGCCTCCCGGTCGAGCGTTCCGTCCGTCCGCAGGACGCCCGGGCCGAATGCGGCGGCCACGGCCGCCAGCCCGGGGGTCCCGGGCTCGACCACCTCGCGCGCGACCAGGTCGGCGTCGACCACCACGGCCCCGAGCGAGGCCAACACGCGGCTGACGGTCGACTTTCCGGACCCTATGCCGCCGGTGAGCCCTAGTCTGAGCACGCCCGAACTGTGCCAGACCAGCCTCCGCGCCAAGACAGGGAGACCTCCCGCGTGAGCACAACCCCGCCCCGCGTCGTCGTCATCGGGGGCTGTGGCCATGTCGGCCTCCCGCTCGGCATCGCCCTGGCCAGCCGTGGAGCGGACGTCGTCCTGCAGGACCTGAGCGTCCCGGCCACCGAGATGGTGGCGGCGGGCCGGATGCCGTTCGACGAGCCGGGCGCCCAGGCGCACCTCGACGCGGCGCTCGCGGCGGGAAGGCTTCGCACCACCACCGACCCCGCGGCGGTCGCCGACGCCGACGTCGTCGTGGTCGTCATCGGGACCCCGGTCGACGAGCACCTCAACCCCGACCCGTCCTCGCTCCCACGGGCCCTCGGCGCCTGCGCCCCCCACCTCCGGGACGGCCAGCTGGTCATCCTGCGGTCGACGGTCTACCCGGGGGTCACGGCCCTCGTCGAGCAGATGCTGGCCACCCGCGGCCTCGCCGTCGACGTGGCGTTCTGCCCCGAGCGGATCGCCGAGGGCAAGGCCATGACCGAGCTGTTCTCGCTGCCGCAGATCGTGTCCGCCCGTGACGAGCGGGTCCTCGAGCGGGCCGAGGAGTTCTTCTCGCTGCTCACCGACGAGACCGTCCGGCTGCAGCCGGAGGAGGCAGAGCTCGCCAAGCTGTTCACGAACGCCTGGCGCTACCTGAAGTTCGCGGCCGTCAACCAGTTCTACATGATCGCCGACAGCAAGGGCCTGGACTTCGCGCGCATCCAGGAGGCCGTCGTGCGGGACTACCCGCGGGCCGCCGACATGCCCGGGCCCGGCTACGCCGCCGGCCCGTGCCTGTTCAAGGACACGATGCAGCTGGCCGCGTTCAACGACAACAACTTCCAGCTCGGGCACGCCGCGATGCTCGTCAACGAGGGCCTGCCGCTGCACGTGCTGAGCCAGCTCGACGCCCGCGTCGGGCTCGCCGGGAAGACGGTGGGAATCCTCGGCATGGCGTTCAAGGCCGGCTCCGACGACACCCGCTCCAGCCTGTCGTACAAGATCAAGCGGATCCTCGGCTTCCGGGCCGGTGCGGTGCTGTGCACGGACCCGTTCGTGACCAGCGACCCCGACCTGGTCTCCCTGGAGCGGGTGCTGGCCGAGGCCGACGTGCTGGTCGTCGGGGCACCGCACCCCCAGTACCTGGGGCTCGCCGTGACGCAGCCCTTCGCCGACGTCTGGGGCGTTCTCAAGAGCGCCACGCCGTGACGGCTCCGCGGGTCTCGGTCGTCATTCCGGCCTACCAGGAGGGCGACGACGTCGTGCCGGTCCTCGACCGGCTCTTCGAGGCGATCCACCTCGACTGCGAGGTGTGCCTGGTGGTCGACGACGAGGACGACAGCACCGTGCCCGTCGCCCGGGCCTACGCCCGGCGCGAGCCGCGGCTCCGCCTGGAGATCAACACCTACGGCCGCGGGCCGGCCAACGCGATCCGCTACGGCACCGACGTCGCGGAGGCTCCGGTCACGGTCGTGACGATGGCGGACGGCTGCGACGACCCCCGGCAGATCGACGACCTCGTCCGCCTGGTCGAGCGCGGGGTCGTCGTCGCGGCCGCGTCGCGGTACATGCCGGGCGGCCAGCAGGTCGGCGGCCCCCTCCTGAAGGGCCTGCTGTCGAGGGCGGCCGGCCGCTCGCTGCACACGTTCGCGCGGGTCGGCACCCGGGACGCGACCAACAGCTTCAAGGCATACTCCACCGAGTTCCTCCGCTCGGTCGGCATCGACAGCCGCTTCGGCTTCGAGATCGGCATCGAGCTGACCGCCAAGGCGACCCGCCTCGGCCTGCCGGTCGCCGAGCTGCCGACCATCTGGCTCGACCGGCAGACCGGTACGTCGCAGTTCAAGCTGATGTCCTGGCTCCCCCAGTACCTCCACTGGTACCGGTTCGCGTACGGCCCGAAGATCACCCTCGAGCAGCTCAAGGCTCTCGACCACACGAAGGACGCATCGTGAAGGTTCTCGTCAGCGGCTCGGCCGGCTTCATCGGCGGCTACGTCGTGGAGGCGCTGCTCGCGCGCGGCCACCAGGTCGTCGGGATCGACGACTACTCGAAGTACGGCAAGGTCACCAAGTCCTACGACGACCACCCGGACTACCACTTCACCGAGGGCGACGCCCGCGACGTGGGCCTCATGACCGAGCTGCTCATGGACTGCGACCACTTCATCGCCGGCGCGGCCCTGATCGGCGGGATCAGCTACTTCCACGCCTACGCCTACGACCTGCTCGCCAGCAACGAGCGCATCCTCGCGTCGTCCTGCGACGCCGCGATCAGGGCGCACCGCGAGGGCAGGCTGCAGAAGGTCACCTACCTGAGCTCCTCGATGGTCTTCGAGTCGACCACCACCTGGCCCTCCGTCGAGGGCGACCAGCTGCTCGTCCCGCCGCCGATGTCGTCGTACGGCTTCCAGAAGCTCGCGGTCGAGTACTTCGCGAAGGCCGCCTGGGACCAGTACCAGCTCCCCTACACCGTCGTGCGGCCCTTCAACTGCGTCGGGATCGGCGAGGGCAGGGCCCTCGGCGACGTCGAGGTCGACTCCGGCAACGTCAAGCTCGCCATGAGCCACGTCGTCCCCGACCTGGTGCAGAAGGTCCTCAAGGGCCAGGACCCGCTCCACGTGCTCGGCGACGGCTCCCAGGTCCGCCACTACACGTACGGCGGCGACCTCGCGACCGGCATCGTGACCGCGATGGAGCACCCGGACGCCCTCAACGACGACTTCAACCTCTCGACGGCCGAGTCCACCACCGTCGCCGAGCTGGCCGAGGTGGTGTGGCGCAAGATCAAGGGTCCCGACGTCCCGGTCCGCCTCGCCCACGACCCCGCCTACGAGTACGACGTGCAGAAGCGGGTGCCGTCGGTCGACAAGGCCAAGCGGGTCCTCGGCTTCGAAGCCACCACCACCCTCGAGGAGATGCTCGACGAGGTGATCCCCTGGATCACCAGGGCAGTCGCCGACGGCACGCTGTGACCGGAGCGAGTTCCCGGTCCCGGGCCCTCGCCACCGTCCACCGCCACCCGCTCCTGCTGAGCGCGTTCCTCGCGCTGCTCACCTGCCCCTTCATGCCCGCGACCCCCAGCGCGCACCTGGACCGCTCCTGGGGCTTCGCGCTGCACGCCTGGGTCAGCGGCTCCGCCGGCAGCGTCCCGGTCACCTACTTCACGTACGGGCCGCTCGGGTTCCTGACCGTCCCGGTGGTCTGGGGCCGCACGACGTACGCCCTCGCGCTGCTGTTCGCGCTGCTGGTCCAGGTCGCCCTGTGCCGGGTCCTGCTCGCCCGCGCGGTCCGGGTCGCCCCCCTGCCCGTGGCGGTGGTGACGACCCTGCTGCTCGCGGCCCTGGCGCCCACCCAGCCGGCCGAGCTCCTGGTGTTCGTCGAGGCGCTCGTGGCCGCGGAGCTGCTGCAGGCCGGGGTGGCCCACCGGCGCGCCTGGCTGCTCGGCGGCAGCGCTGTCGCCGGCCTGGCCCTGCTGGTGAAGTTCTCGACCGGCGTCGTGAGCACGGTGCTGCTCGTGGTCGTGGCCGCCGCGCTCGCCGGGCCGGGCTGGCGCCGCAGGCTCGGCGCGGCGGGCGGCGCGGGCCTGCTCGCGCTCGGGATCTCGGCCGCCGCCTTCGGGGTCGTCACGGGGCACCCCGGCGCGTTCCCGACCTGGCTCCGGGCCTCGAAGGAGATCGCCGGCGGCTACACCGCGATGGCCTACGAGCTGGGCGGCGGCACGACCACGGCCGACTACGCCTTCGCCGTACCGCTGCTCCTCGCCCTGTTGACGGTGGCCGCCGGCCTCGCCTGGCGGACCCGGGCGGTGCCGCAGGTGGCAGGTGGGGCGGTGATGGCCGTCGTCCTCTACCTGGCGTTCCGCGAGGGCTTCACCCGGCACGACTCCCAGCACGTCGAGGTGTTCGTCGCGGCTCTGCTGCTGCTGCCGTTCGGGCTGGCGCTCGGGCGCACCGGCCGCTGGCTCCTCGCCCCCCTGGTCGCGGCCACGCTGGCGTTCGGGGTCTGGCAGACCCACGTGACCGACCCCGGCTCCCGGTACGACCTGGCCGGGAACGTCGGCCGGCTCGCCGACCGGCTGCAGCTGGTGGCCGACGCGCGCGCGGTCCAGGACACCGGCCGCGCCGCCATGAGGTCGGAGTTCCAGGTGCCGCGCGAGGTGCAGGACGCGCTGCGCGGGCACCGGGTGCAGGTCGACCCCTACGACACGGGTGTCGCCTGGGCCTACGGGCTGCGCTGGGGCCCGTCGTCGGTGTGGGCGCTGTACTCCGCGTACACGCCCTGGCTCGACGAGCACAACGCGGCGAGCCTCGCGCCGCCCGACGGCCCGGACCGGATCCTGCGCCGCACCGGCGGGTGGGCGGTCGACGCGCGCCAGCCTGCCTTCGACTCGCCGCGGTACCAGCTCACGGAGCTGTGCCGGTGGCGCCAGGTCGTGCGGAGCGGCGCGTGGCAGGTGCTGGAGCGCGGTCCCGACCGGTGCGCGGCACCCACGGTGCTGGGTACCGCCAGGCTCACGCCGGGGGTGTCCGTGAAGGTCCCCCCCGCACGGACGCCGGGGGCGGTGGTCACCGTCCGGCTCCGGCTCGACCAGCCGTGGGACTACCGCCTGGAAAGCGCCCTGTTCAAGCCGTCGCGCCCGCAGTACGTGACCCTCGACGGCGTGCCGTACCGCCTGGTCGTCGCCACCGCGGGCGGGCCGCTGGTGCTGAGCGCGCCGTCCGACCCGTCCTTCCCGGCCGGCACCGCCACCCTGCGCGTCGACCTCCCGGGTACGGCGGTCTTCGAGGAGCGCGCCGTCTCCCCCTGAGCGCGCGGGGCCAGGACGGGGACGACGAAGGCCCCCACCCGCACGGGTGGGGGCCTTCGTGAGGCGCGAGGAGGAGCGGTGCCTACGCGCCGCCGCCGGACAGCTTGTCGCGCAGGGCCTGCAGGGCCTCGTCGCTGGCGAGCGTGCCGCCGGACGGGGCCGGTGCCGGGCGGGCCTCGTCGGCCGGGGCGGCCTCGCCCTCGACCGGCGCCTCGCCGTCCTCGCCGCTGGCGGAGGAGTAGGAGGTCGGCACGGCGGCCTCGGCGTCGGCCGCGGCCATCCGCTTGATCTGCTCCTGGTGCTGCTCGAAGCGCTTCTGGGCCTCGGCGTACTGGGCCTCCCACGCGGCCTTGGCCTCGTCGTGGCCGGGCAGCCAGTCGTTGGTCTCCGGGTCGAAGCCGTCGGGGTAGATGTAGTTGCCCGCCTCGTCGTACGACGCGGCCATGCCGTACTGGGCCGGGTCGAAGTGCTCGACGGCGATGACGCCGTTCTCGTTTGCCTGCTTCAGCGACAGCGAGATGCGGCGGCGCTCGAGGTCGATGTCGATGACCTTGACGAGCAGCTCGTCACCGACGTTGACGACCTGCTCCGGGATCTCGACGTGGCGCTCGGCCAGCTCGGAGATGTGGACCAGGCCCTCGATGCCCTCGTCGACGCGCACGAACGCGCCGAACGGGACCAGCTTGGTGACCTTGCCCGGGACGACCTGGTTGATCTGGTGGGTGCGGGCGAACTGCTGCCACGGGTCCTCCTGGGTCGCCTTCAGCGACAGGGAGACGCGCTCGCGGTCGAGGTCGACGTCGAGGACCTCGACGGTGACCTCCTGACCGACCTCGACGACCTCGGACGGGTGGTCGATGTGCTTCCACGACAGCTCCGACACGTGGACGAGGCCGTCCACGCCGCCGAGGTCGACGAAGGCACCGAAGTTCACGATGCTCGAGACCTGACCGGACCGGACCTGGCCCTTCTGCAGCTGCGACAGGAACGAGCTGCGGACCTCGGACTGGGTCTCCTCGAGCCACTGGCGGCGCGACAGCACGACGTTGTTGCGGTTCTTGTCGAGCTCGATGATCTTGGCCTCGAGCTGCTTGCCGACGTACGGCTGCAGGTCGCGGACGCGGCGCATCTCCACCAGCGAGGCGGGGAGGAAGCCACGGAGGCCGATGTCGAGGATGAGACCGCCCTTGACGACCTCGATGACGGTGCCGGTGATGACCTCGTCGGCTTCCTTCTTGGCCTCGACGTCGCCCCAGGCGCGCTCGTACTGGGCGCGCTTCTTGGACAGGATCAGCCGGCCTTCCTTGTCCTCCTTCTGGAGGACGAGGGCCTCGACGATGTCGCCGACGGAGACCACCTCGGAGGGGTCGACGTCGTGCTTGATGCTCAGCTCGCGCGAGGGGATGACGCCCTCGGTCTTGTAGCCGATGTCGAGCAGGACCTCGTCGCGGTCGACCTTGACGATGGTGCCTTCGACGATGTCACCGTCGTTGAAGTACTTGATCGTCTCGTCGATGGCGGCGAGGAAGTCCTCCGCGCTCCCGATGTCGTTGATGGCGACCTGGGGCGTGGTGGGGGTGTCGAGGGTGCTGGTCAAGGGAGGGGCTCCGGCTGCGTATGGGATCGTGACCTGCCCCGGGTGGGCGGGTCGTGGCGGCGCAGCGGGTTTCGTCGAAGCCAGTAGGACCGGGAGTCAGACCAACACAGACGAGCGCGGGCCAGCCAGAACAGCGACCGAGACTCGAGCGCCCGCAGCGCGTGCGTACAGACTACGCGTATGACCACGCCCGAGTCGAACGGCGCGACCGCGGCCGTCGTGCACCGCCACGCCGGCCCGGAGGAGAGTGCCCGGGCCAACCGGGCCTGGTGGGACGCCAACGCCCAGGACTACTACGCCGAGCACGGCGAGGTGCTCGGCGATGCCGACTTCCTCTGGTGCCCCGAGGGGCTGCGGGAGACGGACGCCCGCCTGCTCGGGGACGTCGGCGGGAGGCGGGTGCTCGAGGTCGGGTGCGGGGCGGCGCAGGCCGGCCGCTGGCTGGTGTCGCAGGGCGCGCTGGTCACCGCCCTCGACGTCTCGGCGGGCCAGCTCGCCCAGGCCAGGGAGCTCGACCGGCGCACCGGCATCGCCGTACCGGGCCTGGTGCAGGCGGACGCGCAGCGGCTGCCGTTCCGGGACGCGTCCTTCGACCTGGTCGTGAGCGCCTTCGGCGGCGTGCCGTTCGTCGCGGACTCCGCCGGGACGATGCGGGAGATGGCGCGGGTCACCCGGCCCGGGGGCCGGGTCGTCTTCAGCGTCACGCACCCGCTGCGCTGGGTCTTCCCCGACGACCCCGGACCAGCCGGGCTCACCGTCGCCCAGTCGTACTTCGACCGGACGCCGTACGTCGAGGAGGACCCGGCAGGCGTGGCGGTCTACGTCGAGCACCACCGCACCGTCGGTGACCGCGTCCGCGAGCTCGTGGCCGCGGGTCTCCTGCTCGACGACTTGGTCGAGCCGGAGTGGCCGGAGGGCCGCACCCAGCAGTGGGGCCAGTGGTCGCCGCTGCGCGGCGCACTCGTGCCCGGTACGGCGATCTTCCTGGCGCACCGGCCTCGCTGAGAGGCCGGCGGGGGGCGCCTGCTAGCGGCGCACCCGCGCCTTCGTCGGCGCGACCACGGGCTCGTCGCGCGGCGCGGGGAGGACACCGGCGAGGTCCGGCTGCCCACGGTGTGCGCCGTCCTGGCGCCGGCGACCGGCGAGGATGCCGCCCCCGAGGAGCAGGAGCCCGAGGACGCCGAGCACCCAGGGAGCGCGCTGCAGCAGCTGGACCTTGGCCTTGCTCGCCTTGGCGTCCTTCACGACGGACGCCGTGCTGGCCGGCGTGACGTGCAGCCCCTGGATGACCGCGAGGTCGACGGTGGCGCCACTCGCCGTCTGGGCCCAGACGCGCTCGTCGACGTTGGCGCCGACGGGGCTGCCGGTGACGGGCTCGAAGTAGAGGTGCTCCTGCACCGACACGAACTGGTGGGCCGGCACGCTGGGCACCGACGGCTGGCCGACCCAGGCGCCCGGCACGGCTCCCACGACGGGCAGGACGCCCATGTCGGTACCGGGGACGCTGTAGCTGTACTCGTAGGCCTTCAGGCCGTCGATGCTCTTCTCGCCGACGTAGGAGAGCGTCGTCGTGGTGCCGGTGTTGTCGTCGTAGTACCGGTAGCTGGACTTCTTCGCACCGAACGGAAGCTTGATCGCGTAGACGCCGGGTGCCGCGACGGTCTTCGGGCCGAAGTCGCCGCGCTGCAGCTTGCCCGTGTTGCGGTCGAACGCGTAGGTGTCGAGCGTCTTGCTCAGGTTGACGGCCCCGGTGCTGCCGTCCAGCGTGATGTTGGTGTCGCCGTAGATGTCGTAGACGGCGGTGCTTCCGGTGCCGTCGGCGACCTTCTTGCCGTTGGCGGTGTGCGTGTGCGTCCCTGTGCTCCGCTTCAGCTCGACCGTCCCGCTCACGAGCTTTCCCGTGCCGCTGTCGACCTTGCTCCCTGTGCCGACGAAGTCGGTGGTGGTGCTGTAGATCGTCGCCGCCTTGAACAGCGCCGGCTGGGCGACAGCCACGGTGAGTCCCGCAAGGGACAGGGAGAAGACGCCAGCGCCCACCAGGGCGGTTGCGGACTTCGAGACCATGGACTCTCCTCAGGAGGGTGGAAGTCCGCGGGGTGGCCCCACGGGGTCAGGGTGACTCGCTGTTGCTCCGATGCAACGCCCACACACTCCAAGGCCCCACTTGTAGCGACAATGGCCCGAAAGGATGAGATTCGGGCGCCCTCCGCTTCGTCAGGCCTTCCTCCGGAGTACGAGTAACAGGTTCCAGGTGGCAACCTCGCGGACACCTGGCACCTTCACGACCCAGCGCGCCCAGCTCGGGTGGTACCGGGGCAGGACGTCGAGGGGCTCGACCTCGGTCTGGGTGTCGAGCCACCGCAGCATCTGTCCCACCGACGTCCTGAACAGCGACGTGCCGTAGTCGTTCTTGGGCCGGGTGCCGTGGGTGCGGGCGTACCGGTCGGCGGCCCGCCTGCCGCCGAGGTAGTGCCAGGGCGCGGTCTCGTGGCCGCCGTTCGGCGCCAGCCAGTTGTTGTACGACAGGAACACCAGACCACCGGGCCGGGTGACCCGGACCATCTCGTCCGCCATCCGCTCCGGCTCGGACACGTGCTCGAGGACGTTGCTCGAGTAGCAGACGTCGAACGCCAGGTCCCGGAACGGCAGCGCGGTCCCGCTGCCCAGCACGGTGTCCCGGGTGACCGCCCGGCCGTGCAGCGAGAGCTCGCCGACGTCGGCGTCCAGGCCGACGTACCGCGCACCCTGGGCCCGGAAGGCGTCGGCGAAGTAGCCCGGGCCGCCGCCCACGTCGAGCAGGGTGCGCCCGGCGAGGGGCGTGTAGTGCGCGACCTGTCGCGCCGAGTCGGCCGCGAGCAGCGAGTAGAACCTCGCCGGGTCGGTCTGCTCGTAGGAGAACGCCTTCAGCAGGGCGCGGCTCCGGCTCAGGGAGCCCAGCGGCGGCAGGTCGTCGGGCGGCACGGGCACCCGGCGACCCTACGGCCCTGGTGCCCGGCGATTGGCCCCATTCGACCCGGTAGCCCAGAAGGACCAGGCGAGGGGGGTCCTGTCTGGTCATGGCCTGACTTGGCCGACTCACGCAACCTTCGTGACACACCGGTGAGATCCGCATGAGGAAAGGGCCGCTGCCGCACGTGATGACCACCAGCAGGACGAGCCCCACGACCTCGGGCTCGCCGCTCAGGGTGCTCACCGGCCTGGTCCCCCAGCCGTCGCCGCCCCCCGCCCTCGAGGTCGTGAGGACCCCGCGGGACATCCTCGTCCTCAACTGGCGAGACCTGACCAACCCCGAGGGCGGCGGCTCCGAGTTGTACGTCGAGGAGCTCGCCGGACGCCTGGTCGCGGCCGGCGACCGCGTGACCCTCTTCTGCGCGGCGCACCGCAACGCGCCGGCGGACGAGGTGAAGGACGGCGTCCGCTACGTCCGCCGCGGCAACCACCTCACGGTCTACCTCTGGGCCGCGGCCCTGCTGCTGCTCGGCCGGCTGGGACGCACCGGCCCCGTCGTCGAGGTCCACAACGGCGTGCCGTTCCTGGCCCGGCTCTGGACCCGCCGCCGGGTCGTGGTCCTGGTGCACCACGTGCACCGCGAGCAGTGGCCCGTGGTCTTCGGCCGCTTCGGCGCGAAGCTCGGCTGGTGGCTCGAGTCGCGGGTCGCCCCGCGCGTGAACCGCCGCTGCGACTACGTCGCCGTCTCCGAGGTCACGAAGGCGGAGCTCGTCGGCCTGGGCGTCGACGCCCGCCGCATCCGGGTCGTGCACAACGGCACCTCGCCTCCCGTGGCGACCTCGGCTGGGCGGGCCGCCGTGCCGACCATCGCGGTCCTCGGCCGGGTCGTGCCGCACAAGCGCGTCGAGCTCGTCCTCGAGGCCGCCGCGGTGCTGCACCGCGAGCTGCCCGACCTGCAGGTCGAGGTCGCCGGCGACGGCTACTGGCTGCCTGCCCTGCGGCACAAGGTGACGGCCCTCGGGCTGGAGGGCATCGTCCGGCTGCACGGCCGCGTCACGGAGCAGCAGAAGGCGGACCTGCTCGCCCGCGCCTGGGTCCACGCCGTGCCCTCGGTGAAGGAGGGCTGGGGCCTGTCGGTCGTCGAGGCCGGTACGCACGCCACGCCTTCCGTCGCGTTCCGGGCCGCCGGCGGCCTCGCCGAGTCGATCGTCGACGGCCGTACCGGCCTGCTCGTCGACGACCCCGCCGGCCTGCAGCGCGCGCTGCGGGACCTGCTCGGCAACGAGGAGCGGCGGACCCTGCTCGGCGAGGGCGCCCGCGTGCACGCCTCCGGCTTCGCGTGGGACACGACCGCGTCCGCCTTCTCCGCCGTCCTCGACACCCCGTCAGACCTCTCCCCGCACGACTCACGCACGTAAGACCCTCACGAAGGAGCACCAAACCATGGTCACCATCGGCACCGTCCTGGCGGGCCTGCTGCTCGCCGGCGCCACCATGTTCGGCATCGTCGCGAGCCAGAGCGACGCACCCGGCGGAGCCGGCCTGCCCAAGGGCGGCACCGTCGTCAGCTACGAGCAGGGTCAGTAGGGCCGTCGGCCTCGTACCGCGAGGACGACGGCCGCCAGGCCGTAGCCTGCGGCCAGCAGGTCACCGAGCCCGACCGGCCAGACCGGTCGCCTCGACGGACCTGTTCCTCCGCCCGGCACCGCATAGAGCGCCAGCTCCTTGGTCTCCGTCACCACCGTGAGCCCTCGGGTCTGGCGCTCGAGTGCGTCCCGGTCCGCCCCGCGGGTGGTCCGCTCGACCAGCACCTGCCCGATGCCCGCCGCCCGGAGCGCCGGCAGCAACGGCGCTCCGGACCGCACCGCGGCGTCGACCCTGGCTGCCAGCGGGTCCTCGCCCCGGACGGAACCGTGCGCGAGCGGCAGGGCGTCGTTGACCACCGGCCGGCGCACCAGCTTGGTGGCCGGGTCGAGCACGGTGCGGTCGGCGTCCCACGGGAAGGCGCGGTAGAGCGTCCAGGGCAGCACCAGCACCGCGCCGCGGGTGCTCGCGGTGACGCGCTCCCAGTCGGCCGGGTAGTAGCTGACCGCCAGCCTGCCGTGCTCGGCCCAGGCCGCTCCGGGGAGCGCCGCGAGAGGGGCGACGACGGCGAGCACGCCGGCAACCCGCCGTACGGGCTGGGTGGGGATCCGCGAGAGGACCCGTTCGGTGCCGCAGGCGGCGGCCGCGGCGACGAGCAGCACGAACGGCGCCAGCCACTTCTGGCCGTCGCGGAGGAGGCCGGCAGCGGGCACGTGCACCACGGCCCAGCGCAGGGCGTCCGAGAGCCCTGGCAGGTGGCCCAGCGCGGCGAGCAGCAGACCGAGGAGGCCGGCGACGACCAGCCGGCCGCCCGCCCTGGCCCACAGCACGGGCAGGCCCGCGACGGCGACGAGCAGGACCAGGACGGCGGCCAGTACGCCGGCAGACCGGCCGGAGGGGACCGCCGCGGAGGCCCAGACGCCCCCGCCGGTCAGGAGCGAGCCGAGCACGCCCAGCGGGGTGTCGGCGGCGGCGGCGAACGCCGACACGCCCTTCGGGTCGCCGGCGGCGACCTCCTGGAGCAGGCCGGGGACGACCCACGGAAGGCTCAGCACGGCGGTCGCGGCGAGGGCCTTCACGGGCCGGCCGCACACGACCACGACGAGGCCGGCGAGCAGCAGCGCGCTCGCGCCCCCGGTCGCGGCGACCGCGAGGCACGCGACCGCCGGCCACCCCGGATGCCCCCGGCGCCAGGCGAGGGCCGCGTCCGCGGCCCAGGGCAGCACGGCCCAGCCGACGAGCAGTGCCCACTGGCCGAGCAGGAGCCGCTCGTGCAGGTACGCCGACCAGCCGTAGGCCATCGCCGCCGTCAGGGCCCCGGCGCTGCTGCTCGTGGGCGCGAGCCGGGCCGCCCCCCAGGCCCCGCAGGCCACGACCGCGAGCAGGACCGCGTCCTGCAGCCACCCGGCCGCGACGACCCTGCCGGCCAGCGCCACGAGCAGGTCGCTGGGTACGGCCCTGGGAACGCCGTCCAGGCCGAGCAGCTGGCCGCCGAGCGGGAGGCGCGGCACGAACACCATGTCCCGCACGAGGACGTAGCCGGGCCCGAGCAGGGGCGCGAGCAGCAGCGCCGCCAGGCCGACCCCCGCCTGGAGGCCGAGCCGTGAACGGGTCCGTAGGTCGAGCACGAGGGGACGCTACGCGGGTCGGCGACCCGGTTGCGGGACGCCGGGTCCCGCCCCCGCCGGGCCGGGGAGTGCCTAGTGTGTCCAGCATGCGACGGAGTCGGCATGTCGCGTCCTGACGCCGCCGAGGTGGAACGGGTGGTGGCAGCCCCGCGTCCGACCGTCCCGTCGCGGCGGCGTGGCGTCCTCTGGGCCGCGGCCGCCCTGGTGCTCCTGCAGGCCGCGCTGCGCGGCTGGGTCGGGATGCGCGGCTACCTGACGCAGGACGACTACGCCTTCGAGTACCGCGCGGCGACGATGTCGCACGGCACCGCCCACTACCTGCTCGACGCCTGGAACGGGCACCTGATGCCCGGCTCCTTCGCCCTCGTGTGGGTCGCCACCCGCGTCGCGCCCCTCGAGGTCTGGCCGACCGTCGTGATGGGCCTGGTCCTGCAGGCCGCCACGGGCTTCGTCCTGCTCGCCCTGCTGCGCGAGCTGTTCGGGACCCGCAAGGCCATCCTCGTCCCGCTGGCCCTGGCGCTGCTGACGCCGGCGACCCTCACGGGCTTCGCCTGGTGGGCTCCCGCGCTCAACCAGCTGCCGGCGATGCTGGCCATGGTCTCGACGCTCTACCTGCACGTCCGCTACCTGCGGTCCGGGAACCTGTGGACCGGGGTGCTGTCCGTGCTCGTCTTCCTGCTGGGGCTGTCCTGCTTCGAGAAGCTCCTGCTCTTTGCCCCGCTGGTCCCGCTCTTCACCGTCCTGTACGCCGTCCCCGGCACCTGGTGGCGCAGGCTGACCGGCGCGCTCCGGCTGCACTGGCGCCTCTGGGCGGTCTGGGTCGTCGCCCTCGTCCCCTATGTCCTCTACTACCGCGCCACCGTGAACTCCACAGTCAGGGGTGGTGCCTCCCCCACCGACTTCCTCGACCTGCTCGGCACCTCCTGGCACGGCCTGCGGGCGACGGTGCTGGGAGGCCCCTGGCACTGGGCCGTCATCGGTGACCCGACCAACGCCGTCCCGGCCGTCGGCGACGTGCAGGCCGCGGTCGCCTGGTTCGCGGTCGTGGCCGTGGTCGCCGGCGGCGCGGTCGCCTACCGCCAGTCGGCGCGCGCGTGGCTGCTGCCGGTGTCGTACTTCGTCGCCACCGCGGCCCTCCTGGCCACCGGGCGCGGCCAGCTCGGCCCCGTCATCGGGATGGCGTACCGCTACTACGCCGAGGTCGCTCCCCTCGCCGCCCTGGCCCTCTGCCTCGCGCTGCTGCCCCTCGTCGGCAGCGTCGCCAAGGGCGAGCTGACGGTCCTCCAGCACCGCAGCTGGGTCAGCCACCTGCTGGACCGGTTCCGCCCGGCAGGTGAGCCCGGGGCGCCCGCATGGACGCTCTCGCCGCACTCGCGCACGGTCGCGGTCCGAGGCGCCGTGATCGCCGTCGTGCTCTCGTGCACGCTGTCGACGGTCCGCTTCGACGCGATCTGGCACGCCAACCCCGGCAGGCCCTACCTCGCGACGGCCCGGACCGAGCTCGCCCGCGCGCCCCGCGGCCTCGTGCTGGCCGACACCGCCGTACCCAGCAGGGTCATGTCGCCGCTCTTCTTCCCCGACAACACCCTCTCGCATTTCCTCGCGCCGCTCCCCCGGCTGCCACGGTTCCTCGGACCGGGCCAGGCGTCCGACAGTCTTCAGATCCTCGACGACAGCGGTCATCTGCGGGAGGCGTACCTCGACGGCACTCGCAACGCTCCCGGCCCGCGGGCCGGGTGCGGCTGGTGGGCGGACGGCACCACCGGCACCGTGATCGCGATGCAGACGCCGCTCTACGACTTCGAGTGGACGGTGCGGGTGGGCTACATCGCGAGCGCCGACACCACCGCGGTCGTGTCAGCGGGAAGACAGGACGTCCACGTGCACCTGCAGGCGGGCCTGCACGCGCTCTATCTCAGGATCTCCGGACCGGTGCCGGCGGTGCGGCTGGACGGGCTCGCCCCCCATGCCTCGGTCTGCACCGACGACGTCAGGGTCGGCAGCCCCGTGGCGCTGCCGGGATGACGACCGTGCAGTCCCCACCCGACCCGCCCCTCGACCCCGCACCTCCGCCGGGGCGGCCGCTGCACGCCTTCCCCGGCCTGGACGCGGTGCGGGCCGCCGGCGCGACCGCCGTCCTCGCCACCCACGTCGCGTTCCAGACCGGCCGCAGCGTCGGAGGCCCCCTGTCGGGAACCCTCGCCCGGCTCGACATCGGCGTCGCGCTCTTCTTCGTCCTGTCGGGCTTCCTGCTGTTCCGGCCCTTCGCGCAGGCCGCGACCGGCGACCGGACCCGCTGGCCGAGCACCGTCGACTACCTGTGGCGCCGGGCGCTGCGGATCCTTCCGGCGTACTGGCTCGCCGTGACGGCCTGCCTGCTGCTCATCCCCTCGAACGCCGGCCTCCGCGGCCCGGAGGTGTGGCTGCGGCACCTGACCCTCACCCAGGTCTACAGCGCGGGGCTGCAGCGCCACGGGCTGACGCAGATGTGGAGCCTGTGCACCGAGGTCTTGTTCTACCTGCTGCTGCCGGTGCTCGCGTTCCTCGTGCTCGGTCGGCGGGGCAGCGCCGGCGGACGCAGGCCCTTCGTCGTGCTCGCCGCGGTGGCGTCGGTCAGCGTCGGGTGGCAACTCGTCACGACCCGGACCAGCTGGGTCGACGTCCATGCCGCGGGGCAGTGGCTGCCGGGATACCTCGACTGGTTCGCCGGCGGCATGGCCCTGGCACTGGTGCAGGTGCGGCTCGCGGCGGGGACCGCGAGCCAGCGGATGCACCGCGCCCAGGAGCTGGCCCGGTCGACCGCGACCTGCTGGGGGGCGTCGCTCGCGCTGTTCGCCGTCGCCACCTCCCCGGTGGCAGGCCCGCGCAGCCTCGAGGCCGTCGCGACCACCTGGGAGGCGGTGCTGAAGAACCTCCTGTACGGCGCCAGCGCCCTGCTCGTCGTCCTCCCCCTCGTCCTCGGGCCGCAGGACGAGGGCAGCACCGTCCGCGCCCTCGGGAGGCGTCCCGTCCAGCTCCTCGGCGAGATCTCGTACGGCGTCTTCCTGTGGCACCTGCTCGTCCTGGAGACCGTGGTCCGGCTGCTCCACCAGCCGCTGTTCACCGGCAGCTGGGTGTCCCTGTTCGCCCTGACCTGGGTGGCCGCCGTCGGGGTCGCGGCCGTGAGCTACGTGGTCGTCGAGCGGCCGGCCCTGCGCCTGAAGGACCGGAGGTTCGGCAGGGGCCGCCGGTCCGGCAGCAGCGCCGACCAGACGAGGGCGAGCGCGGCGACGCAGAGCACCTGAGGGACGGCGGACCGTCCCGCGTACCGGGCACCGGGCCACGGGTCGAGGGCGAGCAGGACCCCCGCGGCGACCATGGCGGAGGTGGCCAGGGCCGTCCGGACGGATGCCCGGCGCCTGCCCCCCGAGACGAGCACGGCAGCGGCCAGGCAGAGCGCGACCGCGGTCGCCCCTCCGACGAGCGCGAGCACGGCGACCAACGTGACCAGGACCGGGGCGCTCGTGCGGCGGGCCGGCGCCGGGGCGCCGCCGGGCCGCCCGCGCCACAGGCCGAGCACGAGCAGCAGCAGCGCGGCACCTGCGCCCACGAGCAACCCCAGCCGGAACGTGCGGTCCGGCGAGAACTGGAGCCGCACGGTGCCGGCGACGCCGCTCGGCACCACCCAGGCCTGCTGCCAGCCGTCGACCACGACCGGCGTGAGCCGGCGACCCGCGAGCGTCGCGGCCCAGCCGGAGTTGGCGTTCTCGTGGACCTGCAGCAGGGTCGGCGCGGTGCGCGCCGGCAGCCCCACCTCCCGCGTCGTCGAGTCCCAGTGCGACAGCGTGACGGGCAGCACGGGCTGCGGCGCGGCGGCGAGCGCGTCCCCGAGCGACGGGCGGAGGGTCACCGACACCGGCCGCACGAGCGACGCCGCCGGGGCGACGACCCGCGTCCCGTCGCGTACGTCGACGACGTCGGAGCCGCACAGCGTCAGCGTGAGCGGTGCGAGCCGCTGGAGGGCGCCGCGGTCGGTCTTGACGGTCGTGCGCAGCAGCTGGTCGCCGACACGGAGCACCGGCCCGACCTGGCAGGGCACGGTGACGAGGAACGGCGGAGTGCGCGGGTGTGCGGCTCCCACCACGGTCAGCTCGCTGACGCCGACCGGGAGCAGGCTCCCCGCCAGCGTGTAGGGGTCGTGCGAGGTCGCGGGCACCACGTCCTGCAGGTAGACCGTCAGGCGTGAGGTGACGAGGGGTGGGAAGCTCACCGTGCCGTCGCGCCCGACGGTCCCCTGCCGGGTCCCCTGCGCCGACTCGACCCGCACCGCCCGTGCCTGCGACGCGGCCAGCGAGGACCGCACCTGCAGCCGCAGGCCCCGGACGGTCTGCGGGGTGGCATAGGAGACGGTGAGGGCCGGGGACGGGTCGCCGGCCGCGGCCCGCCAGCCCGTGCCCAGGTCGCCGTCGAGCACGACACCGGGCCGGCCGGCGGGTTCCGCCACGGCCGACGAGGAGGCCGTCACCGTGACGCCCGTGCCGCCGTCGAGGACCGCGTCCAGCGCAGGACCCGGCTGGGGTACGGCCACGGCGAAGAGCCGGTAGCTGCCCGCGCCCTCGAGGTGCAGGGTGCGGTCGATCCGCGCGGTGTCCTCTCCGGACCGCGCGAGGCCGGCCGAGCAGAGGTAGTCGGTCAGCAGGTGGTGGCAGGCCTGCCGGTCGGTGCCGTCCGCGTCGAGCGCGATCACGGGGGTGCCGCTGACGAGCGGGGTGTCGAGCGTCCGCGAGACGGCGAGGCCGGGGAGCGTCACGTCGGAGATGCCGAGGTAGCCCGGGCCCTGCCCGCGGGTCCGCGCCGTCGCGACCGTCAGGGCGCGGGTCGTGCCGGTCAGGCCCGCCACCGGGACGGGCCGCCCGTCCGACGGGACGTCGACGACCACCGACCCCGTGTCGGTGCTCACCTTCGCGGCGACCGGCCGGGTGCCGCCCGCCGGCACCTCGAAGCGGATCGCCAGGCCGTCCACCGGGCGCGGGGCGTCGAACGTGATCCGCCACGAGGCGCGCGCGACGTCACGGGCGGCGTCGGAACGCCAGCTGGTGGTGAGCTCCTGGTCGACGGCCGCGAACGGCAGGTGGGAGCGCTGGGAGCCACCGAGGGCGCCGGCGTCGGACGCGCTCGACGAGGCGCCGACGGACTGCGCGCCCACCACGCGCGCGACGGTCTCCTGGGCCGCGGCCCCCGGCATCAGGTAGTCGTGGGCCGGGGCCGGCAGCCGGTAGGGGTCCGAGGCCGCGAGCGTCGCCGAGGTGCTCTCGTTCTGCGCGCCGCCGAAGAAGACCTCCCGCCGCCGCAGGCCGTCGGTGAGGACCGTCGGTGCCGAGGCGAGGGCCGGCACGGCCGCCGCGTCTGCCGCGAGCACCGCCGGGCGGCCCTTCAGCAGGAAACGGTCGTCCAGCGGCAGCAGCGACTCAGGTCCTCCGGCGACGCGGACGACGTCCGACAGTGGGTGCAGCACCGCCGGCGGCGTCGGGCGCAGGACCTCGTAGACCTCGACGGCCGGGTAGGGGAGGGAGAGGTTCTCGTCGACGTACCCGTCCAGGTTGCTGCCCCCGACCAGCCCGCCGAACGTCGCCACCTTCTGGATGCCGGGCGAGCCGACGACCGCCTCGTGGACCAGGAGCGGGCGGGTCGCCGGCGCCGCGCCGTAGTCGAGGTCGTTCCGGAGCACCAGGTAACGGATGCCGGCCCGGGCGAGGTCGTCGGCGAGCCCGATCGACGGGGTCCCGGTGGCCAGTCGCTGCTCGACCGCGTCGAGGAGCCGGATCGTGCCCGCCGGGGTGAGGGGCACCGCGCTCCTGACCGCCCAGGTGGAGCGGGCCAGCGCCTGCAGCGGCTCGTCGTTGGAGCTGCCCCACAGATAGTCGGGGAAGCTGGAGCCGGGAAGGAGCAGGGCCCGTCCCTGCCCGCTGTGGGCGCCGAGCCACGACGCGGCCTGCTGCCAGTACCGCGGGACATGCGTGAACGGCCTTCTCGGCGCCAGCCCTGGTGAGAGCGCGGGCAGCGCGGCGCCGAGGACCACCGCCAGTGCCCCGGCCCGCAGCGCCACCCGCCTCACCTGGGAGCGGCGGTCCGCGGTGAGCGGCGCCGCCCCGGACAGGCGCTCGGAGAGCTTCGCGGTCAGGTGCACGAGCCCGATGACGAGCGGCAGCCGGAGGACCGCGTCGAACTTGTGGACGTTGCGGAACGGCGCGAGCACGCCGTCGAGCAGGGTGCGTTCGGTGCCCGCGAGCAGCCCCGTCACCGGTCCGTGGTGGCCGGCCGTCACCGCGGCGACGCCCAGCAGCAGGCACAGGGTGAGCCACAGCCGCTCGGGCAGCTCACGCCAGAGCAGCCCGGCGACGCCGGCCGCGACGACCAGCACGGTGTAGAGGATCACGGCGGGCGTGAGGAGGAGAGCCGACCCCGTCGGCCAGCTCGGGCCGTGGACACCGCCGAGGTAGGCCACCCAGTCGGAGGTGCCACGGAGCACCTCGACGGCCGACGTCACCGACGTCGTGACCGAGGCGTTCTCGATGTAGTCGAGGAACGGCGGGCTGTACCGGCCGAGGAGGAGCAGCGGCCCGACCCACCAGGTCGTCGCGAGCACCACCGACGCGACCCACCACCGCAGCAGGCCCCGGCGCCTGGGTCCCCGCCCGCGGGTCAGGAGCCAGAGGCCGGCGGGCGCCAGGACCGCGAGGACGGCCGCGGCGTTGACCGCCCCCATGCACAGGACGACGAGCCCGGAGCGCGCGGCCGCCTTGCGGACGGAGCCCTGGCGCGCGCCGGTGACGAGCGGCACGAGCACCCAGGGCGACAGGCAGTAGGGCAGGGTCTCGACCGAGATCGGCCCCAGCGTCGACAGGACCCGTGGCGACAGGGCGAAGGCCAGCCCGCCCAGCAGGCGGCTGAAGGGGTCGCCGACGCCGAGCCGCTCCAGCAGCGTCACGATGCCGAGGAAGGCGAGGCAGAGCAGCAGGCTCCACCACAGCCGCTGGACCATCCAGGGCGGCAGCCCGACGAGATGACCGAGCCCGAAGAACGGCCCCATGGGGAACAGGTATCCGTAGCTCTGGTTCTGGGTGAGCCCGAAGTCGCGGCTGGGGTCCCACAGGTGGAGGGCGCGGGCCAGGAACCGGAGGGGGTCGACCGACAGGTCGAGCTTGGTGTCGCCGACCAGCTGCGCGGGAGCCTGCTTCAGGGCCAGCGCGACGAGACCGGCGCAGACCGCGAACAGGCGCAGCCGCTCGGCGGGGCCCCGCGCTGGTCCCGCCGCCGTCACGAAGGCGTCGACGGCCGAGCCGCCACGTGCACCAGCCTCGTCCAGGGCCGAGCTGGTCGACACGTCTGCCTCTCGCCCTGCCACCGTCACGCCGGCAGCCACCACGACCGTCCGGGGGGTCGGCGTCGGCCCATGCTAACGACCGCCCCCGCATAGAGTCCGCGGCGTGGAGGACCGCCGGCCTGATGTCCCCACCGGACCGGTGGCTGCCGTCGCCCCTGCCTCCCTCGCCCGTGGCGGCTCCCTCGTCGCCCCGGCCCTCACCCTCGTCAACGTGGTCGGCTACGCCGTCACCGTCGCGGCGGCCCGCGTCCTCGACAAGCCCGGGTACGGCGAGCTGAACGCGTACCTCGGAGCCCTGCTCGTGCTGTCGGTCCCGGCACTGGCCCTGCAGGCCGTCGTCGCCCGCTCGGTCGCCCGACGCCCTCCGGGCGAGACGGCCGGCCCCCGGGAGCGGGCTCTCGTCGTCCGGTCCGCGGTCGTCGGCCTCGCGGTCAGCGCCGCCGGTGTGGCGGTCGCGCCGTTGCTCGGCGCGTTCCTGCACACCTCGGTCGCCGGGCCGCTGTGGGTCGCCGTCCAGCTCGCGCCGTTCGCGGTCCTGTCAGCGGCCATGGGCGTCCTGCAGGGGGCGGAGCGCTTCCCTGCCCTGGCCGCGGTCATCAGCGCGCAGGCCGCCGGCAAGCTGCTGGGGCTCGTCCCGCTCCTGCTCGGCGGGGGCCCCGCCGAGGTGCTGGCCGCCCTGGGCGCCGGGACCGTCGTGGCGATGGCGGCCGGGCTCGTGCTCGTCGGGCGCGGCGCCCCCGGCGCGCCTCCCCGCGCCCTTCCGACTCTGCACGACGTGGTGGTCGCCGCGAGCGGCCTGCTGGCGCTGCTGGTGCTGGCCAACCTGGACGTGCTGCTCGCCCGCAACGTCCTGACCGGCGACGAGTCCGGCCGCTACAGCGCCGGTGCGGTCCTGGCGAAGGCAGCCTTCTGGCTGCCGCAGGCCGTCGCGGTCGTCGTGTTCCCGCGGCTGTCCGACCCCGAGGGGGGTACGGCGCTGCTGCGCCGCGCGGTCCTCGTCGTCGCCGGGCTCGGGGGCCTGGAGGTGGCGGGGTGCCTGGTGCTGGCCCGGCCGGTGCTGGAGCTCACGTTCGGCCGCTCGTACGGCTCCCTGAGCGGCATCGCGCCGCTGTGGGTCCTGCAGGGGGCGGCCCTGTCCGTCGTCCAGCTGCTCGTCTACCGGGCGGTCGCGACGCGGGACCCGGTGCCGAGCCGGATCGTCGGCGCGGCCGCGGTCGTCGAGACCGCGCTCGTGCTGGCGGTGTCGCCGTCGACGCCGGGACCGCTCGTCGCCCTGGCCGCCGGCGTGGCCTTCCTGCTCGTCACGGGCCTGCTGCTCCGGCGCCGCTGACCCCCGGCCGGCCCGACCGCCCGCGCTCCCCTGAGGTGTGCGGGCACGAGCGCACGGCGCACCGCGCGCGCCCGCACGCCTCCGTCAGAGTCCTGCCAGCCAGCGCCTGGCCTCGGCCGCGGACCGCAGGCGGATCACCAGCAGGTGGCGCCAGGTCCCGTCCTGGAGCCGCTCGCCGATGGTGCGCCGGCGGTTGCCGTGCTCCTTCCAGGCCCACCAGACCGGGTGCCCGGGGTCGCGCCAGGCACCGAGGGTCTCCCGGTTGCCGTTCCAGAGCTCCGTGCGGCGCAGGCCGCGCCACAGCGACCGGCGGACCACCCGCCACATGACCTGCCACCGCGGCAGGTCGAGCCAGACCAGCGTGTCCGCCCTCGCCCACAGGACGTCCCTCACGGCGCTGTAGCCGTCGCTGTCGACGACCCAGCTCTCGCCGGCGGCCAGCGCGGCGACGTCGGCGGCGAAGGTGGGCCGCTCGGTCCACTCCGGTCCGTGGAAGAGCGCGTCCAGCTCCGTGTACGGGAGGCCGAAGCGGTGCGAGAGGGCACGGGCGAGCGTGGACTTGCCCGACCCGCTGATCCCGCCGACCAGGACGCGGCGACCGACGCCGTCGTTCAGTGCCCCGCCTCGTCCCACGTGCGGCCGACCCCGACGCTGACGTCGAGCGGCACCGACAGCGGGTAGGCACCGCCCATCTCCTGGCGCACCAGCGCCTCCAGGTCGTCGCGCTCCCCCGGCGCCACCTCGAGGACCAGCTCGTCGTGGACCTGGAGCAGCAGCCGGCTGCGCATCCCCTTGTCCTTCAACGCCTGCGAGACGCCGAGCATGGCGATCTTGATGATGTCGGCGGCCGAGCCCTGGATGGGGGCGTTCAGGGCCATCCGCTCGGCCATCTGGCGGCGCTGCCCGTTGTCGCTCGTGAGGTCGGGCAGGTAGCGGCGGCGGTCGAGGATCGTCGAGGTGTAGCCGTCCTTGCGCGCCTGGTCGACCACGTCCCGCAGGTAGTCGCGGACCCCGCCGAACCGCTCGAAGTAGGCGGCCATCTGCTCCTTGGCCTCCTCCGTGGTGATCCTGAGCTGGGTCGCGAGCCCGAACGCGGACAGGCCGTAGGCGAGGCCGTACGACATCGCCTTCACCCTCCTGCGGAGCTCGGGGTCGACCTGATCCACCGGCACCCCGAAGGCCCGCGAGGCCACGAAGGTGTGGAGGTCCTCGCCCGTCGTGAACGCCTCGACGAGGCCGGCGTCCTCCGACAGGTGGGCCATGATCCGCATCTCGATCTGGCTGTAGTCGGCGGTCATGAGCGACTCGAAGCCGGGACCGGCCACGAACCCCTGCCGGATCTCGCGGCCCTGCAGCGTGCGGATCGGGACGTTCTGCAGGTTGGGGTTGTCGGAGGACAGGCGCCCGGTGGCGGCGACCATCTGCTTGAAGGTGGTGTGGATCCTCCCGTCGTCGCCGACCGTCGGCAGGAGCTGCTTCTCGACGACCATGAGCAGCCGGGTGATCTCGCGGTGCTGGAGGAGCGCCTCGATGACCGGGTGCGTGCCGAGCAGGTTCTGCAGGGCGTCGGCGTCGGTGGTGTAGCCGGTCTTGATCTTCTTGGTCTTCGGCAGGCCGAGCCCGTCGAACAGCAGGGTCTGCAGCTGCTTGGGCGAACCGAGATGGAACTCGTGGCCGACGGTCGCGTAGGCCTCCTCGGCCGCCAGCTTCACCTGGTTGCGCAGCCGGTCCTCGAGCGCCTGCAGGTGCTCGACGTCGGCGGCGATCCCCGTCCGCTCGCAGTCGGCCAGGACCTGGACCAGCGGCAGCTCCACGTCACGCAGGAGGGCGGTGCCACCCCGGCGCTCGAGGTCGGCGTCGAGGGCGACCGCGAGGTCGGCGACGGCCCGGGCACGCAGCGCGGCGTGCTCGGCCGCGCTGTCGTCCTCGCCACCGTCGAACGACAGCTGGCCGTCGTCGGCGTCCTCGGTCCGCAGCTCGCGGCGGAGGTACCGCAGCGACAGGTCGGCGAGGTCGAAGACCCCTTGGCCCGGAAGGGCGAGGTAGGCGGCGAGCGCGGTGTCGGAGGTGATCCCCTCGACCGTCCAGCCGCGGGCGGTGAGGGCGAGCAGCGGGCCCTTCGCGTCGTGCAGGGCCTTCGGGACGTCCGGGTCCGCGAGCCAGGCGGCAAGGGCGGCGTCGTCGTCCGGCGTGATCTCGGTCAGGTCGACGAAGGCCGCGTCGTCCGCCGCCGGGGCACCCTCCTCCTGCGAGACGCACGCGATCGCCAGGCCGGTCGCGTCGCCGGTGCCGCGGCCCCACGAGCCGCGGACGTGCAGGCCCACCCGCGCGCCGCGCGGCAGGCCGCCGAGGAAGGCCGCCGCCTCGCCCGGCCGGAGCACCCGGACGTCGACCTCGAAGCCCTGGTCGGCCTCGGGCTCGACGGCCGACAAGGTGGCGTAGAGCCGTTCCCGGAGCACCCGGAACTGCAGGGCGTCGAACACCTTGTGGACCTCGTCGCGGTCCCACTGGCCGAGCCGCAGCTCGGCGGGATGGGTCTCGAGCGGAACCGTGCGCACGAGCTCGGTGAGCTGCCGGTTGCGCACGACGCCCGCGATCCCGGCCCGCAGGTTGTCGCCGACCTTGCCCTTGATCTCGTCGACGTGGTCGACCAGGTGCGCGATGTCGCCGTACTGCTGGATCAGCTTGGTGGCGGTCTTCTCACCGAGCCCGGGGATGCCGGGCAGGTTGTCCGAGGGGTCGCCGCGCAGAGCCGCGAACTCGGGGTACTGCGCGGGGGTCAGCCCGTACTTGTCCTGCACCGCCTCGGGGGTCATGCGCCGCATGTCCGACACCCCGCGGGAGTTGTAGAGGACGGTGATCCGCTCGTCGACCAGCTGGAAGGCGTCGCGGTCGCCCGTGACGATCAGGACGTCCATCCCGTCGGCCGCGGCCTGGGTGGCCAGCGTCGCGAGGACGTCGTCCGCCTCGTACCCCTCCGCGCACACGATGGGGATCCGCAGGGCGTCGAGCACCTCGCGCACGAGGGACACCTGGCCCTTGAAGTCCGCCGGCGTCTCGGCACGGCCGGCCTTGTAGTCGGCGTAGGCGTCGTGCCGGAAGTTGGCCCGCGACACGTCGAAGCTCACCGCGACATGGGTCGGCGCCTCGTCGCGCAGCACGTTGATGAGCATCGCGGTGAAGCCGTAGACGGCGTTGGTGGGCTGACCGTCGGTGGTGCTGAAGTTCTCGACCGGGAGGGCGAAGAAGGCCCGGTACGCCAGCGAGTGCCCGTCGAGCAGGAGCAGGCGCGAGCGTTCGGGAACCTGGTCGGCCGGGGTCTGCGGGGGCACGACCCGGAGTCTAGGAGTCGCCCCCGTCGGCGCTCCCGAGCGGGAGACCGACGCCGAGGGCCCGGACCGGACGGGTGGGCCGCCGCCGTACGAGGTGCTCGGCGGTGCGCTCCCCCAGCGACAGGCGCCGCCGCACCAGGGCCACAGGAGCGGTACGACGGACGGCGAGCGGGGCGAAGCCGAGCCGGGCGAAGAACCTGTTGGCCTCCCGCGAACCAGGGTGCACCGAGACGACGAGCTGCTCGATCCCGTGCTCCTCCGCGAACGCGGCAGCGGCGGCGACCAGCGCCTTGCCCGCGCCACGGCGGCGGTGCCGGTCGGACACCACGGCGTGGCTGACGTGCACGGCCGGGATGTCGAGGAGGGCGTTGGCG
>FSWJ01000512.1_pt1 | contig 25910 bp, 33 predicted proteins | sample 1637851 | NCBI WGS metagenome assembly FSWJ01 (sample SAMEA3914789, study PRJEB12502) | metagenome | biome: forest; material: soil | place: Canada | collected 2011-07-03 | depth 0.3 m | reverse complement strand
CGACAAGCTGTCGGCCTTCTTCGACCTGGTGCAGCAGGACCCGATCGTCTCGCAGGTGAAACTGATCGCCGAGCCGTGGGACCTCGGCCCGGGCGGCTACCAGGTGGGCAACTTCCCTCCGGTGTGGACCGAGTGGAACGGCAAGTACCGCGACACGGTGCGCGACTTCTGGCGGGGCGAGCCGGCGACGCTGGGCGAGCTGGCATCCCGGCTGACCGGCTCCTCCGATCTGTACGAGAGCACCGGGCGCAGACCGGTCGCCTCGATCAACTTCGTCACGGCGCACGACGGCTTCACGCTGCGCGACCTGGTGTCGTACAACGGCAAGCACAACGACGCGAACGGCGAGGACGGCAAGGACGGCACCGACGACAACCGCTCCTGGAACTGCGGCGCGGAGGGCGATACCGACGACCCGGCGATCATCGCGCTGCGCGGGCGGCAGCAGCGCAACTTTCTCGCCACGCTGCTGCTGAGCCAGGGCGTGCCGATGATCCTGCACGGCGACGAGCTCGGGCGCACGCAGCAGGGCAACAACAACGGGTACGCCCAGGACTCCGAACTCACCTGGGTGCACTGGGATCAGGCCGACCGGGCGCTGGTCGAGTTCACCGCGGCGATCGCGCGGCTGCGGCGGGACCATCCCACGTTCCGGCGCAGCCGTTTCTTCGACGGTCACCCCGTGACCCGCGGCGAGGGCGAGCCGCTGCCCGACGTCGAGTGGCTGAAGCCCGACGGCACCGCGATGTCGCCGCAGGATTGGGACGCGGGATTCGGCCGCACCCTCGGCATGTACCTCAACGGCCAGGGCATCCACGGGGTCGACGCGCGCGGTTCGCAACTCAGCGATGTGAGCTTCCTGGTGTACTACTCGGCGCACGATCAGCCCGTGCCGCTGGTGCTCCCCGCGGCCGATCACGGCTCCGGGTGGGATGTCATCGTCGACACCGCGGGCAACCACGTCGACGGCGATCGGCTGGGCGCCGGCGCCGCGTGCAGCGTCGGCGCCCACACCTTCCTCGTGCTGCGCGAGCACACCGCCACGACGGCCGGCGACCCGACGGTGAGCGCGACGCTGGAGTGATCCAGGGGTTAGTCACATGAAACCCTGAGCGCAACCCCCTGGTGGCCTTGGTGCGGAAGTGCTGTCATGGATGGTGAAGGGACCTCTCATGAACAGAACCATCGAGAACACCATCACCGCCGAGGTGCTCGTCACCGAGGCGATCGCAGGCATCTACCGCGTCGAAGCGGCGGGTCGCACGATCGGCTACGTGCAGCTCACCGGAGAGCGCTTCGTCACGCTGCTTGGCCCCGTCTACAACACCTCGGTCGAGGTCGCGCAGACGCTGACCCTCGACGCGGCGGTGCACAGGCTGCAGGAGGCCTGAGTTCGGCGCGCCCGGCCGGCACCAGCCGGGCCAGTGCGCCGTTAGATTTGAGGGATGAAGGCCACATTCCTCTATGCCCCAGGTGACATCCGCGTCGAGGAGACGCCCGAGCCGGTGCTCCTGGCGCCGACGGATGCCATCGTTCGCGTCACGGCCGCCTGCGTCTGCGGCTCCGACCTCTGGCCGTACCGTGGCGTGCGCAAGGTTCCGCACACGGTCGCCATGGGCCACGAGCTGGTCGGGGTCGTCGAGGAGGTCGGAGCCGATGTCACCACGGTCAAGCCCGGCGACTTCGTCATCTCGCCCTTCACCTTCAGCGACAACACCTGCCAGTCGTGCCGCGCCGGCTTCCAGTCCGTCTGCGACCACGTGGCCTTCTTCGGCTCGCACGATGCGGCCGGGCTGCCCACAGTGGGCGCGCAGGGCGAGGTCGCGCGCATCCCGCTGGCCGACGGCTCCCTGGTCGTCGTGCCCGCCCCCTTCGACGACGCCCTCGTGCCCGGCCTGCTGTCGCTGGCGGACGTGATGTCCACCGGACACCACGCCGCCGTCTCGGCGGGCGTCGGGCCGGGCAGCGTGGTCGTCGTCGTGGGCGACGGCGCCGTCGGGCTCAGCGGAGTGCTCGCGGCATCCCGACTCGGAGCGGCGCGGGTCATCGCGATGAGCCGCCACCAGGACCGCGCCGACCTGGCCCGCACCTTCGGGGCCACCGATGTGGTCGCCGATCGCGGAGACGCCGGAATCGCCGCGATCAAGGAGCTGCTCGACGGCGAGCTGGCGGATTCCGCCCTCGAGTGCGTCGGCACCGAGGAGTCGATGGATCAGGCCATCGGCTCGGTGCGCGGCGGGGGCAAGGTGGGCTACGTCGGCGTGCCGACCGGAGGATCGCGGCTGCCGATCGAGGTGCTGTTCGGGCGCAACATCACGGTCGGCGGCGGAATGGCTCCCGCGCGGCACTACATCCCGGAGTTGCTTCCCGACGTGCTCAGCGGCGCGATCAACCCGGGACTGGTGTTCGATCTCGAACTGCCGCTCGACGACGCCGCGGAGGGTTACGCCGCGATGGACGAGCGTCGCGCGATCAAGTCGCTGCTACGGCCCTGAATCACCCGTTCCACGGCAGGAACGCGCTGACCAGCGGCGACCTCGCCACGTGGTCGACGACGGGCTCCACGAGCGCGCCCGCGAAGCCGCCGCGATCATCCGCGGCTCGAAGGGTGCTCTCGATCGATCCGGGCACGCGCCTCTCGGCACGCGAGGCGGAGCGGGCCAGGGTGGCCGGCTCGCTGGACAGCGGGCGCTCGCCCGTGCCCGAGCCGCGACTCAGTTCCTCGTAGATCGCGGCTCGCTGCGGCTCGCGCAGTTCGCCGAACGCCTCGGCGTGCGCCTGTTCGATCGACTCGATCGGGGCAGTGCCGAGCAGGTGGCGATAGCGCCGCAGCACCACGTCGTCATCGCTGTCGTGCTCCGCACCGAACAGCCGCGCCAGAACGCCCATCTCTCCACCTCCCTGCCTTCACGGTAGGCGGAGGATCTGAGTGGCCCCTGGGCTGCGCCTCAGCGTTTGCCTGAGCGTGTGCCCGCGCGTTTGCTTCGGGGTCAGCCGACCGGCTCGTTCGGGATGACCGCCCAGCAGATGGCGTAGATCAGCAGTTGCGACCCCGGCAGCACCAACGACAGGATCGCGATCACGCGCACGGCCGTGACGTTCCAGCCGAACCGGCGGGCGAGCCCGGCGCACACGCCGGCGACGATTCGGCCTTCCCGAGGCCGGACGAGCGTGGGAGCAGAAGCGGTGGTTGTCATGGCTTCAGCCTCGCTCGGGTCGCCGGCCGCCGCCAGGGGGTTAGCCCCCAGATGAGCGACGACGCCGGATGAGTCAGTTGCAGAGTACCGAGAGGATGTTGCCCGCCGGGTCGAGGAACCAGGCTATGTCGGGCCCCATGTTGGCGGCCTTGCCCCGCGCGATCCCCTTCTCGTCCTGGTTGGTACCCGGATACTTCTGGATCTCGACGCCGGCGGCCACGAGCTCGTCGACCGCCTTGTCGATGTCGGCGACCTCGAAGTTGAGCACCGTGAACTCGGCCGGAACATGGTTCGGCTTGTCGTAGACGAAGACCGGGGCTCCGCCGGTCACATCGAGCTGGATGCCCATTCCGGGCTCGTTCACCGTGATGCCGAGGGTGTCCCGATAGAACGTGAGCGCGGTCGCCAGATCGTCGACCGAGAATCCGCTGAAACCGCCGGTGGTTGTGAGCATGAAGCCCTCCTTCGGGTGCGTTCCGCACAATTGTGTACATTGTTCACAATGTCACACGGGGGCGAGCCCGTCCAGGGACTGCATTCGTTTATCTGGCAGAGGAGCGGCCGTGCCGATGGTTCCGCGGGAGAACTACCGCCACGGTGATCTGCGCCAGGCACTGCTCGACGCCGGTCTCGACATGGCTCGCGAGGGCGGCCCTGACGCCGTGGTACTTCGCGAGGCGACCCGGCGAGCCGGGGTGTCCCCCAATGCCGCATACCGGCACTTCGCCGACCGCACCGAACTCGTCGAGGCGGTCAGCGACGCCGCTCAGTCCCTCGTCGCCGGCGCGATCGAGGCCGAATGGGATGCCGTGCCCTCGGGTCTGAACCCCGCCGACGCGGCGCACGCCCACCTGGCGGCGGTCGGGCGCGGGTACCTGGGCTTCGCGCGCGACCACCCCGGGCTGTTCCGAGCCGCCTTCACCGTTCCGAGCGATCTCGAGACCGCCCTGGATGCGGCGAAGGCCGGGCCAGGCGGCCGCACCTCGTTCCAGCTGCTGTCGACCGCCCTCGACGAACTCGTGGCGGTCGGCGCGCTCCCGCCGGAGCGCAGGCCCGGCGCGGAGTTCTCGGCCTGGTCGTCGGTGCACGGGCTGGCGATGCTCGTGCTCGAGGGCCCGTTGCGCAACCTCGACCGCGACGTTGCGCGAGCCGCCGGCGCGCGGCTGATCGAGATGGTCGATCGCGGGCTCTAGCCCCGGGCACAGAGACGGCCACCCGCGCCGGGCGCGCGAAGACCAGAAATGGCCTTCGCTGCTATGCGCCCTGCGCCATCTCGCTCACGTCGCGCCACTTCTCCCAGAGGGCGAGCCGCGAGGCGTAGTCGGGCACAACGATGCCGAAGCCGTGGTCGCCGAAGAAGATCCGAAGCGGCGGCCGCTCGGCATCCACCACCCTCAGGATCGCGGCGGCAGAGGCCGTCGGGTCCCCCGGTGTGCCGAGCCGCGCGCGACGGGCCTCCTGCGCCGCCTCGTGGAACGCCGCGTATGCCTCGAGAGGTTCGGCACGCTTCGCCGAGTCGCCCGCCCAGTCCGTCGAGAACCCACCGGGCTCGACCAGCGTCACGTGGATGCCGAACCCGGCAACCTCTGCGGCGAGCGCCTGACTGAACCCCTCGAGAGCCCACTTGGACGAGTTGTAGATCCCGATATTCGGGAACGCACTCACCCCGCCGATCGACGACACCTGGATGATGTGCCCCGAGTTCTGCGCGCGCAGGAATGGCAGCGCCGCCTGGGTGATCCACAGCGCACCGAACAGGTTCGTCTCGAACTGGTCGCGCACCTCCTTCTCGTTCAGTTCTTCGATCAGACCGAACTGACCGTACCCGGCGTTGTTCACGACGACGTCGAGGCGCCCGAACGCCTCGTGCGCCCGGGCGACCGCGGCGAAGTCGGCCGCGCGGTCGGTGACATCCAGGGGGATCGGCAGGATGGCGTCACCGTGGCGCGCGACCAGATCGTCGAGCGATGAGACATCGCGCGCCGTCGCGGCAACCCGGTCGCCGCGCTCCAGGGCTGCGATCGTCCACTCCCGACCGAATCCGCGGGACGTCCCCGTGATGAACCAGACCTTCTGCGACATGCTCGTCTCCTTTTGCACCGGACACCGCCCACGCTACGACTTCAGGTGCGCATGAAGTCCAGCCCTTGCCCCACGGCTTTATGGTGGAAGGGATGAAGCCGCTCACCGACGCCGAGATCCGCGAGTCGCTCGTGAACGCGAGCGCGGCCGAGGCGGTCCGGATGCCGCTCCCGGGCCTGCACGAGGTGGTCTGGTCGGAGCGCGAGTACCTCGGCTGGCGCGACCCCGCATCGCCGCGCGGTTACCTGGCCTACTGGCGCGACGGGCACCCGGTCGGCGTCGTGCTGCGCGCATCCGATGCCCGGCTGCGGGCCGGATCCGCGATCTGCTCGCTCTGCAACACCCCGCAGCCGGCCGGCCAGGTGACGATGTTCACCGCGCAGCGCGCCGGGCGTGCCGGCGAGCGCGGCGACTCGGTCGGCACGTACATCTGCGCCGACCTGGCCTGCTCGCTGCTGATCCGGATCGCGCCGCCGCAGTACGAGATGCAGCCGAGCCCAGCCGAGGTGGTGGCGACCCGCGCCTCGCGGCTGGCAGAACGGCTCGACGTGTTCGTCGGGCGGATCCTCGAAGACGCCTGAGCGTCGCAGATCAGGCGGCGATGCTGGCCAGCGCCTGCTGCGCAGTGGGGTAACGGCCGAGAACGCGGCCGCGGGCATCTCGAACGGTGTAGAGCTCGCGCTCGCGCGTGACCGTGGCCTGCACGGTTTCGGAGGACTCGGCGAGGATCGTCCAGGTTCCGAGCCGCACGTTGGCGGACGTGATCGGGGTCATCGCTCCTCCAGCACGGCGTCCTGGTGGCGGCGCACGTCATCCACCGCGGACGCCAGGGTGGCCCGCTGGCCGACCTCGACCGCGAACTGAGGGCAGTCCCCGACGTAGGCGACGTAGACCGGCCTGACGTATTCGACGTAGCCCAGCACGTCACCACGATCCGAGAGTTCGAGAAGGCCGTCCGGCCGGAGCCGGACGGCGACCCGCGTCGCTTGAGCGAGAACCGAGGCCAGGCTGGAGAGCCAGTCCGCGCTCTCATCGAGTGCCGACCTGCCCTGCTTCGCTGCAGTTCTCGTCTCGCTCATCACGCCCCTCCGTAGCCGGAGCATAACCCCCGAACGGGGGACGGGGCTATGGCGTGTTCCTGGGAGCTGAGTGAGAGGGGGCGAATCCTCAGACCGCGCCGACCCGCCGCACCTCGTCCACGAGCCCGACGATGACGCGCCGCATGTACGCGGCCCAGGCGAACCGGACGATCAGACCGACGATCCAGCCACGGCCGGCACGGCCGAAGAAGGTGTAGCTCCAGGCGATCCGGGTCCCGCCCTCGGCCGCCTCGAACCGCCACTCGGCGCGGGCGTGATCCACCAGGGTGCCGAACACCTTGGTGAAGCCGGTGAGCTCGTAGGCGAAGTAGCCCAGGCGCTGGATGCCCGGTCGCTCCACGTCGGTGATGGTCTCGACGACCGTGCTGCCGTCCGAAAGGTGCAGCATGCGGGTCTGGTCGACGGCATCCCAGGCCCCGGTCTGGTCGGTGGTGGAGACAACGGCCGGGATCACGCGGAACCGCGGGTAGAACCCCGACGGGTCGACCGGTGTGAGAACGTCGAACGTGCGGGCGGGCTCGGCTGGAGCGATGCCCTGCACTGTTGCGCCGTGCCCGCGTGCTGCCATGACAGGGGTTTCGGCCCTCGGGTCAGTCGGTTCGGGACAGCAGGTGGAACGGGATGGCCAGCGAGATCACCACGGCCAGGATCCCGGAGAAGAACACCAGGCCGCCCCAGGCCTCTGGCACCGAGAAGGCGTAGCCGAACAGGAAGAAGGCGCCGAGGAAGAACGCGAACGCGACGAGGAAGACGAAGACCTTCATGGCTTCAGCCTATCGGCGGTCGGTCGGGCCTCTGCACTTGACATCCGGTTTGCGGACGCTAGTATCAAACCATTCGGTTATGAAAACTGGAAGGTTATGGATAGATGACGACCGACACGCTATCGCCGGTGTTCTCGGCCCTGGCCGACCCGACCCGGCGCGCCATCCTGCTCCGGCTGATGGACGGCGACGCCTCGGTGTCCGAACTCGGCGCACCGTTCGCGATGAGCCAGCCCGCCGTCTCGAAGCACCTGCGCGTGCTCGAGAGCGCCGGCTTGATCTCGCGCAGCCGGGTCGCCACTGCCCGGTACAGCCATCTGGAGGCGAAGCCATTGGAGCAGGCGAACGAGTGGATGCAGCAGTACAAGCAGTTCTGGAACGAGGGCTTCGACAAGCTCGACGCCGCCCTCGCCGACTATCTGAACTCCGACCCTCGAAAGGAAGACCCCTCATGAGCAACGAAACGATCCCCGAGATCCCGGATGTCACCGACAGCGACCTCTTCATCACCCGCGCCTTCGACGCGCCGCGCGAGGTGGTCTGGAACTTCTTCACCCGCCCCGAGCTGCTCGCGCTCTGGTTCGGCCCGAAGGAGGTCCACGTCGATCCGGCCAGCGTGGTCATCGAGCTGAAGGTCGGAGGCCGCTGGGATCTCGACATGGTCGACAACGCGACCGGCGAGCGCTACCCGGTGAAGTCGACCCTCGTCGTCGTCACCCCGCCCGAGTACCTCGAGGGAGCCGAAGAGCCCGCCCGGGACTCGGGGCCGCAGAACGGCATCCGGCTGCGGATCTGGTTCCACGACCACGGGTCGAAGACTCGTCTGACGATCCACCAGGGTCCGTTCACGGCAGAGTTCCGCGACATGACGGGCGCCGGTTGGGAAGCCTCGTTCGTCAAGATCGACGAGCTGCTCGCATCCGGAATCGCCTGATGGGTGACACCACCGTCGCGGCCGCGACCGAGTTCGCCGCCTCGAAGGATGGCACGCGCATCGCCTTCGAGCGCGCGGGCTCCGGCCCACTGCTCGTGCTCGTGGACGGCGCGCTCTGCTTCCGGGAGTTCGGTCCGGCGCGGGCCGTCTCGGCGCAGCTCGCCGATCGCTTCACCGTGGCGATCTACGACCGGCGCGGTCGCGGCGAGAGCGGCGACATCCAGCCATACGCGCCGCAGCGCGAGTTCGAAGATCTCGCGGCCGTCATCGAGGCGTCCGGTGGCGACGCCTTCGTCATGGGTCAGTCCTCCGGCGCCGGCATCGTCTACCGGGCGGCCGCGGCGGGCGTGCCGATGCGCAAGCTGGCCGGCTACGAGGCGCCGTGGGTCGGACTGCGCCCCGGCAAAGACGGGCAGCCGCGCGACTACCTCGGCGAACTGCGGTCGCTGCTGGCGAAGGGCGAGAACGGCAAGGCCGTCGGATACTTCATGGTGAAGATGGTCGGCGGTCCGTTCTTCCTGCCCCTGATGATGAGGATGATGCCCAAGGTCTGGAAGCAGCTGCAGGCCGTCGCCACGACGCTTCCCTACGACGCAGAGGTGATGGGCGGGCAGTTCGTGCCGCCGCTCGACGAGCTCGCGACGATCACAGTGCCGAGCCTGGTGCTCTGCGGCGGCAAGAGCCCGAAGCAGATGCAACAGGCCGAGGAGACGGTGGCCGCCACCATCCCCGGGGCGCTGCATCGCATCCTGCCCGGTCAGACTCACCAGGTGTCGGCGGCCGCCCTTGCGCCGGTGCTTGCGGAGTTCTTCACCGGGTAGGGTGCCCTCATGCCAGCCCTCTCCCCCGGTCTTCCCGTCGGTACCCCCGTGTGGGCCGACCTCGCCAGTTCCGATCTCGAGGCCTCGACGGCCTTCTACGGCGCCCTGCTGGGGTGGACCCGACGAGACTTCCCGGAGTTCGACGACTACGCCGACTTCCAGTCGGGCGGCAAGGAGGTCGGCGGGCTCGCCGCCAAGGTGGACGAGGCGCCCGACGCCTGGACCGTCTATCTGAAGGTCGACGACATCGAGGCCGCCGTGATCGCCGCCGCCACGGCAGGCGGGCGCGTGCTGCACGAGCCGTCGACCGTCGCCGGAATGGGGCAGTGGGCGCTTCTCGAAGACCCCTCGGGCGCCGAGGTTGCGATCTGGCAGGCCGGCCCCTTCGCCGGATTCGAGCTGGTGAGCGAGGCGGGGGCGCCGTGCTGGTTCGAACTCCACACCACCGAGTTCGCGGCCGCCGTCCCGTTCTACGAGAAGGTGTTCGGCTGGACGGTCACCTCGATCGGCGACACCGATGAGTTCCGCATGGTCGTCTTCGGCGAGCAGGGCTCCGCCGGTGCAGGGATCTACGACAGCGCCCGCGACGAGGGCCGGCCCGGCTCGGCACCGGGCTCGCAGTGGATGGTGTACTTCGCCGTCGAGGATGCGGATGCCGCGGCATCCATCGTGACCGCGAACGGCGGCACCGTGTTCGACGGCCCCACCGACACCCCGTTCGGACGGATGTCGCACGCCGCCGATTCGACGGGAGCCCTGTTCAGCTTCCTGCAGCTGCCCGATCGCGCCGCGGAGAACTGAGATGCCCGCCTTTCGCACCGTGCTGCATCAGCAGGGCAACAACGTCGGGATCGTCGTGCCCGACGCGGTGGTGGCCGAACTGGGCACAGGGAAACGTCCGCTCGTGAAGGTGACCATCGACGGGGCGTACACCTTCGTGTACACGATCGCCGTCATGGGCGGCAAGAACATGATCGGCTTCAGCGCGGCGCACCGCGCGGCATCCGGATTCCGCGGCGGCGACGAGGTCGAGGTTGCGTTGGAGCTGGAGACCGCGCCGCGCGAGGTCGATATGCCACCCGAGCTGACCGCCGCCCTCGCCGCCGACCCGGTCGCCGCCGCGGCCTTCGAGAAGCTGTCGTTCACCTTCCGCAAGGAGCATGCACGCGCGATCAGCGAGGCGAAATCCGACGAGACCCGGCAGCGCCGACTCGAGAAGATCCTGGCCGCGTTGCGCGGCGAGTAGCCGCGTTCTCTTCGAGCCGCGCACTTCGCCCCTACGCTAAAAGGATGCGGTCCCCCGAGCTCGTGGTGTACGCGGTGGCGTCCCCCTACACCTGGGATGTCGTCGAATCGGTCTGGCGAGCCGGTCTCGATCCGGTCTGCGTCGACAACATCGGCGGAGCGGACCCGGAGCTGCCGATGCGCGACACTGCCGCGGCGCCGGCGCCGTTCGTGCTCGGCCTCTCGTCGGCGGCCGGCCGTTGGGCCGCGGCACAGGCGGCACAGCTCGATGGCTTCGACGAGCCGCTGACGCTGGTGGACCAGAGCGCCACGGTAGCGCGGACCGCGACACTCGCCCACGGTGTCTATGTCAACGCGGGCGCCGTCGTCGCCGCCCGGACGACCATCGGCTGCCACGGCAATATCAATCGCTCCGCCTCCATCGGGCACGACAACCGTCTCGGCATCGCGGTCTCGATCGGTCCCGGGGCGGTGCTGGCCGGGTCGGTCACCGTCGGGAGCCTCTCGTTCGTCGGTGCGGGAGCGACCGTCCTTCCCGATATCAGGATCGGACGGCGCGCCCTTGTCGGCGCCGGTGCCGTCGTCACTCGGGACGTCGCCGACGGTCAGGTGGTGGTCGGCAACCCGGCTCGCGTCGTCCGAACGGTCGACATCCCGGAAGGAGTCGACGCGTGCCCTCACTGCTTGAGCAATTGAGCCGGCCCGCACCGGTCGTGCTGGCCCCGACGGGGATGGTGCCGACCCGGGCCATGACGCCGCACGTTCCGCTGACACCGTCGGAGGTCGCGCAGGACGTCGCCGCGGCGGTCGAGGTCGGAATCACGTCGGTGCATCTGCATGCCCGCGACGACGACGGTCTGCCCGCCTGGGATCGCGAGGTGTACGCCCGTCTCGTCGGCGCCGTTCGTGAGGCGGCGCCCGACGTTCTCATCAATGTCAGCACGAGTGGCCGCAACTGGACCGAGCTGGAGAAGCGCGCGGACGTCTTGGCGCTGGACGGCGACCTCAAACCGGACCTGGCGTCGCTCACTCTGTCCTCCCTCAATTTCTTGGCGGGTGCCTCGGTGAATGCGCCGGAGACGATCCGCGGCCTGGTGCGGATCATGCGCGACCGAGGAATCGTCCCCGAACTGGAGATCTTCGATCTCGGCATGCTCAACTTCGCGACCATCCTGCAGAAAGAGGGGCTCCTGGTCGGGCCCGTTGTGGCGAATCTGTTCTTCGGCAACGTCGCGGGTCTTCAGGCGAACCCCCTCGAGGTCGGCGTAGCCATCGAACGGCTGCCCGCCGAGGCGATCTGGTCGGGCGCCGGCCTCGGCGACTACCAGTTCGTGGCGCAGACCATGTCGCTGGCGGCAGGCGGCGGGGTGCGCGTCGGCATCGAGGACGGCATCTTCCTCGATCGCCAGCGGACCGTTCTCGCCACCAACCTTCAGTTGGTCGAACGCGTGCACCGTCAACTGGATCTCCTCGGCCGCGTGGCGATGACGCCGGCACAGTTCCGGTCGGAGCTGCGAAGCCGATGAGCGAACAGCCCACGATCACCCTGGTCCCCGCTGCCGCGCCGACCAGAATGGGCGACGACGAGGCGGCTGCGGTGCGTGCCGCGATGCGCGGAGTGCTCGAGGACGGCCCCTGGGTCGGCGGCCCCGCCGTCGAGGAGTTCGAGAGCGCGTTCGCTGTTGCAAGTGGCACGGCGCACGTCGTGGGGACGGGCAACGGCACCGACGCCCTGGCCCTCGCCATGCTTGCGCTCCAGCTGCCCGCGGGCTCGCGGGTTCTGGTCGCCGCGAACGAGGGCGGCTATGCGGCGATAGCCGCGCGCATGAGCGGGCTCGTCCCCCTCGCCATGGATATCGACGAGCGCACGATGGAACCGACGGCCGAACTGGCCGAGCGGGCATGGACCCCCTCCGTCTCGGCGCTTGTCGTCACTCACCTTCACGGCGACCCTGTCGATCTGGGTGAACTGGACGAGTGGCGGCGACGACGGGGACTGACTCTGATCGAGGACTGCGCACAGGCGCATGGGGCGGTTCGCGAGGGTCGCCGAGTCGGCACCACCGCGGATGCTGCAGCCTTCAGCTTCTATCCCACCAAGAATCTGGGGACGATCGGCGATGCGGGCGCGGTCTGTTTCACCGACCCGGCGGCAGCGCAGCGGGCACGGTCCCTGGGTCAGTACGGATGGGGCGCCCGTCACCGAACGGAACTCCGCGGAGGACGGAACTCGCGGATGGATCCGATGCATGCCGCGATCTTGACCGCCCGGCTCCCCTGGCTGGAGGCTCGCAACGCCCGCAGACGGAGCATCTCCGACCGCTATCGCGTCGCCGTCGACGGCTCCGGCCTCGAGATGCTCGGCGACTCGCGGTACACGGTCGCCCACCACGCCGTCCTGGTTGCGCCCGAACGGGCTGCGCTCGCGGAGCATCTGGCGACTCACGGGATCGCGACGGCCATTCACTACCCGTACCTCCTCGGGGACATGCCGGGCCTCGAGGTGGAGGGCGACGCCACGCCGAACGCCTCCGGGTGGCGGGATCGAATCCTCAGCCTTCCCTGCTTCCCCGAGATGACCGATGACGAAGTCGACCGAGTCGTCTCCGCTCTTCGGTCGTGGGACGCCCGATGAACAGCACGATCTCGGTGTCACGCGACGAACGCGGCGAACTGCTGGCCGTGGAGCTCGGCGACCTGCCCTTCGTGCCCCGACGGGTGTTCGTCGCGTCGTCGCCCCCCGACGGCTCCGTCCGCGGGAATCATACGATCCCCTGCGCGCAATTGATGATCCTCGTGCACGGCCGAGCGGAAGTGGAGCTGGGCCCGGACCTCGATCAGCTCTCGACCCCCGTCGTCCTGGAGGAGCCGGGCGCGAGCATCTACCTTCCCGCCGGTCGATACATCCGCTACCGGCTTCACGGGCCCGATTCCCGCGTCCTCGTGCTCGCCGATGAGGCGTACCAGCCTTCGACGTCATGACTGCCGCCTCCGTCCTGATCCCCAGCCACAGCAGGGCAGGGTCCCTGGCTCTCGCGGTGCGAAGCGTGCTCGCACAGACGATTCGGGATCTCGAGGTCATCATCATCGGCGACGGCGTCGGCGATGATGTTCGAGCCGTGGCGATCCGCCTGATGGAGGAGGATCCGCGCGTCCGCTTCCTCGACCTGCCCAAAGGCCCCAACCACGGGGAGATCCACCGCCACGATGCGATCCTCGCGGCGAAGAGCGACGCGATCTTCTACCTGTGCGACGACGACCTCCTGCTTCCGGAGCACGTCGCGGAGTTGCTCGCCCTCTTGGACACCCACTCCTTCGTGCAGAGCCTGAACGGGTATGTGAGCCCGGACGGCACGATCCATCGTTACAGCGGATCCCTCGCGGACGCGGCGGCGGTCGGTCACGTGCTCAACGACGAGCTCCGGTTCAACTTCATCAGCATCACCGGAACGGCGCACTCTCGCGACTTCTACCTCGGTCTCGACGCGCCGTGGTCGACCACGCCGCCCGGTGAATGGCCGGATCACGCGCAATGGAAGAAGATGATCGGGCAGCCAGGGTTCCTCGGGGCCACCTCGTCCCGCATGACGGCGTTGCAGTTCCCCGCCACCCAACCGGAACGGCACGACTGGTCGGTCGAGAAGCAACTGGCGGAACTCCAGGGCTGGGCCGAGCGCATCCGGCTTCCGGATGCCCAGGCCGCCATCGACCGGTTGGTGTTCGACGCGACCGAGATCGAGTTCGGGCACGCGGTGTGGGAATTGCACGTCGCAATGGCGGCTCTCCGCGCCCTGGAGTCTCACCGCGCCACCCTGGAGTCTCACCGCGCCGCCCTCGAGAACACCCTCTCCTGGCGGATCACCCGCCCCCTGAGAGCCGTCCGTCGCCGGTTCTGAGCCTTACCGCCAGGACTTCGGCCCGCTCGATCCAGCCGGGTAGCCGTCGAGCGGCACCGCGTTCTTCTTCCAGGCCGCGATCACCGGCGTGACGATCCGCCAGCACTCCTCTGCCACGTCGCCGCGCACGGACAGGGTCGGGTCGCCATGCAGCAGCTCGGACAGTACCTCGCCGTACGCGCTGAGCTCGCTCGCCGCGAACTCGGCCCGCATGGTGTCCCACTCGAGGTCGAAGGGGTCGTCGCGCCCGTTCGAGACCAGGTCGAGTTCGAGCACGGCCGGGTTGATCCCGATCCGGAGCATGGCCTGACGGGACGGACCGTTGAAACCGGTCGGCAGGTGCGGCACGTCGCGGAAGGTGAACACGATCTCCTGACGCGGATCGCCGAGCGCCTTGCCCGAGCGGAGCACGAACGGCACGCCGTCCCACCGCCAGGTGTCGACCGCGACCGTCATCTCCGCCAGCGTTTCGGTCTTGCGCGCCGGGTCGACACCGGACTCCGAGACGTACGCGGGCATCGTGCGGCGTCCGACCTTGCCCGCGGTGTAGCGGGCGCGACGGCTCTCGGTGCCGTTCGCGAGCCACGGCCGGGTGGCTCGCAGCACCTGCGCCATGGCGCCGCGCAGGTCTTCGGAGCCGACCGACGACGGCGGTTCCATGGTCGCCAGGGCCAGCACCTGCAGCAGGTGGCTCTGGATCATGTCGATCAGCGCGCCCGCCTTGTCGTAGTAGCCGGCGCGGCCCTCGAGTCCGAGTGCCTCCTCGATCACGATCTCGACGTGCGCAACGTTCTGGGCGCTCAGCAGCGGTTCGAAGATCCGGTTGGCGAAGCGCAGTCCGAGCAGGTTGAGCACGGTGGATTTGCCGAGGAAGTGGTCGACGCGGAACACCTGCTCCTCGGGCACGAAGGTCTGCAGCAGCCGGTTGAGCGCCCGAGCCGATGCCAGATCGGTGCCGAACGGCTTCTCGAGCGCCAGCACGATCCCGGCCGGCAGTTTCTCGCCGGCGAGCGCCGCGCAAGCCAGGGCCGCGACGGCGGGAGGCAGTGCGAAGTAGAGCGCGACCCGGCCGGTGGCGGCGTCGATGGCGCGCATCAGATCGGTGGCGCTTGTCGCGTCGCCCCGCAGGTAGAACGACTTCTTCGCCACCCGGTCGGCGAGGGCGGACGGCGAGTCCTTGAACGCCTTGCCCACGAGGGACTGCCACCGCGCGTCGCTCATCGGGTTGCGGTCCACGCCGATCAGCTGCAGCTGCTGGCCGCGCGATGAGCTCAGCAGCGACGCCAGACCGGGCAGCAGCAGCCGCGAGGTCAGGTCGCCTCCCGCGCCCAGGATGATCAAGGTGTCGATGCCCGATGCCGCCATGCTGCGAGGTTATCGCGCCCTCCCCGGGCGCTCGATGCGTGACGGCGGTAGCGTGCAGAGAAGCAGGAAGGACCGCCATGCGCCGGAGCGTATTCGGCATCTGGGTCGGACTGCTGGTTCTCGCGCTCGGGACCGCGGTCGTGCGGTTCTGGCTCTCCGGCGCGGTCGCCGGGCCTGCGGCGCCCGGGCTCGTCTTCAACTTCGCAATCCTGACGATCTTCGTCGTCGCGGTGTGGCTCGGCGCGCTGGCATTCCTCGAGGCGCGGCACCGGCACCAGGTGCAGGCAGTGCAGGCGCGCGCACCCGGTTCGGTGGCCTTCCCCTCCTACCCGACCCCGGTGTTCGGCGAGGCCGCGCGCCGCTTGGCGCCCCGATCGACCCTGGAAGCGGTCGACCTGGTCACCGTGCTGGTGAGCGCCGAGGGGGTGGCCGTGTGGCGGCGGGGCGGCGATTCCACCGGGAGGCTGCTCGAGCTGCCCCGCGTGCAGGTGGTCGGGCTGCGCGGCGGGTCATTGCCCGGGCGGTTCGGCGAGCATCCGGCGATCGTGATCGTCACGCAGCAGGATGCCGGCCTGCTCGAGTTCGTGCTGCCCGTGTTCCAGCCCGCACGCCCGTTCCGGCGGGCGAGCGCCGCCCAGACCGCGGACCTGTGGAGCGCGCGACCGCCGCGCTGCGCCGCTGACGTGGAGCCGCCCGACCCTGAACGTCGCCTGAACGGGGGTAGACCGAAGTGGTGTCGCGGCGTACGGTGCGAAGTAGCGAATCGGCACCGATCGGGGGGATCAGCCGTGGATCAGGGGAGTCTGGCGATGGAAGGCGCCGCCATCGCGCCCTCGCGCGGCTGGTTGACGCCCCTGCGCGCCGCGCTCCTCGTGGTGGGCGCCGTGCTCGGCGGCGTGGCCCTGTCGCTCATTCTCGGCTCATCCCCTGCGCACGCGGCCGACGGCGACGGATCGGGTCCCGACCTGGGACCTCTGGGTTCGGTGACGAACGTTGCCACGGCCACCGTCACCTCGACCATCGACCAGGCCGTCCCGGCCGTGCGGCACACAGTACGCGTGACCGCCGAGCCCCTCGTCACTCCGGTCGTCGTCACCGTCGAGTCGGCCCTGACCGCCGTTCAACGGTTGGTCGTCCCGGCGGTCGACAGCGTGCTGCCATTGGCTCAGCACGTGGTAACCCCGAGCCGGGCGCCCGCGCCGTTCCCGTCGGTGCAGATGGTTCCTGGTGCGCCGTCGGGATCGGTCGCGGGCGCTCTTCCTGTGGCGCAGCGCAGCGGGTCCGACGGGTCTCTGCCCAGTCCCATCCTGACCTCCGGCTCGGGGGCTCCCACGGCCGCACTCGGCGTGCTGCTCGCCATCTTCGCGCTCGTCCTCCTGGCCGCGCGCCGACGACTCGGCGACGGCGCGCTTCCCGCGTCTCCCACCTACGAGACCGACACCTCTCCCGCCTGACGCGTGCCCTGCCGTCCCGCCGCGGACGGCCACGCGCTCGACCGTCCTTCGGGACGTTCATGCAGTACCGCGCCCGAATCCGGGCCCGGTTCGATCAGGCACGCAAGGAGAAACAACCATGCAGTCATTCATCTGGAAGGCGCTCATCGGAGTCGCCTTCACCGGGGGCCTCCTGGCCGTCGGCGCCGGCGTCGCGTACGCCGACAACACCACATCAGGCGACAGCGGCACCGGCTCGGGAAGCCAGGCCGTCATCGGGGCGAACCTGCCCATCACCCTCGGCGGCAACGCCATCTCGGTGCTGGGCGACTCGTCGAGCAGCGGCTCGTCGGCCACTCCGCCCGCACCAGGATCGGCGCCCAGCGGCACCACGAACGGCAACGTGTCCCTGCTCGGCGGCACGCAGGCGCTGGTCGATGCCCAGGCGCCGGTCACGGTCAGCGGCAACGCGATCTCGGTGGTCGGCGACAGCGGATCGGCCTCGTCGATGGTGGGCTCCGGCTCGCCGGCCGGCGCGACCGGCTCGGCGTCGTCCGACGGCTCGGGCACCACATCGGGTAATGACTCGACGCTCGGAGGCACCCAGGTGCTGGGCGGCGCGTCGGCTCCCGTGACGGTCACCGGCAACGCGATCAGTGCGGCGGGCGATTCCACGTCCACCGGATCGGTCGCGGGCCAGTCGGCGGCCGGGTCGGGATCCACCGACCCCACCGGTGGCGCCACCACCTCGGGAGACAACAGCACCCTCGGGGGCACGCAGGTGGTCCCGGATGTCACGGCTCCCGTCACGGCGACCGGTGACGCGATCAGCGTCATCGGCGACTCCAGCTCCAGTGGCGCGTCGACAGGCGGCGCATCGACGGGGCCCGGAACGGGATCCGTCGGCGGCGTCGACACCGGCATCCCCGGGGTCACCACCTCGGGCGTTGGCGGAACCGGCAGCGGTACGCAGATCGCCCCGGTGGTCAGCGCGCCGGTGACGGTCGGCGGCAACGCCGTCTCGGTCATCGGCAACAGCTCGACCACGCCGAGCACGCCCGGCTCTGGCGGCTCCGTCGGCGGGGTCGACACCTTCCCGCCGACCACCACCACGGCGGCCCTCTCGGTGCAGTCGCTCGCCGAAACGGGAGTTCCGGCGCTGTCGGCTCTCGCCATCGGCATCCTGCTGCTGCTGGCCGGCATCGGAGTGATGCTTCGGGCCGTCACACCGCGCCGCTAGGCGCAGCGCAGTGGAGCGCACTGCCGGTGCGCGCAGTGCAGTGAGCCGCGGTCGGTGGCGGGAAGCGGAGGCTTCTCGTCACCGGCCGCTCTCGCGCGCCGACCGCTTTCGCCCGCTCACCGCTTTCGCCCACCAACGGCCCCCGCTACGCTCGGCCCATGACCGCGATCGACACGCTGTTCTAGGAGGCCTGCCGGGCCATGGCCGGAATGCGCAGAACCCCGGTGCGCTCCTCGGTGATCGCGGCGGTCGGCTACGACGCCGAGACCGCTGTGCTCGAGGTCGAGTTCCGCAGCGGCGACGTGTACCGCTACTTCGCCGTGCCGCCGTCGGTGCACCGGGCGCTCATCGAAGCCGACAGCCCCGGGGGGTATTTCAACAAGAACGTGAGCGACCACTCCCCGACCCGCCAGCAGTACTGACGGCACCTCGGAGGACGCCGACATGTCTTAGCCCTCGTAGTGGTGCCACCCGAAGACGCGATACCCGAGCGGGCCCTTTCTCGACACACTGGGACCAGACGCCCCGGCGGGGGGCCGAGGCGTCCAACTCAGAGGGGCACCACAGTGGCAGCGGGGGATTCTGCCGCAACCGAAGCGGAGCGCCAGCGCCGGCTGGCTGACGAGCATGCCCGATTGGCATCCGTCGCCGGTCAGATGGCCCGCAACTTCGCTGCGGCCGCGGCGAGCGAGAACCGTCTCGCGCGCACCCTCATCGAACTCGAGCCGCTCGGCTACACCCTGCTCGCCGACCGCAAATGGCCGGGATCCGCTCGCGCCAATGTCGACCTGATCCTGGTCGGGCCGGGCGGCGTCATCATCGTCGACGCCAAGGCCTGGCGGGAGGTCACCGTCGCGGCCGGCCACGTCTTCCGCGGCCAAGCGGATGTCACGGGCGAGATCGAGCAGCTCGCCGACCTCGTCTTCCGCGCCCAGACCGGACTCGCCGAGATCGGCCTCGCAGCCGGCGAAGTGAGCGCGATGGCGGTCTTCACCAACAAGGTGCTGCCGCGCGCCGAGCTGTTCGGCGTGACCATGCTCGGCGAAGCGGCGGCGGTCACCGAGATCGCCCGTCGCGGCACCCGCCTCACGGCCGAGCAGATCGCCCAGGTGCGCACCGAGCTCGATCGGCTCTTCCCGCCGATGACCACCGGGCCGATCAACGTCGTGGAGCCGGCCGCACCCGACACCAGCGTCCCCGAACCGGTGCTTCCCGCCGACATCCGCGCATCGTCGGCCATCGACTTCTCGGCCCTCGACAACCTCACCACGCAGCAGATCCAGGACGCGCTCCTGGAGGGCATCCGCAAGGCGCCGATCGAGGAATGGATGGCATTCCTCGACCCCGCCCAGGCCCGCCTCGTGCGCCGCAACTTCAATGGGCCGTCGCGCATCCGCGGCGCCGCGGGAACCGGCAAGACCGTCGTCGCCCTGCACCGCGCCGCCCACCTCGCCCGCACGATGGAGGGCCGGGTGCTGATAACCACCTTCGTCCGCACGCTGCCGCGCGTGATGTCCGCCATGATGGAGCGCCTCGCTCCCGACGTGGCCGACCGCATCGACTTCCGCAGCGTGCACAGCTTCGCCCGTGACGTGCTGGTGCAACGGGGTCGTCCGGTCATCATCGACGCCGTCGCTGCCGACCGGGTCTTCAAAGACCTGTGGGAGCGCGAAGGAAAGTCCGGTCCGCTCGGCAAGATCGACCCGGCTCCCTCTTACTGGCAGGAAGAGATCGCCCACGTGCTCAAGGGCCGCGGGCTGAGCCGCTTCGAGGAGTACGCGGAGCTTCCGCGCACGGGACGCCGCCGTCCCCTCACCCGCGAGATGCGGGCCGAGGTGTGGGGGCTGTACGTCGCCTACGAGGGAGCCATCGCGAAGCGCGGCATCCTGGACTGGGAGGACGTCGTGCTCGAAGCCGAGAGCTCACTGCTCGAGAATCCCTTGCTCGGCTACGCCGCCGTCGTGGTCGACGAGGCGCAGGACCTGTCGTGCGCGATGATCCGGATGCTGCACTCCGTGGTCGGTGACGCCCCCGACGGCTTCAACCTGGTCGGCGACGGCCAGCAGACGATCTACCCGGGCGGCTTCACCCTCGCAGAGGCGGGCGTCGCCATCAGCGGCCGCGGCGTCGTGCTCAGCCGCAACTACCGCAACACCGTCGAGATCGCCGCCTTCGCCTCCGCGCTGGTCGCCGACGACCAAGTCACCGACATCGAGGGCGGGCCCGCCCGCTCGGAGCCGGCCGAGATCGTGCGCCGCGGGCCACGGCCGGTGTACACGGTGTTCCCGTCACGCTCTGTGCACGACAAGTCGCTCGTGGAGCGAGTGCGGCGCGCGGTCGCCGACTCCGAGGGCTCGACGAACTTCGGCGACATCGGTGTGCTCGCGCTCTACAGCTGGCATGCGAAGGAGGCGGCCGAGGCACTCGAGGAGGCGGGCATCCCGACGATCCAACTCGAGAAGTACGACGGCCACCCCGTGGACGCGGTCAAGGTCGGCACGATCAAGCGCGCCAAGGGCCTCGAGTTCAAGGAGGTGCTGGTGGTGCGCACTCCCCCGCACCTGGTGCAGGCCGAACTCGACCCCCGGGCGGATGACGCGGCCCTCGAGCGTCGCGAGTTGCAGCGCCGCGAACTCTACGTCGCGATGACGCGGGCACGCGACGGACTCTGGGTGGGCGTGGCGTAGCTCGCTAGAGCTTGCCGCGATCGGCCGGCGGCACCTTGCGCGGGGTGCGGGGGCGCCGCCCGATGCCGCGCGGCACCTCCTCCGTCATCTTCTTGCGCGGGCCTGCCAGCTTGAGCGCCGTCTCCTCGGCATCGATCGCCGCGAGCACCGACTCGATCGCCGGCTCCTGGTAGCGGCCCTCGCGCCGGGCCTGCAGCACGGCGGCGCGCTGGGCCGCGATCATCGTCTTGCGCAGGCGGGTGTACGCGGCGAGGCGCGGCTCACGACCCTCCTCCATGGGCAGCCCGATGGCCTCTTCGAGAAAGGCCGCATTCATGCGCAGGCGGTCGATCACGGCATCCTCGTCGTCCGGCGTGAGGCGCTGCTCGAGATCGTCGACGCCCGCCTGCTCGGCCTCGGCCATCAGGGCGAAACGCTCCTGGTGCTCCTGGTCGTAGTTCGGGGTCGGCAGCTTCAGCGCCCGGATGATCGCGGGCAGCAGCAGCCCCTCGAGCAGCGTCCCGACCACGACGACCAGGGCGAGGAATCGCAGGAAGCCCAGACCCGGGGTAGTCGTCGGCAGCAGGTAGACCGCGATCAGCGTGACCACGCCGCGAATGCCCGCCGAACTGACCGCGATGCCATTGCGCCAGCTCCAGCTGCGGCCGCGCAGGAACCGGGGGCCGCGCCGGTACAGCAGGGTCAGCGACATCACCCAGATGAACCGCGACACCACCAGGGCAGCCAGTATGCCGGCGCAGATCCCGACGGTCTGCCACAGCCCGGGGCCGCCCTTCACGGCGCCCGCGGCGATGTCCACCAGGTTCAGCCCGATGAACAGGAACACCGCGTTCTGCAACAGGTAGTCGATGGTGCGCCAGTTGAGCCGCTCCGCGATGCGCGCCTCCGCCGACTGGATGCTCGGCGAGCGGTAGGAGAGGAACAATCCCGCGATCACCACCGCGAGCACGCCCGAGCCGCCGAAGGACTGCGCCAGGATGAACGCCAGGTACGGCGTGACCAGCGAGAGGCTGGTGTCGAGCACCGGGGCCCGCAGCTGCTTGCGGATCATGGAGAGCACCCAGCCGACGGCGAACCCGACCACCAGGCCGCCCACCACGGCCAGCACGAAGTCGCCGGCCACTTGCCACGGGTTGACCACCGCAACGATCGCGACGATCGCGGCATTCAACGCCACCAAGGAGGTCGCATCGTTGAGCAGGCTCTCCCCCTCGAGCACGGTGACGAGCCGACGCGGCAGGGCGATGCGTCCGGCCACCGCGTTCACGGCGACGGCGTCGGTCGGGGCGACGACCGCGCCGAGCGCGAGGGCCGCGGCGAGGCCGATGGCTGGCATGAGGGCCCAGGCCACGAATCCCACGGCGACCACGGTGAAGGCGACCAGCCCGACCGAGAGCGCCAGGATGCTGTCGTTGCGGGCGCGCACGTCGCGCACCGAGGTGCGGATCGCCGCCGCGAACAGCAGCGGGGGGATGACGCCGTAGAGCACCAGCTCCGGATCGACTCCGACATGCGGAACGCCCGGGATGAACGACACGAGCGCGCCGACCAGGATCAGGGCGATCGGCGCGAACCACCCGACGCGTCCCGCGACGCCCGTGATCGTCACGGTCACGACGACGAAGGCCACCGCCCAGATCACCGTGACCCGGGTGTCGAGCGGCGTGCTCGCTGCAGCGAGCACGAATGGAGAGAGCGTCATCCGTTCAGCTTGGTCTGCCAATCGGCAGGCACTCTGCCCTGGGGTCCGGGCGCCGGCTGGTCTTCGGGATGGCAGTCGGGCGGCGCGAGCTCGGGGCCGTCGACGAAGGCCTCGGCCCGGTAGTCCCAGAACCAGCTCTCCCCCGGCTCGAAGCTCTGGATGATCGGATGACCCGTGTCGGCGGCGTGGTGCGAGGCGTGCTGCGAGGGCGAGGAGTCGCAGCATCCGATGTGGCCGCATTGCGCGCAGCGCCTCAGGTGGAACCACCACGCGGAGGGATCGGGCAGGCACTCGGCGCAGCCGGTGCCGCTCGGGGCGACGGTGACGTCGATGGGGCTCGGTGCCATGAACACAGGCTAGCTACCCTGGAGGAGTGGCACTGCTCCCGGATGCTCCCCCCGCCCGCCGCGTGATGTCACCGGACGGCGTCGCCATCGCCACCTACGAGTGGGGCGACCCGGATGCGCCGACCATCGTCGCCGTGCACGGCTTCGCCTCGAGCGCGATCGCGAACTGGCACGTCACCGGGTGGACCCGCGAACTCACCCGTGCCGGCCTGCACGTGATCGCGCTCGACCAGCGCGGGCACGGCGCCAGTGACAAGCCGAACGATCCGGCCGACTACTCGATGGAGCTGCTGGTCGCCGACCTGATCGACGTGGTCGACACCTACCTGATCGACGAGTTCGCGCTGCTCGGCTACTCGTTGGGCGCCCGGGTCGGCTGGCATGCTGCGCTCGAACTGCCCGAGCGGTTGATCCGCGCGGTGCTGGGCGGCATCCCCGACGGCGACCCGCTGACGCGCTTCGAGGTCGAGCAGGCACGCGCGTTCGTGAGCGGCGGCGCCCGCTCCAGCGATCGGCTCACCATGAGCTACCTCGACATGGCGGCCGGCATGCCGGGCAACAACCTGGCCGCGCTGGTCAGCCTGGTCGAGGGGATGCGCGGGGGCGTCCAGCCCGATCCGCAACACCCGCCGCAGCAGCCGGTGCTGTTCGCGACCGGCAGCGAGGACCCGATCGTGGAGGCGTCGCGTCGGCTGGCGGCGGCGGCACCGCGCGGCGGGTTCCTCGAGATCCCGAACCGCAACCACTTCAACGCGCCCACCTCGAAGGTGTTCCGCGAACACGGGACGGTCTTCCTCCGAGGCTGACGAGTAGACCGGTCAGTGCACCCCTCGGGGACGTGAAAGAATCTGGTCACCCCGACCTTCCCCGCTTCCCCGTCCCGACCGGAGCCTGCGTGACCGCTGATGTCGCGAACGAGGGTGGATCGCGCCTGCTGAACCTGCGCGTGCGCGGCCGCCCCGTGCCGGTGACCGTCGTGCTCCTGGTGGGATACCTGCTCGCCCGGGTGCTGACGACCGGGCTGTTCGCGCTGGCCTGGTGGGCGTTCCCGGACGGTCCATGGGCGCACGGGTACTTCGCCACCGAACCCGGGTTCCTCGGCTTTCTCAACTCGTGGGACACCCGCTGGTACGAGCAGATCGTGCTGCACGGCTATCCGTCGATGCTGCCGATCGATGCGGTCGGCGACGTGAAGTACAACACCTGGGCGTTCCTCCCGGTGTTCCCAGCCATCGTGAAGGGGCTGATGACCGTCACGGGCCTCGGCTTCAACGTGGCGGGCATGGCGGTCGCGACGGTGTTCGGCGGGGCCGCGACGGTCGCCCTGCACCGGGTGCTGCTGGTGCAGTTCAAGCGCACCCAGGCGCTCTGGGGGGCTGTGCTCTTCGCCTTCGGACCCCTGTCGTTCCTGCTGCAGGTGGGATACGCCGAAAGCACCTTCCTGTTCTTGCTTTTCGTGGCGCTCTGGTTCCTGCTGCGCAAGCGCTACCTCGGGATGATCCCCTTCGCCCTGGTCGCCTCGTTCACGCATCCGGGGGCGCTCGCTCTGGGGGCGGCGATCGGGTTCCAGGGACTGCACCGGCTGTGGCGGCGGAATCCGATCGCGCACCGCGAATGGATCACCGGCGTCGTCGCCATCGCGGTTGTCGTGGCCGCCGCGCTGTTCTGGCCGGTGCTGGTGTCGACGGTCACCGGCGATCCGAGTGGATACTTCGACACCGAACTGGCCTGGTGGCGCTCGTACCTCGGGCGCGTGATCTTCGTGCCGTTCACGCCGTTCTTCCTGTTCTACGGGGACCTCTGGGGAGTCTGGGGCGTCCTGCTCGTCGTGGTGGTGCTCGCGGCCGTCGTGTTCTGGCTGACCCGCCGGTCGACCCGCGTCTACGGCGCCGACCTGTGGACATACTCGGTCGGCTACATCGCCTACCTCGTCGCGGTCTTCCTGCCGACGCAGAGCCTGTTCCGCCAGCTGCTGCCGCTGTCGCCCCTGCTCGGGCATCCCGCGCTGTCGCGCACCCTTCGCCGCCGCCTGATCACGCTCGCGGCGGGCGTCGCGCTGCAGGCGGTCGCGATCTTCGCACTCTGGGTGGTCTACCCGCCGTAGTCCGTGCGCGAGTCGCGTGCCAGGGTGGAGCCATGGGCACCCTGATCTACACGGGCATCACATCCCTCGACGGCTACATCAACGACGCGCGCGGCCGTTTCGACTGGGCCGAGCCCAGTGAGCAGGTGCACGCCTTCGTGAACGACCTGGAGCGCGGCGTCGGCAGCTACCTCTACGGCCGACGGATGTACGACACGATGGCGTTCTGGGAGACGCCGACCCCCGAGGTCGAGGCGTCGGCCGTGATGTCCGACTACCAGCGCATCTGGAGCGCCGCTCGCAAGATCGTCTACTCCTCGACCTTGGATGCCGTGGCCAGCGAGAACACGACGATCGAGCGGGTCTTCGATCCGGAGATCGTCGCCGACCTGGTCGGGCGCTCCGACCGCGATGTCAGCATCGGCGGTCCGCACCTCGCCGCGCACGCTCTGCGGGCGGGGTTGGTCGGCGAGCTGCGGATGTTCCTCAATCCGGTGATGGTGGGCGACGGGACACCGTTCCTGCCCGATGGTTTCGCCGAGACCCTCGAGCTGCTCGACGAGCAGCGCTTCGACAGCGGCGTCGTCTACGTGCGCTACGCGGTGGGTGCCTGATGTTCGAGGGAATCACCGACGCGCTCACGCGCTTCATCCAGAAGCAGGTCGAAACCCTCCGCGAGCAGGTCTTCGGGGCGTTGCGCGACCGCCGCACCGCCATCGTGGTGACCGCGGTCGGGGCGGTGCTCGCGCTCTTCGCCCTCGGCATCCTGCTCGGGGCGGCGATCGCCGGGCTGGACCTCGTGATGCCGCACTGGGGGTCAGCGCTCATCGTCGGCGGCGCGCTGACCATCGCGGCGGCCATCGTGCTGCCGATCGGGATCCGCGGGCTTCTACCCAGGCCCACGGACGACGCAGGCGAATAGGCTCGCACCATGCCTGAGCCCAGTGAATCGCGCGTCGGCGTCTACATCGACTTCGACAACGTGGTGATCTCGCGCTACGACCAGCTCTGGGG
>FSWJ01000293.1_pt1 | contig 26280 bp, 25 predicted proteins | sample 1637851 | NCBI WGS metagenome assembly FSWJ01 (sample SAMEA3914789, study PRJEB12502) | metagenome | biome: forest; material: soil | place: Canada | collected 2011-07-03 | depth 0.3 m | reverse complement strand
CCGAGCACGGCGACGAGCAGCACGAACCAGGTGCCGATCACGGTCCACTTGCGGCGGAACGAGAACCGGCCGAGCCGGTAGAGGAGGGTGGCCATGTACTACTCCTGGGTGACAGGGCTCGCGACCGGGATGGGCGCCAGCAGTTCGGTGAGGATGGTGACGAGAGCGGCCCTGGTCTCGTCGACGGGAAGGGCGAATCCGAGTTCGTCCTGGGAACAGAGGGTGTACGCGGCGCCGCCGAGGGCGATGCCGAAGCGCATCTTGTCTTCGATGGATCCGGTGGTGGCCGCGAAATGCTCGGCGAGCCGATAGACCACCTCGTTCGCGCGATCGATGACCGGCACATCGACGAGGGACGGACCCTGGTTGATGAACAGGTTCACCTCGCGGCGGTACTGGAGGATGAAGTCCACGAACTCCTCCAGGAACGCGGTGCGGCGAGCCGGAGTGAAGGGTCCGGATGCCAGCTCGTCGAGGATCGCGGACATCCGGTCGATCGCCGGCGCGACGGCTGCCGCGAGCAGCGTCTCCTTGGAGGAGTAGTGGTACAGCACGCTCGACTTGGAGAGTCCGGCCAGCTCGGCGATGCGGTGCAGCGAGGTCGCCGAGTAGCCGGCGGTCGCGAATTCGGCGAGCGCGATCGCGCGCAGGTCGTCGGCTGAGGTGGACATGGACCGAGGGTAACCTGACCGATCGGTCAGAAACTGTCCGATCGGTCAGTTTGCCAGTTACTTGCCAGCGCTCTTACAGGTAGCGGGTCGCCGCCGCCCCAGGATCGCCGTTCGCACGCTGTCAATCCCAGGGCGGCGGCTGTGCCGTCACAGCTTCGCGGGGTACCGTGTCAGGCATGCGCAAGTACCTGTTCAGCGGCACACTGCTCAGCGCCGTCTTCGGCGGCTGGGGCGTGTTGCAGACGACCCGCAGGTCACCGCGGGACTGGAAGCTGGTGCTCATGTGGATCAGCTGGGGCCTGAGCGTCGCCATCGCGGTCGGCACCGTCATCGAGCAATCGCGCGACGCTCGCGAATTGGAGGACTGACATGTTCATCGGCCATGGCGCACCCGCCGCCGTCTTCGGGGTTCTCGCGACCCTCGTCTCAGTGCTCTTCTTCCTGGTCTGCCTCGCCGTGGTGGTCGGGCTGCTGTTCCTGCTGGTCAGGTTCCTGCTGGTCGCGACGAAGGCCGCCCAGCTGTATGTGGACAAACACAGTGTCGCCGAACACGAGCCCGAGAAGCCGGTCACATCCGCCACGAAGTCTCGCCTACCCACAAGCTAGAGCGGATCGAGCGTGCCGAGATCTCACCGACGGTCAAGTCGCGGGTGAGGTCTCGACCCGCTCGACCCGCTTAGGTGAGGAAGCCGCGCAGCAGAGCAGCCGACCCCTCGAGGTGCTCCTCCATCGCCGACTCCGCACGCTGGATGTCGCCGGTGAGGATGGCGATCACGATCCCCTCGTGCTGCTCGTTCGAGTGGCCGATATTGCGTTCCAGCAGCGGGATGCGGTCGAGCAGCTCGTTCAGGCGGGTGCGGTTGTCCGCCAGCAGCGGCACGAGCGACGGCGACCCGACCAATTCGCCGATCGCCAGGTGCAGCCGGGAGTCGAGCCTGCGGTAGTCGACGATCGACGCCGCCGCGGTCTCGCGCAACCGGGTCCAGAGCAGCTCGCGCTCGCCCGCGCTGAGGCTCCGCGCGGCGGCGGCGCGAGCCGCGCCCGTCTCGAGGATGCCGCGCAGCGCGAGCACGTCATCCAGCTCCTCGAGGGTGGGCGGCGCGGACGGCGCGATCCCCTCGATCGCGCCGCGCGCCGGCAGCTCGTCGACCACGAAGGTCCCGCCGTACCGACCGCGGCGCGAGACCAGGAATCCGGCGTCCGACAGTGAGCGGATGGCCTCCCGCACGGTATCCCGGCTGACCGAGAATCGCACGGCGAGGTCGCGCTCCGCCGGCAGGGCCTCCCCCGGCGCGACGATGCCGAGGCGCACCGTCTGCAGCAGCCGCCCGACCGTCTCCTCGAACGCGTTGCCCGCCCGCACCGGGCGGAACAGCGCGTCACCGGCGAGCGAGTCGCTCATCGCCGCGTCGTCATCACAGCGTCGCGATCACAGCGGCGTGACGTAGGCGGCGCTGATGCCGCCGTCGACGAGGAACGTCGACCCGGTGATGAAGGAGGCGTCGTCACTGGCGAGGAACGCGACCGCGGCCGCCAGCTCCTCCGGCTCGGCGAACCGGCCCTTCGGGATGTGCACCAGGCGGCGCTGGGCGCGCTCCTGGTCCTTCGCGAACAGCTCCTGCAGCAGCGGCGTGTTCACCGGGCCGGGGCAGAGCGCGTTCACCCTGATGCCCTGCCGCGCGAACTGCACGCCCAGCTCGCGGCTCATCGCCAGCACCCCGCCCTTGGAGGCGGTGTAGGAGATCTGGCTGGTGGCGGAACCCAGCACGGCCACGAACGATGCGGCGTTGATGATCGAGCCGGACTGCTGCTTCACCATGTAGCGGAGCGCGGCGCGGCAGCACAGGTAGACCGATTTGAGGTTGACGTCCTGCACCCTCTGCCAGGCCGGCAGCTCGGTGGTCTCGATCGAGTCGTCGTCGGGCGGCGAGATGCCGGCGTTGTTGAACACGATGTCGACCGACCCGTAGGTCTCGTTGACGGTGTCGAACAGCGCGTTCACCTGCTCCTCGTCGGCCACGTCGACCCGCACGAAGAGACCCTCGACCTCCTCGGCCGCGGCCGTTCCCGCCTCGACGTTGAAATCGCCGATGACGACCTTCGCCCCCTCCGCGGCGAGCCGCTTCGAGGTGGCGAGACCGATGCCGCTCGCGCCCCCGGTGACGACGGCGACCTTCCCGGCGAGCCGCTGGGTGAGGTCGATCTTCGTGATGGGCATTGTTACTCCTGTATCTCGACCGCGAATCAATCAGTGGATATGAAGACGTTCTTGGTCTCGGTGAAAGCGGCAGCGGCATCCGGGCCCAGCTCGCGGCCGAGACCGCTCTGCTTGAAACCGCCGAACGGGGTCGAGTAGCGCACCGAGGAGTGCGAATTGACCGAGAGGTTGCCGCTCTGCACGCCGCGGGCGACGCGGATGGCGCGGCCGATATCCCGGGTCCAGATCGAGCCGCTGAGGCCGTAGATGCTGTCGTTCGCGAGTGCGATCGCGTCGGTCTCGTCGTCGAAGGGAAGAACGCTTACCACAGGGCCGAAGATCTCCTCGGTGACGACGCGGTCGGCGCGCGACCCGGGCAGCAGCACGGTCGGTGCGAACCAGAAGCCGGCACCGTCGGGAGCACTGCCGCGGAACGCGACCTGCGAGTCGTCCGGCACGTACGACCGCACCTTCGTGAGATGCTGCGCCGACACGAGCGGTCCCATCTCCGTGCTCTCGTCGAGGGGCGAGCCGACCTTCACGGCCTTCACCGCCGGCTCCAGAAAACGCAGGAACTTCTCGAACACGGAGCGCTCGACGAGGATGCGGGACCGCGCGCAGCAGTCCTGTCCTGCGTTTTCGAACACTGCGGAGGGGGCCGCCGCTGCCGCCTTCTCCAGGTCGGAGTCGGCGAACACGATGTTCGCGCTCTTGCCGCCGAGTTCCAGGGTGACGGCCTTCACCTGGTCGGCGCAGCCCGCCATCACGCGCTTGCCGGTCTCCGTCGATCCGGTGAACACGATCTTGCGCACGTCGGGGTGGGTAACGAACCGCTCACCGACTACGGCGCCGCGACCCGGCAGCACCTGGAACAGGCCCTCCGGGAGCCCCGACTCGACGGCGAGTTCGCCGAGACGGATCGCCGTCAGCGGGGTCCACTCGGCCGGTTTCAGCACGACCGCGTTGCCGGCCGCGAGCGCGGGCGCGAAACCCCAGCTGGCGATCGTCATCGGGAAGTTCCACGGCACGATCACCCCGACCACGCCGAGCGGTTCGAGGAAGGTCACGTCGAGGCCGCCGGCCACCGGGATCTGCCGGCCGATCATCCGTTCGGGTGCGGCCGAGTAGTAGTCGAGCACATCGCGCACGTGGCCGGCCTCCCAGCGGGCCTGGCCGATCGGATGCCCGGAGTTCATGACCTCGAGCAGCGCCAGCTCGTCGACATGGTCGCCCACGGTCCCGGCGAAGCGACGCAGCGCCGCCGCACGCTCCGCCGGGGCGACCGCGGCCCACCTCCGCTGCGCGGCGACCGCCCGCGCGATCGCATCGTCGACCCCTTCGAGGGGAACGTGCTCGACGGTCCGGAAGGGTTCGGCTGTGGCCGGGTTGATCAACACGGTCGCTGAACTTGTCGAAGCGCTCACGATTCACCACCCGCTTCGACACGCTCAGCGACCGTGCGGCGATACTCCCGCGCGGCCTCGACCAGCCCGGCGAACAGCCGCAGGTCTTCGGGGGTCTGCTCGGGATGCCACTGCACCCCGACGCCGAACGGCACGCTGTCGAGTTCGACGGCCTCGATCACGTCGTCCTCGCTGCGCGCGGTGACCCGCAGCCCGGGAGCCACGAGGTCGATCGCCTGGTGGTGGTACACCTCCACGGTGATGTCGTCGCCCCGCACCATCCGCCCGACCTTGCTGGCCTCGTCGACGATCACGCCCACCGTCGCGAAGTTGCCGTCGCCCGACTGGTACCGGGAGTCGCCGACCACGTCGGGCAGGTGCTGGTGCAGCGTTCCCCCGAGGGCGACGTTCAGCACCTGGGCACCGCGGCAGATGCCGAGGAACGGCAGCTCGCGGGCGATCGCCCCTTCGAGCAGCGCGACCTCCCAGTCGTCGCGGTCGGTGCCCGGCGGATCGGTCTCGGGATGCGGCTGCTGGCCGTAGCGGGCGGGGTCGACATCGCGGCCGCCGGTCAGGATCAGCCCGTCGAGACCGTCGAGCACACGGGCGGTGATCGCGTCATCGACCGGCTGCGGCGGCAGCAGCACCGCAATGCCGCCGGCACGGGTGACGGCGTCGAAGTAGACGTGGGGAAGGTAGGCGGCCTTCGTGTCCCACACCCCGGTCTGTGCGCGCTGCAGGTAGGTGGTCAGGCCGATGACGGGCATGCTAGAACCGCTCAAAGCCACGAACCCGCTCCCAGTCGGTGATCGCGGCGTCGTAGGCCGCCACCTCGATACGCGCGTTGTTGAGGTAGTGCTCGACGACGTCCTCGCCGAACGCCTCTCTCGCGATCTCGGACGCGCCGAACAGCGCCGCGGCATCCCGCAGCGTCGAAGGCACCCGCGGCGCGTCGCTGCCGTAGGCGTTGCCTTCCAGCATCGGCTCCAGCTCAAGTTCGTGCTCGATGCCGTACAGCCCGCCCGCGATGAGCGCGGCGACCGCCAGGTACTGGTTGACGTCGCCGCCCGGCACGCGGTTCTCGACCCGCAACCCCAGACCGTGGCCGACGACGCGCAGGCTGCAGGTACGGTTGTCCATCCCCCAGGCGACCGCGGTCGGCGCGAAGCTGCCCTCGACGTAGCGCTTATAGGAGTTGATGTTCGGCGCGAAGAACAGGGTCAGCTCGCGCATGGTCTTGAGCTGCCCGGCGAGGAAGTGCCGGAACATCTTCGACATGCCCTGCTCGTCGTCCTTGTCGGCGAAAACCGCCGAACCGTCGGTGCCGCGGAACGAGATGTGGATGTGGCAGGAGTTGCCCTCGCGCTCGTTGAACTTGGCCATGAAGGTGAGGGACTTGCCGTGCTTGTCCGCGATCTCCTTGGCCCCGTTCTTGTAGATGGAGTGGTTGTCGCAGGTGGTGAGGGCGTCCTCGTAGCGGAACGCGATCTCCTGCTGGCCGAGGTTGCACTCGCCCTTCACGCCCTCGCAGTACATGCCGGCGCCCTCCATGCTGACGCGGATGTCGCGCAGCAGCGGCTCCATCCGGGTGGACGCGAGCAGGGCGTAGTCGATGTTGTAGTCGCTGGCCGGCGTGAGGCCGACGTAGCCCTTGCTCCAGGCGTCGCGGTAGTCGTTCTCGAACACGATGAACTCGAGTTCGGTGCCGACGTAGGGCACCAGGCCTTTCCCGGCGAGCCGGGCGATCTGCCTCTTGAGTATTTCCCTCGGCGAGACGGGCACCGGCGTCTCGTCGAGGAAAGTCAGGTCGGCCATCACCATGGCCGTACCGGGGATCCAGGGCACCAGGCGCAGGGTCGACAGGTCGGGGATCATCGCCATGTCCCCGTAGCCCTTCTCCCAGCTGGAGATCCGGTACCCGTCGACGGTGTTCATCTCGACGTCGACGGCGAGCAGGTAATTGCAGCACTCGGCGCCGTGCTGGGCGATCTCCTCCTTGAACAGCCGGGCGGATGCCCGCTTGCCGACCAGGCGGCCCTGCATGTCGGTGAAGGCCACGATCACGGTGTCGATCTCGCCGGCGTCGATCAGCGTGGTGAGCTCGTCGATGGTGAGCATTCCCGTTCGAGCGGCCATGCTGTCTCCTCAGAACTGGTTCCGGCGACCATTACATCACGCGGGGGTTGCGCACGATCGTCGTGAACGTAACACGTTATTTACATCCAAAGGTAGACACCAAGTACCAATAGACGCCAAGCTCTGGAACACTTGTTTCCATTTTCCTGGAGGACGGCATGTCAGAGACCAAACCCGCAGGCGTCACGTACAACAAGGTGGAACCCGGGTATTTCGAGAAACGAACGCTCAAACGCAGCGCCGGAGTATGGGGTATCTGGGGCCTGGGGGTCGCCGCCGTCATCTCCGGGGAGTTCTCCGGCTGGAACCTCGGCATGTCCCAAGCCGGCTTCGGCGGCATGGCGATCGCCGTCGTGATCGTCGTCGTCATGTACTTCACGATGCTCTTCTCCATCGGCGAGATGTCGGCGGCGCTGCCCCACACCGGTGGTGCGTACTCCTTCGCCCGGGCGGCGATGGGGCCGTGGGGCGGATTCGTCACGGGCCTCGCCGAGACGATCGAGTACGTGGTGACGACCGCGGTCGTCGTGTACTTCGCGGCCGACTACGCCAACGGGGCGCTCGACGCCTTCTTCGGCTTCCAGCTTCCCTCGTGGGTGATGTGGATCATCCTGTACGCGATCTTCCTGGTGGTGAACGCGCTGGGCGCCGCGATCGGCTTCCGCCTGGCGATCATCGTCTCGCTCATCTCTCTCGCCATCCTCGCGGTGTTCGTGATCGTCGCCTTCGCGACGGGCACCTTCAGCGTCGACAAGCTCTGGGATGTCAAGCCGAGCGCCGGCAACAGCACCTTCCTGCCCGGTGGCTTCGGGCCGGTGCTTCTCGTGATCCCGTTCGCGATGTGGTTCTTCCTCGGCATCGAGGAACTGCCGCTCGCCGCGGAGGAGACGAAGAACCCGCAGCGGGACATCCCGCGGGCCGGCATCATCGCCCTGGTCACGCTGCTGGTCGCCGCCGTGGTGATCTTCATCGTCAACACCGGGGTGATCGGCGCCAAGGAGATCGGTCCGTCGGGCCAGCCCCTGCTCGACGGGTTCGCGCTCATGGTGCCGAAGAGTCTCACCGGCCTGCTCGCGATCTTCGCGCTCATCGGCCTGCTGGCATCCCTGCAGGGAATCATGTACGCCTACGGCCGCAACCTGTACTCGCTCTCCCGCGCCGGGTATTACCCGAAGTGGCTGTCGATCACCGGCAAGCGCCAGACGCCGGTGCTCGCGCTCGTCGTCGGCGCCGTCATCGGCGTGCTGCTGCTGATCTTCGTGGATGCAACCGGTGGCTCCGCGGGAACGGCGGGTGCCACCACCCTCAACATCGCCATCTGGGGCGCGGTCCTCTCGTACATCATGCAGATGATCTCGTTCGTCATCCTGCGCAAGAAGTTCCCGAACGCGAAGCGCCCCTACAAGAGCCCGACGGGCATCGCCGGCGCGGTGATCGCCGGGGTGATCGCGCTGGTGATCTTCGTGGCCTTCCTGTTCAACCCGGGATACCTGATCGCGATCGCCGCGATCGCCGGCGTCTACGTGGTCGGGCTGGTCCTGTTCGCGCTGATCAGCCGCAAGCGCCTGGTGCTGTCGCCGGAGGAGGAGTTCGCGCTGAGCGGCGGCCTGCACGGCGACCCGCAGGTCGAAGGCTACGACGCGATGGAGAAGGACGTCTTCGACGAGAAGGAGTAGCGCCGAGCGTGTTGGCCCGCGAATGGGGGCTGGTCGGTGACAATGGTCACGGACCAGCCCCTCGTTCGTGAAAGGCCACATCGTGCAGAATCCCTTGCGACGACGCAATCGAGCGCTGACCGCCCACCAGTACGACGAGGTGCAGAAGCTGGTCTTCGACCTGGTGCGGGAGCGACTCGTCGAGGCCTTCGGCCCGAACGGCATGTGGACCGTCGGCATGAAGGGCGACGGCGAGAACCAGGGCGTGTTCAGTGAGACCGTCGCCGAGTCGCTCGCGTGGGATGTGGCGGCGCAGTTGCATTCGTCGAGCGAAGCACCGGCAGCCGTCACAGTACCGACCGAAGCGCCGAAGGCGCCGGTCGATGCGGCTGCGGCGCCGTCCGATGCAGACAGCTCACGGGTCGAGCAGCTCGTGGCCTAGTCAGACTGATCGCCGCCGCTCCCTGGCTGTCGCGGCGGCGATCGGGTCTGGCCCCGAGCTACCCGACTCGCGGCGAACTGGAAAACTCGCGTCTCGGCGCCCCCGCGCTCCGACCACGATCCAGTAGAACCCCGGAAGACTAATGCCCCCCAGCTATCCTCTTAGAAATTAGCAGCGCTCCCGAGGGACAGCATTACCCCAGTTCGGGGCGATGTTTCATCGCCTGATGATGTTCGCCAGGTCGGCCGACGAGTGGTCTCGCAACGCGGACAAAACGGGGGCGTACAGCGTGCGCTTGATCGTGCCCATGGTCGCGCCCGCGACCGTGGCCAGTTCCGTCGCGACGGCGATCGCGCGGGGAAGCAGGTCGGTCTCCGCGGCGGTCTCGTCGACGATGCCGACGGCCGCGGCATCCGGCCCGCTGAACCGCGTACCGAAGACCATCGCCCGCGTGGAGGCACGCTTGTCGAGCTTCGACGCGATCAGCGCGCTCATGCCGGGCGTGGACGGGATGCCGAGCGACACCTCCGGAAAGCAGAGGAATCCGCGGTCCTCCCGCATGATCCGCAGGTCGAATGCCATCGACATGATCGCGCCACCCGCATAGCAGTGGCCCTGCAGGGCGGCGATGGTCGGGTACGGCGCCTCGAGAATGGTCGCGTAAAGATCGTGCAGCTCATCGAGCACCGCGCCGGCCTCATCGGGATTGGCGCGCAGCCAGTCGAGATCGAGGCCGTTCGACCAGAACTTGCCATCGCCCACCATGACCAGCGCGCGCGGCCCGTCCATCGCCTGCACCTCGGCGACCAGCCTGCCGAGCTCGTGCACGGAGTCGCCGTTGTACCGGTTCTCTCCGTCACCGAGGTGGAGTATGTGGACGCCATCGACCAGTTCGAGATGCACGCTTCTATGATGCCGCAACCCTATGACTGTGCCAGTTCGCTGCGGCGCTGGCGCAGTGGCACCGGGCGGGACCTCCCGTTAGAGCCGGTGAGGCTGCGGCTGATGACGAGCCGCTGGATCTGGTTGGTGCCCTCGAAGATCTGCATGATCTTCGCCTCGCGCATGTAGCGTTCCACCGGGAAGTCGCGGGTGTAGCCGTAGCCGCCGAGCACCTGCACGGCATCGGTGGTGACCCGCATGGCCGCGTCGGTCGCGATCAGCTTCGCGACGGATGCCTGGCGGCCATACGGCCGGCCGGTATCGCGCCGGCGGGCCGCGTCCAGGTAGGTCGCGCGAGCCGAGTCGACGCTCGCCGCCATGTCGGCGAGCATGAATCCGAGTCCCTCGTGGTCGAAGATGCGCTTGCCGAAGGCGGTGCGCTCCTGGGCGTAGTCGACCGCGACATCCAGCGCCGCCTGGGCGAGCCCGGTGGCGATCGCGGCGATCCCGAGTCGGCCGGAGTCGAGGGCGCTGAACGCGATGCGCAGCCCGTCGCCCTCCTCGCCGATGAGGCGGTCGGCGCCGAAGGTGGCGCCGTCCCAGTATGCGCTGGTGGTGGGGATGGAGTGGAGGCCCATCTTCTCCTCCGGCCGGCCGAAACTCAGGCCCTCCGCCTCGCCGGGGGCGAGGAAGCAGGAGACGCCGCGTGAGCCCTCGTCGGTGCGGGCGAACAGCGAGTAGAAGTCGGCCCGGCCGCCGTGCGTGATCCACGACTTGGTGCCCGTGATGCGGTACTGGTCGCCGACCAGCTCGGCTTTGCAGGCGAGCGCCGCCGCATCGGACCCGGCCTGCGGCTCGGACAGGCTGTAGCCGCCGATGACCCGCCCCTCGAGCATCGAGGGGAGCCAGGCCGCCTTCTGCTCATCGGCGCCGAAGCTCACCAGAGGGAAGCAGGACATGACGTGCACGCTGGTCGCGACGGCGACCGCCGCCCAGCGCGCCGCCAGTTCCTCGAGCACCTGGAGGTACACGACGTAGGGCTGGCCGCCGCCACCGAACTCCTCCGCGTATGGCAGCCCGAGCAGGCCGAGTTCGCCCATCGTGGCGAACAGCCCCTCCGGGTAGCGCTCCTCGCGCTCGTACTCGTCGACGATGGGAGCGAGCTCGTGGTCGGCGAAGTCACGAGTGAGTTCGAGCAGGTCCTCGGCTTCCGGCGTGGGAAGCAGGCGGTCGACTGGCATTGCGGTCCCCACTGCAGTTCATTGGCACGCGTTCATTGGCACGCGTTCATTGGCACTCGCAGTACGCTCGACAGTACTTGCGTACTGTACGCAATGCTAGCAGGCTCCGGTGACATCGGGCCTCAGCGGCGAGAGTAAACTCTCGGACGTCGCCGTCCTGATCCCGCGGACGGTTATGTGAGGGAAGGATCTCCATTGACCGCCTCGCTACGCAGTGCCCAGCCGTCCGGCTACTCCCGGATCCTGAGCGTCGGTGGCGCCCGGGGACCGCTCGTCGTCAGCAACGATGAGCTCGCCGGGCCGCTCGACAGCTCGGACGAGTGGATCCGTCGCCGCACGGGCATCATCACCCGTCGCCGCGCCCCCCAGGACGTGCTCGTGCAGGACCTGGCCGAACAGGCGGGGCGTGCGGCGCTGGAAGCGAGCAGCGTCGACCCCTCCGACGTCGACGTCGTGATCGTCTCCACCGTCTCCTGGATGCAGCCCACGCCGGGTATGGCGCCCGTCGTCGCGGAGCGCATCGGAACCTCGCCCTCGGCGGCCGCCTACGACGTGAACGCCGGCTGCGCCGGCTTCTGCTACGGGATCGGGCAGGCGGATGCCATGATCCGGTCCGGCATGGCCCGTCACGTTCTCGTGATCGGGGCCGAGAAGCTCTCCGACTACGGCGACCCGACGGATCGCAGTATCTCGTTCATCATCGGCGACGGCGCCGGCGCGGCACTCGTCGGGCCGTCCGACGTGCCGAGGATCGGGCCGACGATCTGGGGCTCCGACGGCAGCAACTCCGAGGCCATCACGATGACCCACACCTGGCTGGACTACAAGAACGCGGCGGAGGGCGAGCAGATCCCCTGGCCGACCGCACGCCAGGAGGGGCCGTCGGTGTTCCGCTGGGCGACCTCCGTGGTGCCGGAGGCCGCGAAGCGCGCCATCGAGGCGGCGGGGGTGCGCCCGGAAGACATCGAGGTCTTCATCCCGCACCAGGCGAACCTGCGGATCATCGACAGCATGATCGGCGAGCTGGGGCTGCGCGACGACGTGATCGTCGCACGCGACATCATCGACACCGGCAACACGTCCGGTGCATCGGTGCCGCTGGCCACGGAGCGGCTGTTGCGTGAGGGCTCGGCCCACGGCGGGCAGCTCGCCCTGCAGTTCGGTTTCGGTTCGGGACTCTGCTACGCCGCCCAGGTGGTCGAACTTCCCTCCGCCGTCGGAGGAACGGGCGAGTACGTGGCGGCGCCGAAGGCCTAGGGCGCGACCTCCACGACGATCTTGCCCGGGACCGACCCCTCCGCCACCCGCACCAGCGCGTCGACGGCCCGGTCGAACGGATAGACCTCGACGACGGGGTGAATCCGGCCCTCGAACAGCAGGCGCTGAACGGCATCCCGCACCATGACGAGTTCGCCCGGGCGCTCCGTGTCCATGCTGTCCATCGAGATGCCGGTGAGCGTCAGGTTGCGCAGCAGCAGCCGGTTCACCTTCACCTCGGGAATCGAGCCGCCCGCGAAGCCGATCACCACGAGGGTGCCGCCGATGCGCATCGCGCGCAGCGAGTCGGTGAACCGCTCGCCGCCCACCGGGTCGAGCACGACATCCACCCCATGCCCGTCGGTGAGCCGGCGTACCTCGTCGAGCCACGGCCCGTCGGAGCGTACGACCGCCCACGCGCCCAGGCTCTCGGCGAGGCGGGCCTTCTCGTCCGTGGAGACGACCGCGATGACGCGCGCGCCGAAGACCGGTGCGAGGTCGAGCACGGCCGAGCCGACGCCGCCCGCGGCGCCATGCAGCAGTACGATCTGCCCCTCCGTGACGCCGGCCCGGTCGTAGGCGTACCAGGCGGTCGAGTAGTTCAAATAGACGGCGGCACCGTCGGCGAAGGAGACCGCGTCGGGAAGTCTGACGCTGTACTCGGGGGCGAGCAGGCAGCGTTCGGCGAGACCGCCCCAGAAGACGATCCCCGCCACCCGGTCGCCGACCGCGAAACCCGAGCCGGCATCCGCCTCACGCACGACTCCCGCCGCCTCGCTGCCCGGAGCGTATGGCGGCGGCGTCCCATACTGGTACGCACCCTGTGACTGCAGCGCGTCGATGAACGACAGGCCGGCCGCGTGCACGTCGATGAGAAGCCTGTTGCCGCGCGCCCGTTCGTGCGTCCCCTCGGGTTCTGGCAGCTCGCCGACCCGGGCCGACGCCGGCCCGTCGAGACTCTCGATGACGATTGCTCTCACAGACCGGGCCTTTCTCGCGCTCCCGGTAGCCTATTGTCATGCGCGTTGCTGTGACGGGATACGGGGCCGTAACCCCGGTCGGACTGGATGCCGGCGCCACCTGGGACTCGCTCGTCGCGGGCCGCTCGGGCATCGTCCGCATCACTGAGCCGTGGGCCGACGACCTGCCGGTGCAGATCGCGGGTCTCGTCGACGACGGGTTCGAGGAACGGCTGACCGTGCCGGAGCGCCGGCGGATGGACCGGGTCGAACAGCTGGCCATCCTCGCCGGGCGGGAGGCCTGGGAGCATGCCGGGGCGCCCGAGGCGGACCGCGACCGCGTCGCCGTCATCGTCGGCAGTGCGATCGGCGGACTGACCACCACCATCGAGCAGCAGCACCGGCTGGAGGAGGGCGGCGCGCGACGGGTCTCCCCGCACACGGTGACCATGATGATGGCGAACGGCGCGGCCGCCTGGCTGTCGATGGCGATCGGCGCCCGCGCCGGCGCCCGCACGCCGGTCAGCGCCTGCGCCTCCGGGTCCGAGGCGATCATGATGGCCCGCGAGATGATCCTGGCCGGCACGGCGGACGTCGTGCTCGCCGGTGGCACGGAGGCCTGCGTCACGGCGCTCACCCTCGGTTCGCTCGCCCAGACCAGGGCCCTGTCGCGCCGGAACGACGAGCCCGCCCTCGCCTCGCGTCCCTTCGATGTGGGGCGCGATGGATTCGTGCTCGGGGAGGGCGCCGCGCTGCTCGTGCTGGAGAGCGAGGAGCACGCCGCCGCCAGGGGCGCCACGGTCCAGGCCTGGCTCGAGGGGGCGGCGCTCACCTCCGACGCCTACGACATCGTCGCCGCGGACACCGAGAACCAGGCTCGCACGATAACCCTCGCCCTGAAGTCGGCCGGCCTCTCCGCCGGAGACATCGACTTCGTCCACGCGCACGCCACGTCCACACCGCTCGGCGACAGCAACGAATCGAAGGCGATCCTCGAGGCCATCGGCCCCACCGCCGTCACCTCGACCAAGTCGATGGTCGGGCACCTGCTCGGAGCCTCCGGGGCGCTCGGGGCCGTGGTGGCGGCTCGCGCCCTTCACGACGGGATTCTTCCCGGGACCATCAACGTCGACGAGGTCGACCCGGACATCCATCTCGATGTCGTGCGCGAACCGCGCGAGGGTGTGTACCGCGCCGCGCTGGTCAACGCGTTCGGCTTCGGCGGCCACAACGCATCGCTCATCCTGACCCGGGACTGACCAGCCGTGCGTCGATCGGCCCAGCGGGGATCGGCCCGGCGTCGATTGCGTGGGCTCGAACCCGCTAGATGAGCATCGTGATCGGGTTCTCGACCCGGCTGACGAAGGCAGCCATCCACTCGGCCGCCACTGCCCCGTCGATCACCCGGTGATCCGCCGACAACGTGACGGTCATCACCGTTGCGACTGCCAGCTGACCATCGTCGCCGACGACAGGTCGCGGCTTCGCGGCGCTCACCGCGAGGATGCCGGATTGCGGAGGGTTGAGAATGGCCGAGAACTCATCGACCCCGTACATGCCGAGATTGGAAACCGAGAAAGCGCCTCCCTCGAGTTCGTGCTGCTGGAGGCGGCCAGCGCGGGCCCGCTCCGCGAGTTCGGCGACGGCAATGCTGATCTGGCTAAGGGTTGTGGATTCGACCGAGCGCAGCACCGGAGTCAGCAGGCCGCCATCGACTGCAACCGCAACGGAGATATCGACGCTGTCGAACCGGCGGATGTGATCTCCACCCCAGATGGCGTTGGCAGCAGGGACATCCACCAGTGCGCCCGCCACCGCCTTGATCACGAAGTCGTTCACCGAAATCTTCTGCGGTGACGTGTCATTGATCTCGCGGCGCAGTGCGAGGAGCCTGTCAACCGTGGCATGCGCGACCACGTAGAAGTGCGGCACCGTCGTCTTGCTCTCGGTGAGGCGCCTCGCGATGGCGCGCCGCATCCCGGTGAGAGGGATATCGACGAAGCCCCCACCGGGAGCGTTCGGGGAGGGATTCGCAATTGCCGGTCCGGCAGGCGCCGTCACGGGACCCGCGGAAGGGGCGATATCGTCGAGGTCTCGCCTGACGATCCGGCCCTCCGGTCCGCTGCCCGAAAGAGCGGCCAGGTCGAGTCCGCGCTCACGCGCGAGCCTGCGAACGATGGGACTCGCGAAGAGCCGCTCACCCGTACGCCGCGAGTTCATCGCCATAGGCGAAGGGACCTCGGCCGCCTCGGCGTCCGGCGGCGCTGGTTCGGCCGACGCGTCGTCACCGACGGAAAGTCCGGCGGCCTCGAGCGCCGGTGCAATCTGATCCTGCCCCTCTCCGACCGCGAGTATCACGGCGATCGGAGTACCGACGATGATGTTGTCGCCGGGCTGGGCGAGGAGTTTGCCGACGACGCCGTCGACCTCCGCAGCGTATTCGACGACTGCCTTCTCGGTCTCGATCTCGACGAAAGGATCCCCGACCTCGATGGCCTGTCCCACGGAGGCGAGCCAGGACTGGATACTGCCCTCGGTCGCGTTCGCCATCACAGACGGCATCCGGATGACGCTGGCCATCACCGTCCACCCATCGCGGCGCGCACGACCTCGAGTCCCGCCACGACCTCGTCGGTACCGGCGATCGCCGCGCGTTCGAGAACCTTCGAAATGCTCGGCGATGCCTCACCACCGGTCACCCGCTGGATCGGCTGGTCGAGCCAGTCGAAGAACCGGCGCTGTATCTCGTCTGCCAACCAGGCCCCGTACGACGTGCCCCGTGAGCCCTGTTCGACGATCAGCACCGCATTGGTCTTCCTGATGCTCGCGCCGACCGTTTCCCAGTCGAGCGACGCACGATCGAGCCATCGCAGGTCGATCAGCTCGGCATCCATCCCGCTCCGCTCTATTGCTTCGAGCGAGCGGCCCACCATCGAGAGGTAGCTGATCACCGTGACCTCCGATCCTTCACGGCGGACAGCGGCAGTACCGGGCGGGATGACGTAGTCGAGGTCGCCTTCCGGCACGCGGTCGGCTGTGCCGTAGAGGTCGACGTGTTCGATCACGAGCACGGGATCCTGAAGCGCAAGGGCCGAGTTCATCAGTCCCACATAGTCAGCGGCCGTGGAGGGGGCGACGATCCGCCAGCCCGGTGCGGTCGCGAAGATGCCGGCCGGATCCATGAGGTGCTGGGAGCCGTAGCCGGATCCCATCGCCACCTTCGTGCGGAGGACGATCGGCATATCGTTGTCGCCGCCGAACATGTGGCGGGCCTTGCCGATCTGGTTGAACACCTGGTCGGCGGCCACCCACATGAAGTCGGGGTACATGAACTCGACGACGGGCCGGAATCGGCCGTCGAGAGCGAGACCGCCGCCGAGTCCGACGAAAGCATTTTCGCTGATGGGTGTGCCGAATATCCGCTCGGACCCGTATTTGGCGGTGAGTCCCTTCGTGGCTCCATTGGTACCGCCGTTCAGCCGGTGCACGTCTTCACCCATCACGACGATCCGGTCGTCCTGCTCCATCCGGCGATCCATGACGGCCGCCACTGCGTCGATGAACTTCGTGTCACGCCACTTGCCGGCGAAGCCGACAGGCTCGAGCACGGGCAGGGATTCCAGTTCCTTCCCGCCGCTTCTGATGCCGACATCGACGAACCCGGGATCGGGCCAGAGTTCAGGCCGAATGCGGCGCTGTCCGGCGTTCGCCGGATCGGCCTCGATGAGTTGCGCGACAGCTGTCGCCATCGCCGCCTGCGCCTGCTGACGGACGCTCTCGGCCTCGGCCGCGCTGAGCAGACCGAGTTTGCCCATCTCGCGTGCTACCCGAGCGAGAGGGTCGCGGTCGCGCCAGGCAGCCTCCTCCTCTTTGCTGCGGTAACCGAATGCGCTTCCCGGATACGACCCGTTCTGGTGGAAGAAGCGATAGACCTCGGCTTCGACCACGGCGGCACCTTCGCCGGCGCGCAATCGCTCGGCCGCCTCCGCCATGGCCAGGTGCACGGCGAGCGGGTCCATGCCGTCCACGCGCCAGCCGGGAATGCCGAACCCTTGCCCGCGTACAGACAGTCTGACGTCCGCAACCACCTCCTCGACGTTCGTCGAGACGGCGTACAGGTTGTTTTCGATAAAGAATACGAGGGGCAGTTTCCAGGCCGCGGCAAGGTTCATCGTCTCCAGCACGGAGCCGATCTGGCTCGACCCGTCTCCGAAATAGCTCACGGTGAGGTCAGTGGTACCTGAGTGCTTTTGTGCCCAGGCGTTTCCCGCGGCGAACGGCACCCCACCGCCCACGATCGCATTGGTGCCAAGCGCTCCGGCCTCCAGCCACTGCAGGTGCATCGATCCGCCCCGGCCTCCCGAGAAACCCTGCGAGAGTCCCAGGATCTCAGCAAGGGTGCGCTGAAGCAGCGCCTGGATATCGGCCGGCACGAGGGCACCGAGATCGAACCGCCCTCCGCTGAGGTGGGTGAGCGCCTTCGCCAGGAACTGGTGATGGCCGCGGTGCGACCCGGTCACCCCATCGGCCGAGCCCAGCCCGATGATCGAACCGACGGCGCCGCCCTCCTGCCCGATGCTCGAGTGCGCAGGACCGTGCACGAGCCCCTCCGCTGCGAGTTCGAGCACCGATTCCTCGAACGCGCGAATCAGGTGGAGCTCGCCGAGCATGCCCGCCAGAAGCTCGGGACTCGCGTCTTTCCAGTCCTGGGCCGTGGTGGAGAGTTCGATCCAGGGTTCCCCGGTTTCCAAACGTCGTCGTTTCGGCATGCCTTCTGGTCTTTCTCGTCGGCGGCGCGCTTGTGTGCGGGGTCGCTTCCCGAAAGATATCCCATGATTGCGTCCAATACAAGACAAATTGGCTGCGGCCAGCGTAGAAATGGTCACATTTGTGCGGTAATGTATCCAATCAGGTGACGGAGAGGTCGGTATGGTGCACGGAATCCCGGGTATGCGCGGTACAGACCACATCGGTCTCACGGTGCCCGACCTGAACGAGGCCGAGCGGTTCTTTGTCGACGTCCTGGGCGCGGAACGCGTGTATGTCCTCGGTTCGAAGCGAGCGGACGACGACTGGATGCAGGTGCACATCGGAGTCGATCCGCGCACGGTCATCCGCGAGATCCGCTTCTTCCGGCTGGGCAACGGTTCCAACTTCGAGGTGTTCGAATACGAGTCCGCCGACGGGCAGGCTCCCCAGCCCCGGAACAGCGACATCGGCGGACACCATGTCGCGATCTACGTCGACGATCTCGACGTCGCCATCGGCTACCTGCACCGCAAGGGCGTGGAGACGATGGGCGAGCCGACCGCGAGCAGACAGGGCGCAGAGGGCCAGCGCTGGGTCTACTTCAGGAGTCCGTGGGGAATGCAGTTCGAGCTGGTGAGTTTTCCGGCCGGCAAAGCCTACGAATCCGAGTCGCCGGTGAAGCTCTGGCATCCGGGACGGCCCGCCGAGTGACCACGACTGCAGGCAAGATTGAGGATGTGACAGTCGAACCGCTCATCCACGGTGCAGCAGGGGCCCGCATCGCGGCCGAATTGCGCGACGCGATCCTCACCGGCGGGCTGGTTCCCGGGGAGCGAATCCGCCAGGAGGACCTTGCCGACCGACACGGCGCCAGCCGGGTGCCGGTCCGTGAAGCGCTGCGGATGCTGGAGGCCGAGGGTCTCGTCACCCTCGTCGCGAACACGGGGGCATGGGTCTCCCGGTTGAGCCTGTCCGACTGTGAAGAGCTGTACCAGATCAGGGAACGGCTGGAACCGTTGCTCCTGCGATACAATCTGAGGGGCATGACCGACGGGTCAATCGACGATCTCGAACGCCTTGCCGGGACGATGGAGCTCGCGGATGATGTCGAGCAGTTTCTCGCGCTGGACCGGGAGTTCCATCTTTCGTGCTACACGTTCGTCGACACGAGCGTGCTGGGCGACACCGTGCTCCGGCTGTGGAATCGAACCCAGCACTATCGCCGTGCGTTCACCCGTGTGTTCCGGTCAGAGGGCGACCGCAGCGTGCACCACGAACACCAGCTCCTGGTATCCGCGATCCGGCGACGAGATGACGACGAGGCGGAGCGCATTCTCGGCGGACACATCCGGCGCACCCGCCTCGAGCTCGCCAGGCACCCCGAAGTCTTCGAGAACTGAAACGCCAAACTAAGGAGCAACGCGTGGCCATCGCGACAATAAACCCGACCACAGGCCGGACGGAAAGAGAATTCGCCGCCCATGACGCGGCAGAGGTGGATCGCCGAATCGGCGAGGCTGTCACCGCTCTGGAGGCGCTGCACCACACGAGTTACGCCGAGCGTGCCGGATGGATGCAAACCACAGCCGACCTGCTCGAGAACGAGGTCGATGAGACGGCCAGGATGCTGGTCGTCGAAATGGGCAAGCCGGTCGCACAGGCGAAGGCAGAGGTCCTGAAATGTGCCAGGAACCTGCGCTTCTACGCCGAGCACGCCGAGCGGTTCCTCGCCGACGAACCGCTGGATGACCCGTCGAGCGTGACCGCGTCCCGCGCCTTCGCGCGCTACGAGCCGCTCGGGGTCGTGCTCGCGGTGATGCCGTGGAACTACCCCCTCTGGCAGGTCATCCGCTTTGCAGCGCCGGCGCTGATGGCCGGTAACACGGGCCTGCTCAAGCACGCGTCGAACGTGCCCCAGGCGGCGCTCTATCTCGACACCCTCTTCGAGCGTGGCGGTTTTCCCGCCGGCTCATTCCGCACCCTGCTCATCGGGTCAGCGGAGGTCAAGGCGGTGCTGGAAGATCCACGGGTCAAGGCGGTCACGCTCACCGGATCCGAGCCGGCCGGGCGATCCGTGGCGTCCATCGCCGGCGAGCAGATCAAGAAAAGCGTCATGGAGCTCGGGGGGTCGGATCCATTCATCGTGATGCCGAGTGCCGACCTCGAGGCCGCAGCGACCACGGCGGTCCGGGCCCGCATCCTCAACAACGGCCAGTCGTGCATCGCGGCGAAGCGGTTCCTCGTGCACAGCGATGTCTATGACGCCTTTGCGCGGCTGTTCGCCGAAAAGATGTCTGCCCTGGTCGTCGGCGATCCGTTGGACGAGAAGACCGATATCGGTCCCGTCGCCACCGCTTCCGGCCGCGCCGATCTCGCCGAACTGGTCGATGACGCCGTCGCGAAAGGCGCAACCGTGTTGACTGGCGGTAGTGCGGTAGACGGTCCCGGCTTCTTCTACCGACCGACCGTGCTCAGCGAACTCACCGACGACATGCGGATCGTCTTGGAGGAGACCTTCGGTCCGGTCGCGTCCCTCTATCGCTTCGCCGACCGCGAGGAGGCACTGAGGATCGCCAACCAGACCACATTCGGGCTCAGTTCTGCGGTCTGGACCCGGGATGCCACGGAGGAGTCCTACTTCATCGAGAACCTGGAGGCGGGAGCCGTCTTCGTGAACGGCATGACGGTCTCATACCCGGAATTGCCGTTCGGCGGCGTGAAGGCATCGGGCTACGGTCGCGAACTCGCGGCGGCCGGCATCAGGGAGTTCTGCAACCTCAAGACCGTTTGGAAGGCCTGAGGCGACGACCCGTTTCGCCTATTTCGCCTGTGCCAACGCGGCTGTCGGTCCCTGGGCACTTGCGCCGAGGTAGAGCCGGGCGACCTCCGGGTCATCGAGGAGGGACTGGCCGGTGCCGGTCAGTGCCACTCGCCCCGCTTCCAGCACGGCTGCCATGTGGGCGACCGCCAAACCGGAGCGTGCGTTCTGCTCCACGAGAAGAACGGTGCGGCCGTCCTGCGCCAGCGACGAGATGCTGGCGAAGACGGACACCCGCGACTTCGGGTCGAGGCCGATCGACGGCTCGTCGAGAAGAATGAGCGCGGGGTCGAGCATGAGCGACCGTGCCAACTCCACCTGTTTCTGTTCGCCTCCGGAGAGCGAGCCCGCCGCGGCGGAGCGGCGCTTGGCCACGATCGGGAAGATCTCTGCGACCTCCTCGACCCGCTTTCGCACCAGCGCCTGGTTCGTAAGTATGAAACCGCCCATCACGACGTTCTCCCAGACGGTCATCGTGGGAAACAGGCTGCGGTCCTGCGGAACGTGAACGATGCCACGATGGAGTCGGTCGCGTGAACTGAGCCTGCCGATGTCCTCGCCACGGAACGTGACAGCGCCGTCGGCGTTACGCAGGAGGCCGCTGACCGTCTTGAGCACGGTCGACTTGCCAGCCCCGTTCGGGCCGATGAGACACACGATCTCACCCTGGGTCACCGCGAGGTCGACGCCCTTCAGGATCATGCCGGCGCCGTAGCCTGCCGTGACGCCGGAGAGTTCGAGCAGTGCAGCCGGGCTGTCGGATGCCGTCGGTTCAGCCGCCAAGATAAGCCTCCAGGACTCGTGGGTCTTGTTGAATCACTTCGGGGGGTCCGAAGGCGATCGGTGCGCCCTGATCGAGAACGATCACGGGATCGCAGAGCCTCATGACGAGCTGCATGTCGTGTTCGACGATGAGGAAGGTGACGCCGGCGGCGTGACGTTCGCGGATGTGCTGCTCCATCGCGTCGATCATCACCGGGTTGACCCCGGCAGTCGGCTCGTCCAGCAGCACCAAGGTCGGGTCACTCATCAGCACCGCCGCGAACTCGAGCAGTTTGCGCTGCCCGTATGACAGGTCGGCTGACGGCAGCTGGGCGAGTGCGTCCAGGCGGAACTCGCCCAGCATGGTCTTCGCGCGCTCGCGGTCGGTATTCGAGACCCGACGGCCGAACAACTGCGGCCAGGTGTAGCCGGCTGCCACGACGAGATTCTCTTCAACGGTGAGCTCGGGAAAGATCCGCGCCTGCTGGAACGTGCGGGAGAGGCCGCGACGATACAGGTTCGCCGGTCGCGGTCGTGCGATCGTCTCACCGTTGAAACGGATCTCTCCCGAGTCCGCCTTGAGATATCCGGTGATCATGTTGAACGCGGTCGTCTTGCCGGAGCCGTTGGGTCCGATCAACGCCGTGATCGTGCCCTTCTGCACGTCGAAAGAGCATTCGTCTACCGCCGTCACTCCGCCGAAGCGCTTGGTGAGGTGATCGATCTCGAGCAGGTTGTCGGTCATCGGGCTGCCTTTGCATCGGTCGGGAGATCGGTTCGAAGCGTGACATCGGCCTCATCCCTGGCAAGACCTTCCGCGGCTCGTTTCCGTCGAGTGAGGCGATCGGTGATCGACGGCAGGATGCCTCGGGGAAGAAACAGCATGATCACGAGGAACACGGCGGCATAGGCGATCAGGTACAGCTCGCTCGCGCCGAAGGCCTGTGCGAAGTATTCCTGCGCGGGAACGAGAATGAACGACCCGAGCACGGGACCCCACAGCGTTCCCCGGCCGCCGAGAAACGCCATGAGCACCATTCCAATGGTGATGAGCGGGTCGACCGCGAACTGCGGGTAGATGAAACCGACGTAGTAGGCCCATACCCCGCCTACCATCGCGACGAGGCCCGCGCTCACCCCGAACGCGATGAGCTTCACCGCGGTCACCCGTACGCCGACCCCGTGCGCCTTGTCTTCGTCTGCACGCACGGTCGCGAGGGACAGGCCGATCTTGGAGCGACGGAAGTAGAGCGAGATCGCCATCGCGATGGCGAGCAGGATGAGCATGGCGTAGTAGAAGGGCCAGTCGTACGTGGTCACATCGAACGGTGCAGGCGCGACGCTCTTGCCCTGCGCGCCCCCCGTGACGGTCTTGAGGTTGAAGGCCAGTGTCTGGGTGATGAACAGCAGGGTGATCGTGACGATCGCGAACACATCCGCCCGGGTTCGCATCGAAACCCACCCGACAGGCACGCTGAGGAGGCCGACCCCGATCCCGATCAACGGAAGCACGAAGAACGGTGTGTAACCGCCGTAGACGCTGTCGCTGAAGATGATCGCGGTCGCGTACGCGCCGATCCCGAAGAAGGCCACGTGGCCGAGAGAGGGATAGCCGGCGTATCCGCCCAGGAGGTTCCATGAACTCGAGAGCGCCGCATACATGATCGTGAAGATCAGGGTGTTGAGCAACCATCCCGGTCCCCCGACCACCGGTACCAGGATCAGGACGAGAAAGAAGACGCCCGCCCGAATCAGCCCGGCTCTGGTGATGGCGGTCTTCACAGCGCTCCTCGCGTTCGTGCGCCGAAGAGTCCGCGCGGTCGGATTAATAGAACGAGCAGCAACACGATGAAGAAGGTGAAGTCGGACCAGATGGGTGACGCCAACGCCGAGACGACCGATGACGCGACACCCATGATGAGTGCCGCGACCACCGATCCTCCGATACTGCCGAGGCCACCGAGCACGACGATGGTCAGGAGGCGGCTGATCAGGTCGTAGTGGCTTCCCGGATTGAACGAATTCAACATGCCGAAGACCGAGCCGGCGGCCGCGGCTGTCGCGGCCCCCAGCCCGAATCCGAGAGCAGACACGCGATTCGCATTGACCCCGAGCAACTGCGCAGACATCGGATTCTGTACGGTCGCACGCACCGAGCGCCCGAACTTGGTGCGCTGCAGGATCACGTACAGCAGCCCGAGCATGACCAGCGACAGTACGAACGCGACGAACCTCACGAGGCTCACCTGGTATCCGAGAATCGTCCAGCTGAAGTTGGCATAGCTGGGCTGGATGTTGGTAAGCGTCGCGCCATAGGCGAAGGACAGCACGCCCTCGATCCCGAGGGCCACCGCGAAGGTGACGAGCAGCGAAAGCTGCGCGACGTCATCCCCGTGCAGCGGCCTCAGCAGAAGCCACTGCACAGCCACCCCAACGATGAACATCAACGGTGTCGTGATGATGATCGAAAGGAATGGATCGATGCCGAAGTCGGTGAAGAGTGTGTATGTGAAGTACGCGCCGAGCACCACGAGTGCGCCCTGGGCGAGATTCACCACCTTCATGATTCCGAAGATCAGCGTCTGCCCGCTCGCCATCAGCGCGTAGACGCCGCCGGTGAGCAGGCCGAGGATCACGGCCTGGATGAGTGCGTGCATGTGCCTATCTTCCTAGCCGGCCCAGTGCGGCTTGGGAGCCACCGGGCTGTGTTGTGCGGAGCTCGCAGGATAGACGGTCGTCAACTTGCCGCCGACCCACTGAATCAGAAGGTATGAGCCCTTGGGGGCTCCGTACTGATCCCAGCTCAGGTTGCCGACGAGAGTCGGCCAGCTGCCACTGTGGAGGGTCTTTATGATCGTCGCGTTGTCGATCTTGCCCGTCTTCTTGGCGACTTCGTCGAGCAGCATGCCCGCGGAGTAGGCCTCAGCCGACGTCGGATCGATCTGCTGGGCAGTCCCGCCGTACTTCGCAACGTAGTCCGAGATGAACTTCGAGCTGCCCGCGACGGTCGAGTCCGCGTACCAGTCCGCGCTCGAGAACACGCCCTCGGTGTTGGCGCTTCCAACCGCGGCAGGGAAGTCACCGGGAGAGTTCGGTCCGTTGGACTCGAACAGCCACTTCGGGTTGAACTTGAGCTGGATCATCGCCTTGATCTGCGCGAAAGCATCCGCCTCCTGGGAGCCGCCGATCACGACATCCGGATTCGCGGCCGCCATGCCCGACATGATCGGAGTCATGTCCGCCGTCTCTGCCGGGTAGGTCTGGTCATACACCGTCTTGATGCCGGCGGCCTCGAAGCGCGCCTTGATGCTGTCGGCGATGGGAGCAGAGAACGGGTCATCGAGCTTCGCGTAACCCGCGGTCTTCGGCCGCTGGCTCGCGGGGAGCGACAGGATGTAGTTCGCGAAAATGTCGCCGCCCTTGGTTGTCGGCGCCGGCTGAACGAAGAACAGGTTCGTCAGTTTCTGCGCGAAGACCGATGGGCCGCCGCCGGCCGGCTCGATGAACGCGTAGTGGTAGCGGCTTGCGACTCGCGACGCCGGAACGGTCAGGAGGCTCGAGTATGGCCCGAACACCAGGTCCACCTTGTTTTGCGTGATGAGGTTCGTGTAGTTGGTGACCACCTGGTCAGGACTCGAGGCGTCGTCGACGATCGAGAGCTTGACCTGGCGGCCGAGTATGCCCCCCGCCTTGTTCGTGACGCTGGCCCACAGGTCGTAGCCGCGTTCAGCCGCTTTGCCGGAGTCGGAGAAGTCACCCGTGAGTGAAAGCGAGATTCCGATCTTCAGTGGGCCGCTCGATGAGGATGAGCCCGTCGAACCTGACCCACACCCAGCGAGTGCCAGTGCCGCGACGGTGAGCACCGCCGCGGAGGCGAGCACTCGCGCGCGGCGAGTGCCGGGAATATGTAGTTGCATCATTGCTCCTAACAAGGTTTTTGATTGCTCGGGAAACGCTCACCGCATGCCGCACAACCGAAAATCGGCTTCGTCACCGCAATCGTTTGCACCACAATCGCATCACTTCAGGATGCTGTCAAGCTCTTCCGCCCAGCTCGCCTACGCGCTGGCCGCGGCGGTCGATGCCCGCACGACCAGCTCGACGGGCAACACGACCCGGAGCGCTGTCAGCGCCGAATGCTCGATCTGGGCGAGCAGTAGTCGCGCCGCCTCCTCCCCCATTTCGAAGTGCGGGGTCCTCACGGTGGTCATCGCGGGCTGGAAATCCCCGGCGAAGGGCATGTCGTTGAAACCGACCACCGACACGTCTTCGGGGCACCGGATCCCGTGCAGCCGGAGTGAGTGATAGACGCCGAGCGCGAGCAGGTCGTTGCCCGCGACGACCGCGGTTATTTCATACTCGGATTGCTCGAGGATCTCGTCCATCGCGCTCTGCCCGGCTTCGACGCTGTAGGCCGGCGTGCCCACGACGTGGCCATCGACCTCGAGTTCACGGCACATCGCGACAAACGACTCCGTACGAACGAGGCTCGTCGAAAAGCCGACCGGGCCGGCCAGATGAGCGATGCGACGGTGCCCGAGGGCAACGAGATGTTCCACGGATTGTCGAATTCCCTGTGCGTCATCCCCAACAACGGCGGGAAAAGGGACACCGCGGGAGTCACGGTTGACCATCACCGCCCGGATTCCGCGTTCGTAGGCGTCGCCTGCCGTCGAGTGACCGCTGTGACCGGTCGCGAAGATGAATCCATCGACCTGGCGCTGGACGAGAGATTCGAACAGCAGCCTCTCAGTGTCATCGCTGCCGTCGGTATTCACGACGACCGCCGAATATCCCCGCGGTGCGAGGTAGCTGTCGATGCCGCGGACTATCGGCGGGAAGATGGGGTTCGTCAGGTCGGGGATGATGACCCCGACCGTCATCGACGAACTCGTTCGAAGGCCTCGCGCGATCGTGTTGGGAACGTAGCCGAGCTGCTTCGCGACGGCACGTACCCGACTCGCGGTCTCGGGATTGACCTGGCCTTCGGTCTTGCGATTGAGCGCTCTCGAGACGGTGCCGGGATGCACACCGGCAACCCGTGCTACATCCGCAATGGTGGCGCGGGATGACATGGGGCTAACGATAGCAGTTGGGCTGATCTGGGG
>FSWJ01000187.1_pt1 | contig 26379 bp, 25 predicted proteins | sample 1637851 | NCBI WGS metagenome assembly FSWJ01 (sample SAMEA3914789, study PRJEB12502) | metagenome | biome: forest; material: soil | place: Canada | collected 2011-07-03 | depth 0.3 m | reverse complement strand
CGCCACCACGATCATCATCATGATCGCCGCCTGGATCGCCCTGAACCCCCTCGTACTACGCACCATCGCCAGCACCACCGGCAAAATCGGACGCTGACAGCTTCCCGCCGCAAGCCCCTCCCCTTTGACACGTTCGTGGACCACAATGGGCGATGTGCGGGACACTCCCGCCCAGACAGGAATGCAGATCGTGTCACCAACAGCTGGATCGAAGACCGCCAAAGCCAAGAAGGCCGTCGCGGCCGGCAAGGCGAAGTCATCCGGGAGCACGAAGCCGGTCGCGAAGACCGCCAGCAAGTCCTCGGCCAAGGCGGCGCCGGCAAAGTCGGCATCCAAGTCGGAGCTGCGCAAGCAGGCGGACCGCGCCCAGAGGGAACTCGAGAAGCAGAAGGCGAAGGCTGTCGCGGCCGCCGAGAAGGCGAAGGCGAGACTGGCGAAGGAACGGGACAGGGCCGAGAAGGCCGCCGCGAAGAACCAGGCGGCCGCCGAGAGGACCGCCCGCAAGCTGAAGAAGCGACTGAAGACGGCGCTGGCCGACGCCGAGGCGCTCGCCAGGGGTGGGGCGGATGACGCGGCCGACGCCGTGAAGCACGCCGTGGACACGGTGCAGGAGGTCGCCGAGCACGGCGTCTCCTCTGTTCACGAGGCGACCGCGCAGGGCGCCACCGACACCGCCGACACCGCCGACACCGCGACGATGACACTCACGCAGCTGCGCGAGAAGGCCAGGGAGCAGGGAGTCGCAGGCTACTCGCGACTCACGAAGTCCGAGCTGCTCAAGAAGCTGACGACATAGGCAGTGGGTGGGCGGGCAGTAGACAGCCACTGACCAGCTCGGCCACCGCCTGCCGCACCGAGGATTTGGGTGCTGCATCCTGCACCGTTCGGCCGGCGAGTACCGCCGAGTCCAGCGCGCCCTGGTCGAGCGGGATGACCACCGACGCGTGGATGCCGCCGAAGCGCTCGAGCGTCGACACCACCTGCGCGAGCGGGCCGGGCCCGATGGCGCTCGGCCGGAGCCGGTTCATCGCGATGTGCAGCCGCTCCGGTTCGACCACCTCCACCAGGTCGACGTAGGCGCGGAGGAATCGCGCAATGCCGACCGGGTCCGCCGCGCCCACGGCCACGACCTGGTCGGCGGCGCGCAGCGCCGTGATGGTCGCAGCGTTGCGCCGCGGCGCGAACAGGTCGCTCGAGATCTCCTCGTCGTTCTCGAGACTCGCACCCGTGTCGAGCACGGTGAAGTCCGCCCAGCTGCGACAGGCCGCGATCGTCGCCGAGACCCGGTCCGCCGACAGCTCCGGCCACCTGCTCGGGCGGCCGATGCCGGTGAGCACGCGGAACGAGCCGCGCGGCGACGAATACAGTTCGGCGATGCGATCCAGTTCGGTGAGGTCCAGTGCGCCCGCGCCGGCGAGCCGGCAGGCCGCGGCGAACCCGGGCGACTCGTCGAGCAGGCCGAGGGAGGGCGCGACCGAGCCGCCGTACGTATCGACGTCCGCGAGCACGACCGAGAAACCGCGGACGGCCAGCTCGGCTGCAATCGCGATCGCCAGCGTCGTGCGACCCGGCGACCCCACCGGGCCCCACGTGGCGATGACACGGCCACCCGCCACTGCCGGCGGCGCCGCCCGGAGCGCCGCGGGTTCCTGGCGGGCCATGCTCGCTTCGATGTCGTCGAACGTCGCGTCGGTGTCGAGCACCTCGTACAGCCCGAGCGCCCCGGCGTACCGTCGGTCGGCCTCGCCCTCCGCCATCGCGACCAGCCGCACGCCGCGACCGTCCGACAGGTCGACGAGGCCGCGATCCAGGTAGCGCGGCTGTGCCGCGACGATGGCGACGTCCACCGCCGCGCCGTCGGCGAGAGCCGCGCCGAGTTCCGGTGAGCCGGCGAAGGTACCGGCCGTCGCATGGCCGTGCCGCTCGAGTTCCGCCGCCACCCGCGCGGCGACGGGCGAGGGCAGACACAGCGCGACGCGCTCCACGTCACCCGCCCGCGGGGATGCTCGACGGCACGAGCGAGATCGCCGCGCTGTTCGCGATGGCGTCGAGCACCGTCGCCGTCGCCGACCTCGACACCAGCAGCTCGGCGGAGGTGGCCGTGCCGGTCGCGATCACCCCGTCGGGCTTCAGCACCCGCACCACCGTCGCGGAAGACGCGAGCACGGACGGAGCACCGAAGGAACCGTCGCCGGCCGCCGCCGCGGCCCAGACATCCACCACCGCGCCGGGAACGACCGACCGCGCCAGCTGGCCGGTCACGGGCACGACGAGGGCGGTGACTCGCAGCCCTGCCGTGGATCCGACGGCGGAGGCCGGGACCAGTCCCCCCGCCTCGATGACGCGCGTGACCACGAGACCGGCGGGTGGCAGGTCCGCCGCCGACAGGTATCGGGCACCGTCCGCCGGCAGCCGTACGCTCTCCTCCACGAGGTCGTCGCGATGGATGCGGTCGCCGGGACTCAGCGCCGCCCGCGCCGCGTAGACCGGCACGCTCCGGTCGGCGGATGACAGCACCCAGAGAACCCCGCCCACCGCGGCGACGACCAGCACGACACCGACGGCGAAGCGCAGGTCGAACCACCGGCGCTTCGAACGGTCACCCCTCATCATCCCTGTCTCCTCCCGGCGCAGCACTGTCCGAACACGGACGATTCCACGCACCGATGCCGGGGGGCGAAAGTTATCCACATCGCGGTCACGGCAGGAGTGCCCCGCGCATAATCGACTCATGACTGAGAGCGAGGGTGGGCCCGGAAGCACTCGCTTCCTCACCCTGGCCGACACCGCGGAGTTGCTCAACGTGTCCGCGAGCCAGGTCTACGCGCTTGTCCGCTCAGGCGAGCTGCCGGCCATCAAGGTCGGTGGCGGCGGCCACTGGCGGGTCGAGCGCACGGTCCTGGAGTCGTACATCCAGGACAAGTACGAGGAGTCGCGCCGCATCAGCCTGTGGAACCAGTCCGACTTCGCCAGCATCCAGGAGTACTCCTTCGATCCGCCGGGCCACGACCAGCAGCGCTAAACCCGCAGCATGACCAGTTCGCCGAACGGCACGACGCGAATGCCGCTGACCGCGTCCTGCCGCCGCGGCGAGTCGCTCTCGTGGACGGCCAGGTCGAAGTGGTCCCGGCCCACCCGGTCGATCGTGCCGTGCACGCTGCCGCCGCGGAGCACCGCCTGCAGGCCGGCCCTCCTCCGGCACAGGTCCCTGAGCACGAACGGCAGGCCGAGCCGGGCCGTGAGGCCGTCCGAGGAGGACGTCCACTCGTCGAGACTTGCGTCGACGTCGGCCGCGTGCAGCTCGAGGGCGGCTATCGCTGCCATCGGGATGACGCACTGGGAGCGCCGGCTCGCGCCATCGACGAGGTCGCCGGCGAACCAGTCCCGGCCGATCGTCGAGATGCGCACTCCGATCGTGCGCGAGTCCGCCAGCACGATGGTCGCGGGCCGCCCCGCAGCCGAGAGACCCGCCAACCGGTCACGGAGTGACATGCGCCCGAGCCGGAGGCGCTCCTCCTCCGCGCGAAGGTCCAGTTGCTCCGCACCGAGTTCCTGTTCCAGCTGGGCGGCCAGGTCGTCGAAGAGATTGGTCCATCGCGCGGCGCGACGATCGGTCATGCGCACAGGGTAGGCGCCGGGTTAATCATGTGAGACAAGTTGTCCACAATCATACAATGGGGGATAGACACGGTTTCGGCCTGCTGCTTTAGTTTCTGCACGGGGTCCACCCCCGTTGTGGGGGGTCACACGCACAGCAGACGGGGCCTCACCATGAGCGACGCACTCACCCTCGATTACTCCGGCACCACCCGCGGGCGCCCGGAACCGACCCTGGCGAGCAGGGTCATCCCGGCGAAATTCGTCCCGGGCAAATTCGTGCAAGACGAGTTCTTCGGGCACCAGCCGGCCGGCCGGGCCAACCTGCCCAACCCGCAACCACTGCTCGAGAATCTCACCACCTGCGTGATCGAGATCCTCGCCGGCGCCCGGGACCTCAACCAGATCGCGAGGTGGGTGACGGATGACGTGCACCGCAACCTTCTGAAACGCGTCGTCATCTCGGCGCGGGCGCGCCGGGCGAAGGGTCAGACCGTGACGCGCCCGAACTTCTCGATCGGGTCGACGTCGGTGTGCGAGCCGCGCGACGGGGTCATCGAGGCCGTGGTGATCGTTCGCGGCAGGGCGCGCACGCGCGCCGTGGCGCTGAGACTCGAGGGCCTCGACCATCGCTGGCGGGCGACGAGCATCAACGTGCTTTAGCGCCCGCCGTTCCTGCGTTCCTGCGCCCTGCGCTCCGCGCGGTTCTGCGGGGGCTGCTCACCGTTCACGGCCTGGCCGAACGCACCGCGCTGCGGCTGCCCACCCTGCTGGGCGGCCGGCTGTTGTCCCTGCTCCGACGGCGGACGGCCGAAGGCCGGGTTGACGGCGGGTGTGTCCTGCGTCTGCGCCCGCGCGGTGGAGGCGCGGTCCAGCTGGCCACGCTGGTTGCGCACCTCGATCTCGCCGTCGGCGTTCGCCGCGGTGTAGCTGAACCGGTCGGTCGGGGCGCCCGACTCGCCGAGACCCTTCGCGGCGACGGTCGGCACGGCGGCCGTCGCCTCCCCGCCACCGGTCACCTCGACCTCGAGGTTGAACAGGAAGCCGACCGACTCCTCGCGGATGGATCCCATCATCTGCTGGTACAGCGCGAAGCCCTCTCGCTGGTACTCGACCAGCGGATCGCGCTGGGCCATCGCCCGCAGGCCGATGCCATCCTTCAGGTAGTCCATCTCGTAGAGGTGGTCGCGCCAGCGGCGGTCGATGACCGAGAGCACGACACGACGCTCCAGCTCGCGCATGGCCGGCTCGCCGAGCGACTGCTCGCGGTTCTCGTACTGGATGCGGGCATCCGACAGGATCTCGGCCTTGAGGAAGTCGCTGGTGAGCCGGTTGCGGGAGCCGGCCTCGGTGAACAGCTCGTCGATGGTGATCGACACCGGGTAGAGCGTGCGGAGTTCCGTCCACAGCGCATCCAGGTCCCAGTCGTCGGAGTGGCCCTCGGACGTGTGAACGTCCACCACCTCGGTGATGACGTCCTCCAGGAACTTCGAGGTGCGGTCCTGCAGGTCGTCGCCCTCCAGGATGTGACGGCGGTCGCCGTAGATGGCCTCGCGCTGGCGGTTGAGCACGTCATCGTACTTGAGCACGTTCTTGCGGATCTCGGCGTTGCGCGCCTCGACCTGGCTCTGGGCGCTGCGGATGGCGCGGCTCACGACGCGGGACTCGATGGCGAGATCGTCCGGCACGTTTCCACGCCCCATCAGCGACTCCGCGGCCGAGGAGTTGAACAGGCGCATGAGATCGTCGGCGAGCGACAGGTAGAACCGGCTCTCGCCCGGGTCACCCTGGCGCCCGGAACGGCCGCGCAGCTGGTTGTCGATGCGTCGCGACTCGTGACGCTCGGTGCCGAGCACGTAGAGCCCGCCGGCGGAGACCACCTTGTCCGCCTCCTCCTGCACCATGAGGCGAACACGGTCGTAGACCGGCTCCCACTCCTTCTCATACTCGTCGGGCGTGTCGATCGGGCTGAGCCCGCGGGAGTTCATCTCCGCGACCGCGAGGAACTCGGCGTTGCCGCCGAGCATCACGTCGGTTCCGCGGCCGGCCATGTTGGTGGCGACGGTGACCGAGCCGAGCCGGCCGGCCTGGGCGACGATCGCCGCCTCGCGGGCGTGGTTCTTCGCGTTGAGCACCTCGTGCTTCACGCCGCGACGGGCGAGCAGCTTGGAGAGGTACTCGCTCTTCTCGACGCTCGTGGTGCCGACGAGCACCGGCTGGCCCTTCTCGTGGCGCTTGACGATGTCCTCGACCACCTGGCCGAACTTCGCCTCCTCGTTCTTGTAGACGAGGTCGGGCTGGTCGATGCGCTGCATCGGCTTGTTGGTGGGGATCGAGACCACACCGAGACGGTAGGTGCTCATGAACTCGGCGGCCTCGGTCTCGGCCGTACCGGTCATGCCCGACAGCTTCTTGTAGAGGCGGAAGTAGTTCTGCAGCGTAACGGTGGCGAGGGTCTGGTTCTCGGCCTTGACCTCGACGCCCTCCTTCGCCTCGATCGCCTGATGGATGCCCTCGTTGTAGCGGCGGCCGACGAGTATACGGCCGGTGTGCTCGTCGACGATGAGCACCTCGCCGTTCATCACGACGTAGTCCTTGTCTTTCTTGAACAGGGCGGCGGCCTTGATCGAGTTGTTGAGGAACGAGATCAGCGGGGTGTTGGCCGACTCGTACAGGTTGTCGATGCCGAGGTAGTCCTCGACCTTCTCGATTCCGGGCTCCAGCACACCGACGGTGCGCTTCTTCTCGTCGACCTCGTAGTCCTCGTCGGGGGTCAGACGGCGAGCCAGGTTCGCGAACTCGGCGAACCAGCGGTTCGCCTCGCCCGAGGCCGGCCCGGAGATGATGAGCGGGGTGCGGGCCTCGTCGATGAGGATCGAGTCGACCTCGTCGACGATGGCGAAGTTGTGGCCGCGCTGCACCATGTCGCTCGCCTGCCACGCCATGTTGTCGCGAAGGTAGTCGAAGCCGAACTCGTTGTTCGTTCCGTAGGTGATGTCCGCGGAATACTGCTCGCGTCGCTCCTCGGGGGTCTGGCCGGAGAGGATGACGCCCGTGGTCATCCCGAGCGCGCGGTAGACGCGGCCCATCAGCTCCGACTGGTAGCTGGCGAGGTAGTCATTGACCGTGATGACGTGCACGCCCCGCGAGGGGATGGCGTTGAGGTAGGCGGCGAGGGTCGCGACGAGGGTCTTGCCCTCGCCGGTCTTCATCTCGGCGATGTTGCCCAGATGGAGTGCGGCGCCGCCCATGAGCTGCACGTCGAAGTGGCGCATGCCGAGGGTGCGGGATGCCGCCTCGCGGACGGCGGCGAATGCCTCCGGCAGCAGGTCTTCGAGCGACTCGCCGTTGGAGTAGCGCTCGCGGAACTCGACCGTCTCGTGACGCAGCTCTTCGTCGGTGAGTTCCTTGAAGTCGTCTTCGAGATGATTGACAGCCTGCGCGAAGCGCTCGAGCCTGCGGAGGGTGCGGCCCTCTCCGACGCGGAGGACCCTTTCGAGGACGTTGGCCACTGATTGCTCCAGGTGTTCGTCAAGGCACGGTGCCGGTTGACGATTCTACCAACCCTAGCTAGCCCGCCTGGTTCTGCAGCCCGATAACACCGTAGTCCCAGCCCTTGCGCCGGTAGACCACGCTCGGGCGGTCCGTCTCGGCGTCGATGAAGAGGTAGAAATCGTGCCCGACCAGTTCCATGAAGTAGAGGGCGTCATCCACGGTCATGGGCATCGCATCGAAGACCTTCTTGCGGATGACCACCGGACTCCAGTCGTCATCCTCCCGCTCGGCCTCGGCGACGATCGGGATCTGCCCGGTCGACACTCGCTCGATCACGTCGATCGGCGCGGCCCGCAGGTCGCCGAACCCACCCGAATTCGCGGCCTCGCGCAGCGACGTCGGGCGGTGCTGGCCGCGGTGCACCTTCTGTCGATCTTTGGCACGTCTCAGCCGCTCGACGAGCTTGTCGATCGCGACGTCGAACGCGACGTACTTGTCGGAGCCGGTCGCCTCCGCCCGCACCAGCGGGCCCGGTCCGACCAGGGTGAGTTCGACGCGATCGTCGCCGCTCGACCCGGTCCTGTCGTTCTTCTCGTTATGCCGGCTGACCTTCACTTCGAAAGCGAGAGCCTTGTCGGCGAGGTGGGCGATCTTGTCGGCCTTCTCCGTCGCGTACGAGCGGAACCGGTCCGTGATCCCCAGGCCCAGTCCGTTGATGGAGATCTCCATGGCGTACTCCTGGTTCCAGCTGCGCAGCCGCCCGGTGGACCAGGCGATATCCCGCGCCTCTTTTTGCCAACGTAGACCCCTCTCCCTGTGATGTCACGGGTTTACCCGGGTTCCACCCGGGAAAGCGGGAAGAGTCTCGGCGTGGAGGCCAGAACCGCCGCGCCCGCGACCTGGCCGCCGGCAGCGTGCACCGCCCTCGCCGCCTCGACGAGCGTCGCGCCGGTCGTCACCACGTCATCCACCAGCAGCACGCGGAGCCCGCGGAGGTCACCCGAGGCCCGCATGCTGCCCACCAGGTTCGCGGCCCGTTGCTCCCGGCCGAGGCTCTTCTGCTCGTCCCGCACCCGAGCGGCGGCGAGGAGCTCATGCGGGGCGCCCAGCCCGGCGCGACGGAGCAGCAGCCGCACCGGGTCGTAGCCCCGGTGCCGGTAGGCGTGCCGGCCCACCGGGATCGCGACGATGCGCAGGCAACCCGGCGCTGCCGCGAGCGCGGCCGCCCGCACCGCGCTCGCGAGGGGCGCGCCGAGCGCCCTGGCGGCATCCGTGCGCCCGTTCTCCTTGAAGTCGAGGATGGCGTGCCGCACGGCGCCCTCGTAGCGCAGGGCGGCGTGCACGGCTGTGCCGTCGGACAGCCGCCGGATGTCGACGGCCGGCACGAGAGCCGCCCGGCAGCGCGCGCAGAGACCCCGGCCGTCGGCACCGCACCCGGCGCAGGCGACGGGCAGCACGATGGCCAGCGCATCGCGCACCACCTCGCGCAGCAGGCCGGCCGTCACGCGACCAGTGTGGCGACGGATCAGCGCTGGGTGGCGATGAACGCGACGGAGACCTTGTTGCTCTGCCAGCTCGACCCCTGGAAGGAGTAGACGAGCGAGTCGTCGCCGAGCACCCGCAGCCCCTGCTGGCCGTTACCACCGACGATCGACTGGGCTCCCGCGAGCACGTCGCCGAGCTGGGACTGCTGGCCGCCGATGACGAATTCGTCCACGACCGACTGCGCGCCGACACTGACCAGTGTGGCGACGGTCAGCTCGTCGACCCAGGTCGCGTCCGTCGCGTCTCCGGAGGGAAGCGCGGCGTCGACGACCAGCGGCCCGATGCCGGTCGGCACGAGCTTCTGGTCGCGCAGGATGGCGGCGACCTCGAGCCGGGGACCCGTCGCGGTCGCGAGGAGGATCGCGATGCGCGCGCCATCGCGCGACACCTGGAGCGAGACGATCCGGGCGTCGCCGGGCAGCGTGGTGGCGACCGTGTGGGCTGTTCCGCCGGCGTCGTAGACCCTGACCGCGTTCGGCTGGTCGACCGGTACGGTCCAGACATAGCCGTCCTCGTCCATGCTGGGCGCGATCAGACCGGGCCGGCTGTCGAGCAGCGTGGAGGTGGCCGTCGCCTTGCGCACCAGGCCCACCCCGCCCGCGCCGAGCACGGCGATGGAATTGCTGTCCGACGACAGCGTGGCGGCCAGCGGGGTGAGCGCGACGACCTTGCTGCTGAGCTGCGGGATGGTGGCGACCTTGCCGTTGGCGTAGAAGCCGAAGTCGCTCTTACGCAGCACGAGCGCCTGCCCGTCCACCTTGGGGTCCACCTGCGGGCCGTTCGACCCGAGGTCGTCGATCGCCAGCGGAGCCCCCTTGACCGAGATGTCGACGCTCGACACGGTGGCGACCGATCGCAGGCTCTCGCTCAGCTGCACCAGCATCAGCTGGCGTTCGTGCACCGTCGCGTTCAGCGCCTCCGCCGTGAGATCGACGTGCGCGACCCCCGACACCACGGTGACCAGGCTCCCGGCATCGGTGAGCTGCGTTCCGTCGGGGAACTCGGTGCGCACCGCGCCCTGCTGCCAGGCGGGCGGCCCGGCGAGCAGCGCGCTCACGATACGGGTCGGCGCCGTGCCGTTGGGGAACCAGCGCAGGTCGGGAACCAGGTTCTGGCCGGTGGGGTCGAGGAAGTACAGGGCATGTTTGGCGAACAGGCGCTGGAAGGTGAGGTCGGACAGCACGATGCCGTTCGGCGCCGAACTGATCCGCCACTCCTTGCCCTGCTTGGTGAAGGAGAACGACAGCGTCGACGGCTGGTTGGTCTGCTTGTAGGCGCCCGTGTTGTCGATGGTCGCGCTGGTGCTGAAGGAGTAGTCGATATCCGAGCTGTCCAACTGATTGAGCCGGGCATCCCCCGACCGCACCTGCACGCTCTGGGTCGGATCCCATTTCGTCGAGAACGACGAGCTGAGGAACTCCCGGGCGACGGCGTAGCCACCGGTCGACGACTGGAAGGCGGCGACGAAACCCCTCAGGATTGCCGCCGGGCTGTCGCCCTTCGCGGGACCCTCCGGGTTCACCTCGAAACTGGTGCCACTGGTGCTGCCATCGATGGCCAGCCCCTGCGAGGCGGGACCCGACGAGGGGATGCTGACACAGCCGGCGAGCAGCGCGACGAGCGCGAGCGCACTGGCGGCGGCGACCATGAGACGACGGCGATCAGTCATCGGTGCTCCCCTCCCTGGTCTTCTCGGCGGGAGCGAGCTCCTCGGGCGGCAGGCCGAGCGGCGACGACACGATCGGCACACCGAGCTCGCGCGGGAGGGTGAGCCGGAAGCAGGTTCCGGAACCGGGCCGTGACCAGACCTCGAGCCGGCCATCGTGCAGCGCCGCGTCCTCGAGCGAGATGGCGAGACCCAGTCCGGTGCCGCCGATGGTGCGCTGGCGCGAGGGGTCCGCCCGCCAGAACCGGTCGAACACCCGTGACGCCTGCGCCTCCGACATCCCGATCCCCCAGTCCCGCACCACGATCGCGATGGCGCTCTCGTTGCTGTCCACCATCACCGCGATGGGTCCGCCCTCGCCGTGCTCGACCGCATTGCCCAGGAGGTTGCGCAGGATGCGGCGGATGCGGCGGGCGTCCACCTCCGCCTCGAAGTAGCCGCCGGGCGCGTTCACCGTCAGGGAGGACCCGCGGCCGTCGGCCAGCGGGGTGATCGCCTCCACGGCATCCTCGACCAGGTGCACCAGGTTGGTCGGCTCCAGTTCGAGCTCGACCGCCCCGGCGTCGTACCTGCTCACCTCGAGCAGGTCGGCGAGCAGCACCTCGAAGCGCTGCACCTGGGTGTGCAGCAGTTCGGCGGTGCGCGCCGTCGACGGCTCGAAGGTCTCCCGCTGGTCATAGAGCACGTCCCCGGCGAGCCGGATGGTGGTGAGGGGCGTGCGGAGCTCGTGCGAGACGTCGGAGACGAAGCGCTGCTGAAGCCGGGACAGCGCGGCGAGCTTGGTGATCTGCTGCTGCAGGCTGTCCGCCATCCCGTTGAAGGAGCGGGCGAGGGTCGCGATGACGTCGTCGCCACGCTCCGGGATGCGCTCCTCCAGCTGTCCGGCGGCCAGCTTCTCGCTGGTCTCCGCCGCCGTGCGGATCGGGCCGACCACCAGCCGCACCACCACCCAGGTGAGGCCGGCGATCAGCACGATGAGCGCGAGACCACCGAGCAGCAACGTCTGGAGCACGAAGCCGAGGGTCACCTGCTCATCCTGGAGCGAGTACACGAGATACAGCTCGTAGTTGCCCGCCGGGCCGACCTTCAGCTGCGAACCGACCACGATCGCCGGGGTGCCACCGGCGAGGGACACCGACTGGTACTGCACGTGGGTGGGGTCGGCGCGCACGCGCTCGCGGAGCGCCTCGGTGACCACCTTCGGGAAGTTGGTGGTGTTCGTCGGCTGCATGATCTGGGCGGTCTGCTGGCCGGGCGAGCGCAGGATGGCGAGGTCGGTGCCGCCCGGGTTCGTGGTGGAGTTCAGCACCTTGTCCTGCACCGTCGCGTTGAGGGTGTCGAGCTCGACCGACTGGCTCGCGTCCGACGAGGTGTCCGCCGTGTCGAAGATCTCCTGGGCCAGGTTGTGCGCGCTCCTCGCCTCGTCCTGCACCTGGGTGCTCTTCGACGCGAACAACTGGTTGCCGATGCTCACCGAGATGTACGCGCCGATCACCAGCACGGCGATCGCGGAGAGCACTATCGTGATCGTCACCGTGCGGAACTGGAGCGAGGTGCGCCACAGCCTGAGCAGCCGGCCGGGCCAGCTTCGCCAGCGAAACGGGATCATGGGCCGGGTCAGACGGAGCCCGCGCGATAGCCGACGCCGCGCACGGTCATCACGATGCGCGGGTTGTCCGGGTCCTCTTCGACCTTCGCCCGGAGACGCTGCACGTGCACGTTCACCAGCCGGGTGTCGGCCTTGTAGTGGTAGCCCCAGACCTGCTCGAGCAGCATCTCGCGCGTGAACACCTGCTGGGGTTTCAGCGCGAGCGCCAGCAGCAGCTCGAACTCGAGCGGCGTGAGGCTGATCTTCTCGGCGCCCCTGCGCACCTCATGGCCCGCGACATCCACCTGCAGGTCGCCGACCTGCAGGACGTCGGTGCCGCCGGTGACGGTCGGCCGCAATCGGGTGCGGATGCGGGCGACCAGTTCCTTGGGATTGAAGGGCTTGACCACGTAGTCGTCCGCGCCGCTCTCGAGGCCGCGCACGACATCCGTCGTATCGGACTTCGCCGTGAGCATGATGATCGGGAGGCCCGATTCGGCACGGATCTGCGCGCACACCTCGATGCCGTCCCTGCCGGGCAGCATGAGGTCGAGCAGCACGAGGTCGGGCCGGGAGTCGTGGAAGGCCTGCAGCGCCTCCGATCCGTCGGCGCAGAAGGAGGGTTCGAAGCCTTCGGAGCGCAGCACGATGCCGATCATCTCCGCGAGCGCGGTGTCGTCGTCGACGACGAGGATTCGAGCTGTCATCGTCCTGGTTCGTGGTCGGTGCGCCGCTGTCGGCGGCTTTCGCACAAGAGTAGTCGAGTGTGAAAGCATATGGCCGTGACCGACAACCGTGAGTGGCAGGCACCCGGCGGCATCCCGGCTCCGCCTGCGGGCGCAGTACCTCCCCCGGGGCCCGCGGCGGCACCGGTCGCCCCCCCGCCGCCCGTCGGCTGGACGCCCCCGCCGCGACCAGGGCTCATCCCGCTGCGGCCGATGACGCTGGGCACCATCCTCGGGGCGTCGTTCCGCGTGCTGAGACGCAATCCGCGGCCGACCTTCGGGGTCGCGCTGCTCGTGCAGGGCGTCGTGGTCGTCGTGTCCCTCGCCCTGGTGGCTGGCGCGGAGGTGCTCGCCTTCTCGCGCATCGCGTCGGCAGCGCCCGGCGACGCCGCGACGATCGGAGCCGGGTCGGGTGCGCTGGTGCTCCTCTCCCTCGCGATACCGCTGCTGCTGACGCTCGGGGCATCGGCCTTCCTGCAGGGCATCATCGTGCTCGAGGTGTCGCGCGCGACCCTCGGCGAGAAGCAGACCCTGCGACGGCTGTTCGCCCGCGGCCGGGGCCGGTTCTGGGCCCTGATCGGCTACACGATGTTGCTGGCCCTCGCGGCACTGGTCGCGGTCGGCGTGGTCATCGGGCTGATCGTTCTGTTCGCATCGACGCTGGGCACGGCGGGGATCGTGCTGGCGGTGCTGGCCGGAATCTTCGGTTTTCTCGCACTCATCGTTCTGTTCGCCTGGCTCGCGACGAAGCTCTCTTTCGTGCCGAGTGCCCTGATGCTCGAGCGGCTCGGCATCCGTGCCGCCATCGCCCGGTCGTGGTCACTCACCAGCGGCTACTTCTGGCGCACCCTCGGTATCCAGCTGCTGGTCACCGTGATCGTGTCGGTGGCGCAGCAGGTGCTCACCACACCGCTCAGCCTGGTGTTCTCGATCCTCATCCCGCTCACGGACCCGAATGGCCAGGTGGGACCGACGACGGTCATCCTCCTCGGCGTTTTCGGCCTCGTCATCATCGTTGTCGGCGTCGTGTTCGGCGCCATCGTCGCGGTGATCACCACCTCCACGACCGCGCTGATCTACCTCGACCTGCGGATGCGCAAAGAGGGTCTCGACCTCGATCTCGCCCGCTTCGTCGAGGCACGCCAGGCGGGCGACAGCAGCCTGCCCGACCCGTACCTGCCGACCACATGATCCTGGTTCCGGCTCCGTTCGTGACAGTGGGCGCAGACGCGCCGGTCGACCCGGATGCAGGCACGGCACGGCGCTGGCTCATTCAGGAACTCGCGAAGGCCGAGTACCAGGAGGCGAAGCCGAGCTGGTTCGACAAGCTCTCGTCGGACTTCTGGAACTGGCTGAACGGCCTGACGATCCAGTCGAACGGCATCACCCAGGGGCCGATCCTCCTCATCGTGCTGCTCGTCATCATCGCCGCCATCGTCGTCGCGTTCCTGCTGTTCGGGCCGGCGCGGCGCAACCGCCGGAGTTCCGCGCGCACCCTGTTCACCGAGGACGACCAGCGCGACGCAGCGGCGATTCGCAGGGCCGCGGCGGCGGCCGCGAGTCACGGGGACTACAGCACCGCGGTGCTCGAACTGTTCCGCTGCATCGCGCGCGGGCTGGCCGAACGCGGAGTCGTCACCACCACGCCCGGCACGACCGCACGGGACTTCGCGCTGCAGGCCGGCGCCGCATTCCCCGACTCCGTGAACGCCCTCGCCGGCGCGGCGTCGATCTTCGACCGGGTGCGCTACCTCGGCGCGGAGGGGTCGTCGGACGACTACACGACCCTGGCGGCACTGGAACGCGAACTCGCGGGGCTGCACCCCGTTCTCATGGCCGGTGCAGTGTGACGGCCACCATCGTCACCCCGACGCTGCGCACCGCCTCCCGCCGGGCGCTGTTCTGGGTGCTCGCGGGCGGGTTCGCGATTCTCGTCGCCGTCGTCGCGGTCGCGATCCCGGGGCGACGCACGGCACCGGCACGGCCTATTCGGCGACGGATGCCGGCCCCACCGGCAGCAAAGCCCTCGCCCGGGTGCTGTCCCGGCACGGCATCCACGTGACGGTGCCCGGCACGCTGTTGGCGGCGCGTTCGGCGCTCGCCGGAGCCGACTCCACCCTGCTGCTGGTCGACCCGAACGACTACCTGGGGTCGTCGCAGCTCGCCGCGCTCGCCGCTCGCGCCGGCCGGGTGGTGCTGATCGACCCGACCTATTCCGAACTGTCGCAGCTGGCGCCGGGCGTGACGGTCGCCGGCGACGTCGCCAACCGCACGCTCAGCGCCGGCTGCGATCTCCCGGCCGCGCGCCGGGCCGGCACGATCGGCGGCCAGGGCGTCGGCTACAGCGTGACCGACCGCGCCGACGCGGTCCGCTGCTTCGACAGCGGACACGCCACCTACTCGGTCGTGCGGGTGGGACCGACCAATCACCCGGTCACCATCATCGGTGCCGGCGCCGCGTTCAGCAACGGGAGCATCACCCAGCGCGGGGATGCCGCGCTCGCGCTCGGACTGCTGGGCGAGACCTCGACGCTCGTCTGGTACCTCCCCACGATCGACGACACGGCGGCGACCGGCAACCCGAGCATCGGCCAGCTGAGCCCCCCGTGGGTTCCGTCGGTCGCCGTGCTGTTCATCCTGGTCGCCGTGGCCGCCGCGATCTGGCGCGGACGCCGCATGGGGCCGCTGGTGGTCGAGAACCTGCCCGTCGTCGTGCGGGCGAGCGAGACGATGGAGGGCCGGGCGCGGCTGTACCAGCGCGGGGCCGCCCGGCTGCACGCCCTCGACACGCTGCGAATCGGCACCATCGGGCGACTGGCCGTCGCCTGCGGACTGTCGCGACTGGCGATGGCCGACGAGGTCGCCGCCTCGGTGGCGGCCATCACCGGGCGGGACCTGGGCGGCATCCGCTCGCTGCTTCTGGACAGCACCCCCACCACCGATCGCGACCTGGTGGCGCTCTCCGATCGGCTACTCGAGCTGGAGCGCGCGACCGCGCGTTCCGTGCGCCCCCAGCAGGGAGAATGAATCCATGACCACAGCATCCACTCCGGATCTCCTTGACCGGTTCGCAACGGTGCGGGCCGAGGTGGGCAAGGCCGTCGTCGGCCAGGAGGGCGCCGTCACCGGGCTGATCATCGCGCTGCTGGCCGGCGGCCATGTGCTGCTCGAGGGGGTGCCCGGCGTGGCCAAGACGCTCCTCGTGCGCAGCCTCAGCCGCGCCCTCAGCCTCGAGACCAAGCGGGTGCAGTTCACGCCCGACCTGATGCCGGGGGACGTGACCGGTTCGCTGGTGTACGACGCCAAGAAGGGCGATTTCGAGTTCCGTCCGGGGCCGGTGTTCACCAACATCCTGCTCGCCGACGAGATCAACCGCACCCCGCCGAAGACGCAGTCCGCGCTGCTGGAGGCGATGGAGGAGCGGCAGGTCAGCGTCGACGGCGAGACCCGGCCGTTGCCGGTGCCGTTCATCGTCGCGGCCACGCAGAACCCGATCGAGTACGAAGGCACCTACACGCTGCCGGAGGCGCAGCTGGACCGGTTCCTGCTGAAGCTCGTGCTCGACGTGCCGGAGCGCACGGATGAGGTCGAGGTGCTCACGAGGAGCGCGGCCGGATTCAACCCTCGCGACCTCGCCGCGGCCGGGGTCACCCCCGGTCTCGACGCGGAACAGCTCGCGGCGGCCCAGGCGCTCGTCGCCGCCGTCGGCTCGAGCCCCGACGTGCTCGCCTACATCGTCGACCTGGCGCGGGCCACGCGGCAGAGTCCCTCCGTGCGTCTCGGGGTGAGTCCGCGCGGCACCACAGCCCTGCTCGCCGCCGCCAAGGCCTGGGCCTGGCTGAACGGGTTCGACGCGATCACGCCCGACCACGTGCAGGCGATGGTGCTGCCGGTCTGGCGGCACCGCCTGCAGCTGCGCGCGGAGGCCGAACTCGAGGGAGTGTCGGCCGACGCCATCCTGCGCTCGATCGTGCAGCAGGTGCAGGTACCGATCTAGATGGCCATCTCGGGCTGGTTCGTGCTGCTCGTCGCGGTCGGCGTGCTGCCGATCGTCGCACTCGGCGACCCGGTATGGCTCGGCGCGTGGCTGGTGCTCGTGCTGCTCGTCGGCGCCGGGGACCTCCTGCTGGCCGGTTCGCCGAGGGCGGTGGTACCGGCCCGCGACGTGCCACCGAGGGTCAGGCTCGGCGAGACCGTCACCTCCACCCTCAGCCTGACGAACACCGGCCATCGCCGTCTACGCGGCATCGTGCGGGACGCCTGGCAGCCGTCGGCGGGCGCGTTCCCGACCCGGACGCGGATTGTGCTCCCCGAGGGAGAGCGGCGCTTCGTCGTGACCACGCTCACCCCGTTCCGCCGCGGCGAACGCCGGGCATCCGCGATCACCATCCGGTCGTTCGGGCCGCTGGGACTGGTGGCCCGGCAGGCGACGATCGCCCTCCCCGGCGCGATCCGGGTGCTGCCCGCCTTCAGCTCCCGCCGGCACCTGCCGTCCCGGCTGGCGCGCCTGCGCGAACTGGACGGCGCCACCAGCGTGATGATCCGCGGGCAGGGCACCGAATTCGACAGCCTGCGCGAGTACGTGCGCGGGGATGACGTGCGCTCCATCGACTGGCGGGCGACCGCGCGGCGCACCGACCCGCTGGCCGGCACCGGCCCGCGTCTCGTGGTGCGCACCTGGCGACCGGAGCGCGACCGCCGGGTCGTGGTGATCGTGGACAGCGGGCGCACCTCCGCCGCCCGCATCTCGAGCGAGCCGCGCATCGACACCGCCTTCGAGTCGACACTGCTGCTCGGCGCGCTCGCCACCCGCGCCGGCGACCGGGTCGACCTCGCGGTGTTCGACCGCCGAGTTCGCGGCCGGGTGCAGGGGGCCACCGGCGCCGAGCTGCTGTCGCGCATGGTCGATGTGATGGCGCCGATCGACCCCGAGCTGATCGAGACCGACTGGTCGGCCGTGCCGTCCCTCGTCCAGTCGATCACCAGTCACCGGGCGCTCGTCGTGCTGATGACCTCGATCGAGTCGCCCGGCGCCTCCCGCGACCTGCTCGCCATGCTGCCCCAGCTCACCCGCAAGCACCTGGTCGTCGTGGCCTCGGTCACCGACCCCGACACCGTCGCCGGCATTTCCGTGCGGGGTGATCGCGACCAGGTCTACCTGGCCGCCGCAGCCGAACGCGCGGTGCTCGACCAGGCTCGCGTCGCCGCCGCCATCCGCCAGCTGGGCGCCGACGTCGTCTCAGCGGGCCCGGCCGAGCTGCCACCGGCCGTCGCCGACCAGTACCTGGCGCTCAAGGCGGCGGGCCGACTGTAGCGGAGCGTCGGCTGGGGATATCCTGCGAGTACAGTCCACCGAAACTTCAAGCAAAGGATCATTCCCGTGGCAGCCAGCACCCCAGCCCCGACCGTCGTCGAGGTCCCCCACTCCCTCACCTCCCGCCTCATCGCCGAGGCGGTCGGCACGTTCTTCCTCGTCATCGCCGTCATCGGCACCGCGCTGTTCTCGGCCCCGTCCATCGGATTCCTCGCGGTCGCCCTCGCGATCGGCCTCGTCGTGCTCGTCGGTGCGTTCGCCTTCGGGCCCATCTCGGGCGGACACTTCAACCCCGCCGTCACCCTCGGCGTCGCCGCGGCGGGACGCCTGCCCTGGCGCGATGTGCTGCCCTACATCGCCGCGCAGATCGTCGGCGGTGCCATCGGATCGTCGCTGCTCGCGCTGATCTTCACGACCAGAGCCACCCCGCTCCCCTCCACCCACTTCGCGTCCAACGGCTTCGGCGCGCTCTCGCCCGACCACTACAGCATCTGGGGCGCGGTCATCGTCGAGGTCGTGCTCACCGCGCTCTTCCTCTACGTCATCCTCGGTGTGACGCACCTGCGGGCCGCGGCAGGATTCGCGCCGATCGCCATCGGGTTCACGCTGACCGTCATCCACCTGATCGCCATCCCCATCGACAACGCGTCGGTGAACCCGGCCCGCTCGATCGCGACCGCCATCTGGGGCGGACCGGAGGCGCTCGGCCAGCTCTGGGTGTTCATCGTGTTCCCGATCGTGGGCGCGCTCATCGCCGGATTCACCTTCCGGTTCCTGTTCGACCGCAAGCCCTCGGGTTCCTACCTCGAGTCGTTCGACCTCGCGGGCGACGCCCCCGCCAAGTAACCCCCTCCGCCGAAGGCCGGTCCCCGGTGGGCCGGCCTTCGTCATCCCCTCTTCCCAAAACGAAGGACATCTGCCCGCTACGGGCCCGAACGCCGTCCGGCATGCCCGGCGCGACGGGATGTCCTTCGTTTTTGTGAAGCGGGGGAGGGAGACCTGGGCAGTACAGCTAGTTCGCGCTCACCTGGACCTGGTGCCAGCCCTCCGCACCATTGGGAGCGGGCGGCACGTAGGCCTGGGACTGGCGGTTGCCCTTCGCGTCGGTGGCGCGCACCGTGAGGGTGTGGTTCCCCGTCGAGGGCTTCCAGTGGTAGACCCACTGCACCCAGGTGTCCGGGGAGATCGAGTCGGCGAGCGTGGCGACCTGCCACGGCCCCTTGTCGACCTGCACCTCCACCTTGCTCACGCCGACGTGCTGGCACCAGGCGACGCCCGCGATCGGAACGGTCTGGCCCGACGTGATCGCCGAGCCGTCGCGCGGGGTGTCGATGCGGGACTCGAGCTTGGCGGGGCCGAGGGCATCCCAGCCGCGGGGCGTCCAGTAGCCCTGCGCCTTGGCGAACTGGGTCACCTCGAGGCTCACCACCCATTTCGTCGCGGAGACGTAACCGTACAGTCCCGGCACCACCATCCGCACCGGGAAGCCGTGCTCCATCGGCAGGGGCGCACCGTTCATGCCCACGGCGAGCAGGGCATCCGTGTTCTCGTCCTGCAGCACGGTGAGCGGGGTACCCGCCGTGAAGCCGTCGATACTGGTGGAGAGCACCATGTCCGCTCCGGCCTTCGGCTTCGCCTGGGCGAGCAGGTCGCGGATCGGCCAGCCGAGCCACAGCGCGTTGCCGATGAGGTCGCCGCCGACATCGTTGGAGACGCAGGTCAGCGTCGCGTAGTGCGATTCGAGCGGCTTGGCCAGCAGCTGCTTGAAGTCGATCTCGACCTCGTTCTCGACCATCCCGGTGACCTTCAGCATCCAGGTGTCGGGGTCGACCGACGGCACCTGCAGTGCGGTGTCGATGCGGTAGAACACCGAGTTGGGGGTGACCAGCGACGTGATGCCCGACACGTCCAGCTCGGCACCGGCCGGGATGGCGGGCGCCGGTGTCGTCGCCGCCGGCAGCGTGATCTTCTTCCGCACCTCCGCGACCGCGTTCGACCCGGCGTTGAGCAGGCGGGCACCGGTTCCGGCGACCAGGGCGACGGACCCGGCGATGACAGTGAACCTGAGGAATCCACGACGCTCGATCGGCGTGCCCAGCACGACCCGCCCGGGAACCCGACCGAGGTCGGCGACCTTCTGCCGCCGCTCGACCGCCACCCGCCAGAGGGCGAGACGCCGGATGCCGGCCCGCAGCACGACGATGCCCACCACGGCGCCGACGACGGTCGGCACCCCGTCGATCCCGGTCGCGCTGGAACGGGTCACCACCGCGATGACGGCCACCAGCGAGGCGATGCCGACGATGATGACCCCGACGGGGGGCCGCCGCTGCTCGAGCCAGCCGGCGAGCGCGGACCCGGCCACGATGATGATGCCGAGCAGTGCGAGCAGCGCCGCCTTGTCGCCGGTGCCGAACAGGCCGATCATCAAGTCTTTCGCACCGGGCGGGGCGAGGTCGATCACGAGGGAGCCGACGGCGAACAGCGGGCTGCCGGCGTTGCCGGTGACGAGCGCGCAGACCTCGGCGACTCCCAGCACGACGACCGCGGCGGCCACACCGACGAGGGCCGCGTACCAGCCCTGGGCGCGAGAGGTCATAGCAGAACACTATGGCGACCGGGTGCGAGTCGGCTGGTAGCGCCGTTCACCCGCGCGGCCTACCGTGAGCGGACGTGAGAGCTCCCCTCCTGACCGGCGCCGCCGGCTTCGTGCTCGCTTTCGCATTCTCCTGGGTGCCGTCGCGCTGGTGATCGTGTTCGTGCAGGCGCGGCGGCGCGACAGCGCACGGTGGTGGGTGCTGTACTGCGCCGCCGGCATCCTCGCCTGCGTCACCTTCCTCTACCTGGCCCTGCTGCCGGCCTCGCTCGTCGATGCGGTCTACTCGGCCCGCGACCGTCACGAACAGGCTGTGGGAGTCCACCCACCACCTGCGGGACGTGCTCTACCGCCTGAAGGGTGCCCACCGGGTCTGGTATATGACCACCGGAAGCAGCGCCTCCGTGACGGCCGAGCTCGGGGTCTGGGGTTACGACGTCGAGAGCCGCTGGAACTTCGGTGACTTCGCGGTTGTCGAGTACTCGGACTAGTCGCCGACGATGCGCGCGCCGTGCACCGGGCCGGTCGCGCGGACGACGGTGAGCCGGGCGGCGCTCAACGCGATCTGCAGTTCCAGCGCGCCGTCGAGGTCCGCGGCCAGGAAGGCGATCGTCGGGCCGGAACCCGAGACCATCCCGGCGAGCGCACCGTTCTCCTCGCCGAACTCGATGACGGCGGCGAGTTCCGGCTCGAGGTGCAGCGCAGGAGCCTGCAGGTCGTTGTGCAGCACGTCCGCGAGCATCCCGGCATCACCGGCCCGGAGCGCCTGCAGCACCGAGGTGTCCACCTGCGGCTGCACCTCGACGGGGAAGATGTCCTGCGAGTGCCGGTCGCGATGCCGGTCGAGTTCGCTGTAGACGTCGGGGGTGCTCATCCCGAAACCGGCGAGCGCCAGAACCCACTGGAAGGTGCCCTTCGCGAGCGCCGGACTCAGCTGGTCGCCGCGGCCCGTGCCGATCGCCGTGCCGCCGGTGAACGCGAACGGCACGTCCGACCCGAGCTGCGCCGCGAGCTCCAGCAATTCCTCGCGGGTGAGGTCGGTGCCCCAGAGCGCGTCGCAGGCGAGGAGGGTCGCCGCCGCATCCGCGGACCCGCCGCCCATGCCGCCCGCGATCGGCACGTTCTTGTCGATCTCGAGGCTCACGCCCTTGCGGTAACCGGCGCGGCGGGCGAGCAGGGTCGCCGCCTTGATCGCGAGATTCGAGCCGTCGGTCGCCAGTTCCGACGTGTCGACGGAGCCGCTGAAGGTGACCGAGAAGTCGTCCGCGGCCGTCGCCCGGACATCCTCGTACAGGGAGACCGCCTGGTAGGCGGTGGCCACGTCGTGGTAGCCGTCCTCGAGCTGAGCGCCCACCTTGAGGAAGACGTTGATCTTGCCTGGTGCCCGCGCGTGCACCACCTTTGGTGTGGCCGAGGTGGTCATGGCTCCAACCTACTCGACCGACCCAAACGCGGCAGTCGCCTATGCTCCGGAGACTCAGGCTCCCGTGACCGCGCCCCGGGAGAAGTCGACGACCACCTGGTTCGGGTCGGAGCCGATCTTCGCGTGGAGCTTCGATCCCGGATAGAGCAGTGGCAGCGATTCGGGCGGCACGGCGTTACCGGCCTGCACCTGGTACGGCTGCGGCGCCCCGGTCGCGACGGTGAGCTGGAAGGCGTACATCTCATAGCCGCGGTAGTCCTGGTAGCCGGCATCCATCGACTCCACCAGGACGACAGTCGCGTCGGTGCCGTGCTCGAGGATGTCCTCGGCCGACCCCGGCCCGCTGTTGCGGGCGAGACGCACGGATGGCGCCGGCGTGTTGATGTCGAGGGCGATGCGCTGCGGCTGCGCCGGGTCGACCCGCACGGCGACCGCCGCGCCCGGCTGGAACTGGGTCGAGAGGTACAGCTCCGGAACCCGCTGCTGTGCCGCCGCCTGGTATGGCAGCTGCCCGTCGAGCAGCACGCGCACCTGGAACGTGCAGGTGCGCTCGACCAGCCCGCCAATCACCTGCAGGGTGCCGCCGCTCGGTGTCGCGCTGATGATCAGCCCGCGGCCGAGTGTGCCGTTCGCGAGCAGCTCGGAGTCCGCGCCGCCGAATGCCTGGTTGATGCTCTTGCCGAGGTCACCGAAGAATCCCACGGAGCAAGCCAAGCACTAAGCCCGGGCGATCGCCAGAAAGTCCTGCACGGTGAGTTCCTCGCCGCGGGCAGTCGGAGCGATACCGGCGGCTTCGAGACGGGCGGATGCCGCCCCGCTGTCCCCGAGAACGGCCGACAGCGACTGCCGCAGCATCTTGCGGCGCTGCTGGAACGCGGCGTCGACGAGCGCGAAGGTGGCGACCCGCTCCGCCTCCGTCCCGGGCAGCTCCCCCCGCGCGTACCGCACCAGGATCGAGTCGACGTTCGGCACCGGCCAGAACACCTGCCGGCTCACCTGCCCGGCCGTCGACCACTGCCCGTACCACGCCGCCTTCAGGCTGGGGCTGCCGTAGATCTTCGACCCGGGCGTCGCGGCGATCCGCTGGCCGACCTCCGCCTGCACCATCACGAGCGCCTTGTCGATGCCGGGAAAGTGCTCGAGAAAGTGCAGCAGTACCGGCACGGAGATGTTGTACGGCAGGTTCGCGACCAGCGCGGTCGGCTCGCCGGGCAGCTCGGTCACCGTCATCGCGTCCCGGGTCACCACGGTGAGTGGCGCTCCGGGCTGAATCGTCTCGACGGTGAGCGGCAACTGGGCAGCCAGGCGCTTGTCGATCTCGACAGCGACGACGGATGCCCCGGCCTCCAGCAGCCCCAGCGTCAGCGACCCGAGACCGGGGCCCACCTCCACGACGGACTCACCCCTCGACACCCCGCTCGCCGCGACGATGCGCCGCACCGTATTGCCGTCGATCACGAAGTTCTGGCCCAGCTTCTTGGTCGGCTGGATGCCGAGCAGCTCGGCCAGGTCGCGGATCTCGGCGGGGCCGAGCAGGAGGCGGGTCGAGGCTGTCGAGACCTCGCGTGGAGTTATCTCGTCAGGGAGATCTCGACGAGCTCGATCCGCCTCGTCGGTCACGCGATGTCCGCGGGGTCGATCGCGGGCTCGTCGAGCGACGTCTGCGAGACGGGTTCGGCGTCCCAGCGACCGTAGACCAGCTCCGTGTTGGACGAGACCTGCGCGGCCAGCACGCCGACATCCGTGCCCAGCTCATCGGCCATGAAACGGAGCGTGTGCGGGATGAGGTATGGCGCGTTCGGGCGCCCGCGCAGCGGGGCGGGCGCGAGGTACGGGGCATCCGTCTCGACCAGGATGCGGTCGCGCGGGATCGCGGCCAGGGCATCCCGCAGGTTCTGCGCGTTCTTGAACGTCACGGTGCCGGCGAAGGAGAGGTACCAGCCGTTGTCGGCGCACATGCGGGCGAAGTCGGCGTCGCCGGAGAAGCAGTGGAACACGGTGCGCTCCGGTGCGCCCAGCCGGCGCAGGGTCGCGACCACCTCCATGTGCGCGTCGCGGTCGTGGATCTGCAGCGCCAGGTCGTGCTTCTTCGCGAAGCCGATGTGCGCCTCGAAGGAGCGGAACTGCGCGGCCCGGCCCTCGTCGCCGGTTCGGAAGAAGTCGAGGCCGGTCTCGCCGATCGCCCGCACGCGCGGGCGCGTGGCGAGCTCGTCGATCTCGGCGAGCGCGGCATCCAGCGCACCGGCCGCCTCGAGTTCCGGCGCCTCATTGGGATGGATGGCGACGGCTGCCAGCACGCGCGGCTCGCGCGCCGCGATGTCGGCCCCCCACCTCGAGGTCGCCAGGTCGACGCCGACCTGTACCACCCCCCGCACCCCGACACTGGACGCCCGGTCGAGCTGTTCGCGGTAGTCGAGCGGCTCGAGATCCCACGAGCCGACGCGTCCGTCGAGGTGGTCGAGGTGCGTGTGGTTGTCGTAGACCGGCACGACGAGCGGCACCGGGAGAGCCGGGTAGCCCGGTTCGTCGGACATTACGCCGACGCCTCCGTTTGCTCGATGCGCGGGAACAGCGAGGAGTCGAGCGGCGTGACCCGACCGCTGCCCGTCCACTGCCAGGCCGCGCGGACATCCTGCTCCTGAAGCGAGCCGGTGCCCCCGATGGCCGCCCACAGCTTCGCCGTGGTGGTCGGCATGAACGGGGAGAGCAGCACCGCGAGGGTGCCGAGCCCGTGCACGACGGTGGCGAGCACCGTGTCGAGGCGCTCCGCGTTCGCCGGGTCCTTGGAGAGGGCCCACGGCTCCTGGATGGTGATGTACCCGTTCAGCTCGTCGACGAGAGTCCAAATGGCGGCGAGCGCCTCGTTGATCGCGAACCGTTCGATCGCCGCGTCGGCGTCGTTCGTCACCCGCTGCTCGGTGGACGCGATCGCCTCATCGAGCGCTGCGACCGGCACGACGCCGTCGCGGTAGCGCCCCACCATCGCGATCACCCGCGAGGCCAGGTTTCCGAAACCGTTAGCGAGCTCCGCCTGGTAGCGGGCGCTCAGGTCCTCCCAGCTGAACGAACCGTCAGATCCGAAGACGATCGCGCGCATGAAGTAATAGCGGAAGGCATCCGACCCGAAGGTCTCCGTGATCTGCTCCGGCGCGATGCCGGTCAGCTTCGACTTCGACATCTTCTCGCCGCCCACCAGCAGCCAGCCGTGGCCGAACACCTTCTTCGACACCGGGAGCCCGGCGGCCATGAGCATCGCCGGCCAGATGACGGCGTGGAACCGCGCGATGTCTTTGCCGACCAGCTGCACGGCCGGCCAGCGGCGTTCGAAGGCGGCGTCATCCACCCCGTAGCCGATCGCCGTGATGTAGTTGAGCAGGGCGTCGAACCAGACATAGAGCACGTGACTGTGGTCCCACGGAATCTGGATGCCCCAGTCGAAGCTGGACCGCGAGATGGAGAGATCGTCCAGGCCCTGCTTCACGAACTGGATGATCTCGTTCCGCACGCTCTCCGGCTGGATGAAGTCCGGCTGCGACTCGTACAGGTCGAGCAGCGGCTTCTCGAACTGGCTCATCCTGAAGAAGTAGTTCTTCTCCTTGAGAATCTCGACCGGCCGGCCGTGGATCTTGCAGACCTTCTGGCCGGCGTAGTCGCCATCCGGGGTCTCCATCAGGTCATCGAGCTGCTTGTACTCCTCGCAGCCCACGCAGTAGTAGCCCTCGTACTCGCCGGAGTAGATGAAGCCGTCGTCGTAGAGCTTCTGCAGGAAGATGAGCACGGCCTTCTCGTGCCGCTCGTCGGTGGTACGGATGAAGTCGTCGTTGGAGATCGTGATCAGCTCGAGGAGCGGCTTCCAGGAGTCGGCGACCAGCTTGTCCGCCCACTGCTTGGGGCTCGCGTCATTCGCGACCGCCGTGCGCAGGATCTTCTGGCCGTGCTCATCCGTGCCGGTGAGCAGCCAGGTGTCGTCCCCGGCCTGGCGGTGCCAGCGGGCGAGCACGTCGGCGGCGACCTCGGTGTACGCGTGACCGATGTGCGGTACGTCGTTGACGTAGAAGATGGGCGTCGCAATGTAGAAGGGTTCGCGGGCGGCCATCCACCCAGTCTATTCGGCGCCCGTATCGCGTTACCCCGGTAGCTCCTCTCCGCCGAACTGCCCAAAATGGTTGGCTGTGAGCCCCAAAATCCAACCATTTCGGGCAGTTCGAATCGCACTGTGGAGAGTGCCAGCGGGCTGAATTGACGAGAGGCAAAGTTGTGAGGTGCGAAATGACTCCCCGTTCCTGGTTTCCGACGGCATCGAGGCGGGCCTCTCCCGCCAGCACCTGAGGTCACATCGATGGGACGGGTCCGTATTCGGAGTTCGCATGGCGCCCGGTGACCACGAACTGGTGGAACGCTGCGCGGCGTTCGCGGTTCGGATGCCGTCG
>FSWJ01000893.1_pt1 | contig 26391 bp, 25 predicted proteins | sample 1637851 | NCBI WGS metagenome assembly FSWJ01 (sample SAMEA3914789, study PRJEB12502) | metagenome | biome: forest; material: soil | place: Canada | collected 2011-07-03 | depth 0.3 m | reverse complement strand
CTTGCCGGAGGTGACTGCTGTCACCGAAGGGGGTTCTCCTACTGGGCGATGTGGCCGGCATCCACCAGCACGGTGCTGCCGGTCATGAACGCGGCGAGATCGGAGACGCAGAACAACACGACCCGCGCGACGTCGTCCGGCTGTCCCCATCGCCTCAGCGGCAGCCAGTCGGCGAACGAGTCGAACTGGTCGGCGTTGCCGGCGTCGCGGAGGTCCTGGGCGCTGGCCTCGATGCCCGGGGTGCGGATCATCGTCGGCGCGACGGTGAGCACGCGGACCCCCTGCGGTCCGAGCTCGACGGCCAGGCTCTTGGTCAGTCCGTTGATGCCGTGCTTGGACGAGACGTAGTGCGCGATTCCCGGACCCCCAGCACGGAACGCGGCGATGGAGGCGATGTTGATGATCACTCCACCTCGTCCACCGGCCACCATGTGCCGGGCGGCCTCGCGCGCGCCGATGAAGGTGCCTCGCAGGTTGACCGCCAGGACGGCGTCCCACTGCTCGTCGGTCATCTCCAGGACCGAGGTGCTGGGGAAGATGCCCGCATTGTTGACCCAGATGTCGGCGCCGCCGAATTCACGCTGGACGTAAGCCGCGGCCTCGGCGATCGCGGCGCCGTCGGTGACGTCCAGAGCGAGGCCGACGACGTCGCCCGCGGACCGCTCGATGACCTCCGCCACGGCGGCCTCGGTGCTCGCGAGATCGGCGATCACCACTCGGGCGCCCGCCTCGGCCAGCCGATGGGCGATGCCGAGACCGATCCCGGAGGCGCCGCCCGTCACCACCGCCGTGCGCCCCGCCAACGAGAGCAGGTCGGCGATCGATCGGTCACTCACGTCAGGTGCCACCACTCGAACCAACTCCATCGATCCGTGTACTTCTTAAAATTTTCATGGGATGCTCCGTACACACACTAATCTCGTCGCCAGGTAGTCCGGTGTCAACCGGCAGGCTCAGAAGCACTTCTCCAGCAAAGACACCGGGAGGACGGGCACATGGCAGTGACGGGCATCCAGCGCGACCTGGTGCAGCTGTACGCCGACATGCGAGCCGGCGCGTTGCTGCCACTGTGGACCGCACGGGACGACCTGATGCCCATGCAACCTCGACCGCGGACGCTGCCTCACCTGTGGAGGTGGGCCGACGTCTATGCCGTGGCGCAGCGGGCCGGCGACCTCATACCTGTCGGGCGTGGGGGGGAGCGGCGGGCCATCGCGCTTGCCAACCCCGGGCTCGGTGGCGAGCCCTTCGCCACGCCCACCTTGTGGGCCGCGCTGCAGTACCTCGGCCCGCACGAAGTTGCCCCCGAGCATCGGCACAGCCAGAACGCCTTCCGCTTCGTGCTGGAGGGCGAGGGCGTCTGGACCGTGGTCGACGGCGACCCTGTCGCGATGCGTCGTGGCGACCTGTTGCTCACCGGTGGGGGGCGCTTCCACGGCCACCACAACGCCACGGACCAGCCGATGGCCTGGCTGGACGGCCTGGACATCCCGCTGCAGGCGACGCTCGACAGCACGTTCTTCCAATTCGGAGACGAGGAGGTCACAGACCGGGGCACGCCGGAGCGGTCCCGCTCGGAGCAACTCTGGGGCCATCCGGGTCTCCTGCCGGTGGGTGCCTTCAGCGACGGAACCAGCAGCCCGCTGGCCGCGTACCGGTGGAGCGCGACAGAGGCGGCGCTCGTGGACCAGCTGGAGGTTGCCGCGTCGGGGCAAGTCCCCGGTCTGACCGACGGCCACGCGGTGGTCCGCTATGTGAACCCGGAGACGGGCGGTGATGTGCTGAACACGATGCGGCTCGCCATGCATCGGATCGTCGCTGGAGCACTGTGCGAGGTCGTCCAGGAGGTCGGCTCGTCGGTGTGGCAGGTGTTCGAGGGCACGGGCAGCGTCACTGTCGGCGCGGGCAGCACCGCGGTTCGGCACGAGGTCGAACGCGGTGACGTCTTCGTGGTCCCGTCCTGGTCGCCGGTGCGCATCGTGGCTGCGTCGACGCTCGACCTGTTCATGTTCTCCGACGCGCCCGTGATCGAGAAGCTGGGGCTCCACCGGCCGTCCTTCGGCTCCGCCACGTGACAGCCGCGGCACCCGGAACCGGCCAAGGCGTTCTGGCTCAGCAGCTCTCCTGGCTGTCGGCCGGCACCGAGTTCCTCCTCGACGGCCTCGCCTCGTGCTCGGACGGGAGCGCCCCCACCCTCCTTCCGGAGTGGTCAGTGGCGCACCTGCTGGCCCACCTGGATCGCAACGCCCATGCCTTGGGCAACCTGCTTACCTGGGCGCGCACCGGTGTTCCGACGCCTATGTACGCCTCGCCGGAGGACCGGGCCGAGGGGATCGCTCGAGGGGCCCTCTTGCCCCTGGCGACGCTCATCGAGCGGGTCACCGAGTCGAGCGCCCTGCTCGTCGCCGAGATGGCCGGACTCGACCCTCTGCACTGGTCGGCGCAGGTGGTCAGCGCCCAAGGGCGCGCGATCACCCTCGCCGAGGTGCCGTGGATGCGCAGCCGGGAGGTGTGGATCCACTCGGTCGACCTGACCGAGCCGGGCCGCTTCGGACTGATTCCCTACGTCGTCGCCCGGGCGTTGATCGGCGACGTCGCCGCGACCGTCGGCGCGAAGCTGGCGACGGGATTCACGATCGCCTTCGCCGACCCCACGGGCGAGCAGGTGCGCGTGGGGCCGGCTCCGGGCCAGACGGTCGTGCACGCCTCCACGCCGGACGCCCTCTGCTGGATCACGGGTCGGGCTGTCCCGACGGGCCTCGTGGCCGAGCTTGGCCCGTTGCCGACCTTGCCGTCGTGGATGTGACGCTCGTGCACAGCAGCTCTCGAGGCACCCGATGAACCGGGCACAGCAGCCCGTCGACGACTTCCTCATCGTCGGCGGCGGAATCGGCGGTCTGGCGACTGCTCTTGCCTTGAGGCGCATCGGCCGCCAGGTTCGCGTACTCGAGCGGGCGCCCGTGTTCAGCGAGGTCGGTGCGGGCATCCAGCTCGCGCCCAATGCCACCCGCCTTCTGCGATCGTGGGGACTGCTGGACCTCGTGCTCGCGGCCGGGACGCGTCCGCGGCGGATCGTGATGTCCGATGCGATGACCGGCGAGGATCTGACGTCCATGGACCTGGGCGCGGAGTTCCTCGCCCGCTACGGAGCGCCTTACGTCGTCCTGCATCGGTCCGACCTGCTGCAGAGCCTGCTGGACGCCTGCCGTGCCGAAGGCGTGTTGCTGGAGAACGACCGCTATGTCACAGACGCCACGAGCGACGCCGAAGGCGTGACTGTCGACGTGGCGGGCGGCCTGCGGTACAGAGCGGCGGTGGTCATCGCCGCGGACGGCCTGCACTCGACCCTGCGCAAGCACCTCGCCCTCGACGAGCCGATCGCTTCGGGGTACGTCGCCTACCGGGGTGCGTTGCCGATCAGCGAGGTCAGTCGCCACGCCGACCTGCGTGACGTCCAGCTCTACATAGGACCCGGGATGCACCTCGTGCAGTACCCGGTGCGACGCGGCCAGATGTACAACCAGGTGGCGGTCTTCCGGAGCGACCAGTACCTCGCGGGGGACGAGGACTGGGGCACCGTAGAGGAACTGCACCGGAAGTTCGACGGCACCTGCGAGCAGGTCAAGATCTCGGTCGAGTCGCTGTGGACCGACCAGCGCTGGCCGATGTACGACCGGGAGCCGATCGGCAACTGGGTCTCCGGCCGGATCGTGCTGCTCGGCGACGCCGCCCACCCGATGCTTCAGTACCTGGCGCAGGGGGCCTGCCAGGCTTTCGAGGACGCCGCCGCCCTTGCCGCCGCCGTGAGCCGGTTCGCGCCGAGCACGCCGCTCGACCCCGAGGAGCTGGACATGGCGCTGTCGGCGTACCAGGACGCCCGGTTGCCGCGAACGGCTCGCGTGCAGCGCAATGCCCGGCTATGGGGCGATATCTGGCACACCGACGGCATCGGCGTCCTGCTGCGCAACGTGCTGCTCTCCCGGAGGACGTCCACCGAGTTCCACGAGTCGGACTGGCTCTTCGCCGACGTGCTGAACCCCGAAGACCCTGCATCGGAGCAGGCAGGCGGTGCGGGGTGAGGCGGGCGTCGTTCGCCTCGCGAACTAGGGTCCTGCTGACGGGCACAGTCGAGGAGAGGACGCGATGTTCCAGCGCGAGCTGATCGCCGGACCGTGGCTGATGCTCATCGACGGCGAGCTGAGGCCGGCCTGCGACGGCGCCACCTACCCGAGCCGGTCGCCGGCCACCGGCGAGGTGGTCGCCGACGTCCCTAGCGCCGGCCCGGCCGATGTCGACGTCGCGGTCCGCGCTGCCCAGGCGGCCTTCCAGGGGTGGCGTCGTGTGCCTCCGCGGCAACGCGCCGCGCTGCTGCGCACGATCGCGGAGGTCCTGCGTGCCAACCGGGACGAGCTCGCCTTCCTCGACGCGGTCGACTGCGGCAACCCGATCACCGCGATGGCGGGCGATGTCGACCTCGCCGCCGAGCTGCTGGACAACTACGCGGACTGGTCGTTGCAGCTGGGTGGCTCCACGCTTCCCGGTGACGAGGATCATCTGCACTACACGGTGCGCGAGCCCTACGGCGTCGTGGCGCGGATCGTTCCGTACAACCACCCGTTGATGTTCGCCGCGTCGCGACTGGCGGCGCCGCTGCTCGCCGGCAACACGGTCGTTCTCAAGGCCTCGGACCAGGCCCCGCTGTCGGCGCTCCGGCTCGGCGAGCTGATCGCGGATGTCGTCCCGGCGGGGGTCGTCACCTTCCTCACCGGCGCCGGCTCGGTACTCGGCCCGGCGCTCGTCAGCCATCCTGGAATCCGCCGGATCGCGTTCACCGGCAGCGTGCGGACCGGGAGGTCGGTGCTGCAGACCGCGGCCGCCGCCGGCATCAAGTCGGTGAGTCTCGAGCTCGGCGGCAAGAACCCCATGGTGATCCTGCCCGACGCCGACGTCGAGGCCGCCGGGGCCGGCGCCGTCGTCGGCATGAACTTCCACTGGACGGGTGGCCAGTCCTGCGGCTCGACCTCGCGGCTGCTGGTCCACCGCGACCTCGTCGACCAGGTCGTCGAGCGGGTCGTCGCCGGCGCGCGCGAGGTGCGCGTCGGCGACCCACTCGATCCAGCCACCGAGATGGGTGCGATGGTCACCACGGAGCACCGGGACAAGGTGATGGGCTACATCGGCCGCGGGCTGCGGGAAGGCCTGCGCCTCGCGACCGGAGGCCGGGCCCCGGCCGATGCCGCACTCGCCGCCGGCGCCTTCGTCGAGCCCACCGTGTTCGTCGACGTGCCGGCCTCCTCAGCGCTCTCGCGCGAGGAGGTGTTCGGTCCGGTCCTCGTCGTGACTCCCTTCGACGACGAGGCCGAGGCGCTGCGGTCGGTCAACCAGTCCGAGCTCGGCCTCACCGCCAGCATCTGGACCCAGGACCTGTCCCGGGCACATCGCCTGGCCCGCGAGATCGATGCCGGCTACGTCTGGGTGAACACCGCCTCCAGGCACTTCGTCGGACTGCCCTTCGGTGGCGTCAAGGACTCCGGACTGGGCCGCGAGGAGAGCGTCGAGGAGCTGCACTCGTTCACGCAGAGCAAGGCGATCACGGTGCGGCTCGCACCGACGACAAGAGAGGCACTACCCGGATGAGCGTGCAAGGGGAGTCGGCCAGCTACGACGGCATCATCATCGGTGCGGGCCAGCATGGACTCATTCTCGGCAGCTACTTGGCCAAGGCAGGACTGCGGATCGCGCTGCTGGAGCGACGGGCGACCTATGGTGGCGGCTTGAGCACGGAGGAGCGAACGCTGCCCGGCTTCAAGCACAACCTCCATTCGATCAACCACTTCAACATCACGGCCACCCCCTGGTTCCGGGATCTGCAGCTCGCCGCGAAGGTCCCCTACGTCGTCCCGCGGTACGAGTTCGGCCAACCGCACGCGGACGGGTCGGCGCTGGTCTTCTCCCGCGACCTCGACGAGACGCTCGCCAGCATCGGCCGGTTCTCCCCGCAGGACGCCAAGACCTTTCGTGAGTGGAACGCCGTCGCCGAGGAGATGACCCAGCGGATCTTCCTGCAGGAGCGGTTCAGCGAGCCCCTCACGGCCGACATGCGCGAGGAGCTGCTGAGCGCCAGCGGCATCGGCCGGGAGTTCCTCGCCTTGACCAAACGGCAGCCCGGCGAGGTGGTCGAGGAGCTGTTCACCGATGAGCGGGTGAAGGTGCTCTTCCTGTTCAAGCTGTCGCTCTTCGGGACCGTCCTGCACGAGACCCTGGGCACGTCGAGCCCGCTCGGGTCACTGATCCGGGCCTTCGACCTCGCCACCGGCTACGAGCTCTGCGAAGGCGGCAGCTTCAACCTCGCCCGTGGCCTGATGGACTGCTTCCTTGCGGCCGGCGGGCACTACCTTGACCAGGCGCAGGTCGATCGCATCACGGTCGACAACGGAAGGGCCAGCGGCGTCGAGCTCGCTGACGGCCGGAGGCTCGCCGCAAGCAGCTTCGTCGCGAGCACGGTCGACGTCCACCAGACGTTCGAGGATCTGATCGGACGGGACCAGATACCGGCAGCGGTGCAGGCGAAGCTCGACGCCTTCCACTACACCGACTGGACCCTCTTCGGAGTGCACCTGGCCCTCGACGAGCCGCCGAACTACACCTCGTCTGGCTTCGACCCCCACATCAACGAGGTCCTGAAGTACAACATCGGCTCGGAGACCATCGCCAGCCTGACGCAGGCCCACGAGGACGTCGAGAACGGTCGGGTGCCGCGAAACGTGCAGTTCGGTGCCGGTTCGCTCACGGTGCTCGACCCGTCTCAGGCCCCCGAGGGCAAGCACACGGCGTATGCCTGGCACGTCGTTCCCTGGGCCCCCGGCGGTGACCACGAGAACCTCCGCGAGCTCAAGGAGCCGCTCACGGAGGCCATCTTGGAGAAGTGGCGCAGCTATGCCCCGAACATGGCCGGCGCCAACATCCTCGGCACCTACACGTACACCGCGTACGAGTACTCCAAGGAGATCACCAACATGCGCCAAGGCGACATCTTCATGGGCGCCCTGAGCTCCGACCAGGTGATGGACAAGCACTTCGGCTACCGCACCGGTATCGACGGCCTGTACCTGGCCGGGTCGGCCACCCATCCGAACGGCGCCATCACCGGCGGCTCCGGCTACATCAGCGCCGGACTCATCGCCGAGGACCTCGGCCTGACCCCGTGGTGGCAGCCACTGGACGCCCGGACCGAGCTGTCCCGACTTCCCCGTGGCTGAGCATCAGGGCCGCCTCGCCGGCCGGGTCGCCATCGTCACCGGTTCCGGTCAGGGGCTCGGTCGAGCCTTTGCCGCCAGGTTGTGCGACGAGGGCGCCAAGGTCGTCATCGCTGACGTCGATCTCGGTCGCGCGAGCTCCGTCGCCGACGACCTGGGCGAGGACGCGCTCGCGGTCGGGGTCGATGTCGCTGACGCCGACAGCGTGCGCGCCATGGTCGACCAAGCCCAGAGCGCCTTCGGCCACGTCGACGTCCTGGTCAACAACGCCTCGATCTTCTCCACGCTGGTGATGCGGCCGTTCGAGGAGATCGGGGTCGAGGACTGGGACAGGGTCATGGCGGTCAACGTGCGTGGTGCCTTCCTCTGCGCGCAGGCCGTCGTGCCGGGCATGCGGTCACGGCGTTACGGCAAGATCGTCAACATCTCGTCGGCGAGCATCTTCATCGGACGGCCGCTCTACCTCCACTACGTCACGTCCAAGGCGGCCCTCGTCGGGATGACCCGTGCGCTGGCCACGGAGCTCGGCGCCGTCGGGATCACCGTGAACGCGATCACCCCCGGCGCGACCGTGACCGAGGTGCCGCGGGCGACGGTCACCGCGCAACAGGTCGAGGGGATCATCGCGGCGCAGGCGATCAAGCGCCGCGAGGTGCCCGAGGACCTGGTCGGCGCCGTCGCGTTCCTGGCCTCGCCCGACAGCGACTTCATCACCGGCCAGACCCTGAACGTCGACGGAGGGGCTGCGTACCACTGATGCCACATCGGTTGCGAATGAGCCTGGCCTGCTGGGACTACGACCGCACCCAGGCCCTGCGCGACGGCACCGTGACGCCGGAGGGCATCGAGCTGGTGCAGCTCACCCTGCCGGTCGAGGAGACGTTCTACCGGATGCTCCGCCACGGCGAGTTCGACGTCGCCGAGATGTCCCTGTCGTCGTACGTGCTCTCGCTGTTCCAGCCCGATCCTCCGTTCATCGCGATTCCGGTCTTCCCGTCCCGGGTGTTCAGGCATGGCTCCATCTACGTCAACAAGGACAACGGCGTCGCGGAGCCGTCTGACCTGGTCGGACGCAAGGTGGGGATCCCCGAGTACCAGATGACGGCGGCAGTGTGGATCCGGGGAATCCTGGACGAGCATCACGGAGTCGGGGTCCGCGACGTCTCCTACCGCACCGGCGGCCTTCATGCCGCAGGCCGCACGGAGAAGATCCCCCTCGACCTGCCCGACGGCTTCGACGTGCGACCGATCGCGAGCCACGAGACCCTTGACGGGCTCCTGGCCGCGGGCGAGCTCGACGCCCTCTACTCGGCACGGGCACCGCGTTCGTTCGACCCCGCCGAGCCGGACCGGGTCGTGCGGCGGCTCTTCGCAGACCCCAAGGCCACGGAGCAGGAGTACTTCCGGGCGACGGGCATCTTCCCGATCATGCACACGGTCGTGATCCGGCGGGAGCTCTACGAGGCGAACCGGTGGGTTGCGCGGTCGCTGTTCGACGCCTTCAGCCTGGCCAAGGCGAGGATGTACCCGGAGCTGCTGGAGGTCACCGCGTTGAAGCACAGCCTGCCCTGGGGCGTGAACGAGGCGGAGGAGACGATCGCCCTGATGGGGAGCGACTTCTGGCCCTACGGCATCGAGCCGAACCGGGTCACCCTCGAGACCTTCCTGCGCTACTCCCACGCGCAGGGCCTGGCCCGGAAGCTGCTCGCGCCGGAGGACCTCTTCGCCCCGGAGACCGCTGGCGGGGTGCTGGTATGAGGCTCGTGACGGTGCGGACCCCGCAGGGGACGTCGGCGGGCCGCATCGAGGGGGAGGCCATCGTCGAGCTGACCGCTCGTGACGTGGGGGAGGTGCTGCAGCGTCAGGCCCACGGGCGGCAGGTCCCGGAGACGGGACGGCGGTTCGACCGGGCCTCGGCCGAGCTGGCGCCGGTGGTCCCCAACCCCGGGAAGATCATCTGCGTGGGGCACAACTACGCCAACCACATCAAGGAGATGGGCCGAGAGCTTCCCTCGGCACCGACACTGTTCGCCAAGTACGCGGGGGCGCTGATCGGGCCGCGCGACGACATCGTGCTGCCGCCCGAGTCCAGCGAGGTCGACTGGGAGGTCGAGCTCGCGTTGATCATCGGTACGACCGTCCGAAGGGCGAAGGGCGAACAGGCCCAGGCCGCGATCGCGGCCTACACCGTGTGCAACGACATTTCCATGCGCGACTGGCAGTCGCGCACGTTGCAGTGGTTGCAGGGCAAGACCTTCGAGTCCTCCACACCCCTCGGACCGGAGGCGGTGACCTGCGACGAGCTGGATGCCACCGACCTCGAGGTGCGCTGCGAGGTGGACGGTGTCGTCATGCAGCGGTCCCGGACCTCCGAGCTGGTCTTCACGCCGGCCGACCTCGTCGCCTACGTCAGCACCGTGATCACGCTCCACCCGGGCGACGTCATCCTCACCGGGACCCCCGGCGGCGTCGGCACGGCACGCAAGCCGCCGATCTACCTCACCGCGGGCAGTCAGGTGCGAACGACGATCGAAGGCATCGGCGAGCTGCTCAACACCTGCGTGGCGGAGGTCGTCGACGACCCGGCAATTGACAGGGTCCCTGGCCGGCTCTAGCGTGTGAAATAGACAGTACACGGACGAAATCTTCCGTGGAGCGTCGACGAGAAGGGTCGCGTGAACGTGGAGTTCGGCTGGGACATCCCGAACGTCCATCACGGCTTCGGCCTGAACTCCTACGTCCGCGAAGGTGCCGACGAAGGCGTCGCGGTCGGGGTGGAGACGTTTCGGCAGGTGTCGCGGCGTGCCGAGGAGATCGGGTTCCACGCCATCTGGATCGCGGACCACGTCGCCTTCCCGGACAGCTCCGAGGTCGGCCATCCGTTCGGCTACAAGGCAAACACGGGTCGCGAGGACGACAACGCCGGAGACCGGCACAACGTGCGGTCCGACGACCCGATCTTCGAAGCGCTCTCGGTGATGTCCTTCCTGTCCGCGTTGACCACCCGGTGCAAGATCGGCGTGGGAGTCCTGGTGATCCCCTACCGCAACCCGGTGCTGACCGCGAAGATGCTCTCCACGATCGACGTGCTCTCCGGCGGCCGCATCATTCTCACGGCGGGCGTCGGGTGGCTCAAAGAGGCCTTCACCGCGCTCGATGCCGACTACGACAACCGCGGTGCGGTGACCAGCGAGTACCTCGACGTGATGAAGGTGATCTGGCAGGAGCAGCGGCCCCGGTTCGACGGCTCGTTCTACGAGCTGCCGAGTGGCATGCAGTTCAATCCCAAGCCTCTCCAGAAGCCGCACATCCCGATCTGGGTGGGCGGCGTCTCGAAGCCTGCGCTTCGCAGGGCGGCGACGCAGGGCACCGGCTGGCTGGGCGTCTACCAGACCCTCGAGGACACCGCCGACCTGCACCGCGAGCTCGGTGACCTGCTCCGGGACCGCGATCGGGACCCTGCCGAGTTCACGTTCGCCCATCGGCTCCGCTTCCAGGTGACGGACGAGCTGAGCGACGAACCGTGCATCGGCTCGCCGCGGAAGATCGCCGACTCCGTGCGCCGTTATCACGACCTGGGCGTCGAGCACCTGCTGCTGGCGCCGCCACCGGGACCGACGACGCAGGCCCTGGTGCGCCAGGCTGACCTGTTCGAGTTCGAGGTCAAGCCTCTCGTCGCCGACCTCTGGGACGACTGACCCGGCGTCGCCCCAGCGGCCGGCGCCCCGGTGGTGTTGAAACGCCGCCGACAACCATGTATAATCCGTGTACTGAGCAGTATCTGTCAGGGGGTCCGGAACGTGATCCACCTCGTTGCGTATGTGAAGGCCCGAGCAGGCATGAGCCGCGCGGACTTCCGCCACCACTGGGCGAACGTCCACGGCCCGCTGGTCGCCGGGATTCCCAACGATCCGCCGCACACCGCGTACTACGCGCAGTACCCCCGGCTGGACGCGGACTACGACCGGCCGGACTCACCCGACTTCGACGGGGTGGCCATCCAGTCCTTCGAGTCCATGGATCATTTCACCGCGTTCCTGACCCATCCTGACGTGGCGGCCAAGCTCGGCCCCGACGGCCCCAAGTTCATGGATCAGGAGAAGAGCGTGTGGTTCCTCACCGAGGAGCCGCTCGTCGTCATCCCCAAGGCGCTGTGATGGAGTTCTACCTGCCACTGGCCTGGACCGACCCGGCGCACATGCTGCAGCTGGCCGGAGCCGCGGAGGAGGCAGGCTTCGACGGGGTCGCCTTCTCCGACCACATGATCTTCCCGAAGGACCTCGAGTCGCGTTACCCCTACGCTCCGGACGGCAAGCCGCACTGGCTGCCGGAGACGCCGTACCCCGATCCGTGGGTCGCGATGGGGTACGTCGCGGCGGTGACCACCAGGCTCCGTTTCGTCACCAACATCTTCGTCCTGCCGAGCCGCGACCCCTTCGTCGTCGCGAAGGCCGTCGGTACCGCCGCCGTGCTGTCCGGCAACAGGGTCTCGGTCGGAGTGGGCGTCGGCTGGATGAAGGAAGAGTTCGACGTGCAGGGTCAGGACTTCAGCAACCGCGGCCGCCGCTCCGAGGAGATGGTCGAGGTGATGCGCAAGCTGTGGACCGGCACGATGGTCTCGCACACCGGGGAGTACTACAGCTTTCCCGAGCTGCAGATGTCGCCGATGCCCACGGAAGTCCCGCCGGTCTACCTCGGCGGGTACGCGCCCGCGGCGTTGGAACGCACAGCGCGGATCGCGAACGGGTGGATCTCCACCCGTTCGGAGGTCGACCAGCTCGTGGAGGACGGGAAGGTGATGCGCGGCCTGTTGGCGAAGAACGGGCGCGAACACGATCCCTTCAAGTACTTCGCGGTCTGCCCGTCCCTGGACCTCGACGAGTACCGCCGCCGCACCGACGCCGGCGTCACGACGATCCAGACCCAGCCGTGGACCCTCTACGCCAACGACGAAGCGGCCCGCAACCGGCTGAACTGGCCGAAGAACCCGGCCTCCCTGGAGCTCCGTCTGGAGGGCCTGAAGAGGTTCGGCGAGGATGTCATCGCCCCGTTGAAGGCAGCTCGCTGAACCCGGCAGAGGGGTCGGTGCTTCCGGGCGCGCCGGTGCACCTCGGCGGTCGGCTGGTCAAGAACCGGGTCGTCATGACCCCGCACCTGGGCCGGCTGTCACAGCGCCGGTTCCTGCGCTACCTGCAGGCCAGGCTCGACGGGGGAGTGGGGATGGTCGTCACCCCTGCCGGCAGCATCGTGTACCGCGCTTCGCTGTACGACGACACGGTCAACGTCCAGCCGCCCGGCTACGAGGCCGACCTGGACGCGATGGCTCCCGCAGCGGGAGATCCCGCCGACGCGGCCTGGCGTTCGATGGCACCGTTCCTCACGCAACAGGCCGGGATGGCGCACGCCGCCGGAGCGACCATCGTCGGCCAGCTCCACCATCCGGGGGCTGAGCGGAGCTGGGACTCGCTGCAGCCCTCGGCGGCCCCGTCGGCCGTGGACGGCGAGTGGCCGCCGCAACATCCGCATCAGCTGTCAGGCGCCGAGATCGCCAGGGTCGTCACGGCGTACCGGCGTAACGGCAGGCTGATCGCCGACGCGGGGCTGGATGGTGTGGAAGTGCATGCGGCGCACGGCTATCTGCTGAACCGCTTCCTGTCACCGGCCTACAACCATCGCCACGACGAGTACGGCGGCTCCGTCGCACGACGTTGGGCAGTCGTGCGCGAGGTCCTCGCTGCCGTCCGGGAGGAGATCGGCCCGGAGGCACTGCTCGGTATCCGCGTGCCTGCCTGGGAGGAGGTTGCCGGGGGCCTGACGGCGGCTGAGGTCGTCGAGGGGCTGGCCGGCTGTGGGGAGCTGCTCGACTACGTCAACGTGTCGCTGGGGAACCACGACGGCCTGGCGGACGCGCGCCCCGTGCTGGCCTACACCACCCCTTGGCTTGCCGTCCGCCCCGACCTGCTGCCGGCAGCCGCGGCCGTCAAGACGGGCACCGGGCTGCCCGTGATCCTCACCGGTGGCTTCGTCGCCGCGAGCCAGGTCCGCGCCGCGCTCGCGACCGGCGCCGCTGATCTGATCGGTGTCGCACGTGCGCTCATCGCCGATCCCGACTTCGCGCGCAAGGTCATCGACGGTCGCGACGACGACCTCACCGAGTGCATCCAGTGCAACGAGTGCGTCCTCGTGCCCTTCGCGTGCCCGGTGAACCCGGCGGCGGCGCGCGAGGCCGAGTTCGATCGCCCTGTGCCAGCCCGCCGCCGGCGGGCGATCGTCGTCGGCGGTGGGCCGGCCGGCCTGAGCGCCGCGTCGAGGCTTGCCGGACGCGACCACGAGGTGCTCCTCTTCGAACAGCGGGACCAGCTCGGTGGATGGCTGCGCAGCCTGGTGCGCGACCCGGCGAGGGCTGACTGGCAACGCATGCTCGACCGGCTCCTGACCCAGGCGGGCGGAACGTTGAAGGTCTCGCTCGGCCGGAACCTCACCGGCGCCGAGATCGCCGACCTGGGAGCGGCCACGGTGCTCCTGGCGACCGGGTCGACCATGTCGCCGCCGCGCTTCGACCACGACGGCACGGTCGACCTGATGACCAGCGCGGAGGTCCTCGAGGGCACCCGCCCGAGCAGTCCGGGTGAGGTGATCGTCGTCGGAGGCACCGAGTCGCATCTCGACCCGCTGCTGACCGCCCGCCTGCTTGCCGCCGAGGGCCACGCCGTCAGGCTGCTGACCGAGCTGCCGTCCCTGGGACCGGGGGTGGAGCCGCGCACCCTTCACCACGTGCTCGCCTTGCTCCATGGGCTGCGGGTGGTCATGCAGACCTCGACGAGGGTGCTGTCGATCGCGGCGGGTGAGCTGCTGGCCTGCGACCTGTTCGGTGGTCCGGAGCAGACGCTGACCCCGGGAACCGTCGTCGTTGCCGCGGGGCGGGACGTCAACACGGGGCTGTCCACCGAGCTTGCGTCGAGCGGCATCGCGCATCACGTCATCGGTGATGCCCTGGCACCGAGGCGCTTGACCCATGCCGTGCTCGAAGGTGCGCGTTTCGGGCTCGCCGGATGAGCGGCACCTCCATGGCCGAGCCGGCCGAAGGCGTTCGAACCGAGGAGAAGCACGTGGTGGAGTACGACGCGTTCTACATTGGCGGCCGCTGGCTTGCGCCGAGCTCGACCGACCGGATCGAGGTGCGGTCCCCGGCGACCGGTGAGCTGGTCGGCTCGACGCCGAAGGGCAACGCCGCCGACATCGACGCGGCAGTGGCTGCCGCCCGCACGGCCTTCGACACCGGCGAGTGGCCGCGGCTCAGCGTCAAGGAGCGCGTGGAGGTGCTCATCAGTTTCCGCGATCACCTGCAGCTGCGCGCCGAGGAGCTGAATGCGCTGGGTACGCGCGAGAACGGGGTGCCCTTGGCGGTCCAACCCGCGCTGCGCGCTCTCGAGCTCTTCGACTTCACCCTCGCCGCAGCCATCGACTTCCCCTTCGAGCAGGAGCGGCGGGGCATCTTGGGAAGGCGGGCGGCGATCCTGCGCGAGCCGGTCGGTGTCGTCGCGGCGATCGTGGCCGCCAACGGCCCCCTGCTGCAGGCTGTCGGCAAGGTGGCACCCGCTCTCGTCAGCGGGTGCACCGTCGTTCTCAAGCCACCCGTGGAGACGCCGCTGCTGACGATGGCGCTCGCGGAGGCAGCGGAGGCGGCCGGCCTGCCGGCCGGCGTCCTCAACGTCGTACCGGGGGACGTCGACGCGGGCCGGCACCTGGTCGGACATCCGGACGTCGACAAGGTCTCGTTCACGGGCAGCGCCGCGGCCGGCCGTCAGATCGGCGCGGTCTGCGGTCAGCAGCTCAAGCGACTGACACTCGAGCTGGGAGGGAAGTCCGCGGCGATCGTGCTGCCCGACGCCGACGTGGACGTCACCGCGAGGGGCATCGCCGGCGGCTGCATGGCATATGCGGGTCAGCGCTGCGCGGCGCTGAGCCGGGCCTTCGTGCCGCGGGCGCAGTACAGGCAGTTCGTCGACGCGATCGTCGGGGCCGTGGCCGACCTCAAGGTCGGCGACCCGATGGTGCTCGACACCTTCGTCGGGCCACTCGTGTCGGAGCGCCAGCTCGGCAAGGTGCAGAGCCACGTCGCAGCGGCCATCGCCGAGGGTGCGACGGTGGAGCTGGGTGGTCATCGGATCGAGGACCTGCCTGACGGCTGGTACTTCGAGCCCACCGTTCTGACCGACGCGACGAACGACATGCAGATCGCCCGCGAGGAGGTGTTCGGACCGGTGCTGTGTGTGATCCCCTACGACACGGTCGACGAGGCCGTCGCCATGGCCAACGACAGCCAGTACGGACTGACCGCGGCGGTCTTCTCCAAGGACCGAGACCGGGCCGAGCAGGTCGCCCGCTCCGTCCGCGCCGGCAGCATCGGCATCAACGCGTCGGCGGGCGAGATCGGACTGCCCTTCGGCGGCTACAAGAGCTCAGGCTTCGGTCGCGAGTACTCCGTCGAGGCGTTCGACTCGTTCACCGAGGTCAAGGCGATCGCATGATGATGCTCGAGGGCCGTACGGCGGTCGTGGCTGGAGGCGCCGGCAGCATCGGTGGTGCGATCTGCACGCTGTTCGCCGAGCACGGCGCACAGGTGCTCGTGGCTGACATCGCCGGGGACCGGGTGCAGGCGGTGCTGGACGAGATCCACGCCGCCGGCGGGAGGGCGACCGGCCTGGTCGCCGATCTCACCACCGAGCAGGCCATGGCTGACCTCGCCGAGCAGGCGGCTGCGCTCGGACCCACCGACATCCTCGTGAACTGCCTCGGTCACTACCTCGACTCCGTCGAGCCGTTCGAGCAGACCGCTGAGCAGACCTGGCAGGCGCTGTACGAGATCAACCTGTTGCCCGTGCTGCGCGCCTGCCACGCCTTCCTGCCGGGGATGAAGGCGCAGCGCTACGGCCGGATCATCAACTTCTCGTCGACGGAGGGCATTCGCGCCTCGCCGAGCCTCGCGGTGTACGGCGCGTTCAAGGGCGCCGTGGACGCCTTCACCCGCAGCCTCGCGGTCGAGGCAGCCCGCGACGGCGTCATCGTGAACTCCATTGCCGCGGACAAGACCCGGTCGTACCAGACGAACTTCCTGCAGGTCCCGCCGGAGTACGAGCACCTGATCCCGACCTGGACGCCGCGCGGCCGGTTCGCCGACGGCGACGACGTCGCCAAGATCGCGCTGTTCCTGGCCTCTGACCTCTGCGACTGGGTCGTCGGATCGACCCTGCTCGCCGATGGCGGCACGATCGCCGCCGGCGGCTGGTACCGCACGCCTCAGCGCTGGAGCACCCAACCACTGCTGCACCAGTTCTTCGAGCCGGCCGAGGCGAACCTGTCGCGTCCGCGTTCGCTGCAGTAACCGACGACCCCCTTCGAGACGGAGCCACGTCTCCCCGAGCAGAGATGGAATCCGAACGCCATGGTCGACACCGTAGGGGCCGTTCTGGTCGTCGAGATCTCCGTCGAGCCGGAGTTCGAGGACGAGTTCAACCGCTGGTACGACGAGGAGCACGTCCCGGAGCGACTGCACTATCCGGGATTCCTCAGCGCCCAGCGCTTTCACGATCCCGACCGCCCGCACACCTATCTCGCCATCTACGGGCTCGAGGACCGCGACGCTGCTCTCAGCGACTGGTACATGTCTCGGGAGCCGTCCGAGTGGACGAAACGGATCATGCCACACTGGACCAGCATGCAGCGGGTCGTCTGGGCGGCGCTGCCGACGCCGACGGGCTGAGCGGACGTGGAGCTGTCTCTGACCGTGTTCGGCCTCACGGCCGAGCTCTATCCCGAGCTGGCCGTGCAGGCCGAGGCGTCCGGGTTCGAGATGCTGTGGTTGTCGGACCACCTCATCACTCCGGCCACGTTTGCCGCCGACTACCCGTACTCCGACACCGGCAGGCCCGGTTACGACAGCCGCACGATCCTCAACGACGTGTGGGTTCTGGTGGGCCACCTCAGTGCCGTGACGAGCCGCATCAGGTTCGGCTCGGGCGTCTTCATCCTGCCGTTGCGCAACCCCTTCGTGACGGCGCTTGCGGTGGCTACCGCCAGCCGGCTCTCGAAGGGCCGCGTCACCCTGGGAGTCGGTTCAGGTTGGATGCGTGAGGAGTTCGAGGCCGTCGGTGCCGACTTCGACACCCGCGGCCGGCGGCTGGACGAGTGCCTCGACGTGTTGGCCGGCCTGTTCACCGGTGAGGAGTTCTCCTACCAGGGCTCGTTCTTCGACTTCCCGCCGGCCGGCATCGGCGGTCCGTCGGTGGCCGACATCCCGGTCGTCTTCGGCGGCGTGAGCGACGTGGTCCTGCGTCGCACCGCCCGTCGTGGGGACGGGTGGTTCGGGCCCGTGTGCCCACTGGAGGAGTCGCGCGCCACCGTGGAGAGGCTGGACCGGCTGCGCGCTGACGGCCCGTTGGCCGGACGTCCGCTCGTCCACTACCCGCGCCTCGTGGGCGACTGGAGCCACGACAACCTGCAGCGCTACCGCGACGTGGGCTTCGAGCGCGTGGTCCTGTCCGGCGGCGGCGTGCTGGGTGCGCTGACGTCCCCGGCCGCCCGCGCCGAGGCGCTCGACGCTGTGGCCGAAGCGGCACGCCGACTGGCCTAGGTGTAGCGGCCTGCCTTCCGGCTCAGTCGGGTGGCATGCGGCGGAGCACGTCCTTGGCGATCTTCTCACCGGCGTTGCGCGGCATCGCTTCGAGGATCCTCAGTTGCTCGGGCCAGCTGTACTTGGCCATCCCGCGTCGGTCGAGGTGCACGCGCAGCTCCTCGAGCCCGAGGGTGTATCCACCGCGCAGCTGGACGAACGCGCAGACCTGCTCGCCGAAGGTTTCGTGCGGCACCCCTACTACCGCGACGAGGTCCACCGCGGGGTGGCTCAATACGCCGGCCTCCACCTCGGAGGCGCTGATGTTCATGCCGCCGCGGATGATGATGTCGGCGACCCGGCCGACCACGGTCAGGTAGCCGTCGGCAGAGATGGTGGCGAGGTCGCCCATCCGCATGTGGCCGCGGCCGTCGAAGAGCGTGGCGTTGGCCGCGTCGTCGTTGAAGTAGCCGGGCGACATCAGCGGGCCGTGGCAGGTGGGCTGGCCGACCTGCCCGGGCTCGAGGAGCACCGCTCCGGTGACCGGGTCGATCAGCTCCACCTGCATGTCCTCGATGACGTGTCCGGCAGTGCGCAGCCGATGTGACTCGTCATCGGCCATGGTCGTGCAGCTCAGTGCACCGCTCTCGTTGGACCCGTAGAACTGGAGCACGCGCGCGCCGGTCAGCTTCTCGAAGCGAGCTGTCCGCTCGTAGGGCACGGCCTCGCCGCCGGTGAAGACCACCCGCAGCTCGGGCGGCGGGAGCTCGCCTGCCTCGAGCAGGTCCAGCAGCATCATGAGCTGTGTGGTCACGCCTATGAAGACCGTCACCCCGTGCCGGCGCATCTGCGTGAGCGCGTCGTGGGTGTCCCATCGGTCCATCAGGACGACGGGGACCCCGAGCACGGGCGGCAGGAAGTGGGCGCTCCAAAGGCCGAATCCGAAGGGCGCCGGCAGCACCCCCATCACCACGTCGTCCTCCGTCAGCTCACCCGCCCGCACGGCGTGCCGCGCGAAGTTCAGCCAGCGGTTCTGGGTGTGTTGGACGCATTTCGGAAGCCCGGTGGTCCCGGACGTCGCGTTGACCATGAACAGGTCGTTGGGGCCGAGACCTTCGCCCGGGAGGGGCATCGCAGCGGGTAGGTCGAGTCGCGTCCCGTCGAGCTCCATCGCGAGCGGCTCGAGACGGGTCAGCACGATGTGGTGCCGCAGCTCCGGAAGCTCGGCGGCGAGCGACCTGAAGAGCTCGCGTTGGTCGTTGTCCCGGAAGCTGGGCAACGTGATGAGGGCCGTGGCACCGCTGGTCCGTAGCAGGTGCAGGATCTCGTGCCTTCCCGATCGTGGGCCGATGCCCACCACCGTGAGGCCGGCCTTCTCGAGTGCCAGGTAGATCACGTGGGTGATCGGTAGGTCGGGCAGGAAGACCCCCACGAGGCCACCCGCGGGTAACCCTGCGCCGGCAAGCCCGGCGGCCGCTGATCCGGCGACCCGCTCGTAGTCGTCCCACGTCAGCAGCTGGTCACCGGCGATGTAGGCGGGACGGGACCCCCGGCCGTTGCTGCAGAGCCCCCGGACGAGTCGGGAGACGGTGTCGGTACCCCATGCGCCGGTCGCGGTGTACTGAGCCACGAGCGAGTCCGGAAAGCTCTTGGCACCTGTGGACATGTCCGCGACCCCCGATACGTGCCGGATGCTCCGACAAACGCTCAGTATACGGAGCGACCTTTGGAGGTCCAGTAGCGCTCCGTCGTCAGGCGCCGGAGATGTCGTTCTCGTCGAAGTAAGGGTCGTGCGCGGCGATGATCGAGGACAGGCAGCGCATCAGCGTTGCCTGGTCCTCGTCGCTCAGCGGGGACAGCAGGCGCCTGCCGACGTCGACGACCTCAGGCATGGTGCGGTCGTGAAGGGCCCGGCCGCGGGGGGTCAGCGACAGCACGTTGCGCCTCGCGTCGCGGGTGTCGCGCTCCCGGCGGATCAGGCCGCGCTCCTCGAGGCGGCTGGCGACGTCGGCGATCGTCGAGCGGTCGATGGCCAGCCGCTGCGACAGCCGGACCTGGTCGATCTTGGGCGAGGACCGCAGCGCCGTGAGAAGGGCGAACTGGGGCGTGGTCAGGTCGGCCTCGGAGACGACGTCGGCGAACACGGCGGCATGGAGCTGCTGGGCACGGCGCAGCAGGTGTCCTGGTGCCGCATGGAGATCGAACTGGGACGCCACGGTGCTTCCTCCGACCCAACTGAACGTGTACGGATGGGCGGTGAATGTAGCAGCGTCTGGACGATCTGGCCTCGACATGGCAAACTAATCCGTATACTGAGGGCTAGGCCATCCCGGCCGTCTCGCCACCCAGGTTCGCGGAGGATTGCTTGAGTGCCAGGGTCATCGACTCCGATGTCGTGATCGTCGGTGGCGGTATCGCCGGTTGCGTAGCGGCGATCCGAGCCGCTCAGGCAGGCGCCTCGGTGACGCTGGTCGACAAGGTCCGGTCGATCCGGCGATCCGGTGACGCCGGCCGCGGGCTGGCCTTTCTCACCACCTACCTCGACCTCGGCGAGTCCTGGGACACGCCCGAGGTCTTTGCCGACTGGTACGTCGACATCGCGGAGGGGCTGGTGGACCTCGACGTGGCCTGGCCACTCGCCATCGAGCCGCTGCCGGCGGTGCGGGCGATGCTCGAGGACTGCGGAATCACGCTTCGCAACGCCGATGGTGGTTACGACCGGGTCGGCCGCATGTGGACGCCCGGGCCGATCGTGCTCAAGTTCGACGGCGCGAGCATCAAGCCGAAGCTGGCCGACCGGGTGCACGAGCTGGCCGGCGTCGAGGTCGTCGGCGGGGTGCATGTGACGTCGGTCCTGACGGACGCGGACGGCCGAGCCGTGGGTGCGACAGGCTTCGACGTGCGGTCCTGTGAGTTCCTGACCTTCCGGGCCGGCGCGGTGATCATCGCGACCGGCAACGCCGAGCGGGTGATCTTCAACTCCCCCCGCCGCGACGCCTTCAACACCTATCACCGCCCGTACCACGGAGCGACCGGGTTCGCGCTCGCCGCCCGGGCGGGAGCAGTGGCGGCGAACATAGAGTTCCTCGGCACCTTCCTGTTTCCGCGTGGCTTCGCCACCGGCGCCATGGGCAACCTGCTCGAGGCCGGTGGCCGCCTGGTCAACGGCAACGGCGACCTGATCGCACAGCTCCCGGACGTGCAGGCCGATCGCACGTTCGGCTTCGGCATCGTCGGCAAGGCGGCCGGCGAGATCCTGGCTGGGCGTGGACCGGTCTACATCGACTGCACCCATCTGGATCAGGCGGTCCTGGACGACCTCGCCTCCTACATCTCCTACGACGCGCCGCTGTTCAAGGAGTTCCTGGAGCAGTCCGGCATCGACCTCGCGAAGCACCCCGTGGAGTTCGAGCTCTTCAACGGCGCGTGGTCGGCGACCGGCTCGCCCAAGGGCGTCGTGGTGGACGGCCGGAGCCAGACCGCCGTCAGTGGACTCTTCGCCGCCGGCGACCTCGCCACGCCCGCGTACGCGCTCGCGGGATCGCTGACGACCGGCTATGTGGCGGGCCACGCGGCCGCCGAGTTCGCCCGCGGGTCAGGGGCACCGAAGCTCGACCAGGATGCGGTTGCGGCCGAGCGCGACCGGGTGCTCGCCCCGCTGAACCGTGCTGCAGGCATCAGCTGGAACGAGTACGAGCACGAGCTGCAGGACCTGATGACCAAGTACGTCGGTATGGACCGCAACGAGATCGGCCTGCGGCAGGCGGCGACGTACCTGCGCAGTCATGCGGACCACGCCGTACTCGCGAAGGCATCCAATGGGCATGAGCTGATGCGCCTCCACGAGGCCTACGACCTGCGGTTGTTCGACGAGATGATGACGGCCGCCGCACTCGAGCGCGACGAAAGCAGGTTCAGCTTCCTGATGGGGCACTACCGCACCGACAGACCGCACCCTGATGACGAGACCTGGAAGGGCGTGGCCGTGCTGGTCTCGCACGACGGCGACAAGCCCGTGGTGAGCCGGACGGTCCCGACCCCCTCCTGGCGCGCCGCGAAGCTGGGCCAGGCGACCGCGCAGACCGACAACCCCGAAGCGGCCCGCTGATGCCTCCTCGCATCAACCCGGCCACGTGCACGTTGTGCGGCATCTGTGCCGACGTCTGCCCTGGGGACATCCTCCACATCGAAGGTGGCATCGAGGGCCTGGTCAGGTATCCCGGGGAGTGCAGCAACTGCGACGTCTGCCGCGTCGAGTGCCCCGAGGGGGCCATCACGATGGAGTTCCCGTGGAGCGTGCTCCAGCAGCCGATCACGATCCAGCTGCGCCCGGGGGCCGGCCGTGCCTGAGGTGGGATACGCGACCGTCGTCGACGCGTCGCTGGAGCGGGTGTGGAGCTACGTAGAGGACCTGAACAACTGGAGCCACCTCATGGTCGGCTTCCAGCGCCTGGACATCGTCACGGACCGCCAGTCGGTCTGGACCCTCCGTGGCGACGTCGGCATCCTGTCCCGCGAGGTCAAGGTCCAGGTCGACATCACCGAGTGGCTGCCCCTCGAGCGTGTCGACTTCACCGTCACAGGCATCACCGAGCGGATCGACGGGTCGGGCTCGTTCGTCATGCGGCGGCGCGACTCCGGCGAGGCCGGGCCGGTGGCTGCCGCACCGGCCCCCGCACGGCGACCTTCGCTGCTTCGGCGCCTGCGCTTCGCTCTGGTGCGGCGCATCCTGAAGCGGGTCGGTCGCAAGGCCGCGGTCCACAGCGCGTCCGTCGTGAGGCCGGTCGCCGGTTCGCCGGACCGGTCCACGGTCCTGCCACCGGCTGACGGGCCGGCCGTGCGGTCGCAGCTGGAGTTTCAGCTCCGCGTGAGCCCCGGGGGACCGATGGCGCCGATGCTCGAGCTGCTGATGGCACCCATGCTCGAACCGGCGGCCCAGGACCTCGCCGACGGAATCCGCAGGGCGGTAGAGGCGTGAGGTCCACGCCACCGACGAACGACGAAGGGACGTACCGATGGTCGACCTCGGACTGAGCGGCAAGGTGGCCATCGTCACGGGAGGGGCCATGGGCATCGGGGCAGGCATCGCGGAGAGGCTGGCGGCCGAGGGCTGCCGGGTCGCCCTGCTCGACACCGACCTGGCCGCTGCCCGGCGGACGGCCGAGACGCTGGGCGATGCCACCGTGGCCCTCGGCGTCCGTTGCGACGTGCGCTCGGGCACCGAGGTGGCCGCGGCCGTCGCCACGGTCGCCAAGGCCTTCGGCACCATCGACATCCTCGTCAACAACGCCGGCATCCTCGGGGAGATCCTGCCGCTCGTCGACTACCCGGAGGACGAGTTCACCAAGGTGATCGACATCGACCTCCTGGGGACGTACCGGGTCAGTCATCACGTCCTGCCGCACATGCTCGCCCAGGCGTCGGGCCGGATCGTGAACATCGCGTCGATCTCCGGCAAGGAGGGCAACCCGATGATGACGGCGTACGCGTCCGCGAAGGCAGGCGTCATCGGGCTGACGAAGTCGTTGGGCAAGGAGCTCGCGACCACCGGCATCCTCGTCAACTGCGTCACGCCGGGAGCGGTCCTCAACACCAACATCATGCAGGGACGGCCGGTCGAGCCGACCGCTGACCTCGTGTCCGGCCATCCCATGGGCCGCTACGCCGAACCGGCGGAGGTCGCGGCGATGGTTGCCTGGCTCTGCTCGCCGGAGGCCAGCTACAGCACCGGTGCGGTGTTCGACATCTCCGGCGGCCGGGCGATGTATTGAGCTGGTCGAGCGAGCAGTGAGCCACCCACAGGAGCCAGGCCGCGACGGCGGGCCGGGCAGAGCGAGCCAAGGAGAGACAATGAGCCAACCGGGCGGCAAGCTGGCCGGGCAGGTCGCGATCGTGACCGGCGCGGGATCGGGGATCGGGGCAGCGAGCGCGCGCGCCCTGGCCGGGGCCGGCGTGCAGGTCGTGGTCGCCGACATCAACGAGAGCAGCGCGCGCGCGGTGTCCGACGAGATCAACGCCGGTGGCGGCGAGAGCATCGCGGTCGCCACGGACATCGCCTTCGCGGAGCAGGTGCAGCAGATGGTCAATGCCGCGATCGACACGTTCGGCGGCCTGAACATCCTGCACAACAACGCCGCCGACACGCTGGAGGACTCGATCCGCGGCGACGTCAACATCGTCGACCTCGACGTCGAGCGTCTGGACCGCGCCTACGCGGTCAACCTTCGAGGCACCTTCCTGTGCTGCAAGTACGCGATCCCGCACCTGGTCGCCGCAGGAGGCGGGGCGATCATCAACACGTCGACGACGTCCTCACTGGCCGGCGACCTTTTCCTCACGGCGTACGGCGTCACCAAGGCCGGCATCAACACCCTGACGCAGTACGTCGCAACCCAGTACGGGAAGTACGGCGTGCGATGCAACGCCATCGTCCCGGGCCTGACCTTGACCCCGTCGGTCACCCGGAACCTCGATGCCGACATGGTCGAGGTGTACAAGAACAACATCATCTCACGGGAGTTCGCCCACCCGGAGGACCTGGCGGAGGTCGTGCTGTTCCTCGCCGGCGCGCCGGAGTACCTGACGGGAGGGTTGGTCCACGTGAACGGTGGCCAGCTGGCCCATGCGCCTGCCTTTGCCAACTTCCTGGATCGCGGCTGGGGGGTGCCCAAGCCGACGGGCGGTGTGGCCAAGACCGTGACAGCCACACCGGGAGGGCAGACGGATGAATGACCGGTACGACGTCATCGTGGTGGGCTCGGGCGCGAGCGGTCTGACCGCTGCGTTGACGGCCGCGACCCACGGTCTCGCGGTGCTCGTCCTCGAGAAGGCCCCCGTCCTGGGGGGCACCAGCGTCGTGTCCGGCGGTTCCATCTGGGCTCCCGCCAACAAGTACGCCACTGCGGCCGGCGTCCAGGACGACGCCGATGCGGCTCTGACGTACCTCCGCAGGCTGACGCTGGGCCGCGTCGACGAGTCGTTGCTGGTGGGCTTCGTCGAGAGCGTGAACGCGCTGGTCGAGTTCCTCACGCTGGAGACCGGTCTCGAGTTCACCGCAAACATGGAGCATCCGGACTACCAGCCCGACCTGCCAGGAGCTCGGTCCGGTGGCCGGACGCTCCAGGGCGGCCTCTACGACTCGACGCGGCTGGGGGAGCTCCGTACTGCTCTGCGCCCCACTCACAGCACGGTGCCGGTGACGAAGCTGGAGCTCGACGCGTGGGGCATGGACACCCTCGACCAGTGGGACTGGGCCCTGATCGCCGACCGCACGAGGCAGCACGTCGTCGGGATGGGTGCTGCGCTGGTCGGTGAGCTGCTCGAGGGCTGCATCCGGCACGGCGTGGACATCCGCACCTCCTCGCCCGCCCGCGAGCTCATCGAACGCGACGGCCGGATCGTCGGCGTTGTCGCCGAGGGGCCGGAGGGCCCGCAGCAGCTGTTCGCCTCGCAAGGCGTCGTCCTGGCGAGCGGTGGCTTCGAGTGGAACGAGAAGTACGTCGAGCGCTTCCTCGGCGTGCCGATGGTGGCACCGGGCAGCCCACCGGCCAACGAGGGTGACGGCCTCCGGATGGCGATGGCGGTCGGTGCCGCGCTCGGCAACATGACGGAGGCATGGTGGGGGCCCATGCTGGACGTGGTCGGGGACACCTACGACGACAAGCCGTTGCACCGCACCACGAGCGGCATCCGGACGCAGCCGGGCAGCCTGATCGTCAATCGGCGAGGTAGGCGCTTCGTCAACGAAGCCATGAACTACAACGACTTCACGAAGGCGATGGCCCACTTCGATCCCGTCTCCTACGAGTACGAGAACGTTCCCTGCTGGCTGATCTTCGACGCGAGGTATCGCGCGTCCTACTCCGTCGGCACCCTCACCCCGGACGCGCCGAAGCCGGACTGGGTGCACGAAGGCGCCACCGTGGGCGAGCTCGCGCGCACGCTCGGGATCGACGAACCAGGTCTACTCGCGCAGCTGGATCGGTTCAACGAGAGTGCCCGCCACGGGGTCGATCCGGACTTCCACCGCGGCGAGTCGACCTATGACCGGTACCGCGGGGACAAGAACCACCTTCCCCACCGCAACCTCGGTCCTCTTGAGGATGGTCCGTTCTACGCCGTCGAGCTTCGCCTCGGCTGCATCGGCACGAAGGGTGGCCCGGTCGTCGACGCGCACGGTCAGGTGCTCGGCGCGGACGAGCAGCCGCTCGCGGGGCTCTACGCCTGCGGGAACGTCGCCGCCAGCGTCTTCGGACCCGGGTATCCCGGCGCGGGTGCGACGCTGGGCGCCGGCATGGCCATGGGCTACGCCATCGGACAGGTGCTCAAGAGGTCCGCGGACCAGACCGCCGTAGCGGGCTAGCCACTCCGGAAGCGTCTCCGGACCCGCTTGCCTCCCGAAAACCGTCAGTATACTGTCGGCCTTGGTACCGCCTGCCACGAAGGCGATCGCGGACTGCTCAGGGAAACTCGGAGGACTGATGGCTTCGCTCGACGGCGGTGCGGTACTGGTGACCGGAGCAG
>FSWJ01000791.1_pt1 | contig 26518 bp, 23 predicted proteins | sample 1637851 | NCBI WGS metagenome assembly FSWJ01 (sample SAMEA3914789, study PRJEB12502) | metagenome | biome: forest; material: soil | place: Canada | collected 2011-07-03 | depth 0.3 m | reverse complement strand
GGCGCGCCGCCCTTCGCTGTCTCGATCTTGCCGATGTCGGTGACCAGGTCGGCGTAGGTCGTCGGGACGGTGATTCCCCACTTCTTGAAGTCGGCGGGCGAGTACCAGATGTAGCCCTTGACGCTGGCATCGAGCGGGGTGCCGTACAGCGTGCCCTTGTTCGTGACGTAGCCCTGCCAGTCCTTGGAGAAGTTCTTCTTCACGCTGGCCGCCGTCGCCGAGTCGACCGGTTTGACGGTCCCGGAGGCGATGGCGCTGGACAGCAGGCCCGGCTGGGGGAACATGCCGATGTCGGGGAGGTCGTTGCCCTGGATCTTCGTGGCGATGTTCGCGGTGAAGTCCTGGTCGCCCGTGTAGGTGATCGTGATGTTGTTCGCCTTGGACCAAGCGGCCCACGAGGCGTTCAACTCGGTGGCCTCCGTACCGGTGTCCGGCCCGTAGATGGTGACCGTCGATCCGCTGCCGCTGCTTCCGCTCGATCCCGGATCGGGGGTGGTGCAGCCGGCGAGTATCAGGCCGCCGACCGCAGCGACGGCGAAAACGGCGGTGGCCCGCCGTGCGGAGGCGGAAAATACTTTATTTGCTGTCACAATGACTCCTCGTCGAGTAGCGCGACGACATGCGCCTTTGCGCTGTACGCCTCAAGTTAGGCCTGTTCCCGCGAAAAGCAAGGGGCTGTGCGCGCGCACGCCGATCGGGTCCCGTCGCGCCGTTTCGGAGGTCAGCGGGTCATGATCCAGGCCAGCAGGTAGCTCCGGGAATTCGCGTCGTCGATGAACTCGTCCGGCAACCGGCGCGCGATGACGAGTGCTTTCGCCGCCGCATCCTTTCCCTCCAGCGCTGAGTACATGAGGGTGTAGTCGCCGAGCGGGACGTCGTAGCCCGACGGGGTCGCTTCCGCGACGTTCCTGGTGATCCGGGCGGAGTCGCCGGCGAGGTAGTCGCTCGCCGGGCTCATCGGGATGAGCTGGATGGCCAGTTTGGCGTTCGGGTCCGCACTGAACCAGGTCGCGTAGTCGCGCTTGCCACCCCAGTTGATGCCGACGATGCTGTGCTGGTAGCCGGAATAGACCGGGTCTGCGACGGCGAAGTCGGTCCAGTAGGCCCTGGCGGACGCCGCCTCGCTCGAGAGCATCCAGGTCGCCTCCGTACCCAGCGCCCCGTTCTTCGTCGTCGATGCCCAGAGTGCCAGGCTATTCCACGCGTCGACGGCCTCGGAGCTGGATTCCTGGTTGTTGCCGTCGGCGAACGGCGAGTAGCCGGAGGCCCAGGAGTGGCCGGCGTACGCGTCGAACACCCGCCGCTGCGGGAATGATTTCGAGCTGCCCGAGGTCGCGAGGTCGGCCGCGAGCAGGTTCATCACCGGTTCGATACGGGAGGTCAGCGATGGGTCGTACTTCGCGGCGACGCTCGCGGCGTAGAGGAAGTAGCCGTAGTGGAAGTGGTGGTCATTGAACTGGTCGGAACCGAAGGAGGCCTGCAGCCCGACGATTCCCTTCACCGTCGGGTCGTAGACGAAGCAGTGAGCCGATCGCGTCGAGCAGCCCGCGGGGTCCGTCCATTCGTCGATGCCCGAGACGAGCGCTTTCTGCGCTTTCGCCGCGGCGTCGGTATCGCCCAGCTGCTTGGCGAGGGTGAGGAGGTTGGCGAGCCGATACAGGGCTTTGCCGCCGTAGTAGCTGTCCGCCGGCACCGGAGGTGACGACGACAGGTCCTGGGCGAGCTGGGCACGAAGAGTCGACCGGTCCGAGGCGCCCAGGCCGGAGAGGTCGAGTGAGTCGGATGGCGCGACGAGTGGGGAATCCCAGGAGAGCGTCGGACCGGCGCAGAGCGACAGCGTGCCGTACACGGAGGGATAGCTCCCCAGGTCGCAGGAGGCCGGGGTCGACAGCGCGGCGAGCTGGTGCGGCATGGCGACGATGAGCGTGTTCCCCGCGGAGGGAGCCGAACGGTAGGTGAGCGTCGTCGACGCGTGAGTGCCCTTCACCCCGTAGTCCAGTGACACGGAGGACAGGGCTGAGACGTGTGAGGCCAGTGTCGTAGCGTTCCCGCCCTTCGGGACCGCGAACCAGACCGCGGTCTGCCCCTTTCCGAGACGGAGGGATGCGCCGTCAACGTGACCGCTGGTGACGAGACCGTATTCCGATCCCATGCTCGTGGTCGTGAAGACGCCATGGCCGGCGGAACGGAAGGTTCCGGCGAGCTTCACGGCGCCATCGCGGGCCGCGGTGTAGCTCACGAGGGGCGACCCCTCGGCGATGACGACGGAACCGACGGATGCTCCGTCCGCCGCCTTCTGCGCGATCGTGACCGACGCGTCGTCGTACGCCACGATCTCGCTCGAGACCGACGAATCGTCGATCGCCACTGCGGGTGAGTAGTCGCCCGTCACCGTATCCGCGCTGGTCGTCACGGTGGGGACGCCGAACGCGAACCCGGTCGACGTCAGCCCGAACGACAGGGGAAGCGGGAACACCGGCAACGCCGCGCTGCCGAACACCAGTCCGGAGAACCAGCGGTTGGTTGGCGGCACCAGGCCCTTCGCGAGCCGGGTGGCCGGCATGGGGGCGACGGAGTGGTGCGGAATCCGCCCGAGAGCGGAATCGAGGGACACCGTAGGAGTGGACCCGTCCGGCGACGGCGCGCCGGCCGTCGCATCGGCCGAGCATCCTGCCAGGAGGGCTGCTACAGCGGTCACGCCGGCGAGTTGTTTGATGATGGTCGTCCACGGGCGCGTCATAGGCCCATCTGCTTCAGGAGGGCGACGAAGCTCTCCTTCAGTCCGGCGAGTGGGCCGTTGTCCCGCAGGTGGAGCGTCGCGCCGACCGGGGTGCCGGGAGCGACCAGCCCGTCGTACGTTCCCTGTTCCAGCTGGGTGCTGCGAACCTCGATGCTCGCATCCGCCTGCCCCGCGGCCGTGGTCTTGACACTGATCCGTGAGACGGCGCCGGTCAGCCGCTCCTGGTTGGGGAGGGAGAGGTCGACGAGCGCTCCCTTATGGATGCGCGAGAAGTCGTAGGGGTCAAGCCGGAAGTCGGCGAGAACATACAGCGAACCCTCACGGTCGATCGTCGCAAGGGAACTGCCGGCGCTCACGAACCCCCCGGTGTGTGCTCCGACCTGTGACACCACTCCCGGCTGGGTCGCGATCAGGGTGAGGGTTCCGTCGGGGGAGGTGGTGTAGGCGGTGCTGGTGGGGACGCTGGTCTTGGAATTGAGATCGGCGAGAAGACTCGCGCTCTGGATGGTCATGAGACTCTGGCCTTTCTTCACCGTGTCGCCGTCGTTGACCTTCTGGTCGACGATGGTGCCCGCGTAGTCGGAACCCACCGAATAGCTGACGGCGTGGATCGACGCGGACCTGCTCGCGACCTCGGTCTCCCGCTGGCTGAGGATCAGGGTCGCCCCGAGGGCGATGGCGACGACCACGATGAAGCCGATGAACAGGCGGAGGCGATTGCTCCAGGTCATGATGCACTCCTTGTCGTGTCGGCGGATGCCGTGGCGAAGGCCAGTGCCGGTTCGGTACCTGCGTTCGCGTTCGCGTAGGCGCGGGCGGCCGCGACGGTCGACGGCGGTCGGGCGAAGGTCGGATACAGTTCGGGCTGCGGCACCTCAGTCACCCGCGCGGCGTGGGACTCACGAATGGCGGCGATGATGAACACCGCGAGCACCGTGGTGTTGGTGATGTTCCACGCCGTCGCGAGCGTGAGGGTCTCGTGGCCGTAGTCCTTGACGACGGCGACGATCGAGGTCAGCAGCAGGAAGGTGAAGAACAGCACCTGCGGGATCATGAAGTTGAACGGGGACACCCGCTTTCCAGCGGAACCCGTGACATGCCATTTCTGCTCCCGCTCCGCGAAAACGTTGATGAAGGCCCGGATGTAGATCGGAAACGAGACGGCCGCCATGACCAGGGTTTCCGGGCGGAAGGATCCCATCGTGTGGAAGGCGAGCAGGATCTGCAGCCCGTAGAAGCCCAGGTAGAAGAGCAGCCAGGTCACCCAGGTGACGGTGAGGTTGACCGGACGGAGATCGAAGTAGATCTCGAGCGGCGGTACCAGGATCAGCAGCAACGGGGTGATGCCGACCAGGTAGTGGGTCGCGGTGACGAAATACTGCAGTCGCTGGTCGATCGTGAGCTTCGTGCGGGGGCTCAGCGGGTTGCGCCGCATCAGGATCTCGAACCCGCCCGACGCCCAGCGCAACTGCTGCTTGGTGTAGTCCTCGATCGTCTCCGGCGCGTTCCCGACCGCGAGCGACACCGCGATGTAGATCGATCGCCACCCGCGTTCATGAAGGCGGAGGGACGTCCAGACGTCTTCCGACTTCGAGTCGGTGCACATGCCGCCGACGTCGTCGACCGCCTCACGACGGAAGAGCACGTTGGTGCCGACGCAGAATGCCGCGTTGAAGCGGTTGCGTCCCGGCTGGATGAACCGGTAGAAGACGGATTGCATGAACCCCGCTCCACGGGAGATCAGGTTGTGCATGTTGCCGTAGGTTTGCGGCGTCTGTACGAAGGCGACGATGTCGTCGATGAAGAACGGGACCGTCTCGTAGAGAAAATCGTCACTCGGCACGAAATCGGCGTCGAAGATGGCGAAATAGCCGCCCGTCGCCAGGGTCAGGGCGTGGTTGATGTTTCCCGCCTTGGCGCCATGGTTGCTGAGCCGCCGCACGTAGCGCACGCCGAGGTCCGCCGCGAGGTCGCGCACGGCATCCGACTGGCCGTCGTCGAGAATCCAGGTCGTGTGCCGGCCCCGGATGGCGCGCGCCGCCGTCGCGGTGCGCCTGATCGTGTCGAGCGGTTCTCCGTAAACGGTGATGAAGACGTCGATGTCGACGATCTCCTCGTTGAGGAAGATCGGCCACTCGCGTGGCCGCGACACGACGCCGTTCCTCTCGTTGGTCGCGGCGTCGAACAGGCGCTCCTGCGCGTGATGGAATGCGAAGGTGCGAGGGTCCTGGCCTCCGGCGAGGATCGTCCACATCGCCACGAGGGCCTGGACCACGAGCACCAGTTCCGCCGTGATCACCAGCGAATAGGGCAGCCAGTCACCACGATTGGCCGGATTGAGCAGGAACGCCGTATAGGCGAGAACCCCGGCCGTGAGCACCAGCACGAAGAGCAGCAGCGACGGCGAATGGGCCGCCGAGTTCTCGACTTTTCTCTCGGGGGGTTGTGCTTCGCTGCTGGTCTGTCTGCGGTAGGGCTTGTCTTTCCAGGTTGTGGCCATTGTGCTGTTCTCCGTTCCTTGGCGAGATGCACTTCTCATGCGGCCCCGGAGGCGGCGCGAAGAAGGCACACCGCGAAGGTCCGCGAGCAGTGGGAGATGTAGCCCCCCACACATCGGCAACGATGTCGGCTCCGACTGGGCTCAAACCCGGGGCCTTATGCGCCGGGGGCCGAGGTGGGAACCAGATCTTTCACTTAGAGGCTAAACACAGGTCGGGTGGTGAAGTAAAGGGCTCGGCACGACATGACCCCCGTTTGGGGCATATTCGGAGCTTGGACGCGACGGCAAAGCGCGATCAATCGTCCTTGTCCGAGGGGAGCTGGAGTCCCGTGACCCAGCTGCGCAGCACGTGAATCAGGTCCGTCGCTATGGCGGCTTCGTCGACCCCGCGCGCTGGTCGCGGAACGTCATCGGGTGCATCGGGTTGGCTCGCGGTGAGCGAGTGTTTCGCGGACACGTGAATCCCCCTGGCTGTTGGCGCGGTTAGTACCGCTACCAGGGGCAGGAGCAACATGGCTGACCCTACGCTGTTGTCCTCACGGAACCTAATCCACTATGCGTAGATGCCTCGCCGACGCGATCCCTTCCACGGTCAATGTGCGATTGCTGATGCCTTCCGCGACGGAGCGGATGGTGAAATTGTTGTTTCGCGCGTAGGTGCGGATCACGGCGAAGGATTCCTCCATCGTGATGGAGAGGGAGTGGGCGATGATTCCCTTCGCCTGTTCGACGAGGACACGGGTATCGAGTGCCCGATGAAGTTGTTCGGCCACGATGGCGCCCTCGCGCACGAGACGCTCCTGGAGAATGCCGATCGTCGCGACATCCGACAGGGCCTGGGCCGCTGCGGCGTCGCGCTCCGACAGGGCGCCGCGGCGGGTGCCGAACAGGTTCATCGTGCCGATGACCTGTCCCCGGAGCTTCAACGGGGTCGCGTGCACCGAGAGGAAGCCGGCCTGCACGGCCGCGTCACGAAAAGCCGGCCACCGCTGGCCGGAGCGCTCGATATCGGGGACGGAGATCGCGACGCCGCTGGCGAAGCAGTCGATGCAGGGTCCGCTGTCGGCGTTCAGCTGCATGACCTCGACGAGATCCGCCCCCTCGCTGGTCGACGTCATGAGCTGCAACTGTCCGCCGCCATCGACGAGCATCAGCCCGCCGGCATCCGCGTCCAGGATGGTCGTGCACTCTTCGACCAGGGTGTGAAGCAGGTCCACGACATCGAAGTCGGTCGTGAGCGTATCCGCTACCGCGACAAAAGCGGAGTTGATCCGGGTCTCTCGAGTAGGTTCATCCATGTCAATCGATCTCCTTGTATGTGTTCTGGTCAGTCGGAAAGTGTGCTGAAGTCGAGCGTTCGGCCGACGACGTCGCGGGCGACATCGTTCACGGGCCGACCGGAGGTGAAGGCATATGCCCTCAGTCGTGCGAAGGCATCGGTCGCGCTGATGTCCAGTTGCGCCTGGAGCATTCCGGTCGCCTGGTGCACCTCGCGACGAAGTGCGGGAACCGTTGCGGCTTCGTGCGCCACGACGTCCTCGGCCGAGCGTGTGGCCAGAGTGACGGCGACGGGGGCTATCCGGTTCGCCATCGTCGTCGCGAGGGCGACCTGGTGCGCGTCGAGGTGACGCGGTTCCAGCGAGAGGAGATCGACGACACCGACCGTCGCCGCGCCGAGCTTCATGGGAAAGGCGAACACCGCGGAGATTCCGAGCCGGAGGGCAGCGCTGGTGAACATCGGCCACGAGGCGAGCGTCTCGCTCCTGAGGTCCGGACACAACACCGGGTCTCCCGAGCGGAGGGCCTGCCAGTGCGGGCCCTCGCCCAGTTCGAACTGGAAGGTCTCAGCGCCGGTCGCGATCTGGTCGGTTGTGCAGATCGTCGACTGGTTGCCGGTGGGCCCGAACAGCGAGATCGAGGCTCCATCGACGTGGAGCGCGTCGATGAACTGCGAGCAGAGGGATTGCGCGCCGGCCGCCGGCGGGGAGGTGGTCTTCGGGTCTGATCCGGATGCCATGAGCGGCTTTCCACGAACAATAACAGTTCAGAAGAACCCAGGCAGGGATCGGAGGAGTCCAAAGCGCTCAACGAGCGACCTATCCCGATGATAGCGTCGAGGCTCTAAGGAATCTCGAGTCCATCTGGAATCGGCGGTGCCGGCGTTAAGCTCGTCGCGTGTCGGTCACGGTCAGCCCAGCGCAGCCGGCGGACGTCGACGGCATCGCACGGGTGCTCGGCCGGGCGTTCTTCGACGACCCGGTGATGGCCTGGGTGATGCCCCGGGAGGCGACCCGGCTGCGGCGGCTCGAGGGACTGTACCGGTCGATCGTGCGCTACGGGGGTCTCCAGGCCGGCGTGACCGCGGTTGCGCGGGACGACGCCACGGGCGACCCGCGCGGTGTCGGGCTGTGGCGGCGGCGGGTGGGCCGCAGCCGGTTCGTGCCCCGCGACATCCCGTTCGCCCTGGGGGCCGGGCGCGCCCTCGGGCGGGACATGGGCAGGATGACCGTGATGGGCCGCGCGGTCGACGCCGCGCACCCGCGTGCCCCGCACTGGTACCTCCAGCTGCTGGGAGTCGATCCGGATGCGCAGCACCGGGGAGTCGGCGCTGCGCTGATGAGCACGCAGCTCGCGGTGGTGGACGCCGAGCGGCTGCCGGCCTACCTCGAGACCACGAAGGAGAATCTCGCGTTCTACGCGCGCTGGGGTTTCGCGGTGACGGGCGAGATCCCGTTCACCGGCAGGCCGAGCGAGTACTCGCTGTGGCGTGAGCCTCGCTGAACCCGTTCACCCGTTCGTCGCCGAACGCTCACCTGCACGATCTGTCAGCGCCGGCCGGCGCTGCGTAGCCTCGATCTCGCGAAGTCGAGATGGGACATCATGGCAACGGTCACCGAATATTTCCAGGTCGTGGACGCGGGCGAGGGACGCTGGGTCGTGCTGCACCAGTTCACCGGACAACTCGCCGGCACGCTGTCGCGCACCCGGCACGGGCTCATCCTCTACGACGAGGACGGCATGGCGATGGGAGCCTTCGCCACGCAGGACTCGGCGCTGCGCGCCCTCTACGACACCGAGTAGGTCTCAACGACGACGGCCGCCGGGGTGACCCCGGCGGCCGTCGACCGGATCGTTAGCGTCTCGAGAGCGAGCCGCCGGAGCGCACCCGCGACACCGCGTCGACGGTTGCGGCCAGGATCAGCACGCCACCGGTGACGAGGAAGTTGACGCCACCCGGCAGGTTGAGCAGGCCGAGGCCGTTCGTGATGACCGCGATCACCAGGGCGCCGATGGCACCGTGGATCAGGCGGCCGCGCCCGCCGAACAGGCTGACGCCGCCGACGACCGCGGCAGCGACACCGCTCAGCACGATGTCACGACCGAAGGCGGCATCCACCGACCCGACCTTGCTGGCGCTGAAGACACCGGAGACGACCGCCAGCGTGGAACAGACTCCGAACGCCGCCCACTTGATGCTGGTGACCTTGATGCCGGCGCGTCGGGCAGCCTCGGGGTTGCCGCCGACCGCGTAGATGTAGCGGCCGAACTTGGTGCGGTCGAGCACGAAGGTGCCCACCCAGAGGATGAACAGCGTGATCGGCACCACGATCGGCACACCCTCGATGACCTGGCCCGAGATCACCTTGCCGTTGAGGACGTTCACCTGCCCGCGGTTCTGGTTCAGCAGGGCGATGACGATGCCGCCGATGACGGCGATGACGGCGAGCCGGATCCACAGCAGGATGATCGTGCGGTTGGGCACCCCCGCCCGGTCGCGCCGACGCCGGTCCAGGATGGCGGTGGCGAACGATATCGCCAGCATCACGACGAGCATCACCCAGCCGCCCCAGGTCGGCATGTTGCTGTTCTGGATGGCGAGCATCTCAGGCTGCTGGATGCGGTACAGACCGCCGTCACCGATGATGATCAGCTGCAGGCCCTGGAAGCCCAGGAACAGGCCCAGGGTCACGACGAATGAGGGAATCCCGACCTTCGCCACGAAGAACCCGATGAACGTTCCGATGGCCACGCCGACGAGCAGCGAGATGACCAGCGCGAGAATCCAGTTCATACCGATTCCGCCCGGGTCGGACAGCACCACGAAGATCGACATGGCCACGCCGGACGTGACGCCGGCGGAGAGGTCGATCTCGCCCAGCAGGATGACGAACACCAGCGCCATGGCGAGCATGACCAGGGTGGCCGCCTGCGTGAGCAGGTTGGCGAAGTTGCGATCGGTGAGGAAGTACGGGCTGAGCACGGTGAACAGCACGCAGAGCACGATGAAGCCGGCGACGGCGGGCAGTGCCCCCATCTCGCCGCTGCGCACGCGCTGGATGTACGCGCGCATCTGGTCCATGACGCCGCCGTCCTGGCCGCTGCCGATCAGGTCGTTGACACTGGTGTCCGTGATGGTGAACTGCTGGGGGGTGGGTTCCGGGGTCCCCGGAGTCCTGGTGACGCTCATACTGCCGCTCCCGTGTAGGTCTTGCTTCCCGTGATGTAACCCACGACGTCGTCGGACGTCGTCTTCGACGCTTCCACCGACGCCACCATCTGGCCGAGGTAGAGCACGCTGATGTAGTCGGCGACCTGGAAGACGTCGACCAGGTTGTGGCTGATCATCAGCACGCCGACGCCGCGCTCCGCGAGGCGCTTGACCAGGTTGAGCACCTGCTCCGTCTGGGCGACACCGAGGGCGGCGGTCGGCTCATCGAGGATGACGACCTTCGCCGACTTGAGCACCGAGCGCGCGATCGCGACGGTCTGGCGCTGGCCACCGGAGAGCGATGCGACCTTCTGGCGGACCGACTTCACCGTGCGCACCGAGAGGGACTGCAGCGTCTCGGATGCCTCACGCTCCATCCTGCCCTCGTCGAACGTGCCGAACGAGGTCTCCTCGCGGCCGAGGAACATGTTCTGCACGATGTCGAGGTTGTCGCAGAGAGCGAGATCCTGGTAGACGACCTCGATGCCGAGGGCGGATGCCTCGCGCGGGTTGTGGAGACCGACCACGTTTCCTTCGAATTTCACCTCGCCCTCGTCGTACGGCTGCACGCCGGCCAGGCCCTTGATCAGGGTCGACTTTCCTGCACCGTTGTCGCCGACCAGGGCGGTGATCTTCCCGGGGAAGACCTTCAGTGAGACGCCCTTGAGCACACTCACCGGGCCGAAGCTTTTCTTGACGTCCGTCAGTTCGATGATCGGATCATCCATGTCACGTTCCTTTCGTTTCCGGGGCGTCGGGGCCCCGGCAGCATGGGTGAGGTTGTTCTTCCGTGCTGTTGGTGCGTGGCCAAAGAAAGGCTCCGTGCCGGGTACCTCACGAACCCGACACGGAGCCTTCTTATAGGCCGACCCTTTGCAGGCGGGTTAGACCTACTTCACGCCGTACTGCGCGCACGCAGCCGCGACGTCTGCGGTGCAGATGTCCGACGCCTTCGCGTCGCCGGCCGTGACAACCGTCTCGACCTTGTCAGCGGTGATGCTGATGGGCGTGACAGCGATGAACGGCTTGCCGTACAGCGAGTTGGACTCGGACGGCTTCTTGCCCTTCAGGAGCTGGATGGCGAGCTTCGACGCTGCGTCAGCCTCTTCCTTGAACGGCTTGTAGACGGTACCGGTCTGCTTGCCGAGGAGCACGTTCTGGAGACCAGCGGTCGAAGCGTCCTGTCCGGAGACGGGAACCTTCAGGCCGTTCTTGTCCAGGACGGTGATGACACCGGCAGCGTTGGTGTCGTTGGCGACCCAGACTGCGTCGACCTTGCCACCGAGCGAGGTGAGGGCCTGCTCGAAGTTGGTCGCGGACTTGTCGCCATCCCAGACACCGGTCGGCTCAGCGGCCGGCTTGATGCCGGCAGCGGTCATGACGGCTGCTGCGCCGTCGTGGAAGAGCTTCGCGTTGCCGTCCGTCGGGTCGCCGCCCATGTAGACGACGACTGCGGTCTTCGGGTCCTTGTTGGCGGTCTTGAGACCGTCGACGATCATCTGGCCCTCGAGCGCACCGACCTTCGTGTTGTCGAAGGAGACGTAGTAGTCGGCGAGCATGCTCGGGGACGACGCTGAACCGGTGGTGATCGGGCGGTCGTACGCGATGACCGGGATGCCCTGCTTCTGGGCCTTCTGGGTCACTGCGACGGCTGCGCCGTTGTAGTCGACGAGGATCATGACGCCACAGCCCTTGGTGAGCTCCTGGTCGGCGATCGTCGCGTACTTGTTGGTGTCGCCCTGCGCGTTCTGGATGTCGGCGGTGAAGCCGGCGTCCGTGAAGGCCTTCTGCAGGGCCGGACGGTCACCGTTCTCCCAGCGCGGCGATGAAGCCGAGTCGGGAAGGATCACGCAGGCGCGGGTCGAGGCGGTGGAGCCGCCGGTGCTGCCGCCAGTCGAACAGCCGGTCAGCAGCAATGCTGACGCTGAAACGGCGACGGCGATAGAGATCCATGAAGATGTCTTCACGTCACTCCCTTTCTTGTGAGAAGGAAAACACTCCTTGGTGTCCACGCTCGGCGATGAGCAGTGGCATCTGAAGTTTGAGCCAATTTGCTTGCGTTGGCAACTTATTCAACCGTAACGTTTTGGTAAAGCATGTGAACGCGCACATTTCGCGCCCCCGCAGGGGTGCGCGCAGGCGCGGGTAAGTTGGAGAAATGACTGACAGGGCCGTGCGCCCCGCCGCGCGCGGGAACAGCAACGACCATGTGCGCCGTCACAACCTGTCGACGATCCTCGGCCTGGTGCATCACGCACGCGGGATGTCGCGCTCCCAGCTGACCCAGATGATGGGCCTCAATCGGTCGACCATCGCGGCCCTCGTCACCGAATTGGCCGACCGCGACCTGGTGCGCGAGGAGGATGCGGAGTCGACCTTCCAGGTCGGCCGCCCGAGCCCGATGGTGCGGCCCAGCAGCACGCCGGTCGGCCTCGCGCTCAATCCGGAGATCGACGCGATCACGCTCGGCGTGGTGGGTCTCGGCGGCGTGGTGCTCTCGACGGTGAGGCATTCGCTGGCCGCTCCGCCGACCGCGGAGCAGGCGGTCGAGATCACCGCGGCGATGATCGATGCCCTGCGACCGGCGCTCGACGCCACCCATCGCATCACCGGCATCGGCGTGGCGGTGCCAGGGCTGGTGCGCGAGAGCGACGGGCTGGTGCGGCTCGCGCCGCACCTGAACTGGCACGACGAGCCCTTCGCCCGCATGCTGCAGGCGGCCACCGGCGTGCCGGTGCACGCCGCGAACGACGCGCGGCTCGGTGGTCGCGCCGAGAGCGCATTCGGCGGCGGTCGCGGACTGCGCGACATGGTCTACTTCAACGGCAGCCCGAGCGGCATCGGCGGTGGCATCATCGCGGCCGGGCGGCCGCTCGGCGGGGCGGAGGGCTACGCGGGCGAACTCGGGCACATGATGGTGAACCCGTACGGCATGGCCTGCCACTGCGGCGCCGTCGGCTGCCTCGAGACGGAGGTCCGCCGCGACCGGCTGCTCGAGGTCACCGGCCTCGGTACCGAGGACGTCGTGGACCTGGCCGGCGCCCTCTCCGCCAGCAGCGATGCGATGGTCACCGCCGAGATGGAGCGCCAGCTCGGCTTCCTCGGGGTCGCCCTGCGGAACACGATCAACCTGCTGAACCCGCGACTCATCGTGCTCGGCGGATTCCTGGCCGACCTCATGGCGGCCGATCCCTCCCGACTCGGCAACCTGGGCACCAACCGGCCGCTGGCCGCTTCGCGGCAGAGCGTGGACATCCGCCCGGCCGAGCTGGGTGCCGACCTGCTCATGATCGGCGGGGCGGAGCTCGCCCTCGAGGAGCTCATCGCCGATCCGGCCGCGTTCTAGCCGAACAGGCGCGCGAGGTACGCGTTGCGGAAGCGGCCGTGCGGGTCCCAGCGCTCGGCCAGCGAACGGAAGTCGTCCAGGCGCGGCGGCCGTGGCGTCATCATCGCCACCTTGCCCCAGTGCGGGCGGGGATCGAACGGGGCCAGCGCCTCCTCGATCGCCGGCAGGGCCGACTCGACCCCGGCCTGGTCGCGCAGCCAGGTGAAGTGGAACGCGACCGAGTCCCGCCCGTAGGCCGTGCTCATCCAGAGATCATCCGCCGCGATCGTGCGGATCTCCGACACCAGCAGCAGGTGACGGAAGCGGTCGGCCACGCTGCGCACGGCCTCGATGGCCGCCGGTGCCGACTCCAGCGGCATGAGGTATTCGCTCTGGATCTCCTCGCCGTTGCTCGGGGTGAACTCGAGCCGGAAATGGGGCAGCCGCTCGTTCCACGGACCGGGCACGCCGAGCTGCTGCGTGGTGAAGTCACCGGGGTTGTCCCCGACCGGATGCCGCTGCACGCGGGACGCCCGGCGCCCGAACAGCTCGGTCACCGCCCCCGCACGACTCTTCACCCAGACCTGCTGCACCCCTCGCTCGCCCCAGTCGGTGAACAGGCTCACGCTGTATGCCGTGCCCATGATCGCGTCGAAGTGCTGCGACACCGTCGCCCAGTCGAGGTCGTCGAACACGGTCTGCCAGACGTCGAACGCCGGCTCCGTGGCGAGCGTGATCTCGGTGACGAGGCCGAGTGCGCCGAGACCGACGACGGCTCCGGCGAAGTCGGGGTGCGCCGGGTCGAGGTCGGCGAATTCGCCGTCGGCCCGGAGGATGCGGAGCGCGCGCACGGCGGACGACAGGTTGCCGAGCGCGAGTCCGGAGCCGTGGGTCGCCGTGGAGATCGCACCGGCGACCGAGATGTGGGGGAGGGATGCCAGGTTGTGCAGCGCGAGTCCCTGCGCGGTGAGCGCCTGCCCGAGTTCGCCGTAGCGCATCGCGGCCGAGACAGTCACGGTGTCGTCGCCGACCCGCGGCGGCTGGATGAGCCCCGCGAGCGAGACCTGCGTCCCGGCGGTGTCGGCGATGTCGTTGAACGAGTGGCGGCTGCCGAGCGCCTTCGCCGCGTCCGCGGCGGTGACGGCCCGCACCAGCTCGCCGAGGGTGGCCGGCTCGACCACCTCCCGTGCCTCATACGCGTAGTTGCCCGACCAGTTGGTTCTCGTGCCCATGTTTGTTCCGCTCCCGAATGGCGCGACGTGGTGGGGATGGATAATATGTTCAACGCAACAACAAATCACATGCACCAAAAATCACCGACGACGCTGACCAAAAGGATAGCCATGGCCACCACGCCCACTCGCGACGACAAGTTCTCCTTCGGGCTCTGGACGGTCGGCTATAACGGCACCGACCCCTTCGGCGGCCCCACCCGCCCGCCGCTGGACGTCGTCGAGGTCGTCGAGAAGCTGTCCGAGGCCGGCGCATACGGTCTCACCTTCCACGACGACGACCTGTTCCCGTTCATGTCCAGCGACGCCGACCGGCAGAAGCAGATCGACCGGCTCAAGAAGGCGCTCGCCGACACCGGCATGATCATCCCGATGGTCACCACCAACCTGTTCAGCGCCCCTGTCTTCAAAGACGGCGGCTTCACCTCGAACGATCGCGGCGTCCGCCGCTTCGCGATGCGCAAGGCGATGCGCCAGCTCGAGCTCGGCGTCGAGCTCGGTGCGAAGACCTTCGTCATGTGGGGCGGTCGCGAGGGTGCCGAGTATGACTCGGCCAAAGACATCCGCGGGGCGCTCGAGCGCTACCGCGAGGCGGTCAACGTGTTCGCCCAGTACGTGACCGACAAGGGCTACGACATCCGCTTCGCGATCGAGCCGAAGCCGAACGAGCCGCGCGGCGACATCCTGCTGCCCACGGTCGGCCACGCGATGGCCTTCATCTCGACCCTCGAGAGGCCGGAGCTGTTCGGTGTGAACCCTGAGGTCGGGCACGAGCAGATGGCCGGGCTGAACTTCGCCTCCGGCATCGCCCAGGCCCTCTACCAGGGCAAGCTGTTCCACATCGACCTCAACGGCCAGCGCGGCATCAAGTACGACCAGGACCTGGTGTTCGGCCACGGCGACCTCGCCAACGCCTTCGCCCTCGTCGACCTGCTCGAGAACGGCGGCCCCAGCGGCGGGCCGGTCTACGACGGACCGCGGCACTTCGACTACAAGCCGAGCCGCACCGAGGACTTCACCGGCGTCTGGGACTCGGTGGCGGCGAACATGCGCACCTACCTGCTGCTCAAGGAGCGCGCCGCCGCGTTCCGCGCCGACCCCGAGGTGCAGGAGGCGCTCGCCGCGTCGCGCGTCGCCCAGATTTTGGAGCCGACGCTCGGCACGGGTGAGACCTACGACGACCTGCTCGCCGACACGAGCGCGTACGAGGACTTCGACACCGCCTCGTACTACGGCGGCAAGGGCTTCGGCTTCGTGCGGCTGAACCAGCTCGCGTTGGAGCACCTGCTGGGTGCTCGCGGCTAAATGCCTGCCGACAGAACGGTAGTCGTCGGCATCGACTCGTCGACGCAGAGCACCAAGGTGCTGCGCGTGGATGCCGCGACCGGCGAAGTGCTCTCTCTCGCCTCCGCCCCCCACCCCGACGGCACCGCGGTGGACCCGGAGCGCTGGTGGGAGGCGCTGGTCGCCGCCGGCGGCACCGACCTGGCCGACATCGCCGCGATAGCGATCAGCGGCCAGCAGCACGGCATGGTCGCCCTCGATGCCTCGAACGCGCCGGTGTTCGACGCGCTGCTCTGGAATGACACCAGGAGCGCTCCGCAGGCCGAGCGCCTGACGGCGGAGCTGGGCGCCGACGCCTGGGCGACCGGGATCGGTGTCGTGCCGGTCGCGTCGTTCACGGTGAGTAAGATCGCCTGGCTGGCCGAGAACCATCCCGACCTGGCGGCGCGGGTCACCCGCGTGATGCTGCCGCACGACTGGCTGACCTGGCGCCTGCTGGGCGAGAAGGGCGAGCCCACCACCGACCGGAGCGACGCCTCCGGGACCGGCTACTGGTCGGTGCCTGACGGCGCCTACCGGGAGGACATCGTCGAGAAGATCTTCGGCCGGCCGGTCGCCCTTCCTGTCGTCATCGCGCCGGGTGCCGCCGCCGGCACGCTCCCCGGGGGCGCATCGGTCGGCGCGGGCGCGGGTGACAACGCCGGCGCCGCCCTCGGCCTCGGGCTCAGCGAGGGCGAGATCGTCGTCTCGGTCGGCACCAGCGCCACCGTGTTCACCTCCACCGACGCGCGCATCGTCGACCCGACCGGCGCGATCGCCGGCTTCGCGGACGCCACCGGCCGGCAGCTTCCCCTGCTCGCCATGCTGAACGGGGCCCGAACCCTGGTCGCCACCGCGGCGATGCTGGGAGCCGACGTCGCCGGGCTCGACGGGCTCGCCTCCGAGGGGCCGGCCGACGCCGGCGGACTCACCCTCGTGCCGTACCTCGACGGCGAACGCACTCCCAACCTGCCCGACGCCACCGGCAGTCTCGTCGGGATGACACGCGAGAACATGACGCCGCAGAACCTCGCCAGGTCCGCCGTGCTCGGCCTGCTGTGCGGCATCGCCGACGCGCTCGAGAGCCTGCGCGGCCACGGCGTGCCCGTGACGAAGGTGCTGCTGATCGGCGGGGGAGCGCAGTCGCGTAGCCTGCAGGATGCCGCGGCCGACGTGCTCGGAGTACCGGTCGAGGTGCCGGAGCAGGCCGAATACGTGGCGCTCGGTGCGGCCCGCCAGGCGGCATGGGTGCTTTCCGGGAAGGCGGAGCCGCCCACCTGGGTGCGTCGCGTCGAGCGCAGCATCGAGCCGTCATCCGATCGCGCGTGGGCGATCGCGCTGCGCGGGCGCTACGCCGCCGCCGTGAAAACGATCTACGGACTATAGGCCCAGATCGCGGGCGATCAGCATCAGCTGCACCTCGGTGGTGCCCTCGCCGATCTCGAGGATCTTGCTGTCGCGATAGTGCCGGGCCACCACGTAGTCGTTCATGAACCCGTAGCCGCCATGGATCTGCGTGGCATCGCGCGCATTGTCCATCGCCGCCTCTGACGCCACCAGTTTCGCGATCGAGGCCTGCTTCTTGAACGGCCTGCCGGCCAGCATCAGCGCGGCGGCGTCGTAGTAGGCGGTGCGAGCCACGTGCGCACGGGCCTCCATGCGGGCGATCTTGAAGGCGATGCCCTGGTTCGCCGCGATCGGCCGGCCGAAGGCCTCGCGCTCCTTCGCGTACTTCACGCTCTCGTCGACGCAGCCCTGGGCCGCCCCGACGCTGAGCGCGGCGATCGCGATGCGCCCCTCGTCGAGGATGCGGAGGAAGTTGGCGTAGCCGCGCCCGCGCTCGCCGAGCAGGTTGCTCTCCGGCACGCGAACATCCACCAGGCTGAGCGGATGCGTGTCCGAGGCGTTCCAGCCGACCTTGTTATATGCGGGCTCGGCCGTGAATCCCGGGGTGGACGTAGGCACCAGGATGGCGGAGATCTCCTTCCTGCCGTCGATGCCCGTCGCCGTCACCGCCGTCACGGTGACGAGGGAGCTGATGTCGGTGCCCGAGTTGGTGATGAACTGCTTGCTCCCGTTGATCACCCAGTCGCCGCCGTCCAGCTCGGCGCGGGTTCGGGTGCCGCCGGCGTCGCTGCCCGCACCCGGTTCGGTGAGGCCGAAGGCGGCGAGGTTCCGTCCGCTGGTGAGCTGCGGCAGCCACTCCTCTTTCTGTGCGTCGTTCCCGAACCGGTAGACCGGCATCGCGCCGAGCGAGACGCCGGCCTCCAGTGTGATGGCGACGCTCTGGTCCACCTTCGCGAGTTCTTCGAGCGCGAGGCAGAGGGCGAAGTAGTCGCCGCCCATCCCGCCGTACTCCTCGGGGAAGGGCAGGCCGAACAGTCCCATCTGCGCCATCCCGGCGACGACCTCGTAGGGGAAGCTGTGGTCGGCGTCGTGCTGCGCCGCCACGGGTGCGACGACCGACCTGGCGAAGTCGGCCACGGAGTCGGCGAGCACGCGGTAGTCCTCGGGCAGGTCACCCGTGCTGAGGTGGTCGGTCATTGCGTGGCACTTTCCACCGTTGCCGGCACGACCCCCAGCAGGGTCGCCAGTGCGGTCTCGGCGAGCACCGCCCGCACGTCGATGGCGGCATCCAGCTTCGCGTTGTACGGGCTGGAGTTCAGCACGCCGAAGACGGCGTGCATCCGCACCTCGAGGTCGGCATCCCCGAGTTCCGGCCGCAGCCGGGCGAGAATCTGCTGCCAGCCCCGGATATAGCGTCGCTGCACCTCACGCACCCGGTGGTTGGATTCGGCGGGCAGGTTGGCCAGTTCGCGATCCTGGATGCGGATGACGTCGCGCTCGCTGATCGCGAAGTCGGCGTGGAAGGCGACGAGGTTCCGCAGGGTGTCGAGATCGGGCGCGCCCTCGGCCACCGTCGCCTCGAATCCGGCCATCAGCCGTTGGCTCGAATCGAGCAGCAACTCGACGAGCATCGCCTCTTTGCTGGGAAAGTGACGGTATAGGGCGGGGCCGCTCACCCCTACGGCCGCACCCAGCTCTTCGATCGAGACCGCGCGGAAGCCGCGTTCCGCGAACAGGTGACCGGCGGCGGCGAGGTACTTCTCGCGCCGGTGCGCCTTCTCGGTCGCGCGCCAGGTCTGTTTCACCCCTCGATCATATGGCCGCTGTGGACATTTCAGTTAGTGGTCAGTAACCTGAATTTCGTGCAGAGACTCGCGACGGAAGCGCGCCCATCCAGTGCCGAGTTCCAGGCGAACGCGGCAGGCCAGCTCGCGGCGGTCGCCGAACTGCGGGAACGGCTCGCCACCGCGGCCCTCGGCGGGCCGGAGTCGTCGCTACAGCGCCACATCGCTCGTGGCAAGCTGCTGCCGCGCGAGCGCATCGATCACCTCATCGACAGGGGAAGCCCGTTCCTCGAGATCGCTCCGCTCGCCGCGAACGGCATGTATGACGACGAGGTGCCCGGCGCGGGCGTCATCGCCGGCATCGGGCTGGTGAGCGGCCGGCAGGTGATGATCGTCTGCAACGACGCCACGGTGAAGGGCGGCACCTACCTGCCGATGACCGTGAAGAAGCACCTCAGGGCGCAGGAGATCGCCTCCGAGAACGAGCTGCCGTGCGTCTACCTGGTCGACTCCGGCGGCGCCTTCCTGCCCCGGCAGGACGAGGTCTTCCCCGACCGTGAGCACTTCGGCCGCATCTTCTACAACCAGGCGAGGATGTCCTCGCGCGGCATCGCCCAGATCGCCGCCGTCATGGGGTCGAGCACGGCCGGCGGCGCGTACGTGCCGGCGATGAGCGACGAAACGATCATCGTGCGCAACCAGGGCACCATCTTCCTCGGCGGTCCGCCGCTGGTGAAGGCGGCGACCGGCGAGGTGGTCTCCGCCGAGGAGCTCGGCGGGGGAGTGACGCACACGAAATACTCGGGGGTCGCCGATCACCTGGCCGACGACGACGAGCACGCGCTGCAGATCGTCCGTGACATCGTGGCCCAGCTGCCGGCCCCTCGCGAGCGGGCCTGGGAGGTCGCCGAACCGGCGGACCCCGCCGTCGATCCTGGCCAGCTCTACGGCGTCGTGCCGACCGAGCTCCAGGTGCCGTACGACGCGCACGAGATCGTCGCCAGGATCGTCGACCGCAGCGAGTTCCACGAGTTCAAGCACGACTACGGCTCCACCCTGGTCACCGGGTTCGCCCACATCGAGGGCCACCCGGTAGGTATCGTCGCGAACAACGGCGTGCTGTTCGCGGAGTCCGCGATGAAGGGCGCGCACTTCATCGAACTGTGCGACGCACGAAAGACCCCGCTGCTTTTCCTGCAGAACATCACCGGATTCATGGTCGGTCGCGAATACGAGCGCGGCGGCATCGCCAAGCACGGCGCGAAGATGGTCACCGCCGTCGCCTGCGCCCGGGTGCCGAAACTCACGGTCGTGGTCGGCGGGTCATTCGGCGCCGGCAACTACTCGATGAGCGGCCGGGCGTACTCGCCGCGCTTCCTCTTCACCTGGCCGGCCAGCCGGATCTCCGTGATGGGCGGACCGCAGGCGGCGTCCGTGCTCGCGACCGTGCGCCGCGACCAGCTCGAGGCTGCCGGAACGGAATGGTCCGCCGACGAGGAAGCCGCGTTCACGGCACCCGTGCTCCGGCAGTACGAGGAACAGGGCAACCCCTACTACGCGACCGCGCGGTTGTGGGATGACGGCATCATCGACCCGGCCGACACGCGCCGGGTGGTCGGCATGGCCCTCGACGTGTGCTCGCGGGCCCCCATGGATGACGTCTCCTACGGCGTCTTCAGGATGTGACCGGAATGTTCACAACGGTGCTCATCGCCAACCGGGGCGAGATCGCCTGCCGCGTCATCCGCACCCTGCGCTCGCTCGGCATCCGTTCCGTCGCCGTCTACAGCGATGCGGATGCCGGGGCCCGGCACGTGCGACTGGCCGACGTCGCGGTGCGGCTCGGCGCGGCCGCCGCGGCGGACAGCTACCTGAACGCGGAAAAGATCGTCGCCGCCGCGCTGGCGACCGGTGCGGAGGCGATCCATCCCGGCTATGGTTTCCTCGCCGAGAACGCCGACTTCGCGAGGGCCTGCACGCCGGCCGGGATCGTGTTCATCGGGCCGAGCGTCGAGGCACTCGAGACCATGGGCGACAAGATCAGCGCCAGGGCTCAGGTCTCGAAGCGCGGCGTGCCGATCGTGCCCGGGCTGTCGGAGCCCGGCCTCACCGACGAGCAGCTCGCGGCCGCGGCTCCGGGCATCGGCTTCCCGGTGCTGATCAAGCCGTCGGCGGGCGGCGGCGGCAAAGGCATGCACCTCGTGCACGAGCAGTCGGAGCTCGCCGGGTCGATCGCTGCGGCGCGGCGCGAGGCGGCGTCGTCCTTCGGTGACGACACCCTCTTCATCGAGCGCTTCGTGCAGAACCCCCGCCACATCGAGGTGCAGGTGCTCGCCGACAACGACGGCAACACGGTGCACCTGGGCGAGCGCGAATGCTCGCTCCAGCGCCGGCACCAGAAGGTGATCGAGGAGGCGCCGTCCGCGCTGCTCGACCCGGCGACCCGGGCACGCATCGGCCAGGCCGCCGTCGACACCGCCAAGAGCGTCTCCTACCGCGGCGCGGGAACCGTCGAGTTCATCGTGTCCGCCGACGCACCCGAGGAGTTCTTCTTCATGGAGATGAACACCCGCCTGCAGGTGGAGCACCCGGTGACCGAGCTGGTGACCGGCATCGACCTGGTCGAGTGGCAGCTGCGCGTCGCGGCCGGGGAGGCTCTCGACTTCGGCCAGGACGACGTCGCGCTCACCGGCCACGCCGTCGAAGCGCGGGTCTACGCAGAGGACCCGCCGCACGGATTCCTGCCGACCGGCGGCACCGTGCTCTCCCTGGTGGAACCGCGGGGCGACGGCATCCGGGTGGACAGCGCACTCGTCGAGGGGCTGACCGTCTCCTCGGACTACGACCCGATGCTCGCCAAGGTGATCGCCTGGGCGCCGGACCGGGCATCCGCCATCCAGCGCCTGCAGGCGGCGCTCGACGACACGGTCACGCTCGGGGTGACGAACAACGTCGAGTTCCTGAAGCTGCTGCTGGCCGAGCCGGATGTCGTGGCCGGCCGCCTCGACACCGAGTTGATCGAGCGCACCCTCGACGGTCTCGCGTTCCGCGCGCCCGACTTCGTCGCGGCCGCGCTCATCCTCGATGCGCTCGACTCGGCACGGGAGCAGCACCCCGGGCCGTGGTCGCGGCACGACGGCTGGCGGGTGGGCGCGCCCGCGGCATCCGTCTACCGGTTGCGCGCGGGGGATGCCACGGCCACCGTCTCCCTCCTTGCCGGAGACGGCTCGGTCGAGTTCGATGGCGCGACAGCGCGGGTTCACCGCGCCGGCACCACGACGAGCTTCCGGTTCGCCCGGGACGGAGACCGCCTGCACCTCGCGCAGGACGGCGCCGCGTGGACGGTGACCGACGTGCGGTTCGAGCGGGCGACGTCGGCCGCGGCGGGCGCGAACCCCGAGCTGCGGTCCCCGATGCCGGGATCCGTGGTCGCGGTCTTCGCGGAGGACGGCGCGCCGGTGCAGGCCGGTGACCCGGTGCTGAGCATCGAGGCGATGAAGATGGAGCATGTGCTGAAGGCGTCCGGTCCCGGCACCGTCTCCCTGCTGGTGCAGGTGGGCGACCAGGTGACCGGCGACCAGGTGGTGGCCACGATCGAGGGGAGCACCGAATGACGGAACGCAGGATCGTGCAGCGCGGCCTGTACTTCGAGGAGTTCGACGAGACCGCGGTCTACGTGCACAGTCCCGGCCGCACCGTCAGCGAGGCGGACAACGTGCTGTTCACCACCCTCACCATGAACACGCAGTCGCTCCACCTCGACGCGGAGTGGTCCAAAGGCACGGAGTTCGGGGAACGGCTCATCAACAGCATGTTCACCCTGTCGACCCTCGTCGGCACCTCCGTGGCTCAGCTCACCCAGGGCACCATCGTGGCGAACCTCGGATTCAGCGAGGTGAGCTTCCCGCACCCGATGCGCGCCGGCGACACCATGTACTCGGAGAGCCGGGTGCTCTCGAAACGGCTGTCGACAAGCCGGCCGGGGCAGGGCATCCTCGAGTTCGAGCACATCGCGCGCAACCAGCACGGCGATGTGGTCGCCGTCGCGAAGCGCTCCACGCTCATGCTCTGCCTCCCGAAGGGTGACTGACGTGGTCGCCGGACCGGCCCTGCTGTTCTGCCCGGCCGACCGGCCGGACCGCTACGAGAAGGCGGCGGCCGCCGGCGACTCTGTCATCCTGGACCTCGAGGATGCCGTCAGCCTCGACGCGAAGCCGCGAGCGCGCGAGGCGCTGGCCGCGTCATCCCTCGACCCCGCTCGCACTATCGTGCGGGTCAATCCGCGGTCCACCGGGCTCCTCGAGGCCGACCTCGAGGCCCTCCGCGGTACCGCATACCGCACCGTCATGCTCCCGAAGGCGGAGACCGCCGCCGACCTCGAGCCGCTCACCGGGTTCGATGTGATCGCGATCTGCGAGAGTCCTGCCGGTGTGCGGAATGCCGAGCTGCTCGCGGGGCTGGACGTGGTCGTGGCGCTCACCTGGGGCGCCGAGGACCTCGTCGCCGCACTCGGGGGGACATCGAGCCGCTTCGTCGACGGGACCTATCGGGACTACGCGCGTTACGCACGGTCGAAGGTGCTCATCGCCGCAGCGAGCGAGGGCAAGGCGGCCTACGACACGGTGCACATGGCGATCGCCGACATCGAGGGCCTGCGGCTCGAGGCCGAGGATGCCGCGGCCTCCGGGTTCACCGGCAGCATGTGCATCCACCCGAGCCAGGCCGAGGTCATCCGGGTGGCGTTCCGGCCATCGGATGACGCGATCCGCTGGGCGAACGGCGTGCTCGAGGCCGCTGCCGCCGCCGGTCGGGGAGCCTTCTCCTACGAGGGCCGCATGATCGACGAGCCACTGCTGCGCCAGGCCCGCCGGCTGCTGACCTCCGGTCGCTGAGCCCGTGGAAGCGTCGCCGGGCTGACCCGCGGTCGCTGAGCTCGTCGAAACGGGGCCCAGACGCAACGATGATTGCGCCTTCTGCAAACCTGCATTTCTGCAATAGTGCAGTTGTGCAAAACTGCATAATCTGCAATAATTCAGGTATGCAAACTTCTGAGGCGCCGGCCGGGCTGCGCGAGCGCAAGCGCGAGGAAACGCGTGCGCACCTGGAAGAGGCCGCAGTCGGGATCGCGCTTGCCCAGGGAATCGAGCACGCGACGGTCGACGCGATCAGCGCGGCCGCGAATGTGTCGCCGCGCACGTTCTTCAACTACTTCGCCAGCAAAGAAGACGCGATCCTCGGCGTGCAGGACCCGGCGATCGCGACCGCTGCGATCCAGCAGAAGGTCGCCGAGTACGCCGGTGGTGACATCGTCAGCGCAGTGATCGGCGTGCTGGCCGGAGCGATGGGCTCCCGTCTGCCCGACCACGGCGTGCAGAAATCGCGGATGAAGCTGGCCAAGAAGTACCCGCAGCTGCTCACCCGTCAGTTCGACCAGTTCGCGGCGGTCAGTGGTCAGCTCATCGACGCCATCGAGACGATCATCACCGTGAGCGGCCGGTTCGCCGGCCAGTCGCCCGAAGAGCTCCGCACCAGTGCCGAACTGGTGCTCACCATCTGCGGCGGTGCACTGCGCGCCACGTTCAAGAACTGGATGGCGGCCGGGGGCCGTGGATCCCAGGACGAAATAACCGCACGAGCGATCTCGCTCGTGAACGACACGAGAGAAAGACTGTAATGACAACCGCAACACTGCCGGCGCCGAGCGCCGAGGCGACCCGCAAGAGGGGCATCCTTCTCGTCTTCGCCGGCCTCATGGTGACGATGCTTCTCGCGTCGCTCGACCAGACCATCTTCTCGACCGCGCTTCCGACCATCGTCGGTGAACTACACGGAGTCAACGAGATGCTCTGGGTCACCACCGCCTACATTCTCGCGTCCACGATCATGCTGCCGGTCTACGGCAAGCTCGGTGACCTGATCGGCCGTAAGGGCCTGTTCATCGCCGCGATCTCGCTCTTCATCATCGGCTCGATCGTGGGCGGCATGTCCGACACCATGACCCAGCTCATCGTCGGGCGCGCCATCCAGGGTCTCGGCGGTGGCGGGCTGATGATCCTGTCGCAGGCGATCATCGCGGATGTCGTGCCGGCCCGGGAGCGCGGCCGCTACATGGGCATCATGGGCGGTGTCTTCGCGCTGTCCTCGGTCGCCGGACCGCTGCTGGGCGGCTGGTTCACCGAGGGACCCGGCTGGCGCTGGGGTCTGTGGATGAATATCCCGCTCGGCATCCTCGCCATCGTCTCCGCCGTCGCGTTCCTGAAGCTCCCCAAGGGCACCACCTCGAAGCCGCGCATCGACTTCACCGGAATGGTGCTGCTCGCGCTCGCCTCGACGGGCCTGGTGCTGCTCAGCACCTGGGGCGGCACGACCTACGCCTGGGATTCGATCCAGATCATCGCGCTCATCGTCGGCACGGTCGTCGCCGCGGTCGCCTTCGTGATGGTCGAGCGCAGGGCCGCCGAGCCGATCATGCCGCTGCACCTGTTCAAAGACCGCAACTTCAACCTCACCACCATCTCCGGTCTCATCATTGGTGTTGCGATGTTCGGCGCGCTCGCCTACCTGCCGACCTACCTGCAGATGGTGACCGGCGTCAACGCGACCCAGGCGGGGCTGCTGATGATCCCGATGATGGCTGCGCTGCTGCTCACCTCGATCATCGCGGGCCAACTGGTCAGCCGCACCGGTCGGTACAAGTGGCTGCCGATCGTCGGAACGGCGATCACCGCGGTCGCTCTGTTCCTGCTCTCCACGATGACCCCGTCGCTGCCGGTCTGGGTGCTCTGTGCCTACCTCGCGATCATGGGCCTCGGGCTCGGCATGTGTATGCAGATCCTCATCCTCATCGTGCAGAACTCGTTCCCGCTGCGCGAGGTGGGCACGGCAACCGCGTCGAACAACTACTTCCGCCAAATCGGCGCGTCCCTCGGGTCGGCCGTCGTCGGAACGCTGTTCGCGTCGCGCCTCACCTCGCTGCTGGCCGACCGGCTTCCCGCCGGCGGGTCGGCCTCCGGCGGAACGAACTCGTTCACCCCCGACCTGGTGCGGAGCCTTCCCGCTGCCGTGCGCAACGTCATCGTCGGCGCGTACAACGACGCACTGACCCCGGTGTTCCTCTACATGGTGCCGATCATGCTCATCGCGACCGTGCTGCTGGTGTTCGTCGTCGAGAAGCCGCTGGCCACGACGCTCGACCGTGACGCGCTCCCCGAGAGCGTGCCGGTCATCGGCAGCACCGACGTCGTCATCCCCGAGTCCGACCCCGTGGACGACCTGGATGCGGAGCCCGCGCTGAAGTAACGACCTCGGTCGGTCGGATGGGTCACCGATAGGGTGGACCGGATGGAACTCCAGCTGCCCCTGTGGTTCGAGATCACCACCGTCGTGGTTCTCATCCTCATCGTGGCCGCGGACCTCGTGCTCGCCTACCGCAGGCCGCACATCCCGTCGACGCGCGAGTCGAGCATCTGGGTCGGTTTCTACGTCGGCCTCGCGCTCGTCTTCGCCGTGCTCATGTACTTCTTCGCCGGGGCCGACCATGCCGGGCAGTTCATCGCGGGCTGGCTCACCGAGTACAGCCTGTCGATCGACAACCTGTTCGTCTTCGTCATCATCATGGCGAGGTTCTCCGTACCGAGGAAGTATCAGCAAGAGGTGCTGATGGTGGGCATCATCATCGCGCTGGTGCTGCGCGGCATCTTCATCCTGCTGGGGGCCCAGCTGATCGAGCACTTCAGCTGGATCTTCTACCTCTTCGGCGCGTTCCTTCTCTATACGGC